>Ga0134122_10002181_pt1 | contig 14318 bp, 18 predicted proteins | sample KB302_FD_96461 | JGI IMG/M metagenome (GOLD analysis project Ga0134122, IMG submission 96461) | Terrestrial soil microbial communities without Nitrogen fertilizer from Kellogg Biological Station, Michigan, USA - KB3-0-2 | ecosystem: Environmental > Terrestrial > Soil > Unclassified ... | reverse complement strand
TCCCGCCGTGCTCGACCGAGCGGTCCGCGGCATCCAGGATCACGTGAGTCGGAGGCTGGGAGGCGGGATATGATCCTCAGCGCGAGCCCGCACACTAGCAGAGGGTGTTCGCCGAGGCAAGCGGTGCAGACAAGGCCGCGGGTGGCCCTTTCGACTGACCTAGTCAGTCTCTTGCATGTGATGCAAACGTAACAGCGTTAAATCGTCCGTGTAGCACTTACTCGTTTGTAATCTTCCATTCCGGCAAGTGCGGGCCGCAACAGGCAGAAGCTCGTGGTACCGAACTTGCCTCCGCCCGTTTCCAATGGAACGACCGAGGGTCCAGGGCGAAGACGTCTCGAGCCAGCCTCTGGGAGAAGGGCTTCCCGCGAACCTTGATCCCAAGACGGACCTCGCCCGGCTAGTGGAGCGTGTCCGCCGTGAGGGTCTCCCGTGGGTGGTCGTTTCGAACGCGGCTCTCGACGGCTGGCAGCGACGTGATCCCACCGGCTGGGAACTGGTCAGACAGTGGCTGGCCGCGAGGGGAGTGGTGATTGTGCGTGTTTGAGCGTCCAACTGGTCCGGGCGATCGTGATCGGACCCCATGCCAATGCCGATGGGATTCGACCCTCTAGCCGCGTTTCTGGGCGAGCATCAGCGGTGTGGGGCCATGAGCGCCGGGGTGGACCGCAGCCTCGCGTGGTTTCAATGTTCCTGCGGCGCGCTCATTGTGCGGCCGGCCAAGCGACCAGCGACCGCACGACCTGCGACGAAGGGTGCTACGTCGCCTGCCGTACCACGTCCACGACCAGCCCCGATCCATCCTCCCACGGAACGTGGCTGAGTAACTCCGCACGGGCGGGGAGGGCTAGCGTGATCGTTCGTCTCGCGCGGCGAGCTCCTCGCGGACGATGCTGCGGATGCCTTGTCGTGTCGCGGCCATGACCCGCCGCCCGCCGAGCCACACGCCCGCGACCCCACCCAGGAGCAGCGTGCCGATGAGCGCCCACTGGAACTCCTCGCGGTGAAGGTACCCCTGCTCCTTGTGCTTGATGTCGCAGTCCTCGCGCACGCGCTCGACGTCGGGGAAACCCGGGTGGATCCGGTCGGCGGCGCTCATGTTCCGGTAGGCCCGGTAGTGGAGGTCTCGGATGTAGAGGTCCACCCCGTGGTTCCATAGCCGTGTGAACATGCTGTCGCCCTTGGGTACGACCCCCGCCGCGCGCGCGGCCTCCTGGATGGTCTCGACCGGGATGAGGAAATTGAACCCCTGGACGACCTGGTCCCCTTGCGTCGAGGTGAAGGTCGCCGCGCCGACGATCTGGCCCCGGTCGTCGAAGACCGGGCCACCGCTGTTGCCCTGAATGATAGCCGCGTCCGTCTGGATGACCCGCTGTCCGCCGATGTCCTGCTTGAACCCGGAGACCCGACCGGTCGTGATCGAGGGCTCGTACCGAGTGGCACGGCTGAGCAGCTCGTGAGAAGCGACCACCCCTGGGAAACCGATCACGAAGAGCGCCTGCCCCAGATGCAGGTCGGTGCTGTGGCCGGCGAGGCGGGCGACCGGCAATTCCCTGTCCTCGACCTTCAGGATGGCCACGTCCCGGCCGTGCTTCTTGCCGCTGGGGCCCGCCGCATCCGGGGTGTCGCCTACAACCACATAGGCGGGAGGGCTGTAGAACTTCACCGCCGCGGGATAGGCCTTGCCGTTGGACAGATGGACCTCGAGCGACCGCTCGACCACCAGCCCCTCTCGGTTCTCGGGCGCCGCGGCGAGCGCGCGGATACGCTCCGCTCGTGCAGGTGCGGACAGGCCGTCCAGCTCGGCCGCGCAGGCCGACGCCACTGCCCGCTCCAGCAACTCGACTCCAAATGATCCGTCCGCACCCTCTTGATACGGCTGCACGACGTGGCCGTTCGTCACGATCCACCCGTCGGGGTGGATGATCGCCCCGCTCCCGAGCTCGCCAATTGTGCCCGGGCGGACCACGGTGGGCGCTCCGGTGCTGCACCGCACGGTTGCCGTCGCGCCAACGCGGACGGCGACCATGACCACGGCCGGCTTGGCCCGGAAGACGGCCGACTGGAGCTCCGCTTCCGTTGCTGCGTTCGACACGAGGGGGACACCGGCGGTCAGCAGGTAGGCCATCGCACCAACCATCCGCGCGCTCACGACTCTCTTGATAGGCGCCTCTCCCTTACCCGCGGGCCTGGCCGAGCCTCCTCAGGGGCGGGATCCGTGGCCCGGCATGCTACCGCTCCCCTGGTGCCGCCCCTTCGAGACACGGGCGCCATCCCCCACGCATTGGTAGCACCCGAGAGTGCGCCCGTTCAAGGGTAGAGGTGGATCGCGCGAGCAGGCCCGCCGGAGGAGCGACCCGCCCATGGATAGCGGGTCGGGGATCGGTCCGGGATCCCGGCTCAACGCAGCGAGCTGAGATACGCGGCCAGAGCCTGCACCTCGCCGTCACTCAACGCGAGCTTGGGCATGTGCTGTCGCGGCTTTTGCTGGTAGGGATCGCGAAGCCATCGTACGAAGTATGCCTCATCGTGCCGGGCCCCGATCCGGGTGAGGTCGGTCGCGATCGGGGTCCCGGTCGGTCCGACGGTGTGGCAGCCATAGCAGCCCTGGTCCTGGAAGACCTGGCCACCCCGCGCGACGGCGGCACCGCTGTCGAGTGGCGTGCATCCGGCCGCCAGCAGCACCACCAGCACAACGCCCGCCATCGCGGTCCCGCCGAGTCGATTGCCGCTCGCTGTGATCATGCATGGTGCGGGATGCAACGCGGGTGCCACCGTGAACGCCTGTCGACACGATACGTTGCGCCGCGCACTGCCGGGCCCTGGGGCATCCCGACTTGCCCGGTGGGGTGCCGATGCCCCAGGACTAGAACGCGAATCGCCGATAGAACCAGCGCTTCACCATCTCCACCAGGGCCAGGTAGGCGAGGACCATGCCGATCAAGACCGAGAAGAAGGGCAACGGCAAGGGCACGAACCCCATCACCTCGGCCACCGGAGTGAACGGCAGCACGGCCCCGGTGAGCACGCACCCCGTCACCCCCAGCACGAGACCCCGACTCGGCCGGCTCGCCCACGGCCGATCGGCGGTCCGGATCACGAAGATCACCAGGGTCTGGGTCGCCAGCGACTCGACGAACCATCCCGTCCGGAACAGGGCGGGGTCGGCGCGGAACACCCCCAGCATCACGCCGAACGTCAAGAAGTCGAACACGGAGGACAAAGGGCCCATCAGCAGCATGTAGCGCCGGATGAACGCGATGTTCCAGCGCTTGGGCTTCTGCATGTACGTCTCGTCCACCCGGTCGGAGGGAATAGGAACCTGCGAGAGGTCGTACAGGAAGTTGTTGAGCAGGATCTGGAGCGGCAGCATGGGCAGGAACGGCAAGAACACCGACGCCACCGCCATGCTGAGCATGTTGCCGAAGTTCGAGCTGGTACCCATCAACACGTACTTCATGATGTTGCCGAAGCTCCGCCGGCCCTCCACCACGCCGTCGTGCAAGACCGAGAGGCGCTTCTCCAGGAGAATGATGTCCGCGGCATCCCGGGCGACGTCGACCGCGTTCTGGACGGAGATGCCCACGTCGGCCGATCGCAGGGCCGGCGCGTCGTTGATGCCGTCGCCCATGCAACCGACCACGTGGCCCCGGGCGTGCAGGGCCCGGACGATCCGGTTCTTCTGCATGGGCGACACCCGCGCGAAGACCTGCGTCCGCTCCGCCACCGCCCCGAGGGCGGGGTCCGACATCTGCTCGATCGCGTCTCCGAGCACGATCTCCCCCGACTCGAGGCCGACCTGCTGGCAGATCTTACGGGTGACCAGATCGTTGTCCCCGGTGACGATCTTGACCTCGATCCCGTCCGCGCGCAGTGCGCGCAGCGTCTCGGCCACTCCGTCGTGGGGCGGATCGAGAAACGCGGCGAATCCCACCAGCACCAGATCGCGCTCGTCGGCCGCCGCGTACACCGGCCGCGCGTCGATCTCGCGGTAGGCAACCGCCAGCACCCGATATCCCTGCTCGCTCAGTCGCCGGAAGAGGGCCTCGGCGGCGGCGCGCCCGTCCGTGGTCAGGGGCCCGACCTCCCCCTTCAGCTCGCCCCCGGCACACGTGGGCAACACGCTCTCGGGGGCACCCTTCGTGATCAAGAGCCGACGGGCCCCTTCCCGCACGATCACGGACACTCGGCGCCGCTGAAAGTCGAACGGGATCTCGTCCACGCGCTCGTACAACCCGACCGCCGGATGCTCGTGCTTCAGGATCGCCTCGTCCATGGGGCTTCGTAGTCCGGTCTGGTAGACGCTGTTCACCGCGGCGAGCCGGATGACGCGCTCGTCTTCCTCGCCGACCAGGTTCACATGGCAGTCGACGCTGATCTCGCCCACGGTCAGCGTTCCCGTCTTGTCGCTGCAGAGAACGTCCATGCTTCCGAAGTTCTCGATCGCCGCGAGCTGCTTGACGATCACCTTCTTTCGCGCCATCCGGACCGCGCCCCGCGAGAGGGTTACCGACACCACCATGGGCAGGAGCTCCGGGGTCAACCCGACCGCCAGCGCGACCGAGAAGAGAAACGACTCCAGGATGTCCCGATGCAAGAGGGTGTTGACCAGGAAGACGAAGAGTACGAGGAACACGACCATCTGCAGGATCAAGAAGCCGAATCGACGCGTGCCGCGCTCGAACTCGGTCTCGGGCGTCCGCCCGACCAGCCCGGCCGCCACGTGGCCGAACTCGGTCGCGGCTCCGGTGGCCACCACCACCGCCGTCCCCAGCCCGCTCACCACCGACGTGCCCCGGAACACCGCCCCGGTCTGGTCCGGCGCGTCCACCTGCTTCTCGCTCGGCAGCGACTCCCCGGTGAGGAGCGCCTCGTTCATGAAGAGATCCCGCGTCGCGATCAGGCGGGCGTCCGCCGGTGCCAGGTCACCCGCCTTCAGGCGGATCACGTCGCCCACCACGACCTCCCGGACCGGGATCTCCCGCTCCCGGCCGTCTCGCACGACGGTGGCGAGCTGGGCCACCTGCCGTCTCAGCCGCTCCGCCGCGGCCTGGGAGCGATAGACCTGACCGAAGTTCAGGGCGACGCTCAGCACCACCATCAGCACGATCACCGCGGCGCTGACACCCTGCCCGAAGCCGATCGACACCGAGGCGGCCACCAGGAGGATCAGGACGAGCGGATTGGCCAGGTTGCGCATCAGCTCGCGCAGCGCCGCGAAGCGTGGCGGCGGCGCGATCTCGTTGGGTCCGTGCTCCGCCAGGCGCGCGGCCGCCTCGCGCGAGGACAAGCCGGGAGCCGAGCCGGTCACCTACCCGCCGTCCCCGTAGCGGGTGCTGATGAGCGTGTCGAGCATCTCCCGGAGGCCCCTCAGCTCGCCTCGCCTGAACCGCACCTCCGCCTTGCCGATCTGGCGCGCCAGCTCGGCGTCCCGGAACACGTCTCGGACCCAGCGCGCGAGATCGCCCCGCCGGCTGTGATGGATGAGGGCATCGTCGGGCACCGTGCGGACGACGGCCCGGAACGATTGAAGGCTGTTGGCCGAGGCGTGCACGCGTCCGTGGCAGTCCCGGAACAGGAACTCACACCCCGGGGGCACCACCGAGTCCACGTACTTGCTCAGATGCCGCACGTGCACGGTCTGCCGCGGCGCCGCCATGAACGTCGTCGCGCGCGGGCCGGACGCCGGACCGCGGTCGGCCAGGAGGAACTCTCCCCGCCTCAGATGCGGGACCGCCTCGGAGATCGCCTCGGCATCCGGCCGCGCGGACAGGATCGCCGGCAGGTAGGCCAGCTCCTCCTTGTCGGTGGTCCGGGCGAACATCCACACATCGATCGCGCCGGCCACCGCCGGCCGCAGCCAGCGCGTCCGGTAGGTCACGACGCAGAACCCCCGATCACCGAAGGACAGGGCGTCCTCGTCCACGCCGCCCTCGTGGAGCAGGTAGTGCGCCTCGTCGAGGAACACCCAGTGCGGCCGGCCGCCCTGGCGCCTCATGTCGCGGATGCGCCGCAGGGCCCGCTCGACCACCGCGACCTTCTCGCCGTGCGGCAGCAGGGCGAGATCGAGGACCACGGACGCGGAGGGATCGTGCTCCAGGTGCTCGAGCGCGCGGTCCACGACGGCGGCCTCCTCCACCTCCGTCCAGGACACCCCCGGCAGCCGGGACAGCACCCGGTAGTCCCCCTCCGGATCGATCACGCACACCGCATGGCGAGTCGAGACCAGCCGCTCCACGAGCGCGCCGGCCAGCCAGGACTTCCCGGAATGCGTGTCGCCGTGGATCAGCACGTTCACGCCCCGCGCCGGGATCGTGACCGGCTCGCTGGTGGCCCCGCCCCAGCCGAGGGCGATCCGGTGGCGCGCCGCCTGGGGCGCGGGAAGACGGCCGGGAAGGATCGTGTCGCGGATCGCCAGCCCGACGCCGGGCCCCGCCCCGCCGGGCAGGGTCCAGTCGGCCCGCTCCCGGACGGCGGCGACGCTGTCGGCGGGACACGCGCTGAAGCCACACGCGTCGAACAGCGCCAGGTCGTTCTCCGCGTCGCCCAGGGCCAGCACGTCATGGGGCGAGAGCTCCATGAAGCGCAGGACCTGTTCGACGCCCGAGCCTTTCGATACGCCGGCGGGCAGCAGCATGATCGCCGCCCGGTTCGGGACCAGGTCGCAGGTCACCCCGGCCGCACCCAGGGCGTCCCGCACGGTGCCCTCGTCGGCACGGGCGACTCCGACGATGACTCGTCCCACCTGGTAGTACAGTCCCCGGCGATCGAACTCGGCCAGGAGCCGGGCGGGGACGGCGGGCCCGAGATCCCGGATCATGGCCGAGGCGGGGTAGTAGATCACCGCCCCGTTCTCGGCCACCACCGCGTCGAACAGCTCCAGGCAGTCGCAGACGCGGGTCAGCTCGAAGAAGGTGCGCCCGGTCACGAGGATCAACCGCACCCCGGCCGCGCGGGCCTGCTCCAGCGCGGCCTTCACGTCCGGCTCGATGCGATCCTGGACTGCCAGCGTGCCGTCGAAGTCGCAGGCCAGCGCCCTAAAGCGCACGTGCACCGCCCACCCCCGGTTCCCTCGGCCATTTGGCGCGCCGGTGTAAGACGTCGAGGGCCCGACCAGGGTGGCCGAGGTCGGACCAGAGCACTCCGACCGTCAGCCGCGCCACCGCGAGCATCGGACACTCTGCGGCAGGACGGCACGGGAGAAGCTCGCGGTGCGCATCAACGCGTAGGCCTGGTGCAGGGCGCTCGCCTCGTCCAGTGGACCGGCAACAGGATGCTCGCCGCGGTGCCGCGATTGTCGTGCTGCACCAGGAACGACTCGCCCCGGTCGCGACGGTCGGAGAAGTAGCGGGCGTGGCTCCTCATCGTGACCACGACGGTACGCGCGGTCGGTATCTCGAGGGCCACCCGTCTCAGGGTGTTCACCAGCCGCGCCGGCTCGCCGGCTCCTCCGGCGATGACCACCGCCCATACCTGCGATTTCGCGCTCTGCATGACGGCGTCCTTGCCCGCAAGCGCGGTGCCAGGCGCGAGGCCCAAGAACTTCAACGAGTTGCCGCCGGTGCGCCGCGGCAACCGCGCGGCACCGCTGCCTCACGTGAGGCACCGCAACCCCCGTGCCGGGATCGACGCGCGACCACGCCCACCGCTTCGCATCGCGTACAAGTGACCCAGTAGAAGTGATCCATCATCCGCGACGTAGCCGGCGCCGTCGCGGCAGGCCGTCACGCCGGAGTTCGGGATGAAGCCTCGACGGGCTTCTGGGCACCCGCGTCCGCGGGCGGGGCGACCGGCGCCCCGCGGGGACGGATGAGCAGGATCGGGACCCGGCAGCCGCGCAGCACGGCCTCGGCGACGCTGCCGAACACGAGTCGCGAGATCCCGCTGCGGCCGTGGCTGGTCATCGCGATCAGGTCGGCGTGGTGCCTCTGCGCGGCCTCGATGATGGCCGGAGCCGCTGGGCCCTGCCAGACGCGGGTCTCTATGGGACCGATCCCCTCCGCGACCAGCCGCTTCTTCACGGCGGCCAGATATGCCTCCGCTTCACGCACGGCCTCGACCCAGTCCCCGACCACGTCGGCCCCGGGCAGGATTTTGGCCTCGGCCACGCACAACAGCACGAATGTGCACGGCCGCCCCCGGGCCATCGCCACCGCTTCCGGAATCGCGGCCTCGGCGGTCTTGGACCCATCGAGCGGTATCAGGATCCGTCCGGCCTTCATGATCACCGTCCTATCCAGGCGTTATGGATGCCCCGGTCGTCGGCCACGCCGATAGGTCGCGACGACGGCCGGGGCATCGTTCCCCTACTCCGCCTTGATCGGGATGGGCGTGCCCTTCGCCGCCGGCGTCTTGGGCATCGTCACCGTGAGCAGGCCATTCTTGAAGGTGGCCGTCACCTTGCTCGCATCCACGCCAACGGGGAGGCGCACGCTCCGGGTGAACGCCCCGTACGAGCGCTCGACCCGGTGGTACTGCTCGTCCTTGTCCTCCTTCTCCTGCTTCTTCTCACCCCTGATCGTCAGCAGGTTCTCCCGGAGGGAGATCTGGATGTCCTTCTGGTCCATCCCGGGGACTTCGACCTTGGCGACCAGGCTGTCCTTGGTCTCCGAGATGTCCATGCTCGGAGCCCAGTCGCCGACCGCCGGAAGCTCGTCCCACTTGCCCTCGAACATCCGATCGAAGATCCGGTCCATCTCCTGCTTGAGGTTCGCCATTCCGGTCCACGGTGTGAGTGCACGCATCGTCAAAATCCTCCTGCTGGTTCGAGTGAAGACAGTGTTAACGCCGACCGCCAGCTACGGTGCATCGTGGGTGCCACCACGCGCCTTCCCGCGATTCAGCGACCTTACAGCCTGCGCGCCTCGAGCGGCGCGGGGCACGGGCGCCTCGATGGGGCCACTGCGCCCCAGCATCACAGGGCGGACATGCGCGATATTGCTGTGTTTGCGCTCGGCACCTGCATTGCACCCCGGACGACATGCGGGCTCTCATCCACACTCGCCCCCAGGAGGACGACTTGATCAAGCTCGCCACCCCCGACGATCTTCTGCTCATGACGCTCGGGAGGAACTGGTGGATGGTCCCGCTGCGCGGCTTCCTGGCCGTGCTCTTCGGCGCCCTGCTCGTGGGGAACGCGCCGGCATCCTTGAATCTCCTGGTCGCGCTGTTCGGGCTCTACGCCTTCGTCGACGGTGCGTGGGCCATCGCGTCGGCGCTCTGGGTCACGCGCACCTGGTTCACCGCGTGGCCCATCCTTTTCGAAGGCACGGCCAGCGTCGCGGTCGGCGCATTCGCACTGGGTTGGCCCCTGGTCCCGCGGGAGCTCGTCTTCGCCATCGCCACCTGGGGCCTCCTGACGGGCGCGATGGAGCTCATCGCGGCAGCCCGCCTGGCCGGACCCGCCGCCGGCCGGTGGCTCCTGGCCACCGGCGGCGTCTGCTCTCTCTTCCTCGCCGGCCTCATCCTGGCGATCCCGCACGCGGAGACGCCCCGGATGGTTCGCATCCTCGGCTTCTATGCGGTCGTCTTCGGCCTCTCGCTGTGGGCGGCGGCGCTGTCGTTCCGGAAGGCCATCCGGCCCCGAGTAGGCGGGTAACCCGTGCCGGGCGCCACCCCCCTGACCACGCCGGCGGGACCGGGGTACCCGGAGGAGCCAGCGCAAGACGTCACCCTAGCCGACGGAGCCCGGATCCACCTGCGGCCCATTCGCCCGGACGACCAGGAGAGCTTGATCTCGTTCCACGATCGCCTCAGCAGCCAGACCGCCTACCAGCGCTTCTTCAACGTGGTGAAGCATCTGCCGGCTACGTGGGCGCACTTCCTCGTCAACGTGGACTACGACCGTCGGCTCGCCCTGGTGGCCGAGCACGACGGAGGCGCGGGCCCCACCCTGGTGGCCGTCGCTCGCTACGATTGCACCGGCCAGTCGGACACCGCCGAGATCGCCTTCGTGGTGCAGGATGACTGGCAGAACCGCGGGCTCGGCATGATCTTGCTGGACGCTCTGCTCAGGGCGGCCGAGGCGCGCGGCATTCGCCGCTTTCGCGCTTCCGTCCTGGCCTCGAATACCCGCATGCTGGGCCTGTTGACGCGCGGTACCAACGTCCGCGAGCGTCACACCCAGGCCGGCGTCACCGAGCTTTTCTTCACCCGCCGTCCGAGCTAGTCGCGCCGCCGCGTCCGACCGGGAGGTTCGTCTTCAGCGTGGCGTCCCCTCCTGGGTGGATTGGCATCGCACGCAGAACCGGGCGGCCGGCATCGCGCGCAGGCGCGCGAATCCGATCGCCTGACGGCAGGACTCACACGTGCCGAAGTCGCCGGAGGCGAGCCGACGAAGAGCCTCGACGATCTCGTCCAGCTCGTGCTTGTCCTGCCCTCCCAGGCGGGAGGCGAGCAGGGCGCCCCAGGTGGAGGAGGCCCGATCCATCGGATCGCCGGGATCCGGCGTCTCGAGGGCCGCCATCTCCTCGTCGGTCGCCGCGACGGTGCGCAGCAGCTTCTGCCGGGCTTCGAGGAGACGCCGCCGGAACTCGGCGGCCAGCATGCCTTCGAAGGGCCGCGCCGCCGGGTTCATGGCCGCTCCGGGGCGATGGCGCCCATGAGGTCGTTCCGCGACACCACGCCGACGACGCGTGAGCCGGCGTCGATGACGGGCAGGCTGCGCACCTTCGCCTCCGTCAGGTATTGAACCGCCGAGCCCAGCGTGTCGGTCGGTCGCAGCGCGAGGATGCCGTGGGCCATGAAGCGCGAGACGGGCGCCTGCCAGACCGTCGGATCGTCGACCGCCTCGCACGCCACCCGGAGGAGGTCCCCCTTGGTGATCATGCCCACCAGCCGTCCTCGACGGTCACCACCGGGAAGCCGTTGTAGTCGTACTTGGCGGCGACGTTCCGCACCTCTGCCATCGGGATCTGCTCGATGATCTGGACGACCCGGCGGGTCATGACGGTCTCCACCGGAAGAGACAGCTTCGCGGACGCGGTCGTGGGCATGGCTCAGGCGTCCTCCCAGACGTGCTGGAGATCCCGGGGCAGCTGGGCCCGCACGTCGTCGGCCTCCCCGGGAGAGAGCTGGGCCTTCAGCGCGGCGAACACGCCGATCGTGAGGAAGCGCGCCTCTCGGACGTTCTGGAGTCGGGCCTCCCGCATCACGCGCTCGTAGAGCTGCTTGCGGTGCATCTTGACCGGCGTGCGGTTCGGGATCTCCCCGGCGCGCCACACCGCCTTGAGCTCGCGCGGCAGCTGCGCGACGGCCTGGGCGGCTTCGGTGGGCATCAGCCGATCCCGCAGGGCGTGGAGCACGGCGGCGGTTCCCCGCTTCACCGCCGCGCGATCCGCCTGGCCGGTTTCCTCGATCACTCGCCGATAGAACGTCAGCGTGCTCATGGCCCCTCTCCGCTAGGGCTTGAGGAGCTTCAGGGCCTCGTTCGCCTTGCGCGCGGAGAGCGCCCGATCGCCCTTGTCGCAGGCGGCCCGGGATTCCTTCGAAGCCTTGCCGCTGTTCAGCGCTGCCTTCGCCTGGGAGAGCTCGGGACACTGGTCCGCGGCGCCGGCGACGGTGTACGCGGTCGGCAGGATCGGGGCGACTCCAGCCGTGGCGATGATACGTTGCCTCATCGTGATCTCCTCCCTGAAGGCAGTCGCACACGCAGGGTGCAAGCCAGGTGCCACCGAACCGTGGCTTTGGCTTCGAAGAGAAACGGACGGTTCGCGAGAGAGGCTCCAGCCGCCTGCGGGGGCGGCGTGCCCCACGATGGGGCGCGCGCGCCCCGCTCCCTCAGCCTTTGATGTTGCCGATCGGGGTGAGCGAGACGACGGGACGGGAGAGGTCGAGCCGGCGCAGGGTATCGACGACCGCGGCCAGGTCCTGGTAGGCGAAGCCGGCCTCCTCCGCGGCGCCAGACTTGGAGCCCGACGCGCGCGATGATGCCCGCTGCGCCATGTCCTGGATGAGCGTCTCGCCCCACACGTGGCGCTTGGCCTGCGTGCGCGACATGGTGCGGCCGGTAGTCCTCCGGCACGTCGGGCGCCCCCGGCCCGAACGCGCGGGTGGCGTCAGACCCGAGGATGTGTCCACGCTCGACCAGAACGCAGCCTGGCTGAAGGCGAACCCGGGCACGCTGCTGCTCATCGAGGGGCACACCGACGAGCGAGGCACGAGCGAGTACAACCTCGGGCTGGGTGACCTGCGGGCCTCGGCGGCCCAGGCATCACGGCTGGCGAGCTCGGGACGGCCAGCCTTCGACCCCGATCAGGGGCACGAAGGTAACGCCCTCGAGATCGTCGTACTGGTACTCGTCGGCCTCGGTCCGTGTCACCCGGACGAGGCGCTGGGCGAGGGACACGCCCACCGGCATCACCAGCCGGCCGCCCACCGCGAGCTGCTCCAGCAGCGCCTCGGGAACCCGTGGGCCCGACGCGGTCACCAGGATCGCGTCGTAGGGCGCGTGCTCCGGCCAGCCGCGGCTCCCATCGCCTTCCCGCACATGGACGTTGGCGTAGCCCAGGCGCGCGAGCCGCGCGGCCGCGGCGGCCGCCAGCGCGCTCACCCGCTCCACGGTGTACACCTCGGCGGCAATGCGGGACACCACCGCCGCGCCATAGCCCGAGCCGGTGCCGATCTCGAGGACACGGACGCCCGGCTTGAGTCGGGCGGCCGCGGTCATCGCGGCCACGATGTACGGCTGGGAGATGGTCTGGCCGTGCCCGATGGGCAGCGGGCCATCGTGGTACGCGCGATCGACCATCGAGGCCCGGACGAAGCACTCGCGTGGAACCTCGCGCATCGCCTGCAGCACGAGCGGGTCGGTGATGCCCCGCGCCACGAGCTGGGCGGAGACCATGCGCCGGCGCTCGGCCTCCCGCATCGAGGCACCGCCGGCTTCCATTCCGGATTCTCCTCTACTCGGCCTTGACCGGGACCGTCGTGCCCTTCGCCGTGGGAGTCTTGGGCAGGGTGACGGTCAACACACCGTTCTTGACGGCCGCGGTGACCTTGCCGGCCTCCACCGCCGCCGGCAGCCGGAGGCTCCGGGTGAACGCGCCGTAGGAGCGCTCGACGCGATGGTAGTGCTCGTCTCTCTCCTCCCGCTCCTTGCGCTTCTCCCCCTTGATCGTGAGCAGGTTCTCCTGCAAGGACACCTGCAGGTCCTTCTCCTCCATCCCGGGGACCTCCACCGTGCAGACCAGGCTGTCCTTGGTCTCCGAGACGTCCATGCTCGGTGCCCAGTCGCCGAGTGCCAGCGGCTCGTTCCCCTTGAGCTCGGCGAGGCGATCGAAGAGGCGGTCGATCTCGTTCTTCAAGCTCATCGTTCCCATCCACGGCATCAGCCCACGCATCATGACGCTGGTCCCTCCCTGTGATGTTGCGATGCTCCAGTCGGAGTTGCATCGGAGGTGCCAGCACTGACCTCCGTCGATTCAGCCAGTTCTTTCCGGCGCGGTCGCGCCGTCCGAGGCGCGCCCGCCCCGGACTGGGGTCGCGGCGCCCCACGATCCCCGGGCCGGCCCCGCGATCCGCCGTACTTTCCCGCGGCACTCGGCTTGCAATCTGGTGCGTGCATGCGGCGCGGCAACGAGATGGGCCATCTCCTCCTCGCCACGCTGGCCCGGAACTGGTGGATGATCGGTGCCCGCGGGGTGCTCGCGGTCGTCTTCGGGCTGCTGCTCCTGCTCCGACCCGGCACGCCACTCGACCGCGTGGTCTCGCTGTTCGGCATCTATGCCATCCTCGATGGCGTCTGGGCGATGGCGGCGGCACTCTGGGTCACGCGGACATCGCTCATTGCCTGGCCCGTCCTGCTCGAGGGCGCCGTGAGTCTCGTCCTGGGGATGGTGGCGGAAAGCTGGCCGCTGATGCCGCGCGATCTGATCAGTGCAATCGCCACGTGGGCCGTGCTCACCGGCGTACTCGAGATCGTGGCGGGCGTCAGCCTGCCCCGCCGGGGACCGAGGTACTGGCTGCTTGCCGCCGCCGGCGGCTTCTCGCTCTTCCTGGCCGTGCTACTCCTGGTGCTGCCCTACACCTCGGAGCCGCGCGTCGTGGGCGCCCTCGGCACCTATGGGCTGGTCTTCGGGATTGCCCTCCTGGCGGCGGCCGCCTCGCTCCGCCGGGCGGCGGCGGCGCCCCGGTGAGTCGCGCCGCCGACCCACCCGGGCGCTTCACCTGCGGTCGTTCGCGGCGCGATGCGCGGCGACCGGAGTGCGCCTACAACCGCAGGCGCGGCCTCCCGGAGGGCACCGTGGGCGGCGAGCGCGCTCTCCCTCCGCTCGGGGACGATGCGCACGTCGGCGGTCATGCCCGGCAGGAGCGTGAGC
>Ga0134122_10002180_pt1 | contig 14326 bp, 16 predicted proteins | sample KB302_FD_96461 | JGI IMG/M metagenome (GOLD analysis project Ga0134122, IMG submission 96461) | Terrestrial soil microbial communities without Nitrogen fertilizer from Kellogg Biological Station, Michigan, USA - KB3-0-2 | ecosystem: Environmental > Terrestrial > Soil > Unclassified ... | reverse complement strand
TCGATCTCGGTCGCCCGGCGCGCGATCCGGTCCGCCGCCGCCAGGTGCTCGCGAGAGAAGGCCAGGAGGGGAGCGCGGTCGGCCGGCGCCAGGTCGGCCTCGGAGCTTGGCTCCGAAAGTAGACGGTAGGCCAGGCGCGCCGCCTCGGCCGCGGCGCCCGGATCGTTGGGCCAGGAGGCCCGGCAGCGTGCGAGCAGCTCGGCCGCGACCTCCAAGGTTCGCAACTCGGGCCGATCGCGCAAAGCCCGACGCCGCTCGTGCTCCGACCGTTCGAGCAGCGCCTCCACCTCCGCCCCGCCGCGGGCCGCCAACGCGCGCGCCAGATCGCCGAGAAACTCCCCCACCGCGGCGCGCCGTTCGTCGTCGGCCAGGGGGGGCGGAAGGTCAACGTCCGCTGGACCGGTGGACGGAGGAGGCGCCGGACGGAATCGCTCCGCGGCCCCAAGGACCGGAGCGAGCGGCGCCGGCTCTCGATCGTCGCCCGGCGGCTCCGCTGGCTCCGGCGGGTCTTCGTTCACTTTGCCTCGGCCCCCTCGGCGTCGGGCTCCGCCTCGTCCGTCCGCTTCGTCGTGGCGCCGGTGAAGGCGAACAGGATCGCTCCGGTGGTGAGGCAGAGATCCGCGACGTTGAACACTCCCGTCCGCACCGGGCCGATCCCGAGGATCATGAAATCGATCACCGCGCCGCCGCGCATCACCCGGTCGATCAGGTTGCCGAGCCCCCCGGAGATCAACAGCGCGAGCGCGAGCGTCGGCCAGCGGCCAAGGTCCCGCCCGCGGACCAGGTAGACCGTGAGGCCCACCACCAGCAGGACGTTGAGCCCCGAGAGCAGCCCCTCGCGCCAACCGGCGGGGAGATTCGCCCCCAGGCTCAAGAACGCGCCGCGGTTTTCGGCGTATTCGAGCCTGGCGATTCCCCCCAGATAGCTCCGCGGCTCGTAGACCAGGTGCCTGCGGGCCAGCAGCTTCGTCGCCTGGTCGAGCGCCAGGACGACCAACAGGACCGCAAACAGCAGGCGCAGGCGTTCGGCTCGGCTCAAGGGGTGTTTCCTTTCGGTGGGGCCGATTTGGATGGGACAAAACTGCCGACGCCGCGCCGCGCCAGCTCTTCGAGCAACACCTCGGCGTAGAGCCGATGGCCGAGGGCGTTGGGGTGGCCGTCGTGCGGGATGCGGAACACCGTGACCCAGTTTTTCCGGTCGTTCTGGAGGTCGTGGGCCACCAGGTAATCGTAGAAATGCGGCGCGGCGTTGAGGAACGTGAAGCCGTTCTTTTCGGCGGTCTCGCGCGCCAGCTTGCCGCGCCCTTCGTCGCCGCCGAGCGCCATGACGATCACCGGAATACCGCGCGGCGCGGTCAGCTCCCGCAGGCGCCCGAGCGCTTTCCCGAACGCCGCCTCGCCGACGATCCCCTCGTATTGCTTGCGCGCCTCGTAGCGCTCGCCCGGCGCGCCGCCGGTCGTGTCGTGGCCGATCAGATCGGGATCGACCTCATCGTCGGGCGAAGGGGGCGTGAAGCGGGCTCTGAGCAGCTCCCACAGCAGCCAGCGAGAAGGGGCGGCGCCGCGGGAGAGCGGAGCGTCCGGCCGGCGCAAAAAGTGTGGCAGTCCGAAGTCGTTCCCGACGAAATGAAGCACCACCAGGTCGGGCGAGAACGGCAGCGCCCGGTGTTCGAACGCCGCCACTTCGAGCGACGTGTTGTACCCCGGAACCGCAAAGCTCAAAACGTCCGCCGGGCGTCCGCGGGCCGCAAGCTCCCGCTCGACGATCTCCAGATACGGCTCGCCCTCCCCCACGCCCCAGCCGAACATCACGGAATCGCCGATCCCGGCGATCCGGTAGGTGCCGGCGGGCTTGGGCGTCGGGTAATCGCGAGACCCCCGCAAACCCTGGGCGTTGGTGCGCAGGCTCTTGCCCCGGAAAGTCCCTGAGACGTTCGGCTTCAGCTCGTAGACCACGTCCGGAAAAGCGCTCGCTTTCACCAAGCCAGAGAGCGAAAACTTGCCCCCGTGCTCGGCGTTGTCGGCTACGGAAGTCTTCGCCGACTTCGCGAGGATCGACCGAACGTCGCCCGAATCGCCGCCCTTGGCGCGAAAATAGAGCCGCAACGCCCCCTCGGCGAGAGCCAAGGTGACGGCGATCGTCGCCAGGACGACGAGCAGGCGAAAGGCGAAGCGGCGCATGGGCGGGGGGATTGTATGGCCTCGGCTTGCCACTAAGATCCCCCCGTGCGTTTTCGCCTCCTCCCCTTGCTCGCCGTAGCCCTCCTCGCCGCCTGCGGTCCCGCGCCGCGCGAATGGCCCGTGGCGCGCGACCTGGCGGCCGAGCTGCCGCTTTGCGAAGTCCGGCGCGAGACCGAACCGACCGGGCCGCCGCGCCCTCCCGGGCCGGTCGATCGAAACCTGGCGGCGGGCGTGACGGAGGGGATCGCGCTCGCGGGGGGTGCGCGGATCGACGGCTATCTGGAAGTGACAGGGAAGTCCGCGATCGGAGTCGAGGGAATCTCCTCGCGCGGCGGCGCGCCGCAGATCGAGATCCTGGCGCAGATCGAAGGCGGAGCGGAGAAGGTGCTGGCGCGGCTGGCACCCGGTGCCAAAGCCGGCGCCTGGGAGATTCCCGGAGAGGGCGAACGGCTGGTGCGCTGGACGTTTCGCGCCACCGGGGATGCGACGGCTTGGGCGATCGTGAGGAAACCGGTGCTGCGCTCTCTCGATCCTCTTCCCCGCCCGGCCGCTCCGAAACTCGCGGCGAGGAATCCGGCTCCTGCGTCACGGCCGAATCTCCTGCTTTTCTTGATCGACACCCTGCGCGCCGACCGGGTGGGCGCCTATGGCTCGAAACGCGGGCTCACCCCTCGGATCGACGCTCTCGCCCTACAGGGAGTCGTGTTCGAACAGACAACCGCCGCGTCGTCCTGGACCCGCCCCTCGACCGCGACGATCCTCACCGGACTCCCCCCCGCCGTGCATGGCGCGAACCGGCTCGACCGGCGACTGCCTCCTGGCGTGCGAACGCTCGCCGAGGTGCTTCAGGAAGAGGGCTACCGAACCGGCGGATTCAGCGCAAACGCCCATATTACGGAAGCGTCCGGCTTCGCCCAGGGCTTCGACCACTTCGAGTTTCTCGACGAATTGGCGCGTGGCGAAGCGCTCGACGGCCGGGCGCTCGCCTGGCTCGACGAATCGGTTTCGGCTCCCGATCGTGGCCCGGCCCCGTTCTTCCTCTATGTCCATGCCATCGATCCCCACGCTCCCTACGAGCCGCCGGAGGATCTTCGCCGTCGTTTCGCCGGACAGATCCCTTCCGGCTCCGGCAGCCTCGCCAAGGTGGAAGAAATCTATCGGGCGCTCGATCGGCGCCGTCCCGAGGCCCGCGACCTCGTGGAGCGGATGGCGCCGCTGTACGACGCCGAAATCGCGGGCATCGATCGCAGCTTCGGCACGCTGCTCGATGAGCTGGAGCGGCGCGGCCGGCTCGCCGAGACGTTGGTCGTCGTGATCTCCGACCACGGCGAGGAATTTGGCGAGCACGGCGGGCTCGGGCACGGCAAGACGCTCTACCGCGAGGTGCTCGACGTGCCGTGGATCTTCCGGCTTCCCGGTCAGACGGCCGGGCGGAGGATCGCGACGCCCGCGGCGCATGGGGATGTGATGCCAACGATCCTCGCGGCGCTCGGCATCTCCACCGCACCCGGTTTGCGCGGCGTCGATCGGCTCGCGGCGGAAACGCGGGAGGGGCCGAGGTTTTCTCACCTCGATTACGAAGGACGCCAGGGGGGAAGCGTCGAGCTGGGGAGCTGGCATCTGATCCAGCCCTGGAGCCGCAAGTTCTCTCGCGCGGGCAAGCTGTTCGAGCTTTCCGACCGAGAGGAGACTCACGACCTCGCGGCGGAGAATCCCGTGCGGGCCGGGTACCTGCGCTCGCTGCTGCGCGCCGAGCACTTTGCCGAGCGACGCCGCTTCGCGGCTTCGGCGCCGATCGGCGCGGAGGAGAAGAAGGCGCTCGAAGCGCTCGGGTATCTCTGATCCCCTGGAAGGGACACCGCGCTATCATCGCCCGCCAGTTCTTCTCGAAAGGAAACGCTTGGCCTCTAGCGTCACGCTCCCGCTCTGGCAGGTCGTCGTGCTCGTCGTGCTCGCCGTCTGGTGGGCGCTCGAACGGCTGCTGGTGCCGAGCGTGCGCTGGTTTCTGCGGCGCCGGGTCAATCTGGCGATCGAGGAGGTCAACCAGCGGCTGCGGATCGCGATCCCGCAGTTTCAGCTGACCAAGCGCCAGGTGCTGCTCGACCGGCTGCTCTACGATCCGGCGGTCGTCCAGGCGATCGAGGCGTACGCCCGCGAAGAGGGGATGCCGCGCGAGGTGGCGGTCGCCAAGGTCGAGCGCTACGCCCACGAGATCGTGCCGTCGTTCAACGCCTACGCCTATTTCCGCATCGGCTATTGGATCGCCCGCGGCGCCGCGCGGCTGCTCTATCGCGTGCGCCTCGGCAGCTCGGACGAGGTGGGCCTGGCGTCGATTCCGCCGAACGCCACGGTGGTCTTCCTGATGAACCACCGCAGCAACATGGATTACGTCCTGGTCTCGTACCTGGTGGCGGAGCGGATCGCGCTCTCCTACGCGGTCGGCGAATGGGCGCGGATCTGGCCGCTCCAGCAGCTGATCCGCTCGATGGGCGCCTATTTCGTCCGCCGCAATTCGCGCGACCCGCTCTACCGCCGGGTGCTCGAACGCTACATTCAGATGGCGACCCAAGGGGGAGTGCCGCAGGCGGTCTTTCCCGAAGGGGGGCTGTCGCGCGACGGCAAGCTCCGGCCGCCGAAGATCGGGATTCTCGATTACATGCTGCGCACGTTCGACCCGGAAGGCGAGCGCGATCTGGTGTTCGTGCCGGTCGGCTTGAACTACGACCGGACGCTCGAAGATCGGACGCTGCTGCTCGACGTCGCCGGCCCGGGGGACCCGAGCCCGCCCCCAACCGCCAAACCGCGCGCCCGGGGACTCGGAGCGCTCGCCACCACGTTCGGCTTCGCCGGGCGGAATCTTTGGCAGATGGCGCTCCGGCGCTGGCATCGTTTCGGCTATGCCTGCGTCAATTTCGGCTCGCCGTTTTCGACCCGCGACTACCTCGCCCGAAAGGGTTTCGATCCGCGCAAGCTCGCGCGGGAAGAGCGGATCCCGCGAATCGAGGAGCTGGCGCGCGAGCTGATGATCGAGATCGGCAAGGTCGTTCCGGCGCTGCCGGTTTCGCTGGTTGCGACCGCTCTCCTCAAGCATCCGGAGGGTCTTTCCGAATTCGATCTCAAAGCGGAGGTCCACGACCGGATCGCCACGTTGGAGTCCGTCGGGGCGCGGGTCTACGTGCCGCGAAGCGACCGCGATTACGCGATATCGTTCGGCCTTCGAATGCTTGAGCAGCGCCACTTGATCGCCGCCCGCGAGGGCCTCTATCTGCCGGTCGAGTCCGAGCGGGCGACGCTCGCCTACTACGCCAACTCGATCGTCCACCTGTTTCCCGAAGGAGAACCCCGATGAACCGTTCCCGCCTGCCGCTTCTCACCCTGGCGCTTGCCGCCTTTACCTCCGCCGCCTCTTCGCTTGCCGCCCCCACTCCGGCGGATGCGGCCGACGCCCCGCCGGCCGTTTCGGCGAGCGCGGGGTTTCTCGCCGATGTCGCCGGGAATCTCGACTACGCCGAAGACGAGCTGGTGCAGCTCGCCGGGGCCGTGCCGGCCGAAAAGTGGACCTGGCGCCCGGCCGAAGGGGTGCGCTCCTATGCCGAGGTCACCCTGCACGTGGCGGGAGGCAATTACTTCCTCGGAACCTTCCTCGGCGCCCCGATTCCCAAAGAAGTCGACGCCAAGAGCCTCGAATCCTCGACCACCGACAAGACGAAGGCGACCGATGCGATGAAGGCCTCCTACGTCCACATCAAGAAAGTGATCGCGGCGCTCTCGGCCGCCGACCTCGACGCGCAGGTCGACTTTTTCGGCCGCAAAATGACGAAACGGGCGATCGTCCTCGCGATTGTCGGCCACAGCCACGAGCACCTCGGCCAATCGATCGCCTACGCCCGGATGAACGGAATCGTGCCGCCCTGGTCGAAGTAGTTTTTCGTAGGGCAGGGACGATGACCATCGCTCCCTGCCCCTCTATGCGGCTGAAGACTCGGCCGGAATTTCCGCCGGCCTGATCAGCCGATCCTGGTACTGCTTCTGCAGCTCCATGTAGTAAGCCACCAACCGAGCCGGGTCATGGTCAAAGCGTGCAGAGATTCGGTGGCGTACCGCGCGAATCTCGTCGATGACCGGATCATTCCGAGTCTGTGCCATCGTCCTCTCCGATCAGCTCAAGGGGTGTCACGAGCGCCGGCACGAAAAGGCCCAGCATCGTGTTCACCGTGCGAATGTGCCCAAACTTGTTTGCGTTTGCCAAGTGCCGACAGTTCCACGTAACCAGAAAATCGCACTTATTATAGGAGGCGAGCGCCAAGTGCATCGCGTCGCCTCCTGGATCGGCCGGCATCAGTTTGTACCGGATGTAGCTCTCGACAATTTCTATGATGACCGGCTCGACCGGCAATAGCGGCAAATCTCGGACCAGTGCAATCCGCTTCGCCCCCAGCTCCGGTCGGCCGCCCGCCAGTTCATCGAGTACGGCGGGGCTGGTGACCAGCTCATATCGGTCCTTCGCGCCATCCCACCACAAGCGGGTCCATGCTCGCCGAGCCGCGCCTTCCGGGGAAGTTCGCGCCTCGTGATAAAAGCTCGGAATCGTCGTCTCGACGTAGACGCGCGGTCTCACCATCGATTCAAGATACCTAACTCTCGTCGGTTTGGGGAGCCATTTCGAAGGCGCCCGCCACCAAGCGGAGATCCGTGGCGCGCTTCAGTCGGAAACGATCGGCAACAGCGACGGCACTCTCGCCACCAGGTCGTGCGGCACCATGATGTTCGAACGGAGAATTTCGTTCTGCCGCGCGACCAGGTCTTCGAGGGTGGTGCGGGCGAGGATACGCTCGACCGCCGACTTGACCTCCAGGAAGACTTCGCGGATCACGCAGTGGTCGGTGCCCAGCTCGATCGTGCAGGGGAGGGCGAGGATCTGATCGATCGCGGTGGTCTGCCCTTCGAGCGTGACCATGATGTCTTTGATCGAGATCTGCTTGGCCGGCCGGCCGAGGATGTGGCCGCCCTGCGGGCCGCGGTTCGAGTAGACCAGACGATCTTTCGACAGGAGCGCCAGGATCTGCCGCAGGTAGGGCTCTGGGATTCCCTGGTGTGCCGCGATCTCGCGGCTGGTGACGGCCCCTTCGTCCGCGTGCATGGCGAGGTAGAGCATCGCCCGGATGCCGTATTCGCCTTTGGTCGAGATCTTCATGGAGAGTCCCGTTGAGCTATCTGATCACCAATCTCTCGATAGCCTCCCGGAGTGTAGCACGCGCCCTTTCCCTTACCTGTCCGCCCGAGCTCGCTCTAAAACGCCCGTCAGATCGCGCAACTCTCCACGGTTCCGCCCCGTTCGATCGATTCGAAGCGCCGCGGACAGGCCTGCGGCGAGAGCCCCCTCGCAATCCTCGACCTCGCGGTCGCCGACGTGAATCGCCCGTTCGGGCGGGATCCCGAGGAGGCCCAAAGCGTGGTCGAAGATCCGCCGATCGGGTTTTTCGACTCCGGCTTCGCCCGAGGTGACGATCGCCGCGAAGTGCTCAGAAAGGCCGAGCCCGTCGAGCACGGCCGGCAGGCGTTCGTCCCAGTTCGAGATCACCGCGAGTTGGAGGCCCCGGGCACGAAGCTCGGCGAGGACTGCCGGCACCTCCGGAAACACCTCCCAGGCGTCCGCGCGGGCGAAACGGGCAAACAGCTCGGCGGCGGCAAAGCGGGAAGGAGGCGGGGCCTCCAATCGCTCGGCGAACCGTTCGACGAACCGGAGCCACCAGCCGCGGGCGCCTCCTTCATGCGCGGTGAACCGATCCTGCTCCGGAGTGGCCCGGCAGGCCAGCTCCTGCCAGACCTCGCGCACCAGACGGCGGGCGGTTTCGGGGTCCACCGCGATGCCGTGCCGGCCGAGGATCTCGGAGTAGATCTCCCCCAAGCGAGGAGAATGGAACAGCGTCCCGGTGGCGTCAAAGGTGATCGCCTCGAGGTGCGGTTGGCGTGAGGGAAACGGCAGGGTGGCCACGGGCGAACGATACCCGAAGGCCGGCCGTGATACCGTGCCTCATGATGCTCTCCAAACTCCCTCCCACGCTCCGCGCGGCGATCGCCCTGCTCACCTTCTCGGGCTGGCTCGCCGCCCTGTTCTGGGGCGTGCTGTTCGGCGGCGCGATTCATCTGCTGCTGCCGATCGCGGCGGTTCTGTTCCCCTGGCGGTCGCTCGGTCCTTCGGAGACGGCATGAGCGACGCGCCGGTTGAAGTCCTCACCGTCGCGGGTCTTTGGAATTCCGGACCCGACCATTGGCAGAGCCATTGGGAGGCGGCGTTTCCCACCTACCGGAGGGTGATCCAAAGCGATTGGGAAACCCCCGTCTGTTCGGCATGGACCGCGGCGCTCGAAGCGGCGGTGCGCGAGGCCGGGACCGGGGTGGTGCTGGTCGCGCACAGCTTGGGGTGCGCGACCGTCGCCCATTGGGCCACCAAAAAGCGCGAGGGGGGCAGCTCGCCGATCCGCGGCGCCTTGCTGGTGGCGCCGAGCGACGTCGAATCCGATCTCTACCCTCCCGGCACGACAGGGTTCAAACCGATGCCCCGGGCGCGGCTGCCGTTTCGGAGCATCGTGGTCGCGAGCAGCGACGACGAGTATGTCTCGGTCGATCGGGCGCGGGAGTTCGCCAAAGCCTGGGGGAGCGAACTGGTCGAGGTGGGGCCGCTGGGCCACATCAATTCAGCCAGCAATCTCGGAATGTGGCCCGAAGGGCAGGCGCTGCTCGCCCGGCTGCGCGGCGACGGACAGCACGGGCGCACCTCTCTTCAGTCGTAGGGCTTCACTCGTAGCGCAGGGCCTCGATCGGATCGAGCCGGGCGGCTTTCCGCGCCGGCCAGAGGCCGAAGAAGATCCCCACCGCAGCAGAGAACGAGAAGGCGAGCGCCACGGCGGCGGGCGCCACCTCGGCGTTCCAGCCGGCGAAACGGCGCACCGCCTCGGCCGCGCCGAAGCCGATCAGAATACCGATCACCCCGCCGGCCAGGCAGAGCACCAGCGCCTCGATCAGGAACTGCATCAGGATGTCGCGCTTCCTGGCGCCCAGCGCCTTGCGGACCCCGATCTCGCGGGTCCGCTCGGTGACCGAGACGAGCATGATGTTCATGATCCCGATGCCGCCCACCAGCAGCGAGACCAGCGCGATCCCGGCGAGCAGGTAGGAGAACGTCTTGGTCGTCGCCTCGAAGGTGGACATCAGCGTCGCCTGGTTGCGGATCGAAAAATTGCTCTGCTCCGCCGGGCGCAGGCGATGCTCGCGGCGCATCACTCCGTCGATCTCCGCGATCGCGGCGTTGACGTCCTTCTCCGAGGTCGCCTGAACATAGATGGCATTCACCCGATCGTCGCCGAAGACGCGGAATTGCGCGGTCGAAAGCGGCAGGTAGAGCCCATCGTCCGGGCTCGCGAAACCGGTCGAGCCCTTTTCGGCAAAGATTCCGATCACCTGAAACGGCACCCCACCGATCCGCACGGTCTGGTCGAGCAACTCGGCCGAGGTCGTCTGGAGTTTGTCGGCCACCGTGGCGCCGAGCAGCACGACCCGCCGCCTGCCGCGCTCTTCGGCTTCGGAAAACAGGCGGCCGGCGGTGAGCTCGAAGTTCTGGATCGAAAAATAGCTCGGCCAGACGCCCGAAACCTGAAGGTTCGCGTTCGCCTCGCCGAATTCGATCTGCACCCGGCGCTGCATCTCCGGGGAAGCGGCGCCGATCGCCCGCGGCGAGCGGAGCAGGGCGCGCGCCTCGTCGGGCCGAAGCCTCGTGTCGCCCCGATCGACGCCGCCGCGCATCTCCTGCCCGGGCCGCACGGTGAGCACGTTCGTGCCCAGGGTCCGAAGGCGCGCCTCGACCGCCCGCTGCGCCCCTTCGCCCAGGGCGACCATCGTGATCACAGAGGCGATTCCGATGATGATCCCGAGGGCGGTGAGGAACGAGCGAAGCTTGTTCGCGCGAATCGCGGCCAACGCGACGCGGAGGATTTCGGTGATCAGCATGGCTCGCTCCCCTTCTAGCGGGGACGTCCTCCGGGCCGGCCGCCGCTTGAGTTTCCACCGCTCGCGCCGCTGGCTCCCCCGCCGAACCCGGTCGATTGCCGCATCCGATCGCTCATCCGCTGCTGTTGCTGTTGCATCCGGGCAACCGAGATCAGATAGACCGAATCGCCCGCGGCGACGCCGGAAATCACCTCGGTGAAATCCCAATCGGAGACGCCGAGCCGCACCGCCCGCGCCTCCGGACCGGCGGCGCCGCGGAGGAAGACGAAGCCGGGATGCCCCCCTTCCTCCCCATCGCCCGGCGGGCTCGACATCGCCGGACGCGCCCGCCCGCCGCCTTCTCGCCCTCCCGGACCGCCGCGCGCTCCGCCGAGCTTGGCGCGCATCGCCGAGGCGTCGAGCCCGAGCATGGTGCCGACCGAGACCAGATCTTTGATCGCCACGACCGCGGAATTCGGCACCGCGACGACACCGCGACGCTGGGCGATCGCGACGGCAACCTCCGCGTTCATCCCGGGTTTGAGCAGCCCTTCGGGGTTCGTCAGATTGACCAGCACCGGAAACATCGTGATGTTTTGATCCACCACGGCGAGCGGCTCGATCTTTTCGACCGTGCCGCGGAAGATGCGGCCGGGGTAGGCCTCGACCGTCACCTCGACCGGCTGGCCCGGCCGCATGCGGCCGATGTCCACCTCGTCCACCAGTGCGCGCGCCTGCATGATGGAAAGATCGGCCATCTTGACCAGGGTCGTGCCGCCCGAGACGTTGCCGCTCGCCGAGGTCACGATCTGTCCCTGCTCGACCGTCCGCTCGATGATCGTGCCGGAGATCGGAGCGCGGATCTTCACGTCGCCCAGGCGCTGGCGGGCGAGATCGAGGTTGGTCTGCGCCTTGAGCCGATCGGCCTTGGCGTTGGTCGCGGTCAAATCCGCGGTCTCCCGGTCCTGCGCCGCGACGACCCCCTGATCGAACAGCTGGTTCGCCCGGCGCGCCTGCGCGGCGGTGGTCTCGACCCGGGCTTTCGCCACCTCCAAGTCCGCCGTCGCCTGTTCGAACGCGTTGTTCACGTCGCGCGGATCGATCTCCGCGAGCAACGTCCCTTGAACCACCACCTGATTCGTATCGGCCGCCAGGCGCTGCAGCTCGCCCGCCACCCGCGATTTGACCTCGACGATTTTCTTCGGCTGAATCGTCCCCGCCGCCTCGGCCCGAACGTCCAAGTCGCGGGTCTCGACCTTCGCGATCTCCGGCGGCGCCGCGGACTCCGCGGAAGCCCGGCTTCGGCCCCGGCAGGCGCCCCCTGCCAGCAGCGCGGCCAGGCCGACGAAGACCAGCCCGAGGCGGATCGCGCGAAGACGAAAACGGTTCCAACGCATGTAGGGGTTCCTCGGCGGGAAGGATGGGGATTGGACGACTCTGTAGGAGTCTAAACCGAGCCGCGGGGAGAAACGTTCCCCGCGGCCCCATGTTAGTCTTCAGGCACGTTCTTCGCTCGACCCGCGCGTTTCGCGCGTCTACCCAACACCGGAGGTTCGCCATGCTCCAGCGCACGTTTTCGCTCGTCGGTGCTTTCGCCCTGATCGTCGTGTCGCTCGCCGGCTGCGACAAACTGAGCTCCGTGGGCTCCGGCTCCAAAGGAGACCCGGAAACGGCGAGCGCCGCGGACTCCGCGAACGCGACGACCAAGGCCGACCTCGACCGGCAGATCGCGGACAAGACCGCCGAGATCGAACGGCTGAACGCCGACATCCCGAACTTGACCGACGAGCAGGCGAAGATCGACGCGGTCAACAAGGCGGAGTCGCTGCGCCGGGAGTTGAACGATCTGGTCGAACAGCGCGGCAAGCTGTAGGGAAAAGCAAAAGCCAAGGACCTAAAGGATAGCAAGGACTCCAAGGACGAAAAGCCGCGCAAGCGGGACATCCTTGCAGTCCTTGAAGTCCTTTAGGTCTTTTCTTTGGCGGTCCCCCAAGCCCGCACCCCCATCTCAACTACAATCCCGGCCGTCATGGCCTGGTATCGACGCAAGTTCCGGCTCACCGCCTGTGCCACCACCGGCGGCTGAGCGGCCAAGGTAGGTCCGGGGGACCTTTCCGACCTGATTGGCCCGCTCGTTCGATCGCAAAGATCGGCGGGCTCGGACGGACGTGTGCTCGTCGGTCCCGAAACGGGAGACGACGCGGGGGTCTTCGCGTTCGGCGACCGGGGGCTGGTGGCGACCGCGGATTTCATCACGCCAGTGTGCGACGACCCGTTCCGTTTCGGCCGGGTCGCGGCGGCGAACTCGCTGTCGGACGTCTATGCGATGGGCGGCCGGCCGCTGTTCGCGCTCAACCTTTGCTGCTTCCCCGAAGAGGTGCCGAAGGACGCTCTGGCCGGCATTCTCGCCGGAGCGAACGACGCGCTCGCCGAAGCGGGAGCGGCGCTCCTCGGCGGTCATTCGGTGCGCGATCCGGAGCTGAAATTCGGGCTCGCGGTGATCGGCGAGGCCGACCCGAACCGCCTGCTCGCCAACACCGGCGCCCAACCCGGCCAGCGGCTAATCCTGACCAAGCCGCTCGGCACGGGGGTGCTGATCAACGCCTTCAAAGCCGACAAGATCGGCGAAGCGGAACTGGAACCCGCGCTCGTCGAGATGAGCCGCCTGAACGCCGAGGCCGGCCGCCTGGCGCTCCTCCACGGAGCGACCGCGGCGACCGACATCACGGGATTCGGCCTCGCCGGCCACGCCTGGAACATCGCCCGGGGGTCAAACCTCACGCTCCGTTTCCAGTTCGAGCGGCTGCCGCTCCACGACGGATTCCTCCGCCTGACGAAAGCCGGGATCACCACCGGCTGCACCGAGCTGAACGAAGAGAACGTCCGCGGCCACTGGGTGGATCGCGCCCACCTCGACCGGATTCAGCGCGCCGTCCTGTTCGACCCCCAGACCTCCGGCGGCCTGTTGATCTGTGTCCCGGAAGAATCGGCGTCGGCTTTGCTCGGAGATCTGCTCGGGAGCGGCCACAAGGCGGCCGAGGTGGGCGAGGCTTTGGAAGGTCCGGCGGGGATCGAGGTGGTTTAGTCGGAGGAGGCGGCGGCCTCGCCCCCCCTCCTGTCCTCCCCCACAAGGGGGGAGGGACCCCCTTGTGGCTGGCTTGCCGGGAGAGAACCTCGATCGAAGTCGCACCGTCGTTAGGAACTGATTTCCGCAGACCACCCGCCACCTGTAGGGACCGCGAGCTGTTCTTCCTCCCCCCTTGCGGGGGAGGACCGAGGAGGGGGGTCTACTCTTCGCCGAGCTTCGCCTTCAACTCGGCGAGCGCATTGGTCAGGTCCGCCACCGCTTTCTCCAGATCCGTCACCCGTTGGGAGAGCGGCGGGGCGGAGGGCGTCGGCGGCTCGTGGGCTACGCGCACCGGTTCCGCCGGAATCGGGTCGATCGCGTTCGGGTCGCCGACGCGGTGCGCCCAGCGGATCTCTTTTTGACCCGGGCGGCGCGGCAGCTCGATGACCAGCGGCTCTTCGTCGCCCGCTAGGCTCCGGAGCTTGGCCTCCACCTCTTCGAGCGAGTGAAAGGCGTGCATGCGCTCGCTGCGGGTGCGCAGCTCCCCCAGGGTCTGGGGGCCGCGGAGCAGGAGGAGGGTCATCAGCGCCTTGCCCGCCGAATCGAGCCCCCAGCGGCGGGAGACGCTCTGCTGCCAGCGCTCGGTGCGCGCCCCTTCGCTCCGCCAGACCAGCGTCTCGTGGCGCAGCCGCTCCAGGGCGTCCCACACCTGGCCCTCGGTCAGGTCGGTGACCGGCTCGCGGTTCGTCTTCTGGTTGCAGGCGGCGATCAGGGCGTTCACCGTGAGCGGATAGGCCTCGGGGGTCGTCTGCTCTTTTTCGAGCAGGGAACCGAGGACCCGCAACTCGATCGCGTCGAAGGGCCGGGGGATGCGGACGGACGAGCTCATCTACCACAGCCTACCAGTGTAGAGACGCCCCAGGACCCAGCCACGACCGAACCGGGTCCACCGCCGTCGGGGCGTCTCCGGCCCGCGATAGACTGCGGCCCTCTCGGAGGATCCCGCGTGGCCACCAGCCCGGACCGTAGCCGCCAACCGCTGTCGAGCATCGATTTCGCCTGGCTGCGGATGGACGAGCCGACGAACCTGAT
>Ga0134122_10002179_pt1 | contig 14331 bp, 12 predicted proteins | sample KB302_FD_96461 | JGI IMG/M metagenome (GOLD analysis project Ga0134122, IMG submission 96461) | Terrestrial soil microbial communities without Nitrogen fertilizer from Kellogg Biological Station, Michigan, USA - KB3-0-2 | ecosystem: Environmental > Terrestrial > Soil > Unclassified ... | reverse complement strand
TCAAGCCCTTCCTGCTCGATGCCTGGCTCGACCAGTACGAACACGGCATAGAATTCAATCTGGCTGCGAGCACCGGACCGACCTGGACCGTAAACGACATCCTCGCCCTCGCCGACGACGAAACGCGCCACCGCTTCCTGAACCATAAGCTGGTCTACGGCCGCCCCGCCGGCACCGACAGTCTGCGGGAGGCGATCGCTGAAATGCAGCATGTCCCGGTGGAGGCCGTCCAAATCGTGACCGGCGCATCGGAGGCGCTTGTTGCCCTGATGTGGCTGGCCGCCGAGCCCGGCGCGAACGTAATCCTCCCGTTACCTGGATTCACTACGTTCTCGGCGCTTCCGGAATCCCTTGGCCTGGAAACCCGGTTCTATGGCGTGCGCCGCGAGACCGGCTTCCGCATCGACCTCGACGAAATCAAAAGGCTCGCCGACTCCAAGACCAAACTCATCCTGGTCAACAGCCCGCACAACCCCACGGGTGCAACCATCGGCGACCGCGAAATGGAGGCGCTGCACGACTTCACCGCCGAGCGCGGAATCCAGCTGGTGAGTGACGAGGTCTACCATCCCATCTACCACGGAAGGCAAACGAGATCGGCCTCGCGTCTGCCTCACGCCACCGTGATCGCCGACCTGTCGAAGGCGTTTTCGATTGCCGGGGTGCGCACGGGATGGATAATCGAGCACAACGCCCAGCGCCGCCAGCAATACTGGACCGCGCGCGCCTACTTCTCGATCTGCAACACCACCACCGGAGAGATTCTTTCCGAAATCGCAATCCGCAAACGTGACGTCGTGCTGGGCAAGACCCAGGAAGCCGCCACCCGAAACCTCAAGCTCCTGGAGCGCTTCATGGCGGACCATCGCGACGTACTCGGCTGGATTCCGCCGCAAGGCGGCATGACCGCGTTCCCCTGGCTGGTGAGCGGGGAGAACGACCGCCCGTTCTGCCAGGCCGCCACCGAGCGCGGAATCCTGCTGGCTCCCGGCGATTGTTTCGATGAGCCCTCCCACTTTCGCTTGGGCTTTGCCGCCACCGGAGACAATTTCTCGAAGGCGCTCGACCGCTTCGGAGCATTTGTAAAGAGCTGGCCAGCGAAGATGGTCACAGCGTGAAACTTGCTGCGACCCGATCAACAGTAGTCAATTATTGTCATTCCAACGCCGAGCGAAGCGGAGGCGGAGGAATCCAGTTCTCGGCTTGTGCCTGGAAGCGACCCCCAGAGGCCAAAACCCCGAGTCTCTCCGCACCTGATTGTCGCATTCGAAGACAGGTCTTCGGAACCTAAACATCAAGAATTAGGATTGTATTCGGCGAAGCTCGTTACTGCCGGATCGTGCGGGTTGTACTCCCGTAACTTTCGCGAATAACCACAGTGGAATACTTTCGAGACTGGCTAGCCACAGGGACAAGTGTTCTTCGCCGAGGGACACACTCTCAGCCAAATAAAGTACGGGAAGTTGGGATGTAATGGTGCAACCGGTAAATCGGCGCCGCTGGCAGCGTTTTCCTTTTGACGCCTCGGTGCGGGTCGTAGTGGATCATTCAGCTGAAATAACGGTCGTTGACGGCCGTGGTGTGCGCTTCAGCGAAGGCGGAATCTGTCTTTTCGCCGCTGCCAACCTGCCCGTCGGAAGTCAGGTTAAGGTCGAATTCAGGACTCCCCACACCGACGAGCCGGTCCGGGTTCGCGGCAAAGTCCGCAATCGTAGCGTCTACTTGTATGGAGTGGAGTTTCTTTCCGATAAATCCGAAGACCGCCAACAACTGGCGCGCATGAGCGCTGAGTTCCGCGGCGGCAGTGTCCCCTCCGCGTAGAATTCAAGCGTCACGAACCACGTAGGGACATCTGTCCCGACGCGGTTCGTCGCGACCCGAGTTATCGGCGCTTGCCGCGCGCTCCCCTTCCAACGTCCGGAACTTCTTGCCCCAGGGCGGTGGCAAGGTCAATCTGATGGTCCTGTTCATCCACCAGGATCTGGCGAATCTGTTCCGCCAAAGCAAACTCTCCAAGCGCTTCGCATTGCCCGATGCGCTCACGATAGTTTCGAATCGTGTCATTCTCATTGGCCAGATCGAAGCGCAGCATCTCCTTCGCATCCTCCGAGGTCTTGACCGGCAGCGGAGTCACCGTCGGCATTTTGCCGAGGTAGTCGATCTGACGCGAAATGATCAACGCATGGTCCAGTTCCTGCTTGGCGTGTATCGCGAGTTGATCGGCGATATTCATAAACTCGGCGCCCTTGAGCACCTGGGAGTAGACGACGTAACCGATGATCGCCTGGTACTCGCGGGAAAGATCTTCGTTTAAAAGATCGGCTAAGCGATCGCGTGAAACTTCTTTTCCGTTGTCAGCAGACCTCGATTCAGCCATTTGCTTTCTCCTGTCAGGTGAAGAATATGATTGCCGCACTATCCTACAACTTTTTGCAGCAGAGGCCCGATCGCGGCGATATTCTTGAGCAACTCGTCCGGAATATCGTGCCTTTGTTGGAGATATTCCGGCGTGCTGTAGGATACCCAGACTTTGCCGCCGCCGTCCTCCCAAAGCAACGCCTTCAGCGGCAGATCAATCGCCACAGTAGGAGATGCAATCATGAGCGGCGTCCCGCCCTTGGGACTTCCGAAGACGATCACTTGGGTAGGATGCATTTTCAAACCGGCTTTTTCCGCCGCGCCGCTGTGGTCAATGCGGCAAAATATTGTCAGGCCATGGGCCTGCAGCAAGGATTCCAGCCGCTCGATGGTTTCTGCAAACGAATAGGGACTGCGCAGATGAGCCATTCCGTTTTCGGGCATGGAGGACATTGCGGATACTCCTCAAGATTCCTGGAGCCTGATCTCGCAGGTCTGGCACCAGGAAACATTCTCCCCCCGGAGGCTCTCCCGGCTGGTTTACAATAAAGCTGCCATGACCGACGGACTCAGTTTTGGCCCTTACACAACCACCGAGAAGGGCAAGAAGGTAGTCAAGGAATTAACTTTCGGCAACCCCACGCCCGAAGGCGTCGTCCTGACCACTCTCGATTCGGCTGTGAATTGGATGCGCAAGAATTCTATTTGGCCGCTAACTTTTGGCTTGGCCTGCTGCGCCATCGAAATGATGTCCATGGGAGCGTCCCGCTTCGACATCGCCCGCTTCGGGGCCGAGGTATTTCGCCCGTCGCCGCGGCAGTCCGACCTGATCATCATCGCCGGCCGAGTTTCCAACAAAATGGCGCCGGTCATCCGCCAGCTCTGGGAGCAGATGCCGGAACCCAAATGGGTGATTTCGATGGGAGCATGCGCTACCTCCGGCGGAGTGTTCAACAATTACGCCCTGGTCCAGAGCGTCAATCAGGTGATTCCCGTGGATGTTTACGTTCCCGGCTGCCCGCCCCGCCCGGAGCAGTTGATCTACGCCATCACCCTGCTGCAGGAAAAAATTCAGCAGGAACGCGGCTCGGTGCGGCGCGCGTTGAATCTCACCTAGGCTTGAATTTCAGGTTTTGAATTTACTGCGGTGCGATAAAGCTGATCGTGATCCGCGTTTCCTTGGCAATGGGTTGGCCGTTCAAGGAGTAGGGTGTGTAGCGCCATCTGCGAACTGCATCCATCGCAGCCTGCGCCAGCAGCGGGTCCCCGCTCACCAGTTTTAACCCGTCCATCTGCCCCTGCGCCGTAACTGTCGCGTCGATCACCACACTGCCTTGCACATGCATACGCCGCGCTTCCGCGGGATAGACAGGTTGCACCTTGTGCACCAAAACGCCTCCCGCTATGCCCTGCGAGACTCGGACGCCCAGCTGGGGGAGCGCCGGAGAGGTCCCAAGCGCCTTCCCCAGATCGGCTGGGCCTGCGTTCGAGGCTGCAAGCTGGGGAATTTCCTCGCCGCCAGGAACCGGATTGGATGTCAGTCCGCGATTCGCCGCCCGCGCAGATCGCGGTGACCGTCGCACCCGGCGTTTTCCAGGCCGTGAGGATGGACGCATGATGTCCGCCGTCGAGGCTACTCCAGGCGTGGCGCTCGCAGCCTCCCGTGAAGCTGCAGGGGAGGCGACGACGGATCGTCTGGCTGTGGACGCGACACTCGATCGGTACCACGCTCTCCAGCCATAAATCGATAGCAGGGTCACCGCCAGCAGGGCCACCGCGGCCAGGATGATGTAACTCCACCTTTTGGCGACACGTCTCTCTTGCGGCTGCGCCGGGGCGAGCATCGCTCGCACCTCGACCAAGGGAATCTCGGCGGGGATGGGAGGATGCTCTTCCAGGGGAGCTTCGACGACGGTAGTCAGCGGACTCGTGGCCACGACAGCTTCTTCGAGCGGGACTTCCGGAGGCGCGACTTCCGTGATTGCGCCGCGCGCCCAGGCCGCTTCGGCCAATCCGGCAAGCCGTCCCAGAACTTCCATCTTGTCCTCGGTGAAGGCGTAGGACTCAGTCGAGAAGGCTTCCAGGACACCCACCCTGCCATGCTGCCCGCGCAAAGGTACTACGGCGATGGACTGCAGCCCCAGCTGACGGCAGACCTCGGCATTCACGTGAAAGTCACGACTGGCGTCGTCGCAGCGCATGATCACGCCGGTACGCAGGCACTCGCCCGAGATTCCAGAATCCACGTTAAGCCGGGCGCCGAGTTCCGGCGCAGATTCGCCGCTTCTACCGACGCAAACCACGGCTCCGTCCTGGGGCATGGCCACAGCCGCCCCGGTAGCGCCTGTAAGCGAATGCGCCGCCACTGCCATGGCGCTCAAGATCGTGTCGGTGGCCTGGGTGTCGGACGCGATCATCTTCCGCAGCTTTGCAAAGACTAGGCTGGCGCTCGACTGCCGGATGGTTTCGTCGGAGATTTCAACGCGATTTCGCGCAGCAACCCGGGCTCCCGTAGATTCGGGAGGAGGTGGGGTGAGGGGAGGGATAGGAGCCATCTTTACAGCCTGTTGCGAGCAGAAACGAGCCGTTCACTTAGACTACACAGGCCGACCGTGCGGCAAACCAACTAGCCTGTCAACGAAGGATTTGGTACTCGGAATGGACGCCCGTCCTCCATTCCGCCCGGCTCGTGGTAAAACCACTGCATGACAAAAACCACCTACGCCGCGAGCGGACCCACCATCATCGCTCAGGCCCCCTGCCGCGCTGACCTGGCTGGAGGCACCATTGACTTGTGGCCGCTGTACTTGTTCCATCCGGGCGCGCTGACCGTGAATTTCGGGGTCAACATCCTGACCACGTGCCGAATCACGCCACTGAAAGGTAAGCGCATTCACGTCCGCTCCGTCGACACCCGGCGTGAGGAGGAGTTTTCCAATTTCGAGGCTCTGCGTACCATGAGCCGTTTTCGTCTACCCTTGGGAGCCCGTCTGCTGCAGTTTTTTGCTCCCAAGGAAGGTCTCCTGATGGAGACGGATTCCGAGTCCCCTGCGGGCGCCGGCATTTCCGGATCGTCCGCGCTCATGATCGCCAGCACCGCCGCTCTGGCCCGTTTCACTGGCCGCAACCTTACCCTCGAGCAGATGCGGGTGATTGCCCAAAACGTAGAGGCCCAGATCATCCAGGTGCCGACCGGTTGCCAGGACTACTATCCCGCACTTTATGGAGGAGCGAGCGCAATTCATCTCGATGCCGACGGCATCCACCGCGAGGCGGTAGCGGTCGCGCCGGAGGAGATCGAGTCCCGCTTTGTCCTGGCTTACACGGGTGCGCCGCGCAAGTCGGGCATCAACAATTGGGAGGTCTTCAAGGCGCATATCAACGGCGACAGGCGGGTGTTCCGCAATTTCGAGCGCATCGTTGAAATCGCCCGCGCCATGCACCAGGCGCTGGCCGATGCGAAATGGGATGAGGTTGCCCGACTGCTCCGCGAAGAGTGGAAACTGCGCCGCACCAACGCCCCGGGGATCACGACGCCGCTCATCGACAAGCTGATCAAGGCGGCGGCTCGGCATGGCGGACGCGCCGCCAAAGCCTGTGGGGCAGGGGGCGGAGGTTGCGTAATTTTCCTGGTCGAGCAAGGCGCGGCCAGCCGAGTCGCAACCGCCATCGGGGACAATGGGGGACACGTTCTGCCGTTGCAGGTTGCCCGCAACGGATTGCACGTTTGGTCCGCCTGAGTGAGGCTGTCCCTAGGGGATTTATTTTCCAAAGAGGCGTTTCGTTCCCACTGCAGACGGCGCTATAATCAGGGTAGTCATCGGGTCGGGTGTCGTATGAACCCACGTTACGCTGCAGTTCTGTTGCCCATCGTGCTCTGCTGTGTGGTCGGGGTCAGTGCCGACGATCAAAAGCCCCCCCGTATCTCCAAGCAAACCCGGATGGACCTGATCCGCACATTCAATACCGAACTGGTCTATATTCGCTCGCCTTTTCCCATGGGAAAGACAGGCTTGACCCTGAAGGACGGAAATCTGTCGCCCAGTGGGGAAGAGTTGCAAAACAAACTTGCCATGTGGGGTCCCGCGGCGAAGCCCGGCGATCAGGCCCGCATCAGCGAAATACTGGTAAAGAACGATCGTATTCACTTCGAGATCAACGGCGGCCCGGTCAAGAAGCAGAAGTGGTACCAGCACATTCAGGTCGGCGGCACTGCGGGCATGGCCCCGGTCGGCGGCAACGACGCCAGCGCCAATCCGCGCGGCTCGTACGTGGACCTGGTGTTCAACGGCTATGTGCCCGATCTGAATCCGCAGGAGTTGAAAGATTTGCTGCGGCCCGTATTTGATTTCAATGCCAAATCCTCTGCGGAAGCCTACCTCGAAACTCTTCCGCCCAAGACCCGGGACGCGGTCAAGGCGCACCAGGTTTTGGTGGGCATGAATCGGGAAATGGTGATCGCTTCGAAAGGCCGTCCGCCCAAGAAAATTCGGGAAAAAGACGGCGAAACCGAATTCGAGGAGTGGATCTACGGCGAACCGCCGCAGGACGTGGATTTTGTCCGCCTGGTCGGCGATGAGGTCGTGCGCCTCGAGAGCATGAAGGTGGATGGCGAGAAAATCATTCACACAGAGCGGGAAGTCGATCTTCCTCCCACCGTAGCCAAGAGTTCGTCCGGGCCCGAAGTTCGTCCGCCCAACGCGCCTTCGCTGCGCCGCCCAGGCGAGGAAGTAGATACAGCCTCACCCGCAGGCGGGAGAGCTCCCACGTCCGGCCCACCCCCTGACCCGCTGGGGCAGGACGGCCCGCCCCGGCCCCAGTAGAAATGTAGGCGCGAGCGTCTCGCTCGTGCTCGTCCGGTATGGCGAGATTTCCATCCATAATAGCCATTGCAGTTCTGTGTCTATGCGGGGCGTGCCGTAACCGGCACAGTCAGGGGACAGGCATGCAAACCCCAGAGCAGGAACAGGCGATCAGCGGCCTGCGCGCCGCTTATGAGGCATTCAATCGAGGAGACATCGCAGCGGCTGTGGAGTTGTTCGATCCCCAGATTGAATGGACCGAGCCGGCAGAATTCCCGGGTGGCGGCACCTACCATGGAGTGGCAGGCGCAAAGACTTATCTGATCCAGTCTCGGGCATCTGCTGCGGAAGTGCACAGCGAGCCGGAAAAATTCATTCCTGTGGGCGATCGAATCGTCGTCTTTGTGCACGCCCGGGTTCGGGCCCACAATAGCGACGTCTGGCAGGATGTGCGCCTCGCGGATGTCTTCACATTCCGCAATGGCAAAGCAGTGCAAATGCGAGCATTTGCCGACCGCCCGGAGGCTCTGCGTTGGGTCGGAATGTAGGCGCGAGCGCCATCGCTCGTGCGCAAGCCAATCCGGTCCTTCCCACTGTCGTGCGAGCGATGACGCTCGCGCCTAGATGCTGACTTGGCTGTCGCGCACCGTCCCTTTACACTGGAAGCATGAAGATCGCGCTGGGACAAATCAATCCCACGGTTGGAGATTTTCCCGGTAACGCTGCCAAGATAGTTGCCTACGCCCAACAAGCCCGCGCGGCGGGCGCAGGCCTTATCCTGTTTCCCGAGCTTTGTGTCTGCGGCTACCCGCCCCGAGACCTGGTGGAACGCCCGTCATTTGTGGCCCGCAACCGTGAGACGGCGGAGCGTATCGCCGCCGAGACGCGCGGCATCGCCGTGATCTGCGGCCTGGTCACCCCAGCCCTGGCCGAAACCGGCAAGTCGGTCATGAACTCCGCCGCCCTGCTCAAGGACGGCGCCATATCCTTTTTACAGTCGAAGATGCTTCTGCCTACCTACGATGTTTTTGACGAGATGCGCAACTTCGCGCCTGCGCGAAGCCAGGCGCTGTTGCCTTTCGGCGGCAAGCAAATGGCGCTCACCATCTGTGAGGACGCCTGGAACGACAAACATTTTTGGAACAAGCGTCTGTACACGGTCGATCCGGTCGAGTCACTGGTCCAGGCCGGCGGCAACTTCGTGCTCAACATTTCCGCTTCGCCATTCTGGATGGGCAAGCGTGAACTGCGCCGCGAAATGCTGGCCACCATCGCCCGACACGACAAAGTGCCGGTGCTCATGGTCAATCAGGTTGGCGGCAACGACAACCTGGTTTTTGACGGCTCCAGTCTTGTGTTGAATGACGCCGGTGAAGTCATCGCGCAGGGCAAATCGTTCGAAGAAGACTTGATCTACGTCGACTCGGACCAACTGACCGGCGAAATGCACCAGCAGATAACGGGAGAAGAGGCCAGTGCCTATGCCGCCCTGGTACTGGGCACACGCGACTATGTCCGCAAGTGCGGCTTCCAGCGCGTGATCATCGGATTGAGCGGTGGCATAGATTCGGCCCTCACTGCGTGTATCGCCAGCGACGCCGTGGGACCGGAAAACGTGATCGGCGTTGGCATGCCCGGACCCTATTCATCCTCTGGCTCGATTGACGACGCCCGGGTGCTCGCCAGCAATCTCGGCATCCGATTCGAACTGCTCTGCATTACCGAGCTCTTCGAGAGTTACCGAAAGACTCTGCAAAAAGTTTTCGCCGGCTGCAGCGAAGACACGACGGAAGAAAACATACAGGCCCGCACTCGCGGCGCTTTACTGATGGCCCTCTCCAACAAGTTCGGGGCCATCGTCCTCAGCACCGGAAACAAGAGCGAACTGGGCGTGGGATATTGCACCCTGTACGGCGACATGGTGGGCGGCCTGGCCGTGATCTCGGACGTGCCCAAGACGCTGGTCTATCGCCTGAGCCATTACGTGAATTCGCGCCGTCCCCTGATCCCGCAGACCACATTGGAAAAGCCGCCCTCGGCCGAATTGCGTCCCGATCAGAAGGACATTGATTCGCTTCCTCCTTATGATGTTCTGGACATGATCCTGGAAGAATACGTCGAAGACCTGCATACCGCGGAACAAATTGCCGCCGATCACAACTATGATCTGGCGCTGGTGCGGAAGGTCGTTCGCATGGTTGACGGCGCCGAGTATAAGCGCCAGCAGGCCGCTCCCGGACTTAAGATTTCTCTCAAGGCCTTCGGCTCGGGCCGCCGCTTTCCCATCGCGGCCAAAACCAGCGGATGAGGAAGGCCTTGACTGGTTTAAGAAATTAAGGTTCTTGAAAGGAACTCATGCGTCGTTTGTTGCTGTGCTGCTCCCTGGTGTGGTTGCTGGTCTCGTCTGGTGTCGCCCAACAGAAGTCTTCTGCCAAATCGAAAGACGCGCTTCCCCCGGTCCCCACTTTCAGCACCCGGCTTCCCTCCGAAGAAACGGTGAACGCTTTCATGAAGCAAATGTTCGGCTACGATCCGTCGGTATCGTGGAAGATCGCAGCCATCCGTCCTTCTGCGGCCGAAGGGCTCACCGAAGTGGTGGTTGTCCTCAGCAACCCTCAGGGCCAGCAGAACAGCCGGCTCTACGTCACCACCGACGGCAAGCACGCCGTGATCGGCGACATCATTCCGTTCGGAGATCATCCCTTTGTGCCCGCGCAAGAGGCGCTCGCTAAGGGGATGAACGGCCCTTCCCGCGGCCCGGCGGATGCTCCCGTGACGGTGGTTGAGTTCAGCGATCTGCAGTGCCCCCATTGCAAGGAGGCCCAACCCACCATTGATAAGTTGATGTCGGAGGAGAAAAACACCCGTCTGGTATTCCAGAATTACCCGCTGCCCACGCACGACTGGGCTGCCAAAGCTGCTTACTACGGCGACTGCATCGGACGCACTTCGCCCGACGCGTTCTGGAAGTTTGTTGCCAGTGTCTACGACATGCAAAAAGACATAACCGCCAGCAACGCGGATGAGAAACTTACCGCCATCGCCGAACAGTCCGGCGCGAAAGGCCCAGATACCGCCGCCTGCGCCGCCAAACCCGAAACCGCCACCCGGGTCCAACATTCCATTGCATTAGGTGCGGCGCTTGAAGTCACGGGAACGCCAACGCTGTTTGTGAACGGAAGAAAGATCAGCAACGTGAGTGGATTGCCTTACGAAATACTGAAAGGCCTAACGGAGTTTGCCGCCCGCGAAGGAAACTAGGTCGGAATTCAGGAATGATGGAGGACGGCGTCCCGGCCGGGGACGCACGGGCCTCCACCAGAGACCCTGCCCTACTTCTGCATCCAGACTTCCGCGTTTTCCTTCTGTTCGCGGCTGACTACTCGCGGCGTAATCACGATCAGCAATTCATCTTCGTCATTTTCTTTGCTGTTGCTGGTCATGACCTGGTTCAGACCCGGTACCGATCCCAGTCCCGGAATCCCGTTCAGGCTGCGCTGCTCGGAGTGCGTAACAGCTCCGGCCACCACCGCTGGCTCTCCGTTCTTCAGGCTGATGCTGCCTTTGTACTCCCGGTTCGAAATCACCGGCACCCCGTTGAACGACTGCGACTGTAGGGCACGAAATTGCAATTCCAGGTCCAGGCTGACATCAGAGTTTCCGTTCACCAACGGCTTGGCCTTAATGGCCAACCCAACGTCTTCGTAATTGAAGGAAGGAAATGGAGTTTGAAACGAGTTGTTCTGGATGACGGACGCAATGGCTGGCGTGTTGAAAACCGGCGCGAAGCTGGCATTCAGAATCGGAACCCGCGTGCCCACACGAAATGTCCCATCCCCCCCCTGGGAGATTCGCAGCGTGGCATGCTCCAGGGTTTTTACCGTGCTCTCGTTCAGCGACAGCTGCGCCACGGCGGTTCCCAGGCTTAGCCCTTCCAGCGTCAGGCCGCCGCCAAAGGTGGCCAAGGGATTACTGAAGATTGAGCTTTGCTGTCCCGTCAGTTGCGCCAGAAGTCCCGAAAGGGCCTGCGAGCTGGCTTGGTTGATGCCGCCGCTCGATATGAGCTGATTGATCAGGTCCTGAATGTTTTGTCCGGCTAGCGCCGCCAGCGCGCCTGCCGGAATGTTGAACAACTGAAAATTGTTGGGAATCTGCAGTCCCATATTGCGGGTCAGGCTGTTGGTAATTTCGTAGACATGCACGTCGAGCATGACCTGCGGACGTGAATCTCCCAACCGTGCGAGCAGGCGGGTAGCGGCGTCCAGAGTATTCCGCTGCGCACGGACTACAAGCGTGCTGCCCCCTGGCTGTGGCGTCACCAGCCGGATTTCAAAAAGATTGCGCAACACGTTCGCGATGTCATTCAGTTCCTGCGGCGAGCTCAGGCCGGGCAAGTAGAAAGTCCGCAACGCCATGCGATCGAACTGCCGGTGATTTTGCGCCGATTCCGCTGCCAGCAGAATTTGCCGGCTATCGAGCGACGTCCAGAAGGTGTGGGTCATCTGGCAAGCCACGGACATGGCGGTGTAAAAGTCCGCGCCGCCTATGTCGAAGCGGACCTGGCGCGAGATCACGGAGTCATCAAAGCTGGCGGTGACGCCGAACGCCGCTGCTACTTGCGTAAGCAGTCCGCGGCTATCGCCGCGATAGTGAACATCAGCCTTGGCCGCGCTCGGCTCTACGCGAAGCTCTTCCGCCTCTGCCACCACCTGCGGCGCGTAGGCAGTTCTCGGGGCCCATTCCCCCAGCGCGTCGGTCAAACGCTGCTGGGCAAATTCGTTCTGCGGATCCAGATGCAGCGCGCTGCGGAACTCCGCCAGCGCTTCGATCTGACGACCGCCGCGCATTTCCGCGTTGCCCCGAGTCAGATGATCGAAAACCAGTTGTTGGCGGGTCATTTCCCGCGCGGTCACGTACTCCACATCCTTGGGAGCCAACCGCGCCGCCGTTTCGAACGCTTCGAAGGCTTGGTCCTGTCGCTTTTCCCGCTGCAGCTTCAGCCCCCTGGCAAACGCTTGGCCAGCTTCTTTTATTCCCTTTTTCGATGGAATACAGGAGGCAGTGCCAGGAGAACCTTCAGTACAAGGTACGAGGGGTGCGTTGACAGGCTGGTCGTCAGCAGACGCGGCCAATCCCAATGTGATGAGCCCAAGAGCCAGACGAATAGTGAAGTTTCCCCAGCGCACGTCCCGATTGTAACTGGGAAGCCGAGGCGGAACCGAGAGTTTCGCGCCGTGCAGTGTACCTTCGTGTATTCGCCAGTGCACGTGGGCGCGAGCGTCCCGCTCGTGCGGGAGTGGCACAGGCGACGGGTTCCGGCTACCAGACAGCCCACGGCCAAAGCTAGTTCGTGGGTCCGTTTCAATATCCACAGCCTCGATTTGGATCCGAGAGTGTGGCATCATTGGCCATGAGCCCAACCGGCAAGACGATCCTCATCGTCGTAGTTTCGTTTGTCCTAGGTCATCTGAGCTGCGCCATTATGCATCACATGCACCACTTCTCAAGGTGAGCCATGAGCAATGGCCTTCGAAGCAAAACAAAACTGATCCACATTCGCGCGGTAGTAGTGTCCTAATTTGATCTCGATTGGATTTTCGAGATTCCACGGAACATGTGGCTGGATAGGAATTCCGGACATTTCTTAGGAGGGACAAATGATCTCTGGCGCTCACGTAATCATCTACAGTAAGAACGCCGAGGCGGACCGCAACTTTTTCCGCGATGTCCTCGGTTTCAAGTACGTGGATGCGGGTCATGGCTGGCTGATCTTCGCCCTGCCACCGGGAGAAGCCGCAGTCCACCCGTCTGAGGAGAGTGTCTCCCACGAACTCTATTTCATGTGCGAAGATCTGAAAGCCGAAATGACTTCCCTCGCACAGAAGGGCGTTAAGTGCTCGAAAGTCCAGGAACCACGATGGGGCTCCATTACCAAGATGCGGCTTCCCGGTGGGGGCGAGGTCGGCCTCTATCAGCCGAAGCATCCTACGGCCTTTGCCTTAAAGTGAAGCGCCCGTCAAATTAGGACCGACCCGGTGATAGTGAGCTACTTCCATTGGGGAGCGGCGTAGTCTATAGGCCATGAAACAGACGTTGAGCATAATCGCGGGGTTGGCGTTTGCCGGCCTTTTGCTCTGGCTGAAGTGGTGGCACGCAAAAAAACTCTATACCAAGGATTTGGGAGATGGCGGAATCCAGACGCTTCTTGACAAAGATTCAAAGTAGCCCACTACTACCCCGGTGGCCACCTTGGAAAGTTAACTCTTTTGGCGTATAAAAGTTAGTTGCGACAGCACGCGCCATTTTCCTTCCCCGTGCGGCCTCAACGCAGGTAAATTCCGAGCGAGGGAACATGTCCAGCCTGACCGCCACGCACGCCCCCAAGGGCCTGGAAGGAATAGTCGCCACAAATTCTAGCATTTGCTACATCGACGGAGACCAAGGGATCCTCGCCTATCGCGGCATCGACATTCATGAACTTGCCGACCATTCCAACTTCGAAGAGACCTGCTACTTGTTGTGGTACGGCAAGCTGCCGATACAGAACGAACTGAAGGACTTTCGCCGCCAGTTGGCGGAAGAACGCAAGCTGGATCCCGCTATCATCGAGCTGCTGCGCACCGCTCCCAAACAAACTCAACCCATGGACGTGCTCCGCACCGCCGTCTCGGCGCTTTCTTTTTACGATCCCGAGGACAAGAAGAACGACCACGACGCCAACCTGCACAAAGCCTTCCGGCTAACGTCGCAGATTGCAATGATCGTGGCGGCCTATGATCGAGTTCGCAAGGGGAAGAAAGTAGTTGAGCCGGATCTGTCGCTTTCGCACGCGGCCAATTTTCTGCTGCTGCTGAATGGCACGAAACCCTCTGAGACCGCCGAGCGCGCCCTCGATATCGCCCTCATCCTGCACGCCGATCACGAACTCAATGCTTCCACTTTCGCTGCCCGGGTGGTGGCGGCGACGCTTTCCGATATGCATTCTGCCGTGACCGCCGCCATCGGCGCCCTGAAGGGACCTCTGCACGGCGGCGCGAATGAAGCCGTGTTCCACATTCTCCAGGCCATCGATAAGGCCGGAGTTGATCCGGTAGATCACATCAAGGGAATGCTGGCGCAGAAGAAGAAAGTTCCGGGCTTCGGCCATCGCGTCTATCACACCGAAGATCCG
>Ga0134122_10002174_pt1 | contig 14348 bp, 9 predicted proteins | sample KB302_FD_96461 | JGI IMG/M metagenome (GOLD analysis project Ga0134122, IMG submission 96461) | Terrestrial soil microbial communities without Nitrogen fertilizer from Kellogg Biological Station, Michigan, USA - KB3-0-2 | ecosystem: Environmental > Terrestrial > Soil > Unclassified ... | reverse complement strand
CCCTGGATCGGCTGGCCGGTGGGCCCGGAGATGACGCGCGCCTCGACCGCGCCGTTGCCCTCGTCGGTGGTCTGGATGACCAGGTCGGAGAGCTGCACCAGCGCCATCCACACGCGCGACCGCTTGTCGGCGAAGTCGCGGCGGTCGGAGATGGCGACGGCGTAGAGGCCGCGTTTGTCCATGGGCGGCGTGGCGTAGGTCTGGTGCGACTGGAGGTCGGGCGTGGCGGGGAGGTCCACGGACCACTCGGCCACCGGCTTGGTGTCGTTGAGGAGGCGGAGCTGCTCGTTGCGCTCGAGGTTGAAGGTGTTGCGGAAGCCGGAGGAGGTGATGCTGCCGACCAGGTCGAGGGCGTACGCGCGGAACCAGGCGACCTTGACGTTCTTGTGGGAGATCTGCAGCGAGCGGTGGTGGAGGCCGTCCACGCCCATCGCGGTGAAGGTGAGCTCCGGCCGGTTCAGCTCCTCGGCGAGCGCCAGGCAGTAGCGGGCGCCCGGGGTGCCGGGGTGGAGCGCGGCGCCCTCCTGCGCCACCTGGAGCGCCTTGGGGAGATCTCCGGCCTCGCGGAAGTCACCGGCCAGCTGCGAGTACCCCATCGTGGCCCAGGGGAGCGCGCGGACGGAGGGCAGCAGCTCCTGGAGCGCCTGGCGGATGCGGTCGCGGTCGGCGCGCTCGGTGAAGTGGTCGTTCAGGAGGCGGAAGCGGGCCAGGCGCGTCTCGAGGGCGGCCTCCTGCTCGCCGGCGGCGCGGTGCCATTGTTCGAGGTCGTCCAGGATGGCGGCAGCGCGGACCAGCGGGTGGATGGACTGGTCCGAGAGCTTGAGGGAGGAGGCGGCGGGGTTGCCGCGGAGGAGCGCGGGGAGGTCCAGCGCGTAGAGGTCGTTGGATTGCTCCGGGCGCCAGGAGGAGGAGTCGGCGAGGAGGTCGACCCAGAGGTAGCTGAGCGCGTCGCGGAGGGTGTCGCGGATGCCGGCGGGGTAGTTGTTGGACTCCAGGTACTCCTTCAGCTCGGCGACGCGGTGGCGGCCCAGGCCTTGGCGGCGGGCCCAGGCGCGCTCGAAGGTGCGGTGGATCTCCTCGCGGATCTGGTCGGCGGTCCAGGCCTTGAGGTCGACCTTGCCGCGGGATTCGACGCGTTCGCGCTGGCGGATCTCCCAGGCGTACTGCCGCGAGTAGAAGAGGAGCGAGTAGGCGTAATACAGCTCGACGGTGGTGCGGGCGATGGGCTCCTCGGGCCAGGCCTGCTCCGTCAGCTGGCGCACCGCGGTCTCGTAGCCGGACAGGCCCATCCGGGCCTGGGTGAGCTTCACCAGCGCGCGGGCCCACTCGGCGTCGTCCTTGCGGGCGGAGGCCTCGTTGAGGCGCTTCTGGATCTCCTTGGAGGCGGCCTCGAACTTCTGCTCGTCGAGGAGCTTCTGCACCGGGGCCCAGGAGGGCGGGAGCGCCGTCGGTTTGGCGCCGGAGACGGAGACGAACGCCAGGACGAGCAGGGTCTTCATGGGGCGGCGAGTGTAGACGCCACCCGCGCCGCGCTCAGTTCCTCATTTGCGTCAGGCGCGGGCGAAGCTGAGGCGGACCATCCGGTTCGCGAAGTCCTGGTCGTTCAGCGGCTGCGGATCGCGACCCATGAAGCGGCCGAACTTCGCGATCTGCTCGTCGCCGTCGCGCTGCTGAGAGGCGCGGCCCTGGCCGGCGGCGCGGGTGGAGCCCTGCGTGGAGTTGGACGAGGAGGGCTTGCTGCCGCGCAACACCGGCGGCGCCTCGGTGGAGCGGCGCGGCTGGGTGAGGCGGGTGCTCTCCGGCGCGGAGGTGACGGTCTTCACCTGCGCGGCGAGCTGCGCAGAGGTGAGCGTCTGCTGCTGCAGGCGCGTGGACTCCTCCGGCCGGGCGACCTGCTGGGCCTGCGCCGCCTGCTGCGCCTGGTTGACCTGCTGCGCCTTGGTCGGGTCCTGCGTCAGCTGCGCGTCGGCGGCCTTCTGCGCCTCCGTCACCTGCTGCGCCTGCGCCGCCTGCTGCGCCTGGTTGACCTGCTGCGCCTTGGTCGGGTCCTGCGCCTGCTGCAGGTCGGTGGCCTTCTGCGCCTCGGTCACCTGCTGCGCCTGCGCCGCCTGCTGCGCCTGCGCCGCCTGCTGCGCCTTGGTCGGATCCTGCGCCTGCTGGGTCTCGACGGCCTTCTGCGCCTCGGTGACCCGCTGCGCTTGCTGCGTCTGCTGGACCTGGTCCGCCTGCTGCGCCTTCGTCGGATCCTGCGCCTGCTGCGGCTCCGCGGCCTTCTGCGCCTCGGTGACCCGCTGGGTCTGCTGCGCCTGCTGGACCTGGTTCGCTTGCTGCGCCTTCGTCGGGTCCTGCACCCGCTGCGCCTCGGCGGTCTTGTGCGGATCCGTGACCCGCTGGGTCTGCTGAGCCTGCTGCGCCTTCGTCGGATCCTGTGCCCGCTGCGCCTCCGCCGCCTTCTGCGGATCCGTCACCCGCTGCGCCTGCTGAACCTGGTTCGCCTGCTGCGCCTTCGTCGGATCCTGCGCCCGCTGCGCCTGCGCCGCCTTCTGCGGATCCGTGACTCGCGGCGCTGCCTGGCTCTGCTGCAACTGGAGGAGCTTGGCCTGCTGCGCGCGGGCGGTGCCGCCGGCCTCGAAGGTGTCGCGCTGGAAGTGGTCCTTGAGCGCCTGCGCGGAGTCCGGTCGCTGCGCCTGGTCGACGGGGCGCGGCTGGCCAACGCCGCCGGCCTGCCCGGCCGGCTGCAGTTGCCCCTTCTTCTGGAGCGCGTCGTTGACCTGTCCGACACCAGCCATTGTTGCCGCTTCCCTCCGACCGCTGACGACAGAAGCAACTTTTAGCGACGATGGTGCGAAGATTCCTACTTGGTGCGTTTTTGGTAAATACGCACCGCGTCAAGAGGCTTTTCAACCCCTTGCCTCATGTACGCTGCTGGAGGCCAACCAGATACACCTCCTGGCTGGCGCCGCGGGTGGCCTCGGGTCGGACGACCTTCACCTCCTCGTAGGCCTCGCGGATAAGGGCGCGAAACGCCTCGAAATCCCGCCCCATGAAGAGCTTGCAGATGAACGCCCCACCCGGCCTCCCGCGGGCGCGGGCGATCTCCAGCGCCCGCTCCGCGAGCCGGAGACTGCGCGCCTCATCCGTGTCCTTGATGCCGGTGGTCTTCGGCGCCATGTCGGAGATCACCGCGTCGAACGCTCCCGGCTCCAGCGCGGCGAGCTTCGCGTCCGCCCCCTCCTCCAGCACGTCCAGGACCGCGGTCCGGACCTGTGCGAACGGCAGCGGCTTGATGGGCACCAGGTCCACGCCCAGCACCATCCCCTCCGGCCCCACCGCCTGCGCGATGACCTGGAGGAACCCGCCCGGCGCGGCGCCCAGGTCCAGCACGCGCGCGCCGCGCCGGAACACGCCGAACCGCCCCGCGATCTCCTCGATCTTGAAGGCGGACCGCGCGCGCAGCCCCTCCTTCTTCGCCTTGCGGAAGTAGTGGTCCTTCGGCCGGTACGGCTTGCCCATCGCGGGGGCCGTCCCTACCATCCCTGACCGCTCGCGCGGTAGGGAGGTCGCACCTCATGGGCTACCGCGGCGTGGCGCTGGCCATCGGCCTCTCGGTCGCGTCCGCCGGGCTGGCGGCGGGGTGCGCCTGGCGGGCCCAGCGCCTCGCGTCCCAGGCGTCCTGGCTCATGGCCCGCGGCGTCGCCGAGGGGGCCGAGTACACCAGCACCTTCGACGGCCAGCACATCGACCGGGAGCTGGTGACCTTCCAGCAGCGCCGCGAGCTCCTGGAGGCGGCGCACCGCTGGCAGCGGGGCTCGATCGCCGGCGTGATGGCGGCGGCCCTGGCGCTCGCGGCCAGCTACCTGGCCTGGCTCCTGGTGCGGCTCGAGCAGCAGCGCCTCAACCCCGACGACGGCGCGCACACGGCCCTGCAAGTTCGCTAGATTCGCGCCCGATGCCCGGGTGCGGCAACTGCGGAAACAGGCTGGACATCGTCGGCAACCAGGTCGGGCGCCGGGACACCTGCCCCTCCTGCGGCTCCGAGCTGCACGCCTGCATCCACTGCCGCCACTACGACCCAACCGTCGCCAAGTCGTGCAAGGAGCCGTTCGCCGAGGTGCCCTCCGACAAGGAGGACGCGAACTTCTGCGAGTTCTTCCAGATCGGCGAGGGCGGTGAGGGCCGCCAGCGCCAGCACGACGAACAGCTCTCCGCCGCCGAGGCGCTCTTCCGGAAAAAGTGACCATGGCCGAGACCACCCGCGCCGTCCTCCGCCTCCACACCCCCGACCGTCCCGGGCTGGTGGCGGACGTCTCCACCCTCCTGTTCAAGCTGGGCGCGAACATCATCGGCGCGGACCAGCACCTGGACACGGACCTCAACAGCTTCTTCCAACGCATCGAGTTCCGCTTCCCGGCGAGCACGGAGGCGGAGCGGGAGGCCATCCGGCAGAAGATCTCCGACGCCTGCGAAGGCTGGAAGCTGCGCGCGTCCCTGCGCTTCCCGGACCTGTGGCGGCGGCAGGTGGCCATCCTCTGCAGCAAGCAGCCCCACTGCATCATGGACCTGCTGGCGCGCCACCGGGCCGGCGAGCTGACCATGGACGTGCCGCTGGTGATCTCCAACCACGCCACCCAGGGAGAGGAGGTCACCCGCCGCGGCTACCGCTTCGTCCACGAGCCCATCGTGGACGGCAACAAGAAGGACCAGGAGGCGCGGGTGCTGGGCCACCTGGCGGACGCGAAGGTGGACCTGATCATCCTCGCCCGCTACATGCAGATCCTCTCCTCGGATTTCGTCTCCGCCTACCCGGAGCGGATCATCAACATCCACCACAGCTTCCTCCCCGCCTTCATCGGCGCGGAGCCGTACAAGCAGGCGCACCGGCGCGGGGTGAAGATCATCGGCGCCACGTCGCACTACGTGACCGCGGACCTGGACCAGGGGCCGATCATCGCCCAGGGCGTGATCCGGGTGAGCCACCGCGACTCGTGGGAGGAGATGGAGCGCAAGGGCCGGGACATCGAGCGCAACATCCTGGCCCACGCGGTCCGCTGCCACCTGGAGGACCGGATCATCACCTACGGAAACAAGACCGTGGTGTTCGAGTAACCCGCCTCACGGCAGCGACAGGTCCTCCGCCGCCACCCGGTCCATGATCTCCAGCGGCAGCGCCCCGTGCGAGAGCACGGCGTGGTGGAACGCCTTGAGGTCGAACGCGCCGCCCTTCGCCGCCTCCGCGCGCGACCGCAGCGCCCGGATCTCCACCTCGCCGGTCCAGTAGGCGGTGGCCTGCCCCGGCCACGACGCGTAGCGGATCACCTGCCCCTGGCAGAACCGGGTCGAGTACCCGGTGGCGTCCTGCATGTACTGGACGGCCTGGTCGAAGGTCCACCCGCGGGCGTGGAGGCCGGTGTCCACCACCAGCCGCGCGGCGCGGAACGCCTCCGACTGGAGCCGGCCGATGTCGCCGTACGGGTCGCCCGCGTACCAGCCCAGGTCGCCCGCCAGCCACTCCGCGTACAGGGCCCAGCCCTCCACGTAGCCGGTGAAGATGCTGACGCGCTGGAAGAGCGGGAGCGGGAGGTCCTGGGCCACGCCGACCTGCTCGTGATGGCCGGGGATGGTCTCGTGGTACGCGAGCGTCCGGAACCCCAGCCGCGCCTGCGGGGCGCCGTTCTCGGTGGCGTAGAACGCCCCGGGCCGGCTGCCGTCCAGCGACGCCTCGACGTAGAAGCCGCCGCTGGGGACGCCGATGACGGTGACGCGGGTGCTGGGCTGGAGGTCGAACGCCTGGTCCAGCCGTCCCCAGGTGTCGTCGATGATCTGCTGGTAGGCGGCGACCACGCCGTTGGACGCGACCAGGCCGCCCTCCTGCGTCGCCCGGACCAGGTCCTGCGCCAGCGTGTCGGTGGAGGGATAGCCGAGCCCCGCGAACGCCGCGCGCAGCTCGTTCTGGATGGCCGCGAGGTCGGACTCCCCCAGCGCCTGGAGGTCCGCCGGGGTGACGGGGGTGGTGACGTGGTGGCGGAGCGCGTCCAGGTAGAACGCGTCTCCACCGGGCAGTTGCCCCACGCCCAGGCCGGAGGGCGCGGCGTCCGCCAGGCCGGCCAGCGTCCCGTCGAGCGCGTCGTAGGCGGGGATCACCGAGTCGCGGATGATCGTCTCCGCCCGGTCCAGCGCGCCGTTCGCGTCCACGCCGCCGACCCCCAGCAGCCGCGACGCGAACGCCTGGTAGTACGGCGTGTCGCGCGGAGCCGACTGGGAGATGAACTGGAGGTCGTCGCGGGTGAGGTCCAGGAGCAGCCGCGGGAGGACGATCCCCGCGTTGGCGCGCTTCTCCACCGCCGCCTTCACCTGCATCAGCTTGGCGTTCACCTTCCCCAGCCGCGCCAGCCAGTCCTCCACGTCCTCCCTGGTCCGCAGCGGTTGGATGTCGGTGAAGAAGAGCTGAGTAGACAGCTCCGTGGAGGTCAGCGCGGGGCTGAGCGGGTACGCCAGGTCCGCGTGCCGCCGCTGCTGGAGCTGGTCGTCCAGGAACCAGGAGTAGGTGTCCCAGGTGATCTGCTGCGCGCGGGAGAGCGAGGCGCGGTCGTACGACGCCAGCAGGTCCTCGATCACCTGGCAGTCCGCGCCCGTCTCCTGGTCGAACTCGTCCGAGGCGTCGTTGAGGAAGCCGTGCCCCACGTCGATCTGCGACTGCAGCCCCAGCTCGATCACCGTCTCCGGCGACCGCCGCAGCAGCTCGCGGAAGGAGACGTCCACGAAGTCGTCGAACGGCAGGCCCGCCAGCTGGGTCCGCAGCTCGTCCGGCGTGGGGAGCACCGGCGGCGCCTCGGGCTTCGGCCCGCACGCGGCCAGGATCAGCGCGGAGATGGAGAGGAGTGCGGAAGAGCGCATGGCCCTGCGAGACGCGGCCGCCCCGGATGTGACCCCGCCGTGCAGCGGCCGGGTCAGAACGCCATCTTGGAGATGATCTCCTTCATCACCTCGGACGTCCCGCCGCCGATGGTGATGAGCCGGATGTCGCGCCAGGCGCGGGCGATGGGGGTCTCCTCGATGTACCCCATGCCTCCGTAGAACTGCTGGCAGTCGTAGGCCACCTTCTGGGCGAGGTCCCCGGCGAACAGCTTGGCCATGGAGATCTCCTTCACCGCGTTCTCCTTGGCGTCGAAGAGCGCCACCGCGTGGTACGTCAGGCGGCGCGCGGCCTCGATGGCGGCCAGGTACTCGGCGAACTTGTGGCGCCAGACCTGGAACTTGATGATCGGCTTGCCGAAGGCCTCGCGCTCCGACCCGTAGCGGATGGACTCCGCCACCATCTGGTCCATCGCCGCGCAGGTGGTGATGGCCGCGGTGAGGCGCTCGCCCTGGAAGTTGGTCATCACGTGGTAGAAGCCCTGGTTCTCCTCCCCCAGCAGGTAGCGGACCGGGATCTTGCAGTCCTCGAAGAAGAGGATGGCGGTGTCCGAGGAGAGGTTGCCCACCTTGTCCAGCTTCTTCGAGACCTGGAACCCCTTCACGTCCGTGGGGAAGGTGACCAGCGACACGCCGCCGTAGCCCGCCTCGCCGGTGCGCACCGCGAGGGTGATGAAGTCCGCGCGGGTGCCGTTGGTGATCCACATCTTGCTGCCGTTGATCACGTACTCGTCGCCCACCCGACGGGCGGTGGTCTTGATGCCCGCCACGTCGGAGCCGGCGCCCGGCTCGCTGACGCCCAGCGCGGCGATCTTGTCGCCCATCAGCGCCGGCTGGAGGAACTCGCGCTTCTGCTCGTCGGTGCCGATCTCGTTGATGATGGGCGTGGCCATCTGCCCCTGGACCAGCAGCGCCATGTTCACGCCCGCGTTGTGGCTCCGGACCAGCTCCTCCGAGAAGACCGTGACGTACCAGTAGTCCAGGCCGGTCCCGCCGTACTTGGGGTCGTGGTTGATCCCGAACAGCCCCAGCTCCCCGGCCTTCTTGAAGATCTCCTTCGGGAAGATGCCCGCCCGGTCCCACTCCAGCGCGTGCGGCGTCATCTCCTTCTCCACGAACTGCCGCACCGTCCGGCGGAACGCCTCATGCTCCGGGGTGAACGGGTTGAACAGGGTCGCGTGCTCGCTGGGCATGATTCGGAAGTCAGTACCAGAGCGTCGAAGCGCGTGACAAGCCCGGCGCGGGAGTAGGCTCGCCGGAGGAGCGCACGCCCGTGGACGCAGGTGGTGCCGGACGACGCGGGCAACTGGACCGCGCGGGTGAACGTGGAGGTGCGGGCGCTGGGTGGGCCGCGGACGTCGGCGCACGTGTTCTTCGTCCCGCGGACGGGCCACCAAGAACGCCACCGCCGGCGCCGCGGGGACCAAGGCCGAGACGACGCCCGAGGTCGCCTCGCCCGGGATGTTCGACGGGCGGGTGGCGGTGGCTTCTTCGACGCGCCACTCGGGCGGGGTGGTGGTGGCGCCGCCGATGCGCCTGATGCTCCCCACCGATGCGTCAATGCCGGACGTGCTCGTGATGGGACCGGTGATGGTGCTGCTGCACGCGTACAAGAAGCAGGGACAGAAGGCTGACGCTTACTGGAAGACGATGACGTCGGTGACCCAGCTCTCGGGCTGTCGCTCGAGCCATGCGCGCTTCTCGGCGCTCACGGCCTTTGCAGGTGTCACGCCCCCGCGAATGCGGGTGACGACCCCGTCGACGAAGAGCGTCGCCTCACGATCCGGGACATCCTCGGGCGAGGCCACCACCGCACCGGCCCCCGCCGCGAGGAAAGCGGTCGGCAACCCCCAGGCGGCGTGCATCCAATCCGCCAGCTCGCCTGCATGACAGTCCGCGAGCAGGACGAGCGGGTGGCACCGGAGGGAGCCGGGGCGCAGGTCTTCCGCCCTGAGCGCCCAGATGTGAGCAGAATTCTCCGTCAGCGCGAGCACCGGCGCGTCCGATTTGGTGCGGTCCGTGACCGCGTGGACGTGGAACTGGATCTCAGTGGCGCGGGGAAGCTCGGAAAGGACCCGGCTGGGGGTTGCCTCGGCCCCCGTGAGCAGGAGCACCTCCCCGTTGCTGGTGCTCTCGGGTGCATCCCAGTCTCGCAACGACGGCAGGCCGAGCCAGTTGGGAGGGCTCGAGCTGGCGACCACCACTCGCCGGTATGGGCTCCTGGCCTCCTGAGGGGTGCCGGCAGCACACGAGTCAGCCGCCGGCGACGGACCATTGGCACCGGACGTGATCTGGTAGCTCCAGGCCAGATCAGTGGGTAGCAAGCGGGCTATCCCAGCGAGCGGAGGTTGTGCCAGGACCCGCACCTCCGGACAGCCGGCCAGGTGCAGGAGCAGGTCGGGCCCAAGGCGCGGCGTCCTCTCACCGGGTGGCGCGCGCTCGGTATAGGAACCGGCCACATCGCCGCGCGCACCTCGAACTGCGACCGCCAAGCGGAAATCGTCGCGCGCAATGGCGACCGCGCATGTCGCGGGAACCTCTCGTCCGCCCTGCTCCTCGACCAGGAGCGGCGCCATCGCGTCGTATGCGCCGCGACGGGCCGCATCCACGAGCAACATGGTGTAGGCGTAGGAGCTGGTCTTCATCGCCGTCATGTCCTTGCGCCTCTGAGCCGCCTCTTTGATCACGGAGCGCAGGAGCGCCTCTCCACGAGCGGGCTCACGGTCGATGACGAGCCGCGCTTCCGCGAAGTCCGCGAACAGCCGATCGCCCGGTCTGATCCCAGGTTGCTGGCGAAAGCCTTCAATCTCACGTCGCAAGGCGTCTTCCGTGAGGACGGGGGTCCCGATCCGGTAGAGGTCGAGATGGACTCCGAGGCCCTGGCCGGTCAGCGGAGAAGTCGGGCACATTCCGGCTGCGAGCGCTTCCCGGCGCGCGTCCTCCGGGCGTCCCTCGACAACATAGAGCTCGGCGAGGTTGAGGAGGAGATCGCGGCGCGTCTCGCAGTGATCGGCCGGCGTCCCCAGCTCCGCTTCCTCGTAGTAGGCCCTCGCGAGTGCGAACCGGCTTCTCAATCGCTCGGTATCGCCGAGCTGTCTCATCAGCACGGAGACCTGCCCCCACTCGTTCCCAGGGGGGCGTGCTAGAGCGAGCGCCTTCAGCGCGGTCGCCTGTGCCGCTTGCAATCGATGCGCTTCGAGGTGCAAGCCGACGAGATACTCCTGGAGCATCAGGCAGCGGTAGCGCACGCGCTCGGCGTCACAGCGACCGATCGCGCCCAAGACCAACTGCTCGCTGCTGGTGGCATCTCCTTTTGCATATGCGGCTTTCGCCTGTTCGGCTGCCTCCAGCATCTCGAACCAGGGCGAATGCGTGGCGCTGACAATGCGGTGAAGATCTCCCAACTCCTCGCGAGAACGCCCGGTCAGGACCAGCGCGCCCAGAACGAGATCGTCAGCACCCGCCTTGCGCGCCTGCGCCAGCCAGCGCCTCCACCCGGCGTCATCGAGTGTGCTCCGCAGGTGAGCGACATCCAGGTAGTCCTTGAGGAGCGGGAGTCGCTCTGCGCGCAGGTGGGCGCGCGCCGCTTCCAGCGTTTGAGAGAGCTCGTCTCCACCGTAGCTCCGGTCCAATTCGGCGGCGAGTGGCGCCAGCTCTTTCAGTCGCTCGAGGGTGCCGGCAAGGCGCACGGCGTCATGGAAGTAGACGCGAGCCATTCCGGGAAAGAGATGGGCTATTTCAGGAGTGAGCGGAGCTTTCCCGTCCAGCATCTCGTAGCCCAGCTGCCGCGCAGTCCACCATGCTCCACGGTCCTCCGAGCCTCGACGGAGCTCCTTGGCACGCGCCTCGGCTTCGGCGCGCCACTCCGAATCGAGCGCCACCACACGTTCGAACGAGCCAGCCGCCGCGAGCCGGAATCCCAAGGCGTCGAGGACCAGGCCACGGTTCCAGAGTGCCTGCCGGTGGTCGGGGACACGTCGGAGGACATCGTCCAGGAGCGTCAATGCTTCCTCCAGGCGCGCCGACTCGTGGCGCTGACTTTGGACGATGAGTACCAGGGCTCGATCGTTGTCCGTGTCTGGCGAGCGCGGGGCGCGTGCCAACTCCCTGGAGGCTGCGGCCAGCTCTCCCTCCAGGAGGTGGGCGGCGGCCACGCCGTGGAGGTCACCGTGCCGGTATAGCTCGGCGATCACCTCGGGCGAGACCTCGTCGCCGGGAGCTCCGGAGCCTCCGCGCATCGGGTTGTAAGCGCGGTGTGGATCAGCCCCGGCGTAGGCGATGCGGCCTTCAATGGATCTATTGTCGGACGTGATCAACAGCGGCGTCGGAGCCGGCCGTGCATACAAGGCCACCAGGATTGTCGCCGCGAGTGCCGCGGCCCCTCCCACCGCGAAGCGCCGCCGGATTGCCCGGAACGGCACGACGCGGGATCTCTCAGCCCGGATCCGCTCTTCGACGGCACGCAGCTGCAACTCGGCATCGAGATCGCGCTGGCAGCGGACGCACGAGGCAAGATGTGCCAGGAATGTCCGCTCCTCGTCCGACGACAGGAGTCCTTCGACGTACTCATCGGCGCGCTCGCAGGCGAATTCCGCTTCACCGGAGGGGTTGCTCATGGTGCCTCCTCGCTAACAAGAGGCCGGAGCATCTCCTTGAGTGCTTTGCGCGCTCGCAAGAGGCGGGTCCCCACTGTGCTCATTGGGATATTGAGTTTCCTGGCGATGGAACGGTAATCACATCCTTCGAAGGCGAAGAGCCGGTAACTCTTTTGCAGCTCGTCCGGGAGGCGATCGACACAGGCGCCAAGCTGCTCCATGGTGAGCTTGGCCCAAGCAGGAATGGTGTCCATTGGCAAGGGCACGGTCTCGGACTTCTCGACGGGCTCTCTCGGCGGCTCGTTTCTCCAGCCGCGCACGAGATCGAGGAAGGCGCGCCAAAGGATCCGGAGGAGCCAGGCGCGGCCACGCTGGTGATCTCTAAGTGAGGCGTAGTTCCGGGCAGCCAGGATCAGAGTGGTCTGGACGAGGTCGTCCGCGTCCCAGTGCCCCCGGCAGAGGAATGCAGCACGCCGATCCAGCGCGGAGCGGTGCTGGCGGATGAAGCTGTCGAATGATGAGGCGGATGACTCGGCTACTGCGGGCGGTCGATCGGGATCGTCTGCGCCCGACTTCATGGGCGCGACGCTGTACCAGTACGGGCGCGGCTGCTCAATGTTTCCGTAATTTTCTACCGTTCCTGCTCTCGCCACGAGTTCGGCGAGAACGCTCCGCGGCCGGACCACCTCGGCCATAGAAACGGGTTCCCAGAGGAAGGCGCGCATTTCGATCGGGAGACGGAGCTTTGCGACCGTTCTTCCCGAAGGCGTCTTATGAGCGCGGAAACCTGGCGTAGATCCAAGGCTTTTCCGCAGGAGGGAAGATCAGGCTTCCCCGGGCGTCCTCCAGGTAGGCGCAAGACTTACCCGATTCTCCAACCGCGCGCCATGAGGAGTTAGCCCATGCCGACAGCCACGGGGTCCACAGAAGTCACATCCTCTTCTTGCGGCAGATGCAACGGAGGCACCGGCTGCTGTCGGGTGGACCTAGGGGGTGTTACCTTTGGGGGGCCGGTGTCTGGCCCGGGGCCCTCCGGCATGCTCCTCCAGCTCCGCTTGCTACTGGAATTGATCGGCGAACTACTGGGACTGCTCCGGCAACTGCGCGATTCTGGGAACCACTCAACCGGCAATGCGCAAGCCCAGTCAGCGGATCGCTTCGAGAACCACTGCGAGCGAGCCTGGGCTCCCTCGAGTCCTGCGCAATGCTCTGCTGGGAGCCCCTCAAGAGGAAGCGGGTTAACCGGGTCAGGGTTGATCAGGGCGGGCGGAGGCGGCGCGACGGGATGATGGGAGTGACAGTACGTATGCAGTGGCACACTGCCGGGATGCATCATGGCGAGATGTGTCGGGAGAGGGCAGCGCGTGGTGGACGACGAAAATGTCGAACGTGAGCCTGAGTTGGGCGATCGCAGGAGTCGCGAGCCCTGCGATCGCCCGGGCGGGCTTAGCCGATCGTAGAGCGGTGTCCGAGATGCGGCTGGGGACATCGAGTCGTTGGTGCCGCGGATCGTAGGCGAGGAGCCTAGAGCTCATTCTGCCACGAGATCGGTTGACGCCCTGGGCGGCCCCGCACGCTGCGGCCCTCATCACCAACCAAGCCTGTCCTCGGATGCGGCGGATGTCTTCCAGCGCCGCTGCGTAGAGCTTCAAGCGCCTCAAGCGCCGGTCACTACTCCGGCGAAGAAACGAAAAAACGGCCGTCTCAAGTGCAAGCGCGGCGAGATTCACTCGCCTCGCCACCGAGTCTGCGGCACAGGCTCAGGGCTCGCTGTCGACACTTGAGAGGACCCATGAATCGCATTCGACTCGAGCGCTGCCTGGCGACGTTCCATCGTCCAAACGGTCAAACCAGCATCCCCGAGGGGGAACGAGAAATGAGCACGAATCGAGCGGCGCAATCGAAGAGCCATCTCCTGCTGGCTATAGCCGGCCTGCTGGCGCTCTGGACCGCAGGTCTGGGATGCGGCGGCGCGGTTGACGTGGCGGGGCAGTCCTCGGCGCTGGCGCTGGACACCAACGCCACCACCGGCTTCGAGGCCGTCGCCGGCTGGACTGCGAGCGCCGGTACGGCCTCGTCGACGGCGCAGCGCACCCAGGGTGCCGCCGCCCATCAGTTGACCGACCCTGCCAACGAGACCGTGTTGACCAGCGCGCCGATTGCGGCCGTGGGCCCGGACGTGTCGGCGGTCCAGGCGACTCAGATGGAGAGCTTCGAGCGCCGCGATGACTACTCCGCGAAGGCTCCGGAAAATCACGCCTCCAGTCCGCCATCCAACGCCGAGGTCGTCGCGCCCTCCGCTGACGTCAGCGTCACCCCACTGCGCGAGCCGCTCGCGCCCCCCGGGGGGCCCTGCAAGAGCGGGCGCTGCATGGGCACCGAGCCGACCGCACCAGTGTCGACAAGCAACCTGGTGCGCACTGGAATGCATGAGCGGGGCACCAACACGCAGATGCTGATTCCACAGAACCTGCAGCTCGCCGACATCGACGCCGATGGCTACTCCGACTTCATCCAGTACGCGAACAACAAGATCGTGGTGTCGAAGACCGATTTCTACCAGACCGGTATCCTGCAGCTCTACGCCGGACGGCCGATCAAGCGGGTGCTGGTCGGCGACTTCCACGGCGATCACAACCAGCAGACCTGCGTGATCACTGACGACAATGCGCTGGCGTGCTACGGCATCAGCACCGATCGCAGGAGCCTCTGGTGGTGGTTCACCCAGGCTACCATCGTCGGCGACAGCGAGGACGCCATCGTCGGAGACTTTGACGGCGACGGGCGCGACGACGTGCTCGTCTACCCGCGCTGGGGTGGCGCCTATCGGATGTACTCCAT
>Ga0134122_10002172_pt1 | contig 14355 bp, 11 predicted proteins | sample KB302_FD_96461 | JGI IMG/M metagenome (GOLD analysis project Ga0134122, IMG submission 96461) | Terrestrial soil microbial communities without Nitrogen fertilizer from Kellogg Biological Station, Michigan, USA - KB3-0-2 | ecosystem: Environmental > Terrestrial > Soil > Unclassified ... | reverse complement strand
GATCGACGCGGCCTCTTGGATCGGTAGGCGATGTTCCGGTGCTCGCGCGAGCCGGTCGGCGAGGGTTTCGCCGTCGTAAAACGCCATGGCGATGAAGCGCCGCCCTTCGTGCTCGCCGATCTCGTAGACGGTTCCGACGTTCGGGTGATCGAGCGCCGCGGTCGCCCGCGCTTCGCGGCGGAAGCGCTCCTCGTCGCGCGCCGTACGGGAGCTCGAAGGGCCGAGAAACTTGAGCGCCACCACCCGGCCGAGATCGAGATCGACCGCGCGGTAAACCACCCCCATGCCGCCGCGGCCGAGCGGCGCCACGATGCGGAAATGGGAAACCTCTCGCCCGAGCAGCGGATCGCCGTCGGGTGGGTGTTCGACGGACTCCTCTCCCCGCGAGTCGGCGACGGTAGGTAGCCGCGACGCTTCGGCCGAAAGGAGCGGCAGCTCGGCGCCGCAGATCGAACAACGGGCGTCGAACTCCGAATTGACCTGGCGGCACGCCGGGCAGACGACCGCCGACATCACCTCTCCTCGGCGCGGTGACGGGCGAGCAGCTTCTGCAGGTAGCTCCGGTGGAGGCCCGAATCGCGCGCGGCGCGCGAGACGTTGCCGTCGGATCGGCGCATCAGCTCGGCGATGAACCGCCTCTCGATCTCGGCGACGCCGGCCTCGCGCGCTTCGTTGAGCGCCTCGCCGGTCAGCTCGCGGAACGCCGGTTCGGGAAGCGGCCCTTCTCCGGCCGCTTGCGCCATCTCGGGAGGCAACAGACCGAGATCGATCTCCGGGCCGCGGGCGAGCAGGCAGGCCCGTTCGATCGCGTGGGACAGCTCGCGGACGTTGCCTGGATAGTCGTGAGAGAGGAGGGCGCGCTCGGCCCGCAGCGTGAAGCGCGGCTTCTCGCCCGGCCGCCGCCAATGGTGGCGCAGGAAGTGATCGGCGAGCAGCAGCAGGTCGCCCCGCCGCTCTCGCAGCGGCGGCAGCGTCAGATCGAGCACCTTCAGGCGGAAATAGAGATCCTCGCGGAACTTCCCCTCACGCACCAGCTGCTTCAAATCGCGATGGGTGGCGGCGACGATCCGTACGTCCACTTTCTCGGTCTTGTCCGTGCCGAGCCGCTGGATCTCGCCGAACTGGAGGAAGCGGAGCAGCTTCGCCTGCGCTTCGAGCGCGATCTCTCCGACCTCGTCCAAGAACAGCGTGCCGCCGTGGGCGGAGGCGAGCCGCCCCGGCCGATCGCGCTTGGCGTCGGTGAACGCCCCGGCGACGTGGCCGAACAGCTCGGATTCGAGCAGCGTTCCCGGCAGCGCCGAGCAATGCACGGTGACGAAGGGCCGGCCGCGGCGCGGGCTGTTGACGTGCAGCGCCTTGGCGATCAGCTCCTTGCCCGTGCCGGTCTCGCCGAGCACCAGGATCGGGGCGTCCGCCCCCGCCACTTGCGCCACGACTTCGAGAATCTCGACCATCCGCGGATCGCGGGTGACGATGCCGGCGAAATCGTGCTGCGAAAACAGATCGCGCTCCAGGGCGCGGTGCCGTCGGCGAAGCGTTTCGCGCTCGCTCGATCGGAGCAGGAACAGGCCGGCGACCTCCGCCAGCTCGGCGAGGAATTCTCGGCTCTCCGGATCGAAACTGTCGATCCGTTCCCGGTTTTCCAGGTAGATCACGCCGTAGACCTCGCCGCCGTGACGCAACGGGGCGACCAGCGCGCAGCAGCGGCCGATCAAGAGGGCGCTCTCGCCCGAGCGGAAACGGTCGTCGTCGATCAGGTTCGGCAGATAGATGACCCGGCCCGTCTCGATCGCTTCGCGCACCAGCGTCCGGCTATAGCGCCGCTCCAGGGCGGAGCGCTCCGCGCGCTCGTAGCCGACATCGAATTTCTGCCGGAACGACCCCTCCTCGCGCACCACCACGAAGCCGGTCTCCGCCCCCGTGCATTCGACGATGCGGGAGAGCAGCAGCTCCGGCGCCCGCTCGTCGTCCGGCTCGGCGAGCAGGAGCTTCGAGATATGGAAGAGCTCCCGGTAGAGATCCATCAGCGGTTCATCTCGGTACCTGCCTCCGGTCGAATGCACCTGTCGCTGGAACAAGGCGGATCTTAGTCGATGCGGAGCGGGATTTCCTGGGCGGCGACGCGGGAAGGGTGCCATGACCCGGCGGCAGGCGGAACGGCCCGATTTTTGGGAAAACCTAATGGATGCAGAGGTTTCCGTCTTCCGCGGCAGGTGGCACCGGGGCTGCTCTGTAACCCGTGCATCGAAGAACAGCGGCCGTGGATTCCTCCCGGCTCCAAATTCGCGGAGGTGGACCTCATGTTGGCAACCCAGCAAGAAACCCTGGATCAGATCGGAACCCGGCTGCTCGGATTGGCGATTCCGGAGGATGCGCAGAAAGGCTTCGCGGCGGCCTCGCTCGCCGGACCGGCCGACGATCTCGACCGCAATCTCGGCGAAGTGATCCAACGCGCCCAGTCGCTCAAGGCGAACGTCCAGCCGCTCAAGGGGCGGATCGACCGAGTCATCGCCCTGCTCGATCGGCCGAAGCAGGTGGCCTCCTCGCTGCGCACTCTTTCCGGCGAGCTCGGCACTCTCGCAACTCTGCTGCAAGTCGCTCAGGTCGTCCGCGTCATCCGCCCGGCCGCCGACATGCTGCGCCGCCAGATCGACATTCTGAAGCGTCCGGTCGACTTCGCGGAGGGCAAGGCGGCGGCGCTCGAACGCGGGGTTGCGCCGTTGCGCGATCGGCTCCGCCAGTTGAGCCAAGCGATGGAGGATTTCCTCCGGCGCCTCGACCAGGTCATCGCCAAGACCACCGACGCGCGCAACAAGATCTCTTCGGTCAAGAGGTGCATCGCCGCGCTGCCGGCCGGCCCGGTTCGCGACCGTGGCCTCCAGCTGCTCGACGACTTTGCGCGGACCACGAACCCGATCCTCGAAGCGGTCGTCCAGTCGCTCGGCATCGCGGAATCGGCCACCTCGGCGGTCAACCGGGAGCTTTCGATTCTGGACGATCAACTGGAGCAGTTGAAGCGGACGATCCTCGATTCGATCGACAGCGTCCGAAGCATCTTCGGGCCGTTGCTCGGGCCGCTGGATTCCTTGCGGAGCGCGCTCGATTATCGGATCAACCTGGAGATCTTCAGCTTCTCCCTGCGCGACATCCTGAACGGCTTGAGCCTCCCCTGGCCGTTCAGCTATCTGGAAGAGAAATTCTGGGATCTCGCCAACTCGATCCTCCAGCCGATCCTCCGGACGCTGCACCTGGACATCACGCTGCCCAGCATCCCGGGGCTCGACCTGCTCGACCGCATCCGTCTCGACCTGCCGGCGATCCCGCAGCTGGAACAGGCCCGCGCCAGGGTGCAGGGAGCGGCGGACAACGCGAGTCAGTTCCTCGACCGGTTCGACGTCACCTGCCCGCCGAAGAGCACCGCGGTGCCTTTCTCCGAAAGCCTGCTGGCCGCGCTCGACCAGGTCCAGCCGACGTTGGTCACGAACTAGCCCCCAAGAGCCCGAAACCACGGATTCACCGAAGTCGTCCAACCCAAACCACGAAGCGCAACCCAACACGACAGGAGAGAACGCCATGAGCACCGAACCCATCACCGCCGCCGCCGCCAACCTTCAGGATCCGCAGCCCAACTACGAGTACCTGCAGGTGCAGGCCACGGTGATCAACTTCCTGGACCAAGAGATGGTCCTTACCGGCTCCGACCTTTCTTGGGGCAAGTGGATGAGTTCCCCGGTCAACGTGCCCAAGTCCGACACCAGCAACTTCTCCTCGCAAGGACGCGACAGCTCGTGGTCGGGCACCGAAGGCTGGGTGACCTGGAAAGTCGGCGGCGCCACGATCAAAGTCACCTTCTCCAGCCCGTATTCCGGCGACAACACCCAGGGCATCTCCTGCACCCCGGATTTGTTCGATGTGAAAGCCTCCGGCACCCAGGGCCACATCAACAACGCGAAATTCACGATCAAGCCGAAGAAATAGGCCTGAGCCGGAAAGCCTTTCCAGTGAAGCAGCAGCGGCGGCGGGCGACCTCTCGAAGAGGCGCCCGCCGCCGCGGTTTTGAGGGCTCCGACACCCCGCGATGTAACGCCCAGCCCCTCCCGTCCCCCTAAAGCACAGAACCATCCGAAAGGGACGACATGGCGGAAGCGACGAAACGGACCGACGGCATCTTGATTCTGGAGGTGCGGGCGCGCCGGGGAGCGCGGGTGGTCGCCGTCCGCGGGTTGCTGACCAAGCTCGTCGTCGGTGCGACGGATGGCGCGTCGCCCCTGTTCGCGCGACGCATCGCGATCGACGGACGGGACCAGGCGCCGTTCGAGTTCCGCGTTCCGGTCCCGGCGGGCGAGTACGGCACGCTCACGCTGGGGCTCGCCGAACTGGTGCTCACGACGGTCGAAGGCCACGAGGAGCGGGTGGCGCTCACGCGACTGGAATCGACTTTCGCCGTCGCGCTCAAAATCTCGCCGGAGACCCCGGGCCGCGCGATTCTCACCCTGTACCTGGACGGCCTTCGCCGCGCCAAGGCGCCGGGCGATGTCCTCGCCCCCGCGGTGGCCCCTCCGATCGACGAAATGGCTCACGAGCAAGTGTTCGAGGCGCCGATGAGCGAGGCCGCGACGCTCTGCTTGCCGCTAGCAGCCCGCGACTTTGGGCCGCGTTTGCCGGCGGGCGCTACCCGGATTTTGCTTCGCGCTCCGCACCTCGGCGATCCACGAGCGGGTTTGAAGGTGGCGTAAGACTCTCCGATCGGCTTCCGGGACCCCGCGGGTGCGGATTGAAGCGGCCGGCCGCGCGCTATGCTTATCGGCCGAGGCCGCCCCCATGGAATCGCATTCTCCCGAAGCCACAGCCGTCTACGCCACCGACCGGCCGCATCCGCGGCTGTTTCCCTACTACGTCCTGCTGTCGTTCCTCGCCGGACCGGGGATGCCGTTCCTGCTCGGGTACCTCTACTTCCGGTACCACACGATGCGCTACCGCTTCGACGAGCAGGGCGTTTCGATGAGCTGGGGGATTCTGTTCCGGCGCGAGATCAACCTGACCTACGCGCGGATTCAGGACATCCACTTGACCAGCAACCTGGTCGAGCGGTGGCTCGGCTTGGCGCGCATTCAGGTCCAGACCGCAAGCGGCAGCTCCGGCGCCGAGATGACGATCGAGGGCATCCTCGAATTCGAACGGCTGCGCGACTTTCTCTACTCGAAGATGAGGGGCACGAAAGGCCCCGCAGGTGCGCCCGCCGCAGGCGTTTCGGCCCCTTCGATCCCTGCGGGCACCGCGGCCGGCCCGCCGGGCGATGACCTCGCGGTAATCCTGCGCGAAGTGGCCGCCGAGGTGAGAGCGTTGCGCACCGCGATCGAGTCGGAAGGGGCGAAGCCCGGTGCCCGTGAAGATCGCAACGGGGGCACCAATGCCTGACCTCGATCGCCGATCGCGCGCCACGGCCTTCGTCGAGCGGATGCTGCGGATTCCACCGCCGCCGGGACCCCCGGCCGGCGCGCACGAATCGATCCGTATCTTCCGCGGCGCCCCGGGGCTCTACCGCTATCAACTGCTCGTTTGGCTGGGCAAGCAAATCGGCGCGGGTATCGGCCTATTCGGCGGCGTCGCGGTGCTCTCGATCGTCAACTTTCCCTACAAGGTTGTGCTCGACGTGATCGAAGCGATCGGCCTCGGGATCTACCTCGTAGCCCTGCCGTTCACTTTTCTGATGGTCCATCTCGACTACCAGCTCCGCTGGTACATCGTGACCGACCGCAGCCTGCGAATTCGCGAAGGCCTTCTCAAAGTCGCCGAGAGGACCATGAGCTTCGCCAACATCCAGAACATAGCGGTTCAACAAGGCCCTCTCCAACGCTTTCTCGGCATCTCCGACCTCGAAGTCCATTCGGCCGGGGGAGGAGGCTCCCGAAAGCCGGGCCACGACAAGAAGCAGGAAGACCTGCACGTCGGCAAGTTCCGCGGAGTGGATAACGCGGAGGAGATTCGCGACGCGATTCTCGCGCGGGTGCGGCAATTGAAGGATTCAGGGCTCGGTGACCCGGATGCGATGCACCACGAGGTCCACGTGGCGGCACCGGAGGGACGGATCGTGTCTTCAGCCGAGGCGGTTGCGGCGGCCCAGGAGCTGCTCAGGGAGGTGCGGTTGCTGCGGGCGCGGCGAACCGCGCCCGGCCACATCGCCTAACCGGCCAGGAACTTCAACACCTTGGCCGCCAGCCCGGTTTCGAAGGCCAAGCGCTCCGCCTGGGCCGAGGCCGCGTCCTGGGCCGCGGCGTGGATGGCCTCTCGTGCTTTGGCGGCTCCTTCGGCGTTCGACACCTGGTAGAAGGCAGCGAACACTTCGCCGACTCCCCGCCCGCTGGCTTTCATCGCTTGGCGCACGAAGGCGATTCCCGCCGTGTTGACGACGTGGTTCACCGCGACCGTGGTCACGATTTCGCGCTTGAGGGGATGGGCGGCGAAGTGCTCGGCGTACTGTTTTTGCAGGCGCTCCGGGAAGTACGAGGCAAGCAGCGACGCGCCTTCCGGGGAGGTGGGGAACTCCGTGGCCATGACTTCTTCGGAGAGGTAGCGCTTGGTCTCGCCGAGCAACATGGCGAGGAGGGGACGCGGCAGGCCGGTCTCGGCGCTGTCCCGGCGCAGGATGTCGCGCGCCGGAACCGAGTCGTCCACGGGATGGAGGAACTGCGCCTCCACCAGGGCGTCGATGCAGTCGAGCGTCTCGTCCAGCGCCGCACGGGAACGCAGGACGTCGAGGGTGATCGCGAGAGCCTGGTTGGAATTGTCGGCCAGGCACAGATCAGCCACCTCCTCCGTCATCTCCGCGAGTAGATCGTTGCGCTCTTCGACGGTGGCCAGCGCGCCGGCCTTGAGGAGAATGCTCATGAGGATCTTGATGTTGACCTCGTGGTCGGACATATCGACCCCGGCCGAGTTGTCGATCGCGTCCGTGTTCAGGAGCACCCCGCGCCGAGCGAGCTCCAGGCGGCCCTTCTGGGTCAGGCCGAGGTTGCCGCCCTCGGAGACGACGCGCGCCTGCACCAGGGACGCATCGACGCGGACCCGGTCGTTGGCGCGATCGCCGACGTCCTGATGTTCTTCGGTCGAGGCCTTCACATAGGTCCCGATGCCGCCGTTATAGAGCAGGTCCACGGGGGCTCTCAGGATGGCGCGGATGAGCTCCTCCCCCGACAGAGCTTCCTCGGGCGCTTCGATACCCAAAGCGGCGCGCATTTCAACGCTCAAAGGGATGGACTTGGCTCCGCGATCGAAGATTCCTCCGCCCGCGCTGATCAGCGATGCGTTGTAGTCGCGCCAGGAGGAGCGGGGCAGCTTGAACAGCCGGTCCCGCTCGGTGAGGGAGGCCGCGGCGTCGGGAGTCGGATCGACGAAGATGTGGGCGTGGTTGAACGCCGCGACCAGCCGGATGACCGGACTCATCAGCATCCCGTTGCCGAAGACGTCGCCTCCCATGTCGCCGATGCCCACCACCGTGATCGGATCGACTTGGCAATCGACGCCGAGGTTTGCGAAGTGGTGTTTGACGCATTCCCACGCGCCGCGCGCGGTAATGCCGACTTTCTTATGGTCGTACCCCACCGAGCCGCCCGAGGCGAAGGCATCGCCCAGCCAGAAGCCGTATTGGTTCGACACGCCGTTGGCGGTGTCGGAGAGATGGGCGGTGCCTTTGTCGGCCGCGACCACGAGATACGGGTCGTCGCCGTCATAGCGGACCACGTCGGGGGGATGCAGCACCGCGCCATCCACGATGTTGTCCGTGATGTCGAGCAGGCCCGACACGTACTCGCTGTAGCGTTCGATCAGGTAGTTGTCCAGCGCCGGGCGGGACGGGACGGTCCCCTTGAGGACGAAGCCGCCCTTCGATCCCACCGGGACGATGATCGAGTTCTTCACCATCTGCGTCTTCATCAGGCCGAGAACTTCCCGGCGGAAATCGTCGTGCCGGTCGCTCCAGCGGATGCCGCCGCGAGCGACCTTGCCGCCCCGCAGATGCACCCCTTGAACTTTGCGCGAGTGGACGGCGATTTCGAACATCGGCTTGGGACTAGGCACCAAGGGAATGCTCTTCGAATCGAACTTGATCGAGATCACCGGCCGTTCCGGCATCTGGAACGCGTTGGTTCGCAGGGCCGCGTTCACCAGGCCGGAGAGGCCGCGCAGAATCTCGTCGTCCTGGAGGCTCTCGATCGCATCGAGCGCGGCCTCGACTTGGCCCTCGGCGTTTTCGGCCGCCCGCTTTCGGTCGTCGCCCAGAGTGGGATCGAACCGGGCGGTGAAGTGACGGGAGATCGCAACCGTCGCGGGGGTGTTCCGGAGCATCGCCTGGTTCACGGTCTCGACGTTGTAGTGGGTCCTGAGCTGCAGCAGATGGTTCCGGAGGCAGCGCAACACCTCGATCTCCCGCGCGCCCAAGCCGCCTTCCAGGATTAGGGCCTGCAACGCGTCGTCGGTCGCCCTCCCTTCGTCGATCAGGCGCAGGGCGGAGATCACCGGGGAGATGTCGGTGGCGAGCGCGCCGATGACCCGGCTGCTGGCCCGGGTCTCGAACTGGTAGATGTGGCCGTTGCGCCCGTTGGGCAGGGCCAGATTGATCGACACTTCCTCATCGACATTGAGACCCAAATTGGTCAGCGTCCGGAAGATCTCGGAGAGGACCAAGGGCCGGAGCGAAAAGATCTTGAGCGTCGCCTGCCCGGCGGACCGCGGCAACGCGCGCGCCCCCATGCCTTGGCTCAACTGTTCGAGGCTTTCGATGTCCTTCGGTACCTGTTCGGAAGGCGTCATCTCCCGATAGACGCCGCTGCGCGACTCGCTGCGAACGTAGCGGTCGAAAAGCCTCCGGCCCTGGGCGTCGCCGAAATGGCGGACCATCTCGAGGGAGACCCGATCCGTCCAGGTATTGGTCTCCTGAGAGGCGATCTCTTCGGCCCGAGAGATGTCGAGCGGTCCTTTGAGATCGAAGTAGAAGACGATCATCGAGGTGCTGCCCAAGTCGGCGGAGGTGACGAAGGTGATCGGACCGAAGGCTTCCTCGTATTTCCTCTTGAGGTCGCGCTCCATCTGGACGGAGTAACGCGAGTGGGGAAACACCACGTAGAGAGCCTGATAGCCCGCCCCCTGGCGAATCTGCACGAAGAGGTCGTCGTCTCCGGTCGCGAAGACGATCTTGTCGACGATCTTCTTGAGCGAGGCGCGGTCGGTGTAGAACAGCTCGCGCTTCGGCATGCGGTTGAAGGCGGCCCGGGTCTCCCGGTAGGCGTGGGAGTTCCTGAGCCCGCCGCAGTTTTCGAGGAGGTAGTCCTGCTTTTGGCGGAGAAGCGGGATGTCGGTGGGCCGCGCGATCAGCGCGGTCATGGAGAACCGGCCGAGCAGGAGGGTGATGCCCGCAAGCGACCCGTCCTCGGCCCATTCTCGGATCACCACGTCGTCGACCGGCTCCACCGAATGGAGGGAGGCCGCGTGGTTGCCGTAGTCGATGACGATGATCCGATCGTCTTCGGGGCCGGGGATAAGCCGTTGCTCGATCTCCTCGACCATGTGAGGAAACACGACGCTTAAGAGGTCGGGATCGGTGAAGACCCCGAGCGCAGATTCCGACTGCCGGACCAGCTCGCCCCCCGGGCTGGCCTTGTAACAGGCGAGGCCTTGCAGGATGTAATTGTCATTCTGCAGCCAATCGAGAAACTCCTTCGAGGACTGCAGGCGGGCGGAATCGCCCCTCCGGTCCCGGATGCGGGCCGCCGTTTCGCTCAAATTCCGGCACATGGCCGAAAAATCGTGGACCGAGGCGAAAACGGCCTTCAGAACCGCATGGATCTCGTCCTGGATCTCGCGCAGCCGGTCCTCGTCTTCGATCTTGTCGATGCGGAAATGGCAGTGGACCTCCCGGGTCCCCTCGTCGCCGGCCGGCCCGATGGCCGTGACCTTGCCCCACTGGCGCTTGACGCTCAAGATGGGATGAACGGTCGAGATGACGCGGATCGAAGCCTTGCGGAAGTAGTTCTTGAGACTTTCGAAGATAAACGGCGCGTCGAGGGTGTGGGTATCGACCACGGTCACCTCGGCCGAGATCGTCTTGCCCGCGATCACCCGGGTCTCCGTGACACCGAGGTTCCTCACCCTCACGTGAAGGCCCGGAACCCCCGGCCCCGCCTGATGGGCATCCGGCAGCTCGTGAACGAAGAAGTTGAAATGCTGGGTCAGGCGCTCGGCGGTCCGCTGCGCGTCGCTGTCCAGAGCGATGGAATCCGGCATCGCCGCGTAGAACGCCCGGGAGAAGTCCAGGAGCAAAGCGGCATCCTCTGGCGGTGCGGTGGCCTTCAGGAGCTCTTCGATTTCGGCAAGGCGAAGGGCGCGGGCGAACGGGTCTCGGGTGATCATCGAAGGAACCTCGGGAGCTGAGGACTCATGGATCGTTAGGACCGGTTGATGGCGGCCTGCCAATGCTACAACGACCTGGCGAAGCCGGGAGAGCTGCCGTTTGGGTTGCCCCCGGTTGTCACGCCTGGCGGCACTCCGTGCCACAATGCGTCATCCGTCACGATCTTTCCCCTGGGGGTAGACCGATGAATTCCCGAACTGTGGCTCCTGCCGTGCGTGCGGGAGGCTGGTCGCTGATCCTCGCGGCGCTGCTGTTCTTGGCGGTGTTCTCCTATCTGGCGGCGAAGTTCGAGTACCCCGACGTGCTCGATAAGCCGGCGGGCGAGGTGTTGCCGCGCTTGATCGCTTTGGGTACCACCGGCCGTGCCGTCTGGGTGCTCTACGGCTTGGTGCCGTTGTTGCTGGTTCCCGCCGGGATCGGCGCCGAGGCCGCCTTGCGCCGCGCCGCGCCGGGGGCGATGCGCGCCGCCTCGCACTTCGCGACGCTGGGCGCCTTCTCGATGCTGCTCGGATTGATGCGCTGGCCGAGCATCCAGTGGGAGCTGGGCCGCACCTGGGTGGATGCCGACGGCTCGCAACGCGCCGCGCTCGGCGCCGTCTTTGCGGGGCTCAACTCCTACCTGGGCAACTTCCTCGGCGAGTTCGTGGGCGAGCTGTGCCTGAACCTGTTCTTCGTGCTCACCGCCTACGCGATGTATCGATCGATCGACCGTCCGCGCTGGGCGGGCCCCGCCGGCCTCGCCGTGGGCGTCATCGGTTTGATCGCGATGTTTAGGAACGCGGTCCCCGCGGTGGCGCCGATCGCCGCGGTCAATAATCTAATTTTGCCGGTCTGGCTTTTGGTCTTGGGATGGCTGCTTCTGCGCGCGACGCCCGGGGCGCTGAGCGAGGTCGTTGGCGAAATGCTCGGATAGCCGTCAATTCCCCGTCAGGTGCCGCCACCCTTCGGCGGCGCTCCAAATGGCGCAAGCCACCAGCAGCGCCCCCACGCCTTTGGCGAGACCGCGTTCGACCTTGGGATGGAGAGCCAGCCACCATCGCGCCCGGTCCGCGGCGCAGACGAGGGTTCCGTAGACGCCGATCTGGGTAGCGGTGATGATCGTTGCGAGCTCCAGGGCTTGGGTGGCGATGGGACCGCGGTCGGGGCGGACGAACTGGGGAAAGATGGCGAGCATGAAGGCGTAGGCCTTCGGGTTCAGGATGTTGGTGAGCGCGCCTCGGCGGAAGGTAGCCGCTCGGGAGGGTGGGATCGCGCCCTCCGGCGCGCCGAGTGTGGCGCCGCTCCTCCAGATCGAGACGCCGATCCAGGCCATGTAGGCCGCGCCGACGACGAGCAGCGCGGCGAACGCCGCGGGAAAGAGCTGCAGCACGATCGCGATCCCGAGGCTTCCGACCGCCACGTGAAAAAAGCCGCCCGCGACGATTCCGCCGATCGCGGCAAAGCCCGTCGCCCTTCCTCCGACCAGTGCGCTCCCGAGGATGAACGCCATGTCCAGGCCGGGGAGGATGACGATCCCGAACACCAGGCCGAAGAAGAGCAGAAGCTCGGGCGCGGGGATCATCGGGGCGATGGTCCGTTTTCGTCGCGGGTGAAGTCCATGATCCAGTTCGTCTCCCAGGTGTTGCCGCCGTCCGCCGAGAAGGCCTGCTCCCAGCGCGGACTCTGGCTCGCGATGCGCGACCAGATGAAGCGAACGACGATCGGCTTGCCGTCGAAGACGTCGGGCCCTTCGAAGATGCCTTGGTCGCCGTGGAACGCCCCGACCACCGGCGGCTGGAGCGCTCCGGTGCGGTTGTCGGCCCAGTAGATCGACCAGGTCTTCTGCGCGGGGTCGAAGAAGCGGAACGACATGCCGCGAAAGCCCTCCCAGTAGTCGGTGACGAATTCGTCTTCGTTCGCGATCCCGTCGAGATTGGGGTGGCAGTCGTTCGTCGCCTCGAATTCGAGCCATTCGGTGGAACCGGCGAGCCGTGCCGCGAGCCGGCGATTGTGGACCTTCCATTGGCCGAACAGGAAATCGAAGTTGTGCCGGCCGTCGTGCGGATCGACCGGCGGCAGCGTCCGGGAGGGGCCTACCGCGTGGGGCGGTGCAGTCGGGCTCGGTGGAGCGGTGGCGAGGGTTGCGGTGGCGGTTGAGGGCATCGGATCTCCTCCAGGTCAGGCGCCGGTTGGAGACCGGGCGGCCGAAGAAAGATTACGAGCCAATGAGGACAGGATCGGCCCTGATTCCGCAGTAATCTTCGTCGTATGTACCACCCGACGACCCGCGTGCTCGCGCTGCTCGAATTGCTCCAAACCCACCGGAGTCTGGGCGGGGCGGAGCTGGCGGAGAGGCTGGGTGTAGATCGGCGCACGGTGCGGCGCTATATCGCCCGCCTCGAAGAGCTGGGCATCCCGATCACCACGGAACGAGGGCAGCACGGCGGCTACGGCTTGATTGCGGGATTCAAGCTGCCGCCGATGATGTTCAACGAGGATGAGGCGCTCGCCCTCTCCGTGAGGCTTCTCGCCGCGCGCGCCTTGGGGCTCGACGAAGCGTCGCCCGGGGTAACCTCCGCCCAGGCGAAGCTCGAACGGGTGGCGCCGGAGGAGCTGAAGCGCCGCATCCGCGCGGCGGACGAGACGATCGCGCTCGGCCTGCCGCGGGGCGTCAAAGTGGGTGTTGCCGCCGCCCTTTCCACGGTGAGCGCGGCAGCGCAGTCGCGGCGCCGGTTGTTTCTCCGGTATCGCACGGTCAAGGGAGTGGAGAGCGAGCGCGATTTCGACCCCTATGGCCTTGCTTACCAGGGTGGTTGCTGGTACGCCGTGGGCCATTGTCACCTGCGCCAGGGGCAGCGCTCGTTTCGGGTCGATCGGATTGTCTCGGCCCGGCAGCTGGACGCCACGTTCGTTCGGCCCGAGAAGTTCGATGCCCTGGCCCAGCTCGAAGAGGGGGTTGCGACCTTGCCCCGCGCGCACGCGATCGAGGTTCTCATCCGCGGCGATCTGCCGAAAGTGCGCCGCGCGCTGTTCGCCGCGATCGGCATTCTCGAATCGGTCGAAGGCGGAGTGCTGCTCTCCGCCCAAGCCGACGACCTCGGCTGGTTCGCGCGCGAACTGTGCCGGCTGCCATTTCCGTTCGAGATTCGGTTTCCTGAAGAGCTTCTCGATGCGGTACGGGAGCACGCGAAGCGGCTGATCGCGAGGGTTGGGGCCGCGTAGCCCTTCCCCGTGCAGGGCAAGCTCTTCCCTCTACGGGGAAGTCAATTCCCTGTGCAGGGCAAGCTCTTCCCTCTGCGGGGAAGTCAATTCCCTGTGCAGGGCAAGCTCTTCCCTCTGCGGGGAAGTCAATTCCCCGTGCAGGGCAAGCTCTTCCCTCTACGGGGAAGTCAATTCCCTGTGCAGGGCGAACGTTTCCCTCTACGGGGAAAGGCGTTCAACCGGCCCGCTTACGATTCGGCAACTCCAGGAACCGATCCCCGGCATCCGGTTCGCCGGAGGCCGCCAGCACCTCAATCCGGGCGGCATCGCGCAGGGTGACCGCGGCGGCGAGATCGTTTCCCGTGGGAGAGATCGCTGGCCGGATCGCGACGTGGATCGGGGTCCGGCGAGGCATCCAGCTTCCTCCGCGGAGTAAGGAGCGGGTGCCGCGGATCGCCACCGGTACCACGGGTGCTCCGGTCTCTGCCGCGACGTTGAAGGCGCCGAGGCGGAAGGCGTGGACGCCCGGGGCGCGGTGGAAGGTTCCTTCGGGGAAGATCGCGATCGAATGACCGGCGCGGATCGCCTCGGCGATCTTCGCGGTTTCCCCCGCGCCTTGGGAAGCGTCGAAACGCTCGACGAACAGGGTACCAAGCCGGGCGAGGAGCAGGCGGGGAAACCAGGATCCCGAAAGCTCGCGGTTGGCGACGAACGCCACGTCCGGCGGCAGGGCCGCGGTGAGCACGATCGGGTCGAGATAGGACTGGTGG
>Ga0134122_10002171_pt1 | contig 14355 bp, 2 predicted proteins | sample KB302_FD_96461 | JGI IMG/M metagenome (GOLD analysis project Ga0134122, IMG submission 96461) | Terrestrial soil microbial communities without Nitrogen fertilizer from Kellogg Biological Station, Michigan, USA - KB3-0-2 | ecosystem: Environmental > Terrestrial > Soil > Unclassified ... | reverse complement strand
GCTCGCGCGCGGCTATCTCGACCGGCCGGACCTCACCGCCGAGCGATTCCGCCCCGATCCCTTCGGGGAGACCTTCGGCGCGAGGATCTACCGGACCGGCGATCGCGTCAGGCAGCGGGGAGACGGTTCGTTCGACTATCTCGGCCGCACCGATCACCAGATCAAGGTGCGCGGTTTCCGCATCGAGCCGGGGGAGATCGAGGCGGCTCTCGGTCAACATCCGAGAGTCCACGACGCGATCGTCCTCGCCCGCGAGGTGCCGGGCGCGGGGCTGCGGCTGGTCGCCTGGTACCGTCCGCTGGGGGATTCGAGCGTCGCGGCCGATCTGCGCGCCTTCCTCGCCGCCCGGCTGCCGGAGTACATGGTGCCCGCGGCGTTCGTGGAGGTGGCGGAGTGGCCGATCACGCCCACCGGCAAGATCGATCGCCGCGCGCTGCCCGAACCCCAGCGCACCACGGCTCTGGAGCGGACGGCGCCGCAAACCTCCGTGCAACGCCTGATCGCCGACCTCTGGCGCGAGGCGCTGCCCGAGCTGGGCGACGACCTGGCGATCGAGGACAGCTTCTTCGAGCTGGGCGGCCATTCGCTGCTCGCGGTGCGCATCACCTCCAAGGTGGCGGCGAATTTCCAGGTCGAGCTGCCGCTCAAGCGCCTGTTCGAAGCGCCGACCATCGCCGGCCTCGAAGCCGCGGTGCTCGCCGCCGAATCGCGTCCGGGCCAGAGCGAGAAAATCGCCCGCGTGCTGCTGCGGATGAAGAGCCTCTCGCCCGAGGCGAAGCGGGACCTGCTCGCGGCGGGATAGTCCTGTCCCCCTTTCCTCCTTCGGTTACACTCCTGCGGTGGGGCGTGAGGGGTCCGATTTGCGCTTCTGATTCGTCGTCCGCCGTAAAGCCTCTTTAGCGAGCACCGAGACCGACATCTTGCGCGTACCGTCGTCCACCGACCGGGCGGAAACGAGAACCGTGGACCCGCCGCCGAGGGTGGACTTCGTCCATGCGCCGATGTCGTTCGGCCAGGAGGCGCTCTGGTTCCTGTCGCGCCTGGCGCCCGAATCGCGGGCCTACCATCTGTGCGGGGCGGCGCGGCTGCTCGAACCTTGCGATGCCGCGACCGCGCTGGCGGTGGAACGGGCGTTCGCGGCGCTCGCCGCGCGGCATCCCGCCTTGCGCACGACCTTCGGCGAGGGAACGGACGGCGCCCCCGAGCAGCGGATCGGAAGCGGGCCGGGCATCGCCTTCTCGCACGGCGTGGCGGAGTCCTCCGAGGCGCTCTCGGCCCTGCTGGAGCGCGAGCTCGATGCCCCGTTCGACCTCGAACGCGGGCCGCTCGGCCGCGCGGGTCTGATCTCCGCCGAAGGCGAGACGGTCCTTTGGCTCGCCGCCCATCATCTGGTTGCCGATTTCTGGTCGCTCGCCGTCCTGTTGCGCGATCTGGGGTCGGCTTACGCGAGCGGCGGCGACCGGCAGACGCTTCAAGCCGCGGTGGAAACCGAGCCGCAGCTCTCGTACGCCGAGTGGTCCCGCTGGCAGCGGACGCGGACCGCGAGCGCGGAGGGGGAGCGCGAGCTGGCGGTCTGGCGACAGAGCCTCGCGGGCGGGCTGCCGCATTCCGATCTTCCCCGTTTGGAGCTGCCCGCCGACCGGCCGCGCCGCGCGAAGGTGACGTGGGAGGGCGGCGCGGTCGATGTGCGGGTTTCGCCCGACGCCGTGCGCGCGCTCGGCCGGATCGCGCGGAGTGCGAAGAGCAACCTGTTCTCCGCCCTGCTCACGGCGTTCCAGGCGTTTCTTTCGCGCCTTTCGGGACAGGACGACCTGATCGTCGGCACGCCGACCACCGGCCGCTTCGGCGCGCGGGTGGCGGATCAGGTGGGCTATTTCATCAACCCGGTGCCGGTGCGCGGCGACTTTTCCGGCGATCCGACGTTCGTCGAGCTTCTGGCGCGGCAGCGGCCGACGATTCAAAACGCGCTCGCGCTTCAGGCCTATCCGTTCTCGCGCTTGGCCGAGGAGATCCAGCCCGAGCGCGACCCCGGCCGTTCGCCGATCTTCGACGCGATGTTCGCCTATGAGAAGGCGCGCGGCGGCGAAGGGTTCTGGGGCTTCGCGTTGGGGTTGGCGGGCACCCGGGTGGACCTCGGAGGTCTCGCGCTCGAATCGCTGCGGGTGGAACCGGCCGGCTCGCCGTTCGACCTGTCGCTCGCGGTCTCGGAGGTCGGCGGCGGTCTCGCCGGCTCGCTGCGCTTTTCGAGCGAGCTGTTCGATCGCGCGACGATCGAGCGCTGGGCCGGTGGGCTTACGCGCCTGATCGAAGGGGCCGCGGGGGACCCCGGGCGCCGCCTCTCGGAGCTGCCGCTGCTGTCGGAGATGGAGGTGCGGGAGATCCTCTCCCGGGGCGAAGGACCCGCGGCGCCCAGCCGTGCCGCAGGGGAGACCGGCGACTGGCTTCTGGACGACTACGTGGCGGCGCAGGCCGCCCGCACCCCGGACGCGCTCGCGATCTCCGCGGCCGATGGGCGCTTTACCTACGCCGAGCTGCTCGCCGGCGCCGATCGGCTGGCCGGTCATCTCGCGGGGCTCGGGCAGGGCGCCGAAGAGCAGATGCGGATCGCCGTCTGCCTCGATCGCTCGGCCGAGCTGGTGGTCGCCCTGCTCGGCGTGTTGCGCGCGGGCGCGGCGTACGTGCCGATCGATCCGGCCTATCCGGAGGAGCGCCGCGCGCTGATGATCGAGGCCTCGGGCGCGGCGGGAATCGTCACCCGCTCCGAGCACCGAGGCGCCTGGTGCGACGGTTGGGGAGCGGTGCCGGTCCTCGCGCTCGATGCCCTGCCGGAGGTTCCTCGAACGGACCCCGCGCCACGGCGCCTCCGCCATCCCGAGCAGCTCGCCTACGTGATCTTCACCTCCGGTTCGACCGGTGTCCCGAAGGGTGTCGCGATCGGCCACCGGGCCGCGCTCCATTTCGTCGGCTGGCATGCGCGCTACTTCGCCTGGACCCCGGCCGATCGTGGCACGCAGACGGCGGGCCCCGGCTTCGACGCGATCGGCGCCGAGATCTGGCCCGCGTTGATCTCGGGCGCGAGCCTGCACGTGCCGGCCGACGAGCTGCGCCTGTCGCCCGCCGCGCTGCTCGCCTGGCTCGCGCGGGAGCGGCTGACGATCGCGTTTCTGCCGACCCCCCTTGCCGAGGCGGCGTTCGCCGAGCCGGAGCCCGCGGACCTCGCCCTGCGCTTCGTCCACGTCGGGGGCGACCGGCTCCATCGCGGCGGCCCCGGGCGCTACCGGGTGATCAACGAATACGGCCCGGCCGAGAACGCGGTCGTCACCACCGTGGCCGACGTGGCGAGCGACGATCCGAATCCCTCGATCGGCCGGCCGATCGATGGCGTCCAGGTCTACCTGCTCGACCGCCGGCAAGGGCTCGCACCGCCCGGCGCTGTGGGGGAGCTGGCGGCCGCCGGCCCGGGGCTCGCCCGCGGTTATTGGGGCGACCCGGCGCAGACGGCGGAGCGCTTCCGGCCCGATCCGTGGGGATCGCCGGGTACGCGGCTCTATCGCACGGGAGATCTCGCGCGGTTCCGCCGCGGTGCGGCCCCGGAGATCGATTTCCTCGGCCGGATCGACACCCAAGTGAAGATCCGCGGCCAGCGCATCGAGCTGGGGGAGATCGAATCCGCGCTCGCGAGCGTGGCGGGAGTCCGGGAGGCGGCGGTGCTGGTCCATCAGGCAAGCCCGGGCGGCGCCCGGTTGATCGCGTTCGTGGCCGCGAGCCCCGAGATTCCCGACTCGGCGCTGATCGAAGCGCTGCGTCGCCGCCTGTCCGACGCGATGGTGCCGCGAGCGTTCGTGCGGTTGGAGCGTCTTCCCGCCAACGCCAACGGCAAAGTCGATCGGCGCGCTCTCGCCACGCTTGCCGAGACGGCGGTCCCGACGACCGGCGGCGAAGGCATCGCAGCGCGCACCGAGACGGAACAGCAGGTCGCGCAGATTTGGCAGGAGCTGCTCGGCCGTTCGTCGGTGGGGGTGGAGGACGACTTCTTCACGCTCGGCGGCCACTCGCTGCTGGTGACCCAACTCGCTTCGCGGGTGCGCCGGGTGCTGGGAGTCGAGCTGCCCCTCGGCGAGCTTTTCGCGCGGCCGACGGTCGCCTCGATCGCGGCGCGGGTGGAACAAAAGCTCGGCGAGGGGGAAGCCGTCGAACGGATCGAGCGCGCGGCCAGGCCCGCGGACGTCCCCCTGTCGTTTTCCCAAGAGCGGCTCTGGTTCGTCGATCGGCTGGAACCCGGGAAGGCGACCTATAACGTCGGCTTCCGCCTCACGCTCGAAGGACCGCTTTCGGACTCGGCGCTCGAAGCCGCGCTCGCCGCGGTGGCCGCCCGCCACGAGCCGCTGCGCACCCGCTACGCGCAGCCGGGCGATGCCGCGCAGCAGGAGATCGATCCCCCCTCGTCGAGCCTGCTGCCCTGGCTGTTCATCGATCTGCCGCTCGACGAAAAAGCTTCCGCCGAAGAAGCCGCGCGCATCGCCCGGTCCGAGGGGCGCCGGCCGTTCGATCTCGCCCATGGACCGGTCGTGCGCGCGATACTTCTCCGGCGCGGGCCGGATCTTCACGACGCGATCTTCACCTTCCACCACATCGCGATCGACGGCTGGTCGCTGTCAATCTTCTCGCGCGAGATCGCGGAGCTCTACGGCGCCGCCGTCGAAGGACGCCCGGCGCAGCTTCCCGAGCTGCCGATCGAATACGCCGATTGGGCGATCTGGCAGCGAGGCCGGCTCTCGGGAGAGCGCTACGGACGCGAGCTTTCCTGGTGGCGAGATCGGCTCCGAGGAGCGCCCGAGGCGATCGATCTGCCGGCCGATCGGCCCCGGCCGTCCGTGCCGAAACGCTATGCCTGGCAGGTCCGGCGCCTACTGCCGCCCCAGCTGTCCCAAGCGCTCGCCGCCCGCGCGAGCGTCGAAGCTTCTACCCCCTTCATGATGCTTTTCGCCGCCTGGGCAGGACTCCTTGCCCGCCTGGGTTCGGGAACCGACTTGGTGATCGGCACCCCGATCGCCAACCGCAATCGGGCGGAGACCGAAGGATTGATCGGCTTCTTCGTCAACTCCTTAGCCATCCGCATTACGGCGGAGCCCGCGGGCGGCCACGGGGGGCCGCCCCTACGCGCGCTGCTGGCGATCACGCGCCAAGCGTCGGTCGGCGCGTTCGCGCATCAGGATTTTCCCTTCGAGCGGCTGGTCGCCGAGCTGGGCGGCGCCCGGGGCGGGAACGTGCCGCCGATCTATCAGGTTTCCTTCGCGTTCCAGAACCTGCCCACGCCGGTGATGCTGCCGGGCCTGGTGACGACGGTTGAAGAGCTGGACGGCGGCACGGCGAAGCTCGATCTCGGGCTCGTGGTGACGCCGGTCGGAGATCGGCTGGCCGCGCAGTTGGAGCTGAATCTCGACCTGTTCGACCCGGCGACGGGAGCGCGGCTTCTCGCCGGGTTCGAGCGGATGGCGGCGGAGCTGGCGGCGCATCCGGAAAGGTTGTTGGCGGAAGCGGAGCTGCTCGGGCCGGCGGAGCGGCAGCAACTACTCGTCGAATGGAGGGAAGGGGATCTCGCGCTCGAACCGGTTCTCGTCCACGACTTCATCGCGCGGCATGCGCGCGAGCGGCCCAATGCGTTGGCTTTGGAATCGGAGCACGAGCCGGGGCGGCGGGTTCGCTGGGCCGAGGTGGTGGTGCACACCGATCGGTTGGCGCGGCGGCTCGCGGGGCTGGGCGCCGGGCCGGAGCGCGTGGTCGGCGTGTCGCTCGAACGGTCGGTCGATCGGGCGCTTGCGATGTATGCGGTCTGGAAGGCGGGCGCCTGTTATCTGCCGGTCGATCCCGAATTGCCGGTCGAGCGCCGGGCGCTGCTGTTGGAAGATGCACGGGCGGTGGTGCTGATCGCGCGGGAGATGCCGTCGGAGCTTGCGGGGTCGATCGGGTCGGTCGCGCCGCTGCTTCTCCGTAAGGAGAATGGGTTGCCGGTGGACTCCGGGCCGGAAGAGGATCCGCAAGCGGCCTTGCCGGACAACCTTGCGTACGTCATCTACACCTCGGGCTCGACCGGTACGCCCAAGGGCGTTGCGATCAGCCACAGGCATGCCGCCGGGCACTTCGCGGCGGCGGCCGGTTTCTACCGGATGGACTCGACCGATCGGGTGGTGCAGTTCGCCTCGGCGAGCTTCGACGTTTCGATGGAGCAGGTCGGCGTGGCGTTGGCTTCCGGCGGGACGCTGGTGGTCAGAGGTCCTGATCTTCCTCCGCCGCTGGAGCTTTCGGCCTGGATGACGAAGTGGGGGATTACAAACGCGAACCTGCCGACCGCCGTCTGGACCGAGTGGAGCTGGTCGGACGCTCCACTGCCGAAAGATTTACGGAACTTGGTGACGGGGGGCGAGGCGATGACTCCCGCGGCGGCCGAGCGGTTCCGGCTGCGGCTCGCGGAGAGGGACGATCCGCCGGTCGTCTACAACGGCTATGGGCCGACCGAGACGGTGGTCACCGCGACCTGCTACGACCTTCGTTACGGCCGAATTCCGGAGTCGGGCTCGGTCTCGATCGGTCGCCTCTTGCCGCGGCGCACGGGCATCGTGGTCGATCCCGAAGGCCGGCCGCAGCCGCTCGGCGGCGTCGGCGAGCTGGTGCTGGGCGGGCTGCTCGCGCGCGGCTATCTCGATCGGCCGGATCTGACCGCGGAGCGCTTCCGTCCCGATCCCTTCGCCGAGAAAGCGGGCTCGAGGATCTATTGGACCGGCGACCGCGTAAGGCAGCGGGGGGACGGATCGTTCGATTACTTCGGCCGCACCGACCAGCAGATCAAGATCCGCGGCTTCCGCATCGAGCCGGGAGAGATCGAGTCCGCCCTCGCCGAGCATCCGGGTGTCAAAGAAGCGATCGTCCTGGCGCGCGAAGCGCCGGGAATCGGCAAACGTCTCATCGCTTGGTATGTGCGGCGTCCGGAACGGCCCCCATCCTGTCCTTCCCCCGGCTCCAGCCTTCCCCCTCCCCGGGGGAAGGGACCCTTCGGCGATCTCCAACGTTTCCTGGGAGGGCGACTCCCGAATTACATGGTCCCCGCGGCGTTCGTCGAGATCGACGAATGGCCGCTCACTCCTACCGGCAAAGTGGACCGCCGCGCGCTGCCCGATCCCCTCTTCGAGTCCGGCGCCGCCGGCCGGATCGCGCTCAGGACGCCGACGGAAGAAATCGTCGCCGGCCTGGTCGCCGAGCTGCTCGGGACTTCCGACCTCGGAGCCGAGGCCGACTTTTTCGCTCTCGGAGGCCACTCGCTGCTCGCGACGCAACTGGCGTCCCGTCTGCGCAGAACCTTCGGCGTCGAGCTTCCCCTCGCTGATCTTTTCGCGGGCGCCACGGTCGCGGCGATCGCGGAGCGGATCGACGCGCTCGCGGGCGGTCCGCAGGCGCCGCCGCTCCAAAGAAAAGCGTCTGGTCAGGAGAACGAAGGCAAGCTGTCGTTCGCGGAGGAGCGCCTCTGGTTTCTCGATCGGCTGGAGCCCGGGACGGCGACTTACAACGTCGGCTTTCGGCTCACTCTCGACGGGTCGTTGGGTTTCGCTCCGTTCGTCGCTGCACTGTCGGCGATCGTCGCTCGGCATGCGAGGCTGCGCGCACGATTCGGCGAGCGAAAGGGAAAACCTTTCGCGAAGGTCGATCCACCGAGGTCGTTCCCCGTGCCGCGGATCGACCTCTCCGCGATCGAAGTCCCGGCAGAAACCTCGCGCCTCACCGCCGAAGAGGGGCGCCGGCCTTTCGATCTCGCGCGCGGGCCGCTTCTTCGCGTCACCCTCTTGCAGCGTGCTGCCGATCGCCACGACGCGCTGTTCGTGTTCCACCACATCGCGACCGACGGCTGGTCGATTTCGGTCTTCTCGCGCGAGATGGCGGAGCTGTATGCCGCCGCGGTCGAAGGGCGCGCCGCGCGTCTGTCTCGGTTGCCGATCGAGGTCGCCGATTGGGCGGCCTGGCAGCGCGGTTGGCTCTCCGGCCAGATCTACGACGCGCAGCTCGCCTGGTGGCGCGATCGGCTGGCGGGGGCTCCGGAGGTTCTTGACCTCCCTGCCGATCGGCCGCGGCCCGCGTCGCCGAAAAGCCCGGCGCGGCTGGTGCGTCGCGAGCTTCCCGCCGAGCTTTCTTCTTCCGTCGCGGCCTGCTCGCGCGCGGCGGGCGCCACGCCGTTCATGGTGCTGCTCGCGGCGTGGGCCGGTCTGCTCTCGCGCCTTGGAGCGGGCCGGGATCTGGTGATCGGCGCACCGATCGCGAACCGCAACCGCGCGGAGACGGAAGGGCTGATCGGTTTTTTCATCAACTCGCTGGCGGTGCGAATCGAGATGGAGACCCCGGGCGGCCACGGGGGGCCGCCCCTACGCGCGTTGCTGGCCACCGTGCGCGAAGCGTCGCTCGGGGCGTACGCGCATCAGGATTTTCCCTTCGATCGTCTGGTCGCCGAGCTGGGCGGCGCGCGCGGCGGCAACGTTCCGCCGATCTTTCAGGTCTCTCTCGTGTTTCAAAATCTTCCCGAGCCGGTTCTGCTGCCGGGGCTTGAGACCACGATCGAGCCGCTCGGAGGGGGTGTGGCGAAGCTCGATCTCGCGCTCGTCGTCTCACCCGTTCGCGACGCGCAGGGCAATCGCCTGTCGGCGCTCCTGGAGATCGATCTCGACCTGTTCGATCCGGCGACCGGCGCGCGGTTGCTTCGCGGTTTCGAGGCGATGGTGGGGGAGGTCGCCACGCATCCGGAGCGGCTGTTGATGGATGCGGAGCTGCTGGGGCCTTCGGAGCGGCATCAACTGCTCACCGAATGGAACGAAGGGGATCTCGCGCTGGCGCCCGTTCTCGTGCACGACTGGATCGCGCGACATGCGCGGGAACGGCCGGGGGATCCCGCTCTCGAATCGGAGCACGAGCCGGAGCGGCGGTACACCTGGGCCGAGCTGGCGGCGCACACGGATCTTCTCGCCCGCCGGCTCGCCGGCTTGGGCGCCGGGCCGGAGCGGGTGGTGGGGGTGTCGCTCGAACGGTCGGCCGATCGGGCGCTCGCGATGTACGCGATCTGGAAAGCGGGAGCCTGCTATCTGCCGGTCGATCCGGAGCTGCCGGCGGAGAGGAGGGCGCTTCTCCTGGAGGATGCTCGGGCGGTGGTGCTGATCGCGAGAGAAGTTCCGCCGGAGCTTTCCGGGTTGAGTCGAAAGGTCGCGCCGCTTCTTCTCCGTAAGAAGAATGGATTGCCGGTGGATTCCGGACCGGAGGCGGAGCCGCGAGCTCCGTTGCCGGAGAACCTGGCGTACATCATCTATACCTCCGGCTCGATGGGAATGCCCAAGGGCGTCGGCATTTCTCATCGGCATGCCGCCGGGCATTTCGCGGCGGCGGCCGGCTTCTACCGGATGGATTGGAACGACCGCGTGGTGCAGTTCGCCTCGGCGAGCTTCGACGTGTCGATGGAGCAGGTGGGCGTGGCCCTGGCTTCGGGCGGAACGTTGGTGGTCCGCGGTCCCGACCTGCCGCCGCCGCTTACGCTTTCGGCTTGGATGACGCGGCAGGGGATCACGAACGCGAATCTGCCGACGGCGGTCTGGACGGAGTGGAGCTGGTCGGACGCGCCGCTGCCGGAAGGTCTGCGGGTTCTGGTGACCGGGGGCGAGGCGATGACCCCGGCGGCGGCGGAACGATTCCGGAAGCGGTTGCGGGAGATGGCCGATCCGCCGGTGGTCTACAACGGCTATGGGCCGACCGAGACGGTGGTGACGGCGACCTGTTACGACCTCAGGTTCGGGCGCTTGGCCGAATCCGGCTCGGTGTCGATCGGTCGGTTGCTGCCCGCGCGGTCGGGGTTCGTGGTGGATGAAGCGGGCGGGATTCAGGCGCTCGGAGGCGTCGGCGAGCTGGTGCTCGGCGGGCTGCTCGCGCGCGGCTATCTCGATCGGCCCGAGCTGACCGCCGAGCGCTTCCGTCCCGATCCCTTCGGGGGAACCTTCGGCGCGAGGGTCTATCGGACCGGGGATCGCGTACGGCAGCGGGGCGACGGCTCGTTCGATTACTTGGGGCGCACCGACAGTCAAATCAAAGTGCGCGGTTTCCGCATCGAACCTGGGGAGATCGAGGCGGCTCTCGCCGGCCATCCGGAGATCAAAGAGGCGATCGTGCTCGCGCGCGACTTGGCCGCCGCGCCGGGCGGCCCCGGGATCGGCAAGCGGCTGATCGCCTGGGTCCGGCCGCGCGGCGCGCAGAGCGCGTTCGATCCGGCCGAGCTGCGCCGCTTTCTCTCCGGACGCCTGCCGGAGTACATGGTGCCCTCCGCCTTCGTCGAGGTCGCGGAGTGGCCGCTCAACCCCGCGGGCAAGATCGATCGCCGCGCGCTACCCGATCCCGCCCGCATCGCGACGCTCGAACGCACGGCGCCCCAGACGGCGCTTCAGGCGGTGATCGCGCAATTCTGGTGCGAGCTGCTGGTGGTCGATTCGGTGGGCATCGAAGAGAGCTTCTTCGAGCTCGGCGGTCACTCGCTGCTCGCGGTCCAACTCGCCTCGAAAGTGGCGGCGAGCTTCCAGATCGAGCTGCCGCTCAAGCGCCTGTTCGAAGCCCCCACGATCGCCGGAGTGGAGCAGGTGGTCCTCGGCACCGAGCCCCGGCCCGGACAGAGCGAGAAGATCGCCCAAGTGCTTCTGCGGCTGAAAGGCCTGTCGGCCGAAGCGAAGGAGAAGCTGCTGGGGGGACATTGAGTTTGACCGCGGTCACACGCCGTCCGACCGCGGTCGGAGGAGATTTGACTCCGGTCAGACGTCGTCTGACCGGAGTCGCACGACATCTGACCGCGGTGGCACGACGTCCGACCGCGGTCCAACGAGGCCGTACCGCGGTCGCACGCCGTCTGACTGCGGTCAAATCAAGTTTGACTGCGGTCACACGTCGTCCGACCGCGTCCCCGCCCCGTCCGACCGCGGTCAAATGAAGTTTGACCGCGACCCTACGGAGTTTGACCGCGGTCGCGGCAAAGGCATTCGTGATGTTTCGGCGTTATCCTTGGCGCTCATCCTATTCTTGAAGCGCGAAGCGAAGGGCCGCCATATGAGCGAAGGAAAAATTCAAGGTCCTGGGCAGGCCGAGGCGACGGTAGGCGAGGATGAGACCGCGGCGGCGCTCGGAAGCCGAGCGGTGGCGGCCGGAAAACTTGCCATCGGCGGGGGCGTGCAGGGTGACGTACATTTCCATGAAGCCCAGCAGGCTCCACCGCCTGTCGCCGTGCCGCCGAGGGTCAGCCCCACCCGGCTCCCTCGCACGACCGACCAACTCTTCGGCCGAGAGACCGAGCTGGCCGACCTCGGGAAAGCCTGGGCCGATCCGAGAACCCACGTCCTCTCCCTCGTCGCCTGGGGCGGCGTGGGCAAGACTTCCCTAGTCGCCCAATGGGCGGCCGACCTCGCGGCACGGGACTACGACGGTGCGGATTACTTCGATTGGTCCTTCTACAGCCAGGGAACCCAGGAGGCCGGTGCGGCCTCGGGCGAGCCGTTCCTCGCGGCGGCGTTGCGCTTTTTCGGTGGCGAGGAAGGCGAGAACCTTGCGGCCGGATCGCAATCCGCTGAGCAGAAGGGCACAAGACTCGCGGAGTTCTTGGCGCAGCGGAGGACGCTCTTGATCTTGGACGGACTGGAGCCGCTCCAGAACCCGCCGTCGAGTCTGCCTGCCGGCCAGATCAAGGACTTGGGCGTCCGGACGCTCTTGAAGAGCCTCGCGCAGCGGAACCGCGGGTTGTGCGTCGTGACGACCCGGGAATCCGTTTCCGATCTGGCTTCCTTCCGCAAGGGCACCGCACCCGAGTGGTTGCTGGAGCGGCTCGAAAAGGCGGCCGGAGTCGCGCTGCTCGAAAAGCTTCATGTGAAGGGGAGCAAGAAGGAATTGGAGAAGCTTGTTGAGGACGTGGCCGGCCACGCGCTCACCCTCAACCTGCTCGGGACATTCCTTCGCGACGCCCACGGGGGTGACGTTCGCAAACGGGATTTGGTGAAGTTCGAGGAAGCGAATCGCGAGGAGCAGGGGGGCCACGCCTTCCGCGTCATCGCGGCCTACGAGGAGTGGCTGGCGCCGCGGCAGACTCTGCGCGAAAAAGTTTCCGAGTGGTTCTCCGGGAAGCGACAAGATCGCTTAGAAGGCGAGCGTCAGCTCGCTATTCTTCGCCTTCTCGGCCTGTTCGATCGTCCGGCAACCTCGGACTGCGTGGCCGCCTTGCGCCGAGCGCCTCGAATTCCAGGCCTAACCGAGCCGCTCGTCGGCCTCTCTGACTCTCAATGGAACCTCGCCATCTCGCGCCTTGCCGACCGCGGTCTCGCCTCGGCCGACGACAGGGGCACCCTCGATGCCCACCCGCTCCTCCGCGAGTACTTCGCCCGCCAGCTCAGTACGACCAGCCCCGAAGCCTGGCGCGCCGCGCACGGCCGGCTGTTCGAGCACCTGCGGGATTCGACTCCGCAGTTCCCCGACACCCTCGAAGGCCTCCAATCGCTCTACCAGGCGGTAGCCCACGGCTGCCACGCGCAGCGGCAGCAGGAGGCGTGCATCGAGATCTACTGGAAACGCATCCTGCGGGGAAACGAAGGCTTCAGCAGGAGCAAGCTCGGAGCGATCGGCGCCGACCTGGGCGCCGTGGCCTGCTTCTTCGATACCCCCTGGAGCCGCGTCTCGCCCACGTTCTCCAAAGTCGACCAGGCCTGGCTGCTGAACGAGGCTGCCTTCCGCCTGCGCGCCTTGGGCCGGCTGACCGAGGCCCTGGAGCCGATGCGGGCGGGTTTGGCGAACTACATTGGTCAAGAAAACGGGGCTTACTCCGCAAGGCTTGCCTCCAACCTGAGCGAGCTGGAGCTGACGCTGGGCGATGTTGCCGCCGCGGTACGGGACGCCGAGCAGTCCGTGACCTTCGCCGACCAAGGCGAGGATGCCTTCCAGCGTACGGTCAACCGCACAGCGCACGCCGAGGCCCTGCATCAGGCGGGCCGCCGGGCCGAGGCGCTGGCGCTCCTCCGCGAGGCGGAGCGGCTGCAAGAGGAGTGGAAGTCCCAATACCCGCGGCTCTACTCGCTGCCAGGTTTCCGGTACTGCGACCTGCTGCTCGCCGAGGCCGAGCGGGCGGCGGGGCAGAAGGGTGGGCCGGGAGCGGACGGGGCGGCGCTCTCGGAGGCGCTCCGCGAAGTCGAGGAGCGGGGGGCGGAGGCCCTGGATGGGGACATAAGAGCCGGCCTCTCGGTCCTCACAATCGCACTCCACCACCTAACCCTCGGCCGCACCGCGCTCTATCGGTCGATCCTGGAAGGCTCAGATCTCGCCGCCGCGAGATCTGAGATCGAGGCGGCCGTGGACGGCATCCGCCACGCGGGGCAGAGCGACTATCTCCCCTTGGGCCTCCTCACCCGTGCCTGGCTTTTCTCCCGGGAGGGCAATTCCGCCGCCGCCCGCGCCGATCTGGACGAGGCGCAGGAGATCGCGGAGCGGGGTCCGATGCCGCTGTACCTGGCGGACATTGCGCTCTATCGGGGCCGGTTGTTCAACGACCGCGCGGCGTTGGCCGAGGCACGGCGGTTGATCGAGAAGCATGGCTACGGGCGGAGGTTGGAGGAGCTGGCGGATGCGGAGGCTGCGCTTTGAGTTTTCCCTGGGGGCGCCGAGCTCCAGCTCGGCCCTGACGAGGCGCGAGCGTTGGCGCAGAGAAGGCCGCCGAGACGGCGGCGTTCCCAGGAACAGCACACCCGATGAGTGGCGGCGGGGAGACGCGAGGAAGAAGCTCCCGGCGGGCGAGGGTTCGAACGAACGGCCACCCCCCTCCTGTCCTCCCCCCGGCTCCAACCCGCCCCCGCGCCGGGGGGAGGGACGCTTCGGCTCGGGTGTGCTCGTCCTGGGACCGCCGCCGTCTCGGAGGCGCGGGCGGGGGGTGGCCCGCGGTGGCGGGCGTAGGGCAGAGTCCGCCGAAATCATCACGCCTTAGATCCAACTCGAACCTCTCCGCCGTATCTCCTCTCAGTCCGGCAAATGCCGCTTCCGCGGATGCCCTGAGGCGGGTGCGTCCGGGCCGGCGGCCGAGGGCGTAGCCCCTGCAATTTCAATCCGTTGCACGATTCCCAGCACCCTTCGAAACGTCCCGGTTCGGCCTCTGGATCGCACTATCCATCGGGTGGAACTTCGTGCCGTTCGAAGGGAGCTGCCGCGCATGGCTCTTTTCGCTTCCCAGCCAACGACAACATAAGGATGGCGCCTGGACCCCCGGCGGGTCCGTGGCACGTCTTAAAGAGCGCCGCAGAACGGGTAGCGGCGTTGCGCTGC
>Ga0134122_10002170_pt1 | contig 14356 bp, 11 predicted proteins | sample KB302_FD_96461 | JGI IMG/M metagenome (GOLD analysis project Ga0134122, IMG submission 96461) | Terrestrial soil microbial communities without Nitrogen fertilizer from Kellogg Biological Station, Michigan, USA - KB3-0-2 | ecosystem: Environmental > Terrestrial > Soil > Unclassified ... | reverse complement strand
TAGCGGATTCATTGCCACTCGAATGGTCTGAACCTCGTAGCCCGCATCGATCACGCGTTGCTTCGCGGTCTTGAGAAAGGCGAGAGCCGCTTCGACAGGGGCGATGTCTGACGGGCTCGCGAGATGAACACCGGCAGTCAGCGTGCGAACTCGAAATCGCGGCGCTTTTGCACGGGCCGTCGACGATTGATCGGTTGCCTGCGTGCTGGCGCCCGCGGCGAGCGCCGTAGCGGCCAACGTCGTCATCGCTTCGCGTCGCGACATTCCCATCACCTCATGACCCTCCGGACGCGGCGCCGATCGAGCGCTGCGACTCGATCAGCTGCGCGATCGCCTCGCGCAGTCTACTGTTGGGCACGGGTTTGTGCAGCAGCAGATAGCCGCTGGCCTGCGCCTCCTTGAGCCGGTCGGGAGCGGTGTCCCCGGTAATGAGCATGCCGGGGATGTCGTCGTTGTATTCGCTCCGCAGGCGCTCGATGACGGCGCTGCCGATCTCGTTCTCCCGCAGTCGATAGTCGCAGATGATGAGGCGCGGCACTTCCCGATGTGTGGCGATCTGCGCGAGCATCTCATCGCCGCTGCCGGCTACGATCACCGAATAGCCCCAACTCTGCAGCAGCGTCTTCATCGCGATCTGGATCGCGCCTTCGTCGTCGACCACCAGGATCAGGCCCGACTCGCCGCCGACGGCCACCGCCGGCGGCTGACCGCCGCCCGCGTCGGCTGGTGCGACAGCGTTCGCGTACGGGATGTGCAGCGTGAAGCAGCTCCCCTTGCCCGGTTGCGACCGCAGCTCCAGTTTCTGATTCAGGAGCGTCGTGAGCCGCTTCACGATGGCGAGGCCGAGGCCGACACCGCGCGTGCGATCGCGCTCCGGGTTGCCGACTTGATAGAACTCCTGGAACACCAGCGGCTGCTCGCGCTCGCTCATGCCACGCCCCGTATCCCACACCTGCACGCGCAGATCGGGGCCGCGCCGGCAACCGACCAGCACCTTGCCGCGATCGGTGTACGCGACGGCATTGGCGACGATGTTGCGCAGGACGCGCTCACAAAGCATTGGATCACTGTAGGCCACCGCGCGTGTCGGGCGAACGCGCAGCGCGAGCCCTTTCGATCGCGCCTGCCCATCGTAGTCGCGGCACACGCGCTCGATCAGCGGGCGAATCGCGAACGCCACGCGATTCACGTCCACCACGCCCGCATCGAGCCGCGAGATATCGAGCAGCCCGCCGAAGAGTCCGCCCAGCGCGCGTACCGAACCCTCGATGTGATCGACGAGGCCGCGCGCCTCCGTGTCCATCGGATGCGCGCGCAGGGCCGAGACGAACAGGCTCAACGCATGCACCGGCTGCCGCAGGTCGTGGCTCGCCGAGGCGAGGAAACGCGACTTCGCCACGTTGGCCTCTTCGGCGAGCGCCTTCTCGGCTCGCAGGTCCTCGACGAGATCGACGTTTTCGAGCCGCAATCGGATGGACTCGACGAACACCGCGCTCGCGCGTCGCGCCTGCTCGGCCACCGCGAGGAACCACAAGACGAACAGCGCGCCGATCGTGATGTGGAGGCCGTCGGCCTGCATGAACAACCAGACGGTCGGCGCGATCGCGATCGCGGAGAAGAATGTGTAGAACGCCGGCAGATAAGTTCCGAACGCGCCCACCGCGCCGCCCGTCACAGCAAAGATCAGCAGCAGGGCGATCAGCTGCAGCTCGGTGTGTTGGGTCGCCACCATCCAAATGGAGCCGGCACCGATGGTGAGGCCTCCGGCAAGCGCGCCCAGCGTGAACCCCGATGCCCACGGTCGCCAGTCGTGCGGCTCGCGCGCGATGCGCGAGTGAGCGTAGTAGAGATACAGCCGCAAACCGGTTTGCAGGAACATGATGGCGATGAAGATCATCGCCTTCGTGCGAGTGGCCGCGTCGATATAGACGAGCCCGATGGTCAGCACGGTGACGGTGATGAGCGTCGTCACCGTGCCCGGCGTGCTATTGCGATAGATCGCGCGGATCTGCTCGACGCGGACCTGCTCGCCGGTGTGCATTCGGGCCTAGGTCACAGTGGCGAGTCCGGCCGCATGAGCGAGCGCCACATGTGCGCGACCGGGGCCTGATCGAATCCCAGCCCATCCTTCGGTTGGCGGAAGCCGCGCCCGATCACGTCGGTGAACTGTTCGAGGTTCACGGTCACTTTGGGATCGAACGCGTACAAGTCGTTCACGGTGACCATGCGCGGCGCCAGGTACCACTTGTGCTTGCGGACCATGCGATACGTCGCATCGATGTAGCCTTCCGGCTGATAGTCCGAGCCGAACATCTGCCGGTAGAGCTCGGGGTATTCGTAGCCGTTCTCCGTATCGGCGTAGAAGCGCAGCGCCTGGTGATAGCGGATGGCGAACGTCGTCTTCTCGGACACGTAGGGCTCGAAGAGCTGCGCACCCCACCAGCCGTGATCCACCTTGATCAGCTCCTGCACGACATCGTGCAGCAGGCACGCGAGGATCACCTCTTCGGGCATGCCGTTCTTCATGGCGCGGTTCGCGCTCTGCAGAACGTGATTCGACGTCGCCATGAAGCGCAGCTTGAAGAAGTCGATGAGCGTGGGCTTTGCGGGCATCGGGGCGAGCCGCTGCACATTGCCGGTGCGCGCAGCGAAGAGGTTGCCCACTCCGCGTCGGGTCGGCTTCGTGTCGATCTGCGCCTCGATCTCGGCCACCGTCGGTGCGCGCTTGGCCCCGGCGTTGCCGCTCGACTCGTCGTTCAGACGCTGCAGCAGATAGTGCTCCAGCGCGTCAGCCTTGGCCTCGGTGCTCAGCGCGCCGAACACCGTCGCACCACCCACGCTCGCGATGAATGCCCGTCGATCGACCTGCATGACGCTCCCCTCGAGCCAGCGCAGACTACGGCCGGCGCGGACATGTTCTCACAGCGCAGGGCCGGTTGGCGCGCCGCTGGTGTAGAGTCGCCGAACCATGACCGCACATCTCAAGATCGATTTCGTATCCGACGTCTCCTGCCCCTGGTGTGCCATCGGGCTGAATGCGCTCGAACGCGCCCTCGAGCGGCTCTGTCGCGAAATCGAGGCAGACATGCATTTCCAGCCGTTCGAGCTCAATCCGCAGATGGGTCGCGGCGGGCAGAACGTGATCGAACACCTCGCCGAGAAGTACGGCTCGACGCCCGAGCAGTTGGAGCGCAGCCAGGAGATGATCACCGCCCGCGGCTCGGCGGTCGGTTTCACCTTCGACATGGGTCGGCGCACGCGCATCTACAACACGTTCGACGCCCACCGACTGCTGCACTGGGCTGGCGAGCCCGGTACGCAGCCCGCCGGAAAGCAGGGCGCACTCAAGCATGCGTTGTTCACAGCGTACTTCACCGAGGGCCGTGATCCGAGCGACCCTGACGTGCTCGTTGAGGTTGCCTCGAAGGTCGGGCTCGACGCCGGCCGCGCCCGGCAGATTCTCGCCTCAGACGAGTACGCGAAAGACGTGCGGGCCCGCGAGCGCTTCTACGCCGAGCACGGCATTCACGCGGTGCCGGCGATCATCGTCAACGACAAGCACTTGATCCAGGGCGGCCAGCCCGCTGAAGTGTTCGAGCAGGTACTGCGCCAGCTGGCGACCGAGCCCAGGGCCGTCGCCTCTTAGACGCAGGACTGGTTCGCCCGAATCCGCTCATTCAGGTCCGCGACGGCGCGCACCGTGCGCTCCGCAGCAGCTCGGTCGGGCGTGATGTCGGCGTTGCCGAAGTCACCGGGTGCCTGCGTCTGCAGGATGATCCCGTCGCGCCGGGGCACCATATAGAACTGGTCACCGTAGGTGAGGCCGTAAGTCACTTCCGGTTGCGGGATGAGCCGCATGAGTTGCCCGCGCACCGGCGTAATCGACTCGTCACCGAACAACGCTCGCGCTCCGTACCCAGTTGCGTTGATCACCGTCTTCTCGCGCAGGCGGGCGATGTCGCCGGGCTTCTCGAATTCGCGTGTTTCGATGACGCCGCCCGCCGCGAGAAAGTCCGCGACGAGCAGACGCGAATACCCGCTGATGTTGAAGATCATGTTCGTGTAACGCCGCACGAAGTCGACGGGGAAGGGATGCGTGCCCGGCGGCATCTCCTGGCCGCGCGGAATGATGTCGCTGATGCGGCTCTCGAGCGCGGGATATTCCGGTTCCTCCTGCGGGTGCGGGAGGCCCGGGCCGGAGTCCGAGAGAAAATAGCCGTCGCGCCATTCGATAGGGTCGCCGGGGAGCCCGAGCAGATTCTGATACAGGCGGAAGCTGATGCGCGCCATCTCTTCCCATCGCGCCGCCACGTCCGGTGTCGCGCCCTCCGCCGAGCAGTACCGCGAATTGGGCGACCAGTTGCCCGTCGCGAAGGTGGAGCGCGTGTCGGGCGGACGCTCCTTCGCGTAGATGCGCACCTTGAGTCCGGCGCGCTGCGCGAGGAGGGCGGAGGTGAGCCCGATGACGCCGCAGCCGATGACGGCGATCTCGCTCGCGCGGGTCTCCAGCACCTTTCGAACGGCGAGCGTGCCCGAACCCCACGAGAGCGACCAGCCGCTGCCACCGTGCCCGTAATTGTGAACAATCGTCTTGCGACCCAATCGCTCAGTCTCGATGCGCGCGCCGCCCGCGCGGAAGGGACGCGTGCAAACGGTGAGCGCGATGATGCGATCGGTCTGGGCACGGATCAGCGGCAGCGGCACCATGGCGTCGGCGGTGCTGATCATCGGCCCGGCCGAGTGGCACGGAGCCGCGGGACTTGCGCTGGCCGCCCCGTTCACCGGCGCCGCCGGCGCCTGCATCGCGGCGCCTGCCGCGCCGGAGGCCGTCAACATCAGACTCGTGTGGGTGAGGAAGTCGCGTCGTCGCATCGAAGGACTCGCACTCAAACAACGGCGGGTCTGCCGCGCGGCGAGTATACGAGCCCCCACCCAAAAAACGCCCCCGCCAGCGCGCGAGGCGCAGACGGGGGCAGCGGGGGTTGATCGAAGCCGCCGGCGATCCGCTCGCCAGGCGGTGGAAGTCATCCGTTCGCGAGGCTCACGATCAACTGCCACACCTCGTATCCGCGACGTAGCAGCGACTCGAGCCAAACGACGCTAACTGCCGTCAGGAGCCCGGCAAGCACGCCAAACGGCGTGCGCTGATAGCAGAACATTACTTGGCAACTCGATCGGCGCGGGCAACGACGAGCATGCAGGCCGCGCACTCCTTCAGGCCCGGGGCATCGACCTGCGCCAGCGCGTGCTCGGTCGCTTCCTTCACGCAGTGGCGGCGGTGCTCCGTGGCAATCATCGCGCCCAGGCCGGGCATCCAGCACACATCGCGAGCGGCGGTCTTGATGCGCTGATAGAGCTTCTTCGCATCAGCAGGGTTGGTCAGGTCGAGGCCCGCGTAGCTCACGACACGCTCGCGACTGGAATCGATCGGCCGGGGTGTCGTGGCACCGGCGAGCGAGCTTGCGAGCAGCGCCGCGCAGATGAAAGAAAGCGTCTTCATTGGGAGTGTCCTCTCAGGTTGGTCAGATTCTTTTGGTCGGGCGCTAGAGCGCCTCGAGGAAGGCGACGAGGTCGTCGCGCTCTTCCGGCTTGAACTGGAAGCCGAGCGCCTGTTCGTAGTGGATGACTACGTCCGTCAGCGTCGCGGCCGTGCCGTTGTGGAAGTACGGTGCGCGAGCGGCGAGGCCGCGCAGCGAGGGCACCTTGAACTTGTCGACGTCGGCCCACCGTCCGCTCTTCAGCGCGCGGCCGGGGTCCGTCGTGAGCCGAGTCTCGCCGGTCGTCTTGTTACGCAGCGTGTAGAGCGGCATGCCCGGCTGGCGCAGCGCCGCGGTCGAGGCGCCCACATCGAACAGCGTGCCGTTGACGTTGCTGCCGTTGTTCGCGGCGCTATGACATCCGCTGCAGCGCTTGCCCGTTGGGCCGGCGTTGTTGAAGAGCTCTTGCCCGCGCGCAATTTGCACGCGCTTGCGGTCCGCGGCGCGCGTCGTGCACGTGCCCGGCACGAGGCCGATCCACGCATCGTACAAGTCGAAACGAGCGGCGACCGGTGGTTGCGCGGAAAGATTCTCGGGCCCGCCCTGCGCGCCGCATGCCGTGAGCGGCCCGACGCCGAACACGAACTGCTGCGCGAAGCTCAGCCCTTCCTCGTATACAGCGATCGATTCTACGGTCGCGGTCGCCGGGGTTGAGCCCTGCTGTCCACCGGTGATGTTGCCGGTGGCCTGTGCGACGAGGCCGGCGTGCACGTTGCCCGTGAGATCGCCGTTCTGATCGTGCCAGCCGACGTTCTTCGCGATGTGGAAGTTCGCCGTGGCGAGTGGCCGACGGAAGAACTCGAAATGCGTGAGTGTGCCGCCGGCGTGCAGCGGATCATCGACCGCGATGATCTCGTATTCCGCAGTCGCCGGCACATTGCCGTTGCGGCGGAAAAGACCCTTGCGCAGCATGCTGTACGCGGAGCGGCGCGCCGGCACGCTCGACACGTCGGCTGTCGGGCTGTCGGCATCGAGCAGATTGAAGATCGGGTCGGTGCCGCGCGTGAGCAGGAATTTGAGCTCGACATCCGCCGGGCGGATGCTCCAGCCCGCGTGCGGGAGGTGGCACGACTCGCAGGAGCGTCCGTTCGTGCCCTGCGGCACGTGAAAGGCGTTGCCGAGGTCGACGAAGCCCGCCGTACTGAAAGTCGCGGCGGTGCCGGCCTGATCCAGAAACGGAAAGTTGTTCGGCAGGCGAGTGACATCCAGCACGTCATCCGCCACAGCGGTCCCCGCAAAGAGCGTGCTCATCACCAGTGCCGCGAAAGTCGACCGGCGTTTCATCTTGATCTCCCATGCTGTCAGCGTGTGAAGCGCTGTCAGTGGGATAGAACGGAATCGGAGGGTAAGACCGGTCAGAAACGGCGGACACGATGCGCGGGACGCGCCTAGCGAAAATCCCGTGCGGCTTTTGTTTCCGGATGGTCGGGACCGAGGCCGCCTGCGAGTGACAGCGCGGCGCGCTGTGCGGAGGCGCGGGCGCCGGCGATGTCTCCGGCGGCACGCTGACTTTGTGCCATCACCATGAGCGCGCCGCCGACGTCGGCGCTTTCGTCGGGCTTGGTGGCGACACCTTCCGCGATCGAAAGCGCATCGCGCGCGGTGGCGAGCGCCGCCTCCTTGCGGCCGAGTGCGAGCTCGGCGCGCGCTTTCAGGATCAACATCGGCGCAAGCCGGCTCGCCACGCGCCGGCGCGGGTAATCGACGTCGGCCAGGATCGCGTCGATTTCTTGCACGACTGCCGCGTACTCGGCGCGCGCAAACTGCATCTGCGCGCGGATGAAGCGCACGGCGCGCATGTAGTCGCGATTCTCGCCCGGATTGTCCTGCGCAAGCCGCTCGGCGGCGGCGAGGTCCTGTTCGACGCCGTCCAGGCGGCCGAGAAAGACATGCCCCTGCGCGCGCCCGAGATACGCACCGATCCGATCGAGCCGATTGTTGAGCGAGCTCGCGGTCGCAACCGCGCGATCGAGCCACACGAAGGCCGCATCCGAGCCTTCGATGCGCGTCTGATACACACCGAGCCGATTGCCGAACGGCGCCGGGACGCTGTCGATGCCTTGTTGTGCGGCGAGCTGTTCGACGAGCGCGCGCTCCTGCTCGAACGCGGCGCGCACTTCGCCGCCGTTGTAGAAGTGCGTTGCCTGGTTATGACGCGCGTTGCTCATCGACATCGTCGCTTCGCGGCCCGAGCGCTCGAGAGCCCCGATGGCCCGGGCATTCCACTCGCGCGCCTCGCGCCGCCGTCCCTCTTGTCCCAGCATGACTTCGAGCATCGACGTGACCGACTGATAGGCGAGGTCGTCGTCGGTCTTCTGCGCGGCTTCGATGATGCCGGCGACCTTCGTCGCCGCCTCGATGGCCTCGGGCAGCTTGCCTTCGGACCAGAGCAGGCGGGCCTGCGCCAGGCCGCATTCGGTCTTGCGGTCGTAGGAGGGATCGCGCACTTTCGCGAGGTAACTGAGTCCGTCGCTCATGCGCTCGCGCGCATCCTGCGGCCGCCCGAGGGCGAGCTCGGTCTCCACCGTGTTGCACTGGACGCGTGCGATCAGATCCGGATCGCCCACCTGACGCGCGAGTCGCTCTGCCTTCACGAGCGCCGCGTGCTCGCCGTTCGTGTCACCGAGATCCATGTACCGGCCCGACATGTTGATCAGCATGCCGATGACGAAGCGCGGATCGTCCCCGTAGCTCTTGTCGAGCAGGTCGATGCCTTTTTCCATGAGCTGCCGGATCGTGATCGGCCGGCCGTCGCTGCCCACTTCGGACATGATCTGGTAGGCGAAGCGGGCCTGGAATTCAGCGCGCCGCGACTGATACAGCGCGGCATCGCGTTGCCGCCGTGCTTCGATCGATTGCAATGTCGTCAGCACGGTCGCGCCGATCAGTACGAGCGCCATGATGGCACCGGCAGTCACTCCGCCACGATGCCGGCGCACGAACTTGCCGGCGCGGTACGCGAGCGAGTCGGGCTGCGCCGAAACCGGCTGGCACGCCAGGTAGGACCGCAGATCCTGGGCGAGCGCTTCAGCCGTGCCGTAGCGCTCGGCGGGGTTCTTCTTCAGCGCCTTGCCCACGATGTTGTCGAGGTCACCGCGCAAACTGGTGCCGCGCGCCGGGTCCACTGCGAGGTCCGAAGGCCGCGGCAGGTCGTGATCGAGCGTCGCGCGCGCCAGCTCCGGAACCGACTTCCCGACCTCGATGCCGAGCGGGTGCTTCCCCGCGAGCAGCATGAAGAGCACCACGCCGAGCGCATAGACGTCGGTGGCCGTGGTCACCGGCTGCTTCAGCAGTTGCTCGGGCGCTGCGTATTCCGGCGTGAGCCCCGCTTCGACTTCGCGCGTGAGCTGCCCTTCCTCCGGCCCGAGCAGCGAAGCGATGCCGAAGTCGAGCAGTTTCACGACGCCGTCGTTCGTGACGAGGATGTTCGAAAGCTTGATGTCCCGATGGACGATCAGGTGCGTGTGCGCATGGGCGACAGCGGCGAGCACGTCGAGAAACAGCCGCACCCGCGCTTCGAGGTCCAGGTTGCGCTCTTGCGCATAACGGTCGATGCGCTCGCCGTCGATGTATTCGAGCACGAGATAAGGCTGCCCGCTCGGGGCGACGCCGGCATCGACGAGCTGCGCGATGTGGGGATGCCGCAGCTTCGCGAGCACCGAACCCTCGCGGACGAAGCGTTGCTCCGAGGGCCGCCCCATCAACGCGGCGTTGAGCAGCTTCACGGCGACGCGTCCTTCGTAGCGGCCGTCGCTGCGATGGGCGAGCCAGACGGTGCCCATGCCGCCGTGCCCGAGCACCGATTCCAAGGTGTAGGCGCCGAGCTGCTGGCCCGCGAGGCCCGCGCGAGACACCGCCGCCGTGCGGTCTTCGCTCAGCAGGGGCTGGCTGGCCAGATCATCGTGACTGGCCACGAGCCGGCGCACGGCTTCGGCGACCGTCGGAGCACGGTCGTCCAGCCGTTGGAGCCATTGCGCCCGCTCGGATTCATCGAGATCGAGTACCTCATCGAGGTAGGGGCTGATCTCGAGCCAGCGTTTTTGCTCCTCGGTGGGCATCGTCACCTGCGCAAACGCAAACGCTTGGGCAAACCCGACACTTGCGGCGTCTACCCCGGGAGCAGGTCACTGCCGGCCAGGGCCCGGTGGAGGAGCAGCCGCGCCTTCTCCCAATCGCGCTGCGCGGTGCGCTCCGAGACGCCCCGCATGGAGGCGATTTCGATCAGGGAATAGCCGCAGAAGAACTTGAGGTCCACGAGCTGCGCGAGGGCGGGGTCGATCTGCGCCAGCGCGTCGATGGCGCTGCCGAGCCGCTCCAGCTCGGCGGCATCGCTCACTTGCTCCGGCACCTCCGTCGGCAGGCTGGTGATCTCGAATGCGCCGCCGCGTTTCAACGCCTGCCGGCGCCGCGCGTAGTCGATGACGAGGCTGCGCATCGCCCGCGAGGCGTAGGCGAGGAAACGTGCGTGGTCGGGAAAGGCGATGTCTTCGCGCTGCTGCACCTTGAAATAAGTCTCGTGCAGCAAGGTGGTCGCGCTCAACGTGAGGCCGACCCCCCGGCGCACCTCGCGCTGCGCGATCTGGCGGAGCTCGTCGTAGAGGCAGGCGAAGAGCGCATCTTGCCCGTGCGCCTCGCCGCTGGCGGGCGACATCGACCGATCTGACGGCGGTTCCGCCAAGCGCTCCTCCCCGCTGCCTCCCATTGGGCACGCTTCAGGGCGCGAATCATCCCACAGCTCGGGTTTGCAATCGCGCCCCGTGCGGCCGCGGCCTGCAGGGAATTCCCTAGTCGCCTGCGGTCGGCGGCGTGGGGGGCGCCACCACTCCCGGATGCAGGTAAGGCGTGGGCCGGATCTCGAATACGCCGGTGTCGAAGTCCAGCCGCTCCACGGCGGCGAGCGCGTCGTCGAAGGTCGGGCAGTCGATGACGTACAGGCCCATGAGCTGCTCCTTGGTCTCGGCAAAGGGTCCATCGGTGACGAACCGCCGGTCCTTGTACTTGCGCACGATGCGCGCGCCGTCGGGGCTCAGGCGCATCACCGGGCCCAGGCGGCCGGCGGCCTTCAGGTCTTCACGGAGCGCGGCGTGACGGCCCATCACTTCGCTTTCCTCTTCCTTCGTCCATTGCGCGACCCGGGGTTCGGACCCGTAGATCAGGATGGTGTAGAGCATGGGTTGTCCTTCCAAAGCGGTGACCGGCCGCCCCAGAAAGACGAACGGACGCTCGGGCCGCCGACAATTTCGCCCGTGGCGGGGCCTTCGTATCATGCCAAGCCGCGCTGGCCCGTGTTGTCGGGTGGTCGGGGGAGAGGGGAGATGCCGGGGCGATCTCGGGGGACTGTCGTTCGGCGAACCGCCTGCGTGAGCCTTGCCGCGCTGCTGCTGCTCGGATGCCAGAAGGTCGAGCTCGGCATTCTGGTGAATGCGAGCGGGGAGGCGATCCGCGTGACGTACACCGTCGCCCGCTTCCGCACTCAGGAGGGCGGGCCGCTCAGGTGCAATCCGAACGATTACCCGGTGTCGGTCCGTCGCACGCCCCGCAACCATCGGTGGGCGGCCCGGGACTGGGTGAGCTCGACGACGGCGAGCCTCGACACGCAGACCTGCACGATCAGCCTGACGCTCGCTCCGGGGTTTTCGGCGCTCATTTTCCACCAGCCAATTCTGCGACCACTACCGGGACCTGCTCGCCGTGAGGCCGGAGCTGCAGCCCTCCCGCACTGTGTTCCGGATCGAGACGCCCGGCCGCACGTTCGAATGGCGGGACTGGGATACGACGCGACCCTTCAAGCGCAACCGCGACGGCGATTGCATCTTCGTCTTCGAGTGAAGACGATCCGACAGGAGAACGACGAATGCACCTGCCCCACCTTCGAGCCCGCACCGTGACGATGGCTGCCTGCTGGCTGATGCTCGCAGGCTGCGCGAGTGAGGCCGCCATCAATTCCGCCGCCGAGCAGCGGCTCGCCGATCGCGAGGCCATCGAGCAAGTGCTGGCGCGCGCGAATCTCGGCTTCGAGCTCAGCGATCCCGACCTGTTCGCCAATGCGTTTGCCGAGGACGCGACGTACGAGCTGACGGGCAAGGGCCCGGTGTTCGGCTACAGCAAGATGCTGTTCAAGGGCCGCGCGGATATCCGCACGATCATCGGTGACCGGGTCGAGCGGGCGAAGAATACCGATCCGAAGACGCTGAGCTACGACCCGGCCTCGCTCCGCCGCTTCAATCGCAACAGCGACTCGCTCATCGAGGTGCTCGACGGCAAGACCGCGAAGCACACCTCGACGTGGATGGTCGTCATGCACACGAACGTGAACATCCATATTTCGGCTGTGGGGCGCTACGAGGACACGCTCGTGAAGCGCGACGGGAAGTGGTACATCCTGAAGCGTATTCGCAGCGAATAGTTAAAATGGTGGCATGCCCACCTCGACCGGCCGCGCGCGTGATGCGGCGGCCTCCTCAAAAGCCGAAGCGATCCGCCTCGAGCTCGCGAAGCTGAAACTCGAGTACGACCCGGCGCTGCCGATCGCGGCACATCGGGCGCAGATTCTCGAGGCGCTCGCGCGCCATCCGGTGGTGGTCGTGTGCGGCGCCACGGGGTCGGGCAAGACCACGCAGCTGCCGAAGCTGTGCCTCGAGGCGGGCCGCGGCGTCGCGGGCCTGATCGGGCACACGCAGCCGCGCCGGATCGCGGCGCGTGCGCTGGCGAGCCGTCTTGCCGAGGAGATGGGCACGACCGTCGGTGGCGCCGTGGGCTACAAGGTGCGCTTCAACGATCACACCGGGCCGCACACGCGCGTGAAGCTCATGACGGACGGCATCCTGCTCAAGGAGCTGGAGAGCGATCGGGCGCTGCGGCGCTACGACACGCTGATCGTCGATGAGGCGCACGAGCGCAGTCTCAACATCGACCTGATCTTCGGCGTGCTGAAGCAGCTGCTGCCGCGGCGGCCGGATCTCAAGGTGATCGTCACCTCCGCGACGATCGATCCGGCGAAGTTCGCCGGGTTCTTCGCGGGCGCACCGGTGATCGAGGTGTCGGGGCGCAGTTACCCGATTGAAATGCGGTATCGGCCGCTCGTCGCCGAAGACGAAGATGCGGCGGAGCTGTCGTTGCCGGAGGGCATCGTCGCCGCCGTGAACGAGCTGAACCAAAGCGCGCCGCGGCTGCGCGGCGACACGCTCGTTTTCCTGCCGGGGGAAAAGCAGATTCGCGAGGCCGCGGAGGCGCTCGAGAAAGCGAAGTTGCGGAACACGGAGGTGCTGGCGCTGTATGCGCGTCTGTCGGCACGCGAGCAGCAGCGCATCTTCGAGCGGCACGATATGCAGCGCGTCGTGCTGGCTACGAATGTCGCCGAGACGTCGCTCACCGTGCCCGGTATTCGTTCCGTGGTGGATTCGGGGCTCGCGCGGGTGAGCCGCTACAGCGTACGCGGCAAAGTGCAGCGGCTGCACATCGAGCCGATCTCCAAGGCGAGCGCCGAGCAGCGCAAGGGTCGATGCGGGCGCGAAGCGGAGGGCATTTGCATCCGCTTGTACTCGGAAGAGGACTTCGCGGGGCGCGAAGACTTCACCCCACCCGAGGTGCTGCGAACGAACCTCGCGAGCGTGATCCTGCGGATGGCGACGCTGGGTCTCGGCGAGCCGGAGAATTTCCCGTTCCTCGACGCACCGGACACCCGGCTCGTCAACGATGGCGTTCGGCTCCTGCAGGAACTGAAGGCGATGGACGAGGAGCGTCGCGTGACGAGCCTCGGCCAGCAGATCGCGGCATTGCCGGTCGACCCGCGGCTCGGGCGCATGTTGCTCGCGGCGTCCCATCATCATTGCCTGGCGGAGATGGTGATCATCGCCGCGTTCCTCGAGGCGCAGGACCCGCGCGAGCGGCCGGCGGATGCGCAGCAGCAGGCGGGCGAAAAGCATGCGGCGTTTGCGGACGCGCGGTCCGATTTCATCACCGTGCTCAACCTGTGGCGCGCCTACGGGGAGCAATCGGGGGCGCTGTCGGGAAATCAGTTGCGCAAGTGGTGTCGCGAGAACTTCCTCTCGTTCATGCGCATGCGCGAGTGGCAGGACCTCCACGCGCAGGTGTCGGAGGCCATCGCGGAGCTCAAGCTGCGGCCGAAGCAGGTGGCCGCGAGCTACGCCGATCTGCATCAGGCGATTCTCACGGGTTTCCTCGGGTCGATCGGGCAGCTCGACGAGAAGCGCGAGTACGACGGTCCGCGTGGCCTGCGTTTCATCATTGCGCCGGGGACTCCGCTCGCGTCGAAGCCGCCGAAGTGGGTGGTGGCCGGTAGCATCGTGGAAACCACGCGGCTCTATGCGCGCATGGTCGCGGCAATCGATCCGGCGTGGATCGAGAGTGCAGGTGCGCATCTCTTGAAGCGCACCTATACCGAGCCACACTGGGTGCGACAGCGTGGAACGGTTTCGGCCTTCGAGACCGTGACGCTCTACGGTCTCACGCTCGCCTCGCGCCGACGTGTGAGCTACGGCGCGATCGCTCCGCTGGAGGCGCGCGAAATCTTCGTTCGCGAGGCACTCGTGGCCGGGCACGGTGACGTGCGCGGAGAGTTTCTCGCGGCCAATCGACGGCTGATCGAGCGAGTGGACGCGCTCGAAGCGAAGATTCGCCGGCGAGACATCCTCGTCGATGAGCAGGCGCTGGTGGAGTTCTACATCGCGCGCATTCCGGAGCGCGTCAGCTCCGTTGCGGCGTTCGAGAGCTGGCGTGGCAAGGTGGAGCGGCAGCAGCCCACTCTCTTATATATGAGCTGGGGGGATCTGGTGCGGCGGGAGGCGCCGGAAGCGAAT
>Ga0134122_10002169_pt1 | contig 14359 bp, 9 predicted proteins | sample KB302_FD_96461 | JGI IMG/M metagenome (GOLD analysis project Ga0134122, IMG submission 96461) | Terrestrial soil microbial communities without Nitrogen fertilizer from Kellogg Biological Station, Michigan, USA - KB3-0-2 | ecosystem: Environmental > Terrestrial > Soil > Unclassified ... | reverse complement strand
GGAGGCAACGCCGATGTCCGACTCCGGGCCACCCATCGCCGGGGTGCTGTCGAAGTCGAACTCGCGGTTGTCGATGTTCGCCATCTGGGTCAGCCGCTTGCCCAGGGCATCCAGGCGGATCACGTGGGCATTCATCTGGCCGATGCGCATGGCCACCGCGTCGACGCGGCGCTGCAATTCGGCCTTCAATTCCTTGATCTCGGTCTGCTGATCGGCCAGCGTGGCCGTCCAGGCGGAGACGCCGCGCGGCGCTTGCTTGCCCTCGCCGATCTTGAGACCCAGGCTGAAGGCAGCCGCCAGAATGGCGACGAGCACCGTCGAAAAGGCGGCAACGGCCAGGGGATGGGCGAGGTTGAAGTGCTTGGCGCGACCTTCACGACGCGAGAAGAAAATGATGTTCATCGCGCGTGCCCGGAAACGCAGTCTTTATTCATCAAAGGCTTGCACCTTGCTGGCACCACGTTGTCCGCTCCCTCGAATATCCTTCAAAGGCAAAACCACTAGGCCCAGCAGGCGCGAAACTATGCCCAAAAGACCCCCCCGAGACAAGCAACCGGTCCGGCCCGGGCCCGCGCCCCGTACGGTCCGCGACTTAATCTCGGCGCGTCTGCCAGCTCTCGCCCAGCGTGCCCGTTCCACCCCGGAGGCGTCCGAGTGGCATGTCACAGTGATGAAGGCACTGGGGGCTGAATTGGCCAATAAGGTAAATGGGGTCACGCTGAATATGGGACGGATTACGGTCATCGCGGAATCCTCCGCCTGGGCCAGCCGGATGCGCTTCGTGCTGGCCGATGCCGAGCCCGCGCTGCGCGAGGTCACCCCCGACTTCCGCGAGCTCGTGGTCCGCGTCCGCCCGAAGCGCACCTAGATCTCTCCCGAGGCCAGCAGGTCGGCGGCACGGTGCGCCGCGCGCGCCGACAGCGCCATGTACGTCAGCGACGGGTTCACGGTGCCCGTCGATGTCATGCACGAACCGTCGGTCACGAACAGGTTCGAGATGTCATGCGCCTGGTTGTGACCATTGAGCACCGACGTCGCGGGGTCGCGTCCCATGCGCGCCGTGCCCATCTCGTGCACCGACGAGCCCGGCGGACGGATCGCGCCGAGCGGCGTGACGTTCTCGAAACCCGCGGCGATCAGCATGCGCACCGCATCCTGGCTGGCGCGCTCGGCCAGCCGCCGTTCGTTCTCGGCGTGCGTGCAGTCGATGTGTACCAGCGGGATGCCCCACTGATCGCGTCGCTTCTCGTCGAGCGTCACGCGGTTGTCCGCGCGCGGCAGCATCTCGCCGAATCCGACGAGTGACATCTCCCAGCGGCCGGGTTCGCGCAGTCGCTGCTTGAGCTCCGCGCCGACCCCCGCTTCGTGCTCGCCGCGTTGCCAGCTGCTGCGGCTCGAGTAGCCCTGGAAGCCGAAGCCGCGCACGAAATCCACGTCGGCGTTCTCGGTGATGTTGATGTAGCGCGGCACGTAAAAGCCGGTCGGCCGGCGACCGTAGTAGTAGCGGTCGAGGAATCCCGGATGCGTGCCGCTCGCGCCGATGCCGACGACGTGGTCCATGAGATGCCGGCCGAGCGCATCGGAACGATTGGCGAGTCCGTGCGGAAAGTATTCCGACTTCGAAGCCAGCAGGATCTGCGCGGTTGCCACCGTCGACGCGCACACGAACACGACGCGCGCCTGGTAGCTGCGCCCCTGCTTCGTGTTTGCATCGATCGTGCGGACGCCGGACACGCGGCGCTTCGCATGGTCGTAGTCGAGCCGCTCGACGATCGCGTCGGTGATGACGGTCAGCTTGTTGGTCTTGCGCGCCGCCGGCAGCGTCGCCGACAGCGAAGAGAAATACGCGCCGTAGCCGCAGCCGCGTTCGCAGACATTGCGCAACTGGCAGGGACCGCGGCCGAGTGCAATGTGCTCGGGCGTGGGTTCGGTGAGATGGGCACAGCGCGCCACGGTCACGCGGCGCGTCGGGTGATCCGCCTCGGTCTTCTGCTTGAAGGCCAGCTCGACGCAGTTGAGCGCCAGGGGCGGGAGGAACTGGCCGTCGGGCAGTTGCTCGAGTCCTTCATTCGAGCCGGAGATGCCGGCGAAGCGCTCGACGCGGTCGTACCAGGGCTGGATGTCCTCGTAGCGGATCGGCCAGTCGATGCCGTGACCGTCGAGCCGGTTCGCCTTGAAGTCGAAATCGCTCATGCGATACGTCTGGCGACCCCAGGTGATCGAGCGGCCGCCGAGCTGGTAGCCGCGTATCCACGAGAACGGCCGGTCCATGGGCGTGCTGTAGGGATGTTCGCTGTCCCGAACGAACCACTGGCTCGAAGCGGAGTTGAAGGCGTAGCTGGTGCTCTGGATGGCGTAGTGCTGCGCCTTTTCTGTCTCGGGCACCATGCCACGATGCGGCAGCTCCCACGGCGGCGCGAAGTCCAGGTAGTCGACGCGGTGCTGCACGTCGCGGCCGCGTTCCAGTACCAGCGTCTTCAGCCCGCGCTCGCACAGCTCTTTGGCTACCCAGCCGCCGCTGATTCCCGACCCTACGACAATGGCATCGAAATCCATTTCTTATCCCCCGCGCCAGCTCAGACAGCCGACGCGCGTCCGACCTCGGAGAGCGGCAGGCAGGAACGCCACGCGCCCGGCACCAGCTCGTATCTCAATTCCTGCGTCGCGCCGACTTCGGAATGGTAGTAGCCCACCAGCGCCAGCGACTTGAACTTGCCGTACGCCAGGTCCTCGCGCGCCAGTCCTTCCTCGTCGAGCGCGCGCATCACGTCGAGGCGCCGCTCGCCGGGCAGCTCGCGGAACGCTGCGCCGTACTTGTTCCAGGCGCGTCGTTCGACGCCTTCCAGCACGTTGATGATGTCGGCGCGCGTATTGGGAGAGGCCCACTCGGCCAGCATCTGGTGCATAAACGCCGGCACGCCCGCCTCCAGCGCGCCCGGCGTATCGGTGCGCGGAATCATCACGTCGACCACCTGCTCGAGCAGCGCGAACTGCTCGGGCGAAAAGATCAGCTCCAGTTCGTCGCCGCGGGACGGCTTGCCAACGAAGCGCGTCAGCGCCGCGGCGCCGCCCAGCATGAACACCGCGCCCATCAGCAGGCTGCGGCGATTGATCGTGGCGCTGGATTTATCGGTGGCGTGGGACAACGGGGTTCTCCATCCCGTTGTATCGGCCGGTTTCACGCGAACTGGATTCTGTCGACCTGTGCGCCACGTCAAATAATGGCCGGCGAATCATGAATTCGCCGCGCACGGCGAACCATTGCCGCCTCGCGTGAGTCCCATCACCTGCGCCACACTAGGGGCTCCACGGAGGGACATGTCGAGTGGACGGAACAATGGACCCAGGGGCCAGGTGGCCCACGGCTCGCATGGATCGCGTCGGACGCCAGCAGGCGTCGGTGCTCGTGATCGACGATTTCCATCCGGATCCGCTCGCCCTCGTGGCCCAGGCCGAAGCGCGCGGCAAGTTCTCCGCCACATCGAAGCTCTACCCCGGTGTGCGCGCGGCGGGCACGCTGGAGTACGTGAAACTGGTGCGTCAGCGTCTGCAGGACCTGTTCCCCGGCATGTTCGGCCCGCCGAACGACGTGTACCCGACCGAGTGCAACTTTTCGATGGTCACGCTGAGACCCGAGGAAACCGTTCCGTTCCAGCGCGTGCCGCACTTCGACGGCACCGACCCGAACACCATCGCCGTGCTGCACTACCTGTGCGAACCGCGGCACGGGGGCACGGCGTTCTACCGCCACCGCGGCACTGGCCATGAAGTCATCACCGCGGAAAACGTCCACCACTTCGCGCGCACGCTCGACGCCGAAGTGGCCGAGCAGGGAATCCCGCCGCCGGGTTACGTCAACGGCAGCACGGCGCTGTTCGAACAGATCGCCGCGTACGACGCGGTGTTCAACCGTGCGCTGGTCTATCGCGGCACCAGTCTGCATTCCGGGTCGCTTCCACCCGACTTCGTTCCCGATGCCAATCCGCGCACCGGGCGACTGACGGTCAACACCTTCCTCGAGCTGCGTCCGTCGCGCTGACAGCCCGGCGCAAAAAAAAACCGCCGGCCTTTCGGCCGGCGGTCTTTCTCCATCTCTACGTTCCTATCGTCAGAAGTTCACGCGAACGATGGCCGACACGCGCCGATCGCTCATGAACCACGAACGTCCCCCCGAGAGAATGTGGTCGGCATCCGCCTCGAGTACCTGGCTCGTCTTCACGACTTCGTTGGTCAGGTTGATGGCCTGGATACCCAGCTTGACGTTGTCGTTGAGCGAGTACATGAACGACGCATCCAGCTGTCCCGTCGCCTCGTTGAAGATCGGCGAGAACGGCGTGATCACGTCGCGGATGGTCAGCAGGTAACGCGAGCGCCAGCTGTAGGCAACGCGGGCATCGAGCGGGCCCTTGTTGTACATCAGCTGGAAGTTCACGTTGTCGCGCGACAGGTTGGTCAGCGGCAGGAAGTCGGTGTCGACCTTCGCGCCATTGTTCGCCGTGCCGCCCGTGCCGTTGGGATCGAGGATCGCCTGCGGCACACCATCGCTCTCGATATAGGTGTAGTTGGCACCGATACCGAATCCGCTCCAGAAGCCGGGCAGCTGGTCGTAGAACTGCTGGTAGGCCAGTTCGAAGCCCTTCATCGTGCCCTTCTTGTCGGAGTTGATGGGCGACACCACGGTCACCGGCATGATGGCCGGGTTCGTGTCGGTCTCGCTGCTCTTGATTTCCAGGTCCGTCGTGTAGAAGCCGTTGGTCCAGACGTCCTTCAGTTCCTTGTAGAACAAGGACAGCGACAACTGGCCGACGCGCGAGAAGTACCACTCACCCGACAGGTCGAACTGCGTGGACGTGATCGGCTTCAGGTACCCGTTGCCGGTGTCGGCACGCAGACCCGTAAAGTCTTCGTCGCCGTCTCCGTCGAGATCGGCCTCATCGGCCACGACGAGGTTGAAGTAGTTACGCGTCAGGCCGAGGTCCGGCCGCGCCATGGCCTGCGAGAAGCCGAAGCGCACCAGGAACTGATCGGTGAGATTGACCTTGACGTTGAGGCTCGGCAGCCAGTTGTCGTACGACGTGTCGGCGTTGTAGTCCACCGACGCGCCATTCGCAAAGGCGTAGAGCTTGGCCCGCTGGTCCGCATCCGGGTACGCCTGGCAGAACGCCGGCGGAACCCACGGTGGCGCCTCCGCCGGTACGGTTGCCGGCGGATGACAGTTGGCTTCGTTTCCAAACGCGCCGAACTTCGGCGCAGTCGCCGAACCCAACGCGGTGAAGTCGGTGCGAACCCAGCGAACACCGAGGTTGCCCGACCACTGCAGGCCATCGGAATCCTCGGCGCTGCCAAAGCGGATCATCGCGTAGGCCGAACTCACCGTTTCGTCGGTGGTGTTGATTTCATTCGGCAGGAAACGCGTGCCCTCGATCACACCAGGACGATCCTTCAGCGGCACCCAGTGGCAGGGAGCGCAGCTCGGATCTGCGTACGGACGCCATTCTTCACCGATCGTGACCGCCAGCGCGCTGACCTGGTCATAGCCGCTGCCCGTCAGGCTGCCGTTGTAGAGGCGAACCGGCGTGGGCGTCGGCGAATCACCGCGCATGAAGTTGCTGAAGTTGTCGACATAGGTGTACGCACCGGTGACGACGCCGTTGTAGCCGGAGAGGCCATTGGCGTTCGGCACGCCGTCGATGCCTTCGTCCAGCCACACAGGCCCACGACCACCCCAGGTCTCGGCCAGCGCACCCCAGTTCCAGGTGGTGGAACGGATGTCCTGCTCGCGCTCCGACCAGCGCGCACCGAACCGCAGGCTCTTGAGGATGCCCGCCTCCTGGAAGTTGCGATCGATGTCGAACTTCAGGGCCTTCTCATCGCCATCGCTGTCCTCGGCGTGGTCCATCGCCGCACGCCAGTAGTTGTTGTACATGTCGTACGTGTTCGTGTGACCGGGGCCCATGTACCCCGTGCAGTCATACGGCCAATTCAAGGTCGCGTTGGGTGCGCACGTGCCGAGCGCATCACCGTTCTCGTTTTGCAGCGGCGAGATGAAGTTCACCTTCGGCAGGTCACCGCGCAGATCGATCGAGACATTCTGGAAATTCGCGGTCCACAAGCTCATGTCGAGGTTGGTGACCGTGGACTTCACGTACTGGGCGTCGAAGTTCACGCCCCACTTCTCGTTGATGTCCCACTTGTAGTTGAACCCGATGTCCTGGGTCATGTACTCCTGGTCGACACCGCGGAGCAGGTTGTTGGACGGCAGGCCCCAGAGCGGCGAACGGTTGTCGCGGCCGCTGGCGTTCCAGTCGGAACCCCAGTCGTCGTGACGCTGGTCGTCCTTCCAGCCCGCGTCGGTGGTGATCACGCCGTGCGTGAACATGTTGGCATTGCCGATGGCCTTGTAGCCGGAGTCGTAGCCATCGACCAGCGCGAACTCGAGGTCGCCGCCACCCGTGCCCTGATCGGCACCGGTGGTTGCGCCGATGTTGCCACCCACGTCCGTGGCGATTTCCGATCCCGTCTCCACCCAGTTGGTGGAGGCATCGGAACGCATGAACTGCAGGGTCGCACGCTTGGAATCGTCAGAGTTCTTCCACTGCAGGGCGGCAGCAATACCCACGCGATCGCGGTCATAGGCCTGCGAGCGGAAGGCCGCGCCTTCCGGCACGTACACCGACGTGTCCGCGCCGAACAGGTTGTCGCGCGCCTGGTTCTTGAAGCTCGAGATCTGCACGCCGTCGGAACGCGACTTCAGTTCCGAGTAGGTGGCATCGATGAGGAAACCGATCTCGCCACCGCCGACTTCCCAGCGGTTGGTGTACAGGCCCGACAGCGTCGGCGCCCATTCCTCGGCGAAGTCGCCGTAGTTGCCTTCGAGCGAGAAGGCGATGCGCTGGCCGTCGACGTCGAACGGCGTCAGCGTGCGCAGGTTGACGGTGCCCGCGAGGCCGCCTTCGATCATGTCGGCCGACTGGTTCTTGAACACGTCGACGCCGCCTAACATCTCGGGCGCGACGTCGGAGAAGCTGAGGAAGCGGCCGGCGTTGGCCGAGAAGGTGTCGCGGCCGTTGAGCTCGCTGCGCACCTGCGGCAGACCGCGGACCACGACGCCGCTGCCTTCGATGGAGAAGTGGTCGGGATCGTTACCCGCCGCGAAGCGGCTGATCGACACGCCCGGAACGCGCTGCAGCGCTTCCGTCACCGAGCGATCCGGCAACGCGCCGATGTCGTCGGAGGTGATCGAGTCGACGAATACTTCGGCGTTCTTCTTGATTTCCTGTGCGGTCTCGAGGCTGCGACGCAGACCGGTGACCACGACTTCCTGGATGTTTTCGGGATTGCCCTCGGATTTCGCATCGCCGGCGGTGGGCGCGTTCTGCGCGTTCACTACCGGACTGACGGCGATCGCACCGAGTGCAAGCGCGGTGGTAACGCTACCTTGCAGGAGCGTTCTGGAACGGATGCACGACCTAACTAGTTGCGCAAGATTTATACGACGCTGATGGTCAGACACGGAGCCCCCCTGTATGAATCTGAAATCGAAAACGAAGACCGTAATCACTCGCCGATGACGAAGGCGTAACCGTCGTCTCGGCGTTTTTGAACTAGTAGTGATCGCTTTTTACGCCAGCTGTCCTCAAATCGCAACACTCCCTGACGTGGTGTCAGTCCGTTTTGCGTGGCCGGCAAATTGCATCGATTCGCGTGCGGCGGGCTCCGTTCCCGCGAATTCACCTCATTGCGCGAGGTCGCGCCGCCATGTCGCCGGTGATGTCATGTTGTCTCGACGAGACAGGGTGGAAAGCGTTGCGCCGATGCCTCAGCCGGGCGCGCGGCAGTGCCGCGCGATGAATTCGGCGTGCGTGGGCATCGATTCGCAGGCGCGGCGGACCGCATCACGCATGTTCCCCATGATCCGTTCCAGCGTCTGGGCGTCGGTGGCGTCGGCCAGCGGGTCATAAGCGGTCGGAACTATGCCCTGGCCCATGAGCACGGCGGTCCAGCTCGGTTCCAGGAACAGCTCATCGTCCATGCGGAACACCAGCGAGCGGTTGCGGAACAGGTCCAGCTTGCCGCGCAGCGTGTCGGGGATCGCCATGTTTCGACAATAGTCCCAGAACGGTGAACCGCCCTGCCCGGCCAGGCCCCGCTCGGTCAGAAAATAGTGGGCGATGAGGAAATCGCGGATCCACTCGTACTGAAGCGTCGACTGGCGGTTGTACTCGTCGATCAGCAGCGGGTCGAAGTTCCTGTCCGGGAACATCGTCAGGAGCTTGGCAATGCCCGACTGGATCAGGTGGATGCTGGTCGACTCGAGCGGCTCGAGAAAACCGCCGGCGAGCCCCAGCGCCACGCAATTGCGACTCCAGAACTTGCGCCGCATGCCTGCCGTGAAGCGCAATGGACGCGGATCGCCGAGCGCCGCGCCCTCGAGATTCGAGCGCAAGGTGTGCGCCGCCTCGTCGTCGCTGACGAAGCGACTGCAGTAAACATATCCATTGCCCACGCGATGTTGCAGCGGGATGCGCCACTGCCAGCCCGCGGGCCGGGCGGTGGAGCGGGTGTACGGCGGCGGATCGCCGGCATTCGCGCTGGGCATGGCATAGGCGCGATCGCAGGGCAGCCACTGGCTCCAGTCGATGAAGCCCGTGTGCAGCGCATCCTCGATCAGCAGTCCGCGGAACCCCGAGCAGTCGATGAACAGGTCGCCTTCGATGCGCAGGCCGCCCTGCATCACCACCGCTTCGATGAAGCCGTCTTCGGCGCGCAGCTTGACCTCGGCGATGCGCCCCTCGGTGCGGATCACGCCGCGGCGCTCGGAATACGCCCGCAGGTAGCGCGCATATAAAGAGGCGTCGAAATGGAAGGCGTAGCCCAGCGTCGACATGGCGCCTTCGCCGCGCCCGTCTGCCCGCGAGAACTTCCCGGCGCGCGCCGCGGCGATGGCCAGGCAGTAGTCGTCGATCGAGGCGTCCTGGCCGGCGCGCCGCAGGCGCATCCAGTGATGAATGAAGGAGACGTTGTCGATGTCGGCGCCGAAGCGGCCGAACGGATGAATATAGGAGTGCCCGGGACGCAGCCAGTCGACGAACTCGATACCGAGCTTGAACGAGCCCTGCGTCTCGCGAATGAACTCGTCCTCGTCGATGCCGAGCCGCGCATTGAACTTGCGGATCGGTGGAATCGTCGCCTCGCCCACGCCGACGGTGCCGATCTCCTCGGATTCGACCAGGCGGATGGATTCCAGCTTTCCCTTGAAGGCCTGCGCCAGCGCCGCGGCCGTCATCCAGCCCGCCGTGCCACCCCCGACGATGACGACGCGGCGTATGCGATGGTCGGTCATGCGAGGTAGCGGTCCAGGTAAAGGTGGTGCGGGGGCAGCTTCTGCACGGCAGCCTGCATCACGCGCGCGATTTTCGCGACCTGCGCAACCATGTCGGCGTCGCCCAGCTGGTCGGCGAGGATCGAATAGTGCGCGGGGCGTTGGCCCAGTCCGACGAAGGTGCAGGCCCAGTCGGGCTCCTCGAAGATCTCGTCATCGTTGAGCACCACGCGCCCGCGGTAGCGGAACATCTCCACGCGTCGCGCCAGCGACGGCGGCAGGGCCGCCGCCGGTGGCCCGTTCCACGGCGCTGCCGCGCGCCGGCTGAGTAGATAGTGCAGCAGCACGAAGTCGCGCGCGCCGTCGTACATCGCGCCGAGCGCGCGGTTGTACTCGTTGGCCATGACCACGGCCGAGCCGCGATCGGGAAACAGCGCGACCAGCCGCGTCACGCCTTCGTTGATCAGCTCCAGGCCGGTGGCGGCCAGTGGCTCGAGGAATCCCGCAGCGGCACCGATGGCGACGCAATTGCCGCGCCACAACTCGCGATGCCGGCCGTTGGTGAACCGCAGCGCCAGCGGCCGGGACTGCGCGACCTTCCCGAGTGCCGCGTCGGCGTCCACGCGGTTGCCATCGAAGATGAGTCCCTGCACCAGCTGGTCGCGCAGCGGAGCCTGCCAGCTCCAGCCGCCCGGTTCCGCGCTGACGCGCGTGAACGGCGCCGGCGGCTCGAAGGCAGCCACGGACGTGACCACGGCCCGGTCGCACGGCAACCACGACTGCCAGCTGTCGAACGGCACGCCCAGCGCTTCGCCGAGCAGTGCCGCGCGCGCGCCGCTGCAATCGAGGAATAGATCGCCTGCGATGCGCTGGCCGTCGGCCAGTCTGACCGCCGCGATGTTCCTGCCGTCGGCGTCGAGTTCCACGCCGGCGAGCTCGGCGTCGACGGCCACGGCGCCCAGGCTTTGCGCGAAGCCGCGCACCAGGCGCGTGTAGGCCTGCGTGTCGAGGTGGTAGGCGTACTCGAAGGTGGACAGCACCGAGCGCGCATCCTGCGAGGGATGTGCAAAGCGCCCGAGGCGCGCCGCGAGCGCCGGCACCGAGAATTCGTCGAGGTCGAGTGCCCGCCCCGACTGCGCGAGCCGGGTGATGAACTGGTGGAAGCCCACGGCCTCGAGCCGCGCGCCGATCTCGCCGTGCGGCAACAGGTACGAGCGCGCGGGGTCGGTGAGTCCGCGGTACTCGGTGCCGAGCTTGAAGGTCGCGCGGCACTCGCGCATGAAGGCGCGCTCATCGCGCCCGAGTTCGGCATGCGCCAGGGGCAGCCCCGGGAGTGTCGACGCGCAGAACACGTCGAGAGGATCGGCCTCGGCGCCGGGCGCCGCGGCGTGTACCACGCGCACCGTGATCTTCCTGCCGCGCATGGCATGACCCAGGCGCGCGGCGGCGTACCAGCCCGCGAGGCCGCCACCCACGACGACGATGTTGCGCACGGCCTCAGACATGGCGCGAGATTAAGTCAGCTTGCGTGGGCATGGCCTTCGCTCCCGCCTGCACGGCGGCGCGCAACGCGCCCGTGTGACGCCGCAACTCGTCCAGCGGCGTGTCATCGAGCAGCGGATCGAAGCGTTTGGGCAGGATGCGCTGGCCGACGTACACCGCCACCCAGCTCGGCTCGTAGAACAGGCCGACGCGGTAGTTCACCACCACGCCGCGTTCGCGGAACAGCTCCATCTTGTAGGCCAGGCTGTCCGGAATGGGCATGTTGCGCACGTAGTTCCACAGCGGCGTGTCGTCGCGCTCGGTGGCGTGGTAGTGCAGCACGATGAAATCGCGCACCCGTTCGAACTCGAGGTCCATGACGCGGTTGTACTCATCCAGGTTCACCGCGTCGAAATTGCGATCCGGGAACAGCTCGATGAGATGCGTGATCGCGGCCTGGATCAGATAGATGCTGGTCGATTCCAGCGGCTCGACGAAACCGCCCGACAGGCCCACGGCGACACAGTTGCGGTTCCAGGTCTTCTTGCGGCGGCCGGTCACGAACTTGAGCAGCCGCGGCTCGGCCAGCGCCTTGCCATCGAGATTCTTCAGCAGCGTGGCCGCGGCCTCGTCGTCACTGATGAACTGGCTCGAGTACACGTGGCCGTTGCCGGTGCGGTTCTGCAGCGGAATGCGCCACTGCCAGCCGGCGCCATGCGCGGTGGAGCGCGTGTACGGCAGCAGCGGTCCGGAACTCTCGCAGGGCACCGCCACCGCGCGGTCGCAGGGCAGCCAGTGCGTCCAGTCTTCATAGCCGGTGTGCAGCGACTTCTCGGTAAGCAGGCCGAAGAATCCGGAGCAATCGATGAACAGGTCGCCTTCTATCTTCTCGCCGCTGGCCAGAGTCAGCGATTCGATGAAGCCGTCGGTGCCGCGCAGCGTGACGTCGACCACGCGGCCCTCGGTGCGGCGCACGCCGCGCGGCTCGGCCCAGGCACGCAGGAACGGCGCGAACAGCGTGGCGTCGAACTGGAATGCATAGCCGAAGCCCGCCAGCGGGGACTGCGGGTCGTTGGTGGGCGGCGCGAAGCGCGCGTTTTTCGCCGCCTCGATGGGCAGCGAGTAGTCGTCGATGGGATTCGTGTCGCCGACCAGCCGCAGGCGGTTCCACAGTTGGTGGAACTTCACGCCGCGCAGCGGACGCCCGTAGTCGCCGAAGGGATGCATGTAAGAGTCGCCGAGCCGGGCCCAGTTGACGAACTCGATGCCGAGCTTGAACGTGGCGTGCGTCTTGCGCATGAAGTCCGCCTCGTCCAGGCCCAGGGTCTGGTTGAAGAAGCGGATGTGCGGCACCGTGGCCTCGCCGACACCGACGATGCCGATCTCGGCGGACTCGACCAGGCGGATGCTGCATTGGTCGGGGCGCAGGAAGCGCGCCAGGGACGCGGCCGCCATCCATCCGGCGGTGCCTCCCCCGACGATGACGATGCTGCGGACCCGGTTGTCGTTCTTGTTCGTTGTCAGAGCGGGTGCGTCAGGCCGGGGTTCAGATCGGGGATGTCACTGCCACCGGCGGCGGCTGCACGTAGGCGATCGGTGCGTCCGACGGCTTCTCGAACGTCACCGCTTCCCACGACTGTTGCTCGCCGATGAGCTTGCGCAGCAGCAGATTGTTCAGCTTGTGGCCGGACTTGTGGCCGCTGAATTCGCCGATCAGGCTGTGGCCGAGTAGATAGAGGTCGCCGATGGCGTCGAGGATCTTGTGCTTGACGAACTCGTCCTCGTAGCGCAGCCCGTCCTCGTTGAGCACACGGAAGTCGTCGAGCACGATGGCGTTGTCGAGATTGCCGCCGAGCGCGAGGTTGCGGGCGCGCATCATCTCGAGGTCACGCATGAAGCCGAAGGTGCGCGCGCGCGACACTTCCTTGAGGAAGGAGGTCGTCGAGAAATCCATCGACGCGCTCTGCGAGCGGCGCTTGAACAGCGGGTGGTTGAATTCGATCTCGAAGTTGACCTTGAAGCCGTCGAACGGGCGGAACTCGGCCCACTTGTCGCCTTCCTCGACGCGCACGCGCTGCTTGATGCGCACGAACTTCTTGGGCGCGCGCTGCTCTTCGAAGCCCGCCGACTGCAGCAGGAATACGAACGGACCGGCGCTGCCGTCCATGATGGGCACTTCGGGCGCGCTCACTTCGACGTGCGCGTTGTCGATGCCGAGGCCGGCGAATGCGGACAGCAGGTGCTCGACCGTCGAGACGCGGCCCTTGCCGCTGATGAGCGTGGTACCGAGCTGGGTGTCACCGACATTCTCGGCCCGGGCGGGCACCTCGCAGGGCGGATCCATGTCGGTACGATGGAACACGATGCCGGTATCGGGCGCCGCCGGTCGCAGGGTCATGAGGACCTTCTGCCCGGTGTGCAGGCCGACGCCCTGGGCGCGGATGGAATTTTTGAGCGTGCGTTGTCCGAGCATCTGTCTCTCACTCCCGGTCGCGCGGCAAGTGCGCCGGTAGCGCCGCCCCTCGTCCGGAAGGATGGGGGCGGACCTCGGGGAGCGAGCCGCACATGCGGCGCCGAGCCCCCAAAAAGGGGCGCTACCGTAACACAGATGCCTTCTTCAGTCCCGTCGATCAGTCCGCCTGGCGACGCAGAAATGCCGGGATGTCGAGGACATCTTCGGGTTCTGCGGCGCCGTGCAGGCCATCACCTACGGCTCTCTGACGCTGCACTGCCGGCTTGTCCAGCGCGGCGTAGTCCGCGGCAGTCAAAGGGCGGCGAGGCACGACCCGCATGGGCGGCTCCTGCGGCTGGGCGGCCGGGGGAGCGGCTTTCTGCAGCGTGGGAACATCGCGCCCGTAGGGCGAGCGGCCCGTCACCGCGACCTCGGGGCGACCGAGCCCGGTGGCAACGACAGTGACGCGCATTTCATCGGACAGCTCCGGATCGATGACGGTTCCCACCACCACGGTGGCGTCATCCGACGCGAACTGCTTCACGATGTTGCCGACTTCCTGGAACTCGCCGATCGACAGGTCCATGCCCGCGGTGACGTTGACCAGGATGCCGTGCGCTCCCTGCAGGTTGATGTCCTCGAGCAACGGCGAGGAAACCGCCATTTCCGCGGCTTCCTTCGCGCGATTCTCGCCGCGCGCAACGCCGGAGCCCATCATCGCCATGCCGGTCTCGCTCATCACCGTGCGCACGTCGGCGAAGTCCACGTTGATGAGTCCGGGACGGGTGATCAGCTCGGCGATGCCCTGCACCGCGCCCTGCAGCACGTGGTTGGCGCTCTTGAATGCATCCAGAAGAGTAGTCTTCGCCCCGAGCACGGTCAGCAGCTTCTGGTTCGGGATCGTGATCAGCGAGTCGACGTACTTGCCGAGTTCGGCCAGGCCGTGATTCGCAACCAGCGTGCGCTTGCCGCCTTCCATCTCGAACGGACGCGTGACCACGGCCACCGTGAGGATGCCGAGCTCCTTCGCGACCTGCGCGACCACCGGCGCCGCGCCCGTGCCCGTGCCACCGCCCATGCCGGCGGTGATGAACAGCATGTCG
>Ga0134122_10002168_pt1 | contig 14359 bp, 13 predicted proteins | sample KB302_FD_96461 | JGI IMG/M metagenome (GOLD analysis project Ga0134122, IMG submission 96461) | Terrestrial soil microbial communities without Nitrogen fertilizer from Kellogg Biological Station, Michigan, USA - KB3-0-2 | ecosystem: Environmental > Terrestrial > Soil > Unclassified ... | reverse complement strand
GTCGTGGAAATGGATGGCCGCGGCAACCACCTCGCCCTTGAGAAAGCGCTCGTAGCCGGCCTGACTGCCCTCGGGCAGGATGGCCAATCCGGCCCGGCTCTCGGCCAGCGCCCATTGCAAAAGCGGATCGTGGCTGCCGCCGACAATCGGCGGCGGTTCGGCCGGCGCCATGCCCTCCGGGCGTGCCATGCCCGACAGCAGCCAGCAGTCGAGATCCGCGCGCGAAAACAGCCAGCGGCCCGTGACCTTGGTGCAGGGAATCTGCCGGTTGGCGACCAGCTCGTAGAGCTTGCGCTCCCGCAGCCGCAAATAGTCGGCGGCCTCGGTCGTGGTCAAAAGCTGGAGGCCTGCGCCAAGCTGCATACAATTGCGCCAATTCTGGTGTTTGACTTAGGCGGAAGAAAACACAAGAAGTCCGGGGGAGCAATAGACCGGAGTGGCGGTCTTGGACGGCATGACGGCACTGGAGTTGATCTGGTCGGGGGACGCGAGGCTCTTCCAGATCGTAGGCCTGTCGTTGTTCGTGACGCTCTCGGCAACGCTCCTGGCCGCCACCGCCGGCATGCCGCTGGGAGCTTTGCTGGCGCTCTCGCGTTTCCCCGGGCGCCACGCTTTGATCGTGCTCGTCAACGGCGCGATGGGCCTGCCACCGGTGGTGGTCGGGCTCGTGGTCTTCCTGCTGCTATCGCGCTCAGGACCCCTGGGCGAACTTGGCATTCTGTTTACCCCGCAAGCGATGATCATCGCCCAGGCGATCCTCATTTCCCCGATCATCGCCGCACTGACGCGTCAGGTCATCGAGGATCTGTGGGCCGAATACAGGGACGAGCTGACGGCCATGCATGTCGCGGGGGCTCAGCGGGTCGCGACCTTGCTATGGGATGCGCGCTTTTCGCTGATCACCACCCTGCTCGCGGGCTTTGGCCGGGCCGCGGCGGAGGTAGGAGCCGTGATGATCGTGGGTGGCAACATCGACGGCTTCACGCGCGTTATGACGACCACCATTGCGCTCGAGACCTCCAAAGGCAACCTGCCGCTCGCCATCGGTCTCGGGTTCGTCTTGATCGCCGTGATCCTGGCCGTCAACGCCCTGGCCTGGGCCGCGCGCGGCTGGTCCGAACGACATGCTGGCTAGCCCGATGCGCGACCGTTCCAACAGCCTACCGATCGTGTTTCAGGATGTCGCCTACGCGGCCGGCCGTACGCCCATTCTCAGCGCCATCAGCCTTGTCATTGCGGCGGGCCCGCCGACGCTCCTGTTGGGGCCCAACGGCTCCGGCAAGACCACCTTTTTGAGACTGGCCATGGGACTGTTGACGCCGGTGGCGGGGCGCATCGTTTTTGCCTCGGGGGCGGAGCTGGCACGTCGCCGGTGCGCCATCGTGTTCCAGAAGCCCGTGATGTTGCGACGCTCGGCCGCGCGCAATGTCGCCTTCGCCCTGAAGGCGGCGGCCCGCGCGCCGGAGCCGGCTACCATCGAGCGTCTGTTACAGGCGGTCGGGCTCGCCAGCTTGGCGGCACGGCCGGCGCGGCGGCTCTCCGGCGGCGAACAGCAACGCTTGGCGCTCGCCCGGGCGTTGGCGCGCGATCCCGACGTGCTGTTTCTCGATGAACCCACCGCCAGCCTCGATCCCGCCGCCACCAAAAGCGTGGAAGACATCATCGTGCGCACCGCCGAGCGCGGCGTAAAGATCGTCATGGCGACCCACGACCTCGGCCAAGCCCGCCGGCTCGCCGGCGACGTGGTGCTGTTGGCCAATGGCGGCATCGTCGAACACGCCGCGGCGCCGGCGTTCTTCCAGGCTCCGGCCACGGCAACGACCAAGCGCTTCTTGGCCGGTGAACTTATTCTTTAACGCGAGCTGACGAGGAACCACCCATGGCAATGCAGCTGCGTCAGCTGATCGTTCTCCTGCTTTTTTCTCAGCTCGCGCTGTTATTGCCCGCCGGCGCTGAGGACAAGGCGATCGTCGTTGCCTCGACGACCTCGACGCAGGATTCGGGGCTCTTCAATTTCATCTTGCCGATGTTCAAGGCCAAGACCGGCATCGACGTGAGGGTGATCGCGCAGGGCACCGGGCAGGCGCTCGATACCGGCCGACGCGGCGATGCCGACGTGGTGTTCGTGCATGCAAAACCGCAGGAAGAAAAATTCGTGGCCGACGGCTTCGGTGTGCAGCGGTTCGCGGTGATGTACAATGATTTCGTGCTGATTGGGCCGAAGTCGGATCCCGCCAAGATCAAGGGCGGCAACGACGTGGTCGCCGCGCTGCAGGCGATCAGCAAAAGCGAGAGCCCGTTTGTCTCGCGCGGAGACAGGTCCGGCACGCACGCCGCCGAGCTCGCCCTTTGGAAGCAGACAAGCCTGGATCCGGCCAGCAGCAAGCCGGCGTGGTATCGCGAGATCGGCCAGGGCATGGGCGCGGCGCTGAACACGGCCGGGGCCATGGGCGCCTACGTGCTGTCCGACCGGGGTACCTGGATTTCGTTCAAGAACAAGGCCGATCTGGATATCGTGGTGCAGGGTGACCAGCGCCTCTTCAATCAGTACGGCGTAATCCTGGTTAGTCCTGCCAAGCACCCAAACGTGAAGCAGGATCTGGGCCAGGCCTTCATTGACTGGCTCGTCTCCGGTGACGGTCAAGAAGCGATCCGTGCCTACAAAATCGACGGACAGCAATTGTTCTTTCCCAACGCCAACAAGGGGTAGCGCCGCGGAGGCGCATAGCTTGCGTCGAGGTCATTGCCAGGGGAGGAGCGCGCCAGACCGCGCCGAGCCCGTGGGCAGCCAGGCTTGTTGGGGTCGGGCTTGCGCGGGCCGAGCCGGCTGGGCCGCGGCGTGCTTGGGCCGGGTTGTCTTGGGCCGGATTTTCTCGGGCCGGGCTTGACTGGGCCAGGTTTTTCTGGGCGAGGGTAGGGTTGACGGCCGTCGCGTTCGGTCGCACCGTGGGCCCCAGGCGCCGCCCACATTGGGGCCACCGTGAGCCATTCATTTTTTACACCTTATCCCAAATACCTGCAGATCCGCGAGCTGCTCATGCGCCGTCTGGCGCGCGACCTCCTGCCTGGCGATCGGCTGCCGACCGAGAACGCCTTGAGCGGAGAGTTCGGCGTGGCGCGGGAAACCGTGCGCGAGGCCTTGCGCGGCCTCGAGCAGGACGGCCTCATCGTGCGCCGGCGCCGTAATGGGACCTTCGTCGCCAAGCGGCCCGCGCCCGGCCGGGAGCGACGTCTGACCGGACTGCTTGAGGATTTTTCAGCCTTGAAGTTCGACACGGCAGCAACCGTGTTGAACGCCAAGCCGACCTCGCCACCGGCAAGCGTGGTGGCGATGATGGGATTGGCGCCCAATGCGGAGGCCTTCCACATCGGGCGGCTGCGGTATTTCGAACAGGCGCCGTTCTCCTACGAAGAGGCGTTTTTGCCCCTCGACATTGGCAAGAAAGTCGCCAAGCTCGATTTGCGCAACACGGCCATTGTGCATGAGTTGCGCGATCGCCTGAAGCTCAAGATCTGGGAGGAGCAGCAGCAGATCGAGGCGGTTGCGGCGGACCCTTACGTTGCGGGCCTGCTCACGGTCGCCGTCGGCGCCCCGCTTCTGTTCATGGTCCGGCATTTTTGTGACCAGAAGGACAAGAGCGTCGTCGTCTTCTGGTCGCACCTGCGCCCCGATCGCTATTACTACACTCTGAAATTGGAGCGGCCGCGGCGGGGGCAGCGCAAGCGATAGGGCGCCCGCTGGCCGCGCCGTTAGCGGATCCGGCGCAAAAATTCCCTCAATCCTTTGTCGCGGGGCCGGTCCAGGACCTCCTGGGGCGGCCCGATCTCGGCAATTTGACCGTCGGCAAGATAGGCAATGCGGTGCGCAATCTCCCGGGCAAAGGACATGGCATGGGTGACCAGGACCATGGCAATGCCTTCTTGCGTCAGGGTGCGGATGACATCTTCGACCTCGGCCACCAGCTCCGGATCGAGGGCCGAGGTGATCTCATCCAACAACAGCACCTGTGGCTTCATCGCCAAGGCTCGGGCGATGGCAACGCGCTGCTGCTGGCCGCCGGACAGTTGCGCGGGATAGCTATTGAGCCGCTCGGCCAGGCCGACGCGGGTGAGGAGCTCGCGCGCCCGCACCTCGGCGACCTCGGCAGATAGCTTCTGCCCGAAGCGGGGACCGAGACAGACGTTTTCCAGCGCCGTCATGTGCGGGAACAAATTGTATTGTTGAAAGACGATGCCCATGCGCTGGCGCTGGCGGGCCAAATCCTTTTCCGGATAGCGCCGGCGCGCGCCCGTCTGAGGCGGCGGCCGGTACCAGAGAACCTCCCCGTCGAGCTTGATCTCGCCGGCGTCGTAGTCCTCGAGAAAATTGATGCAGCGCAGCAGCGTCGTCTTTCCGCAGCCGCTGCGGCCAATCAAGGCCACAATCTCGCCGGCGCCGATGCTGAGATCGATGCCGCGTAGAATTTCAACCCCGGCGAAGGACTTGCGAATGCCGCGAATTTCGATCACAGCCGCTCCCCCGCAAAACCTCTGGCCGCCAGCCGGCTTTCCAGCTGACGGCCAAGCCGGTCGATGGCAAAGCACATGATAAAGTAGAAGACGGCGGCGACGGCGAGGACCCGATAAACGTCGAGCGTGCGTTCGATGATCTCGCGCGAGGCCAACGTCAGTTCCCAAACGCTGATGATCGACAGGACCGAGGATGCCTTGACCGCCATCACGCAAACATTGAGGTAGGGTGGCAGCGCATAGCGCGCCACCAGCGGGCTGACCACCCGCCGCAAGATCGACAGCCGCGGCAAGCCGAGACTCTTGCAGCAATCCCACAGCGGACGCGGAATGGCGAGCACGCCTCCCCGAAAAACCTCGGCAAATAGGGCGGCGAGATAGAAGGTCAAAACCATGACACCGGCCGCGTAGGGACTGATCCGGCCCCAAAAGGAGGCGAGCGCGTAAAACACCAATAGGGCGAGCAGGAGGACGGGCGTGCCGCGCACGACAAAGATATAGAGGCGGTAGCCGGCGCGCAGAAGCGTCCACGGGGCAAAGGCGAGCGGCGTCAACAGCACGGCAAGCAGGGTGCCGAGCGCGATCGACGCCAGCGCCATGAGCAGCGAAATTGCGGCCGCCTGGGCCAGCACCCACAGATCGGACGGGGTCATCTCCACCGCACGCCCCGCAAAGCCAACCGGGTCAGAAATTCGATGGCCCAGACCATAAAAAGATAGAACACCGCAGCGACCAGAAAGGGTGCGTAAGCGGCGCCCGTGCGCTCGGTCAGGACCTTTGCTTGCATGGTCAGCTCGACCACCGTTATCGCCGACAACAGCGAGGTGTCCTTGAGCAGCAGCACGGCCTGGTTGCCGAGTGCCGGGATGGAGTGGACCAAGAGCTGCGGCAATGTCACCTTGCGAAACGCGATCCACGGCATGAGGCCAAGGCTCTTGGCGGCATCGTGCTGCACCCGATCGATGGCCTTGTAGCCACCGCGAAAAATCTCACAAATGTAAGCGCCATTTTGCAGCACCAAGGCCAGGCCGCCGCAGATCGACGCCGGCCACAGCAAGCCAACCAGGGGAAAGCCGAAATAAATGAGATAAATCGGCAGCAGGACCGGCGTATTGCGAAACAGCTGCACATAGGCGTCGACGGCGCGGGCACCCCAGGCACCTCCGTTGAGGCGCAGGAAAAACAGGAGGGCGCCCCAAAGCAGCGCACAGATGAAGGCGGCGACCGCGACGCCCAGCGTCCAGGCCGCCGCGTCGAAAAAGGCTGCGCCGTAGGCTTCCAACCAGGCCCGGTATTGGCCCATCGAGCCCGGCCACTAGCGCGCTGGCGGCAAGTAGAACTTTTGTGGCGGCGGGTTCTTGTCGAACCACTTCTGGTAGATTTCCACGTACTTGGGATAAAGCGAGCCCGTGCGCAGCTCGGACACGAAGGTGTCGAGCCACAGCCACCATTTGAAGTCGCCGGGCTTCAGATAGATGGCGTTGTTCTGCGAGGCGGTCAGCAGCGTCGGCAACACCTCGAAATCCTTGGCGCTGGTGGCGGCGAAATAGTCGGCGGTCGGCGTGTCGATTTGCAGCGCCTGGGCGCGCCCGCTTTTCACCGCCAAGAATTCGCCGGAAGGCGTATCGAAGGTAATGATCTTGGCCTTGGGAAAAAACAGCTGGGCTCGATCGGCCATCTGCGGGTTGTTGAGATTGGCGACGGTGTTTTTCTCCTGGTTCAGATCCTCGAGAGATTTGATGCCGGACGACTTGGCCACCATGATCGAAATACCGGAATCGATGAAGGCTCGGGTGAAGGCGACGCGGATTGCCCGGTCCGGGTAAACCGTGGTGCCGCCGACACCCATGTCCGCCCGGCCGCTCTCGATTGCTGGCCAACGGCCGTCGCTGGTGACGATCACGAACTCAATCTTGTTGGGGTCGCGGAACAGCGCGTTGGCGGCCAGCCGGGCGACGTCGATATCGAAACCGACCAGTTCGCCCTTGTCGTCCTTGAAGGCAAAGGGTGGCACGGTCCCCAGCGTTACGACGATCAGACTGCCGCGCTGCAAGACCTCATCGAGGCGCGATCGCTCCTGGGCCTGGGCGGCAGCAAGCGAAAACAGCAAAAGCAAGAGGGCGGCAAGAGGAGGGCGAGCAAAGATCTTCTGCCAAACCCGTTTCATGACAGCCTCCCTTTGAGACGGGACCCTACTGGCGCAGCACGCTCGCGGCGTTGGTGCCAAACAAGAGCTCGCGCACCCGTTCCGGCGTTCGCAGCATCCTGCCGAGCTTCGTCAGCGAAGCGTCGAGGGCTTGCGCGAACTTCTTCGGCCCGCCAAAGCGGGCGAGCGTCTCCGGTGGCAGGAACTTGATGAGCAGGTCGGCACCCCCCGGGGGCACGCCAACGAAGTGCACCGTCAGCATGCTGTAATCGCGCAAGAGCAGCATGCACAGGGCCGCGGTCGCCTCGTAGGGCACGATCGGGGCCTGCTTCACCTCGCCGCGCTCCATGGCGAGCTCGAGAATGTCGTCGGCACTGATCTGCGCGGTCGTCGGCGTCTCGCGCATGCGGTTGCCGATCAATGGCCGCAGCTCAGCGCTCACCTGCTTGGTTGCGGCAATAAGTTCGCGCACGCGTTGCGGGCTGTAGCTCTCCAGCGTGCGCACCACCGCTGGATAGAGCATCTGTCGGCATTCGAGGCCGAATTCGAAGCCCTTCGCCCTGATGCGCTCGACCAGGTCTTTGCGTCCGGCGAGCAGACCAAAGCGCGGTCCGATGGTGCCGTACTTGTCGAGACCGGTGGCTCCCACGTCGACGCCCAATTCCAACATGCGCGGCTGATCAAAGGCGGCGGGGCCGACGCGCGCACCGCCGGCGTCGTCGACGTAAACGAGCGCGCCCTTCTCGTGCGCCAGCCGCACGATGGTGTTGATGGCCTCGATGGGCAACAACTCGTAGGTGACGGCAAGCCGGGTTAAGACCACCAGGGTGACCTTTGGCTCGCGCTGCAGCACTTCCTTGAAGGCGGCGAGGCCGGCGGTGTCGGTGAACCGCGAACCCACGTGATTGGCGGCACGGACCACCGAAGGATGGCTGTGGCTGGCCGAGACGCCGATCACCACCTCACCGGGTTTGACCAGCGTCAGGTGGGTCGCCATGGTCGCCCCGGTCAGTCGGTTGAAGGGGGCGACGTCGTGCTTGTCGGCCGAACCGCCGAGGTGCTCGAGCGCCAGCTCCTTGAGACGATCAAAGTGGAGTGCGGGGCCGACCTCGTCGTCGGCAAACAACAGGTCCTCCTGCTGCATGGGGAGCGTATGCTCGAGCCCAGTAAAGATGAAAACCTGTTCCGGTCCGCGCTCGCGGATCAGCCCCCAGGCGTGTTGGAGCTTGCGAAAATCGTCGGCGGTACTCGCCAAGATGGCGCCGCGTGCATAGGACAAATTGGGCGCATGCTGGTTGCCAAACCGGTCCATTCCCATCTTGATTGCTCCTGCTTCGCGCGGGCTTCGGACGGAGCCACCCGGGGCGTCAAGCGCGCGCCCGCAAGCCTTCGCCGGCGTCCGCCGAGGGTGCTGCTCGGGTCTCATTTGTATAGAAGACCGTACCTTAGGCCTAAGTTTAGCGTCAAGGTCACGCGTGCGGGCGAAAGGGCCGCGTGCGCGCCGTCCGCCGGCGCTCGTCGGGCGGCTGGCCGGCGCCCACGTGACGCCCACGTGACGCCCAAGTGGGGCGCCCACGTGGCGCCAAGTGTGGCATTCCCGTTTCACTGGCGCCGGGGCTTCCCGCACAGGCCGCTCACACGAGTGCGCCTGCAAGCCGGTTGCGAACAATGAGGCCGATTCGACCTCCCTTATAGGTGCTAAGGGCAAATCCAGGCTAGGTGCTAAGGGCAAATGCAAGCGTTTTTGTTCGGGTTATGGGCTGTCGTGTTGTCCGCGGCCGCGGCGGTTGCCGCGGAACCCTTGGCCAAGGGCATTCAGGACAACTCGTTCCTGATCGAAGAGGCCTACAACCAAGAAGCCGGCCACGTGCAGCACATCTTCAATTTACGGCGTCAGGGCCAACAGTGGCAATTCAGCTTCAGCCAGGAATGGCCGATCTTTAGTCAAACCCACCAATTCTCCTATACGGTGCCCTACAACTTCGGCAGCAGCCGCGGGCGACGTTACCCTCAACTACCGCTACCAAGCCCCGACCGAGACCGACACGCGTCCGGCGATCGCGCCGCGCGTCGCCCTGGTGCTGCCGTCGGCCGATCAGATCGTGGCCAGCGGCCCCCTCGAGGCCCGCGAGAAATCCTACGGCTATGAACTATTGCTCCCCGTCAGCAAGATCGTCTCCGACCGGGTGACGCTGAATGGCAATGCAGGGCTGCGATCCTTCTTCGACGTCGCCGGCCACCAGCCGACCACCTACCGCTTGGGCGGCAGCGCCATCTATGCGGTGACGCGCGACTTCAACCTGCTCGTCGAGGCGGTTGCCGACTGGGTCGAAAGCGTCAATCCGCAAAACAGGTTGGAGCGCGACTTCGAATTCACGCTGTTGCCGGGGTTCCGGCAGGCGTTTAATTTTGCCGATGACGCCCAGTTGGTGGTTGGCGCTGGCGTACCGATCCTGTTCAGCAATGGCTCGGCCGGCGTCGGGGCCTTCTTTGTATCTATCCTTCGAGCACAAATTCTAGGCGGCCGGCGCGGCGTGACGCGAACGGGGCCCGTTGCCCGCGGCTGCCGGGGCGCCCGCCTTGAGCCCGATTTGGGCGCATTTGCGCGTCACCGGTGGCAGGGTCCGCGCCCCGCCGCTAACGCCTTGGCGGCTTGCGGAAAGGACATTGGCACATGACCTACGGGGAGGCCCTGCCCGAGGCGAGGCGCCCAGCACCGTGGCCCGCATTTGCCTATGCTGCCGCGGACGTCTAGCCTTCCGCCATCGAGAGGGCAAAGGCGCGAACGCAAGGGAACCAGCGCATGGCCGAAGGCTTTGTTCGCGGCGCGTCCGAGACCGGCGATCCGCTGCTGCTGACCCCCGGGCCGCTCACCACCTCGCGCAGCGTCAAGGCGGCGATGCTGCACGACTGGGGCTCGCGCGATGCCAACTTTGTCAGCCTCAACGGCCAAGTGCTCGAGCGGTTGCCCGAGGTCATCAATGCCGTGGGCACCCACGTCACCGTGCCCGTACAGGGCTCCGGCACCTTTGCCGTGGAGGCGATGCTGACCAGCTTCCTGCCCCGCACGGGTAAGCTCCTCATCCTAATCAACGGGGCCTACGGCCAGCGCGCGCGCAAGATCTGCGAGATCGCCGGGCGCAGTCACAGCATCCACGAGACGGCCGAAGATACGCCACCCGACCTCGAGGTGATCGATCGCATGCTGCGCGCCGACGCGGGCATCACGCACGTGTTCGCTGTGCAGTGCGAGACCACGAGCGGGATCTTGAACCCGATTCCCGAGATCGCCCAGCTCGCCGAGCGGCATGGCCGGCGCCTGCTGCTTGATGCCATGAGCGCGTTCGGCGCGCTGCCGCTTGATGCAAAGCGCACCCGCTTTGATGCCGTGGCTGCTTCCTCCAACAAGTGCATCGAAGGCGTGCCGGGCCTCGGCTTTGTCATCTGCCGCGAGCCGGCCCTGGCCGAGACCAAGGGCAATGCGACGACTTTGGTCCTGGACCTTTACGACCAGTGGCAGGGGTTAGCGAAGAGCGGGCAATACCGCTTCACGCCGCCGATCCACGTGATTGTGGCCTTCCATCAAGCTTTGCAGGAATTTTACGCCGAGGGCGGCCAACCCGGGCGTGGGGCGCGCTATGCCGAGAACTGCCGGATCCTGATCGAAGGGATGCGCGCCATGGGATTTCGCACCTTGCTCAGCGACCGCCTGCAGGCGCCGATCATTGTCACATTCCATATGCCGAGGCATGCCAAGTTCGTGTTCCAAGACTTTTATGACAAGCTCAAGGAGCGCGGTTACGTGATCTATCCGGGTAAGCTCACCGTGGCCGACAGTTTTCGCATCGGCTGCATCGGCAGGCTCAACGCCGAGCACATGCGCGGTGCGCTCAGCGCCATCCGCGGGGTGCTCGCCGAAATGGGCATTGCCGGGCTTGGCGCTAGCGAACGCTGAGGCAGGCCGATGACCGCGCACCAACCCCAAAGCCAGGTGAGCTGCAACGGCCGTGCCTATGGCATGCCGACGGCGCCCACGGTCGTCGTTTGCCTCGACGGCTCCGAGCCCGGCTATATCGAAGCGACCATTGCCGCCGGGCGCGCGCCGACCTTCGCGCGTTTCATGGCCGAGGGTGCCAACCTAGAGGCGGAATGCGTCATCCCGAGCTTCACCAACCCCAACAATCTTTCCATCATCACCGGCCGGCCTCCCGCCGTACACGGCATCGCCGGCAATTTCTTCTATGACCCGGCGGCGGGCAAAGAAGTGATGATGAATGACCCCGAATTCCTGCGTGCCTCCACCATCCTCAAGGCCTTCCAGGACGCCGGGGCCAAGGTGGCGATGGTGACCGCCAAGGATAAGCTACGCGGATTGTTGTCGCACGGGCTCCAGTATGCCGGCGGACGTGCCATTGCCTTTTCCGCCGAACGGGCCGACCAGGCGACCCGGCGGCTCAACGGCATCGAGGACGCCTTGGGCTTCGTCGGGCGACCGCTGCCGGAGGTTTACTCGGCGGGCTTGTCGGAGTTCGTGTTTGCGGCCGGCGTCCGGCTGATGGCGGTAGAGCGCCCCGATCTCATGTATCTTTCCACCACGGACTATATTCAGCACAAGGCTGGTCCCGGCACGGCGCTCGCCAACGATTTTTATGCCATGATCGACGGCTATTTGGCGCAGCTCGACCGGCAGGGTGCCATCATCCTGGCCACCGCCGACCATGGCATGAACGACAAGCACCGGCGCGATGGGACGCCCGACGTGATCTACCTCAAAACCTTGTTCGACAACTGGCTCGGCCAGGAGCGGGCGCGCGTCATCCTGCCCATCACCGATCCCTACGTGGTGCATCACGGTGCGCTCGGCTCGTTTGCGACCGTGCATGTGCCCGCCGGCACCGACCGGGCTCAGCTCATCGCCAAGCTCGAAGCTATCGACGGCATCGACCTGGCTGTAAGCCGCGAGGAGGCCTGTCGGCGCTTTGAGCTGCCGCCCGATCGCATTGGCGACATCGTCGTCATCTCCAGCCGCCACAAAGCGCTAGGTACCGCGCCGGAGCTGCACGACCTGTCGGGCCTGAACGAGCCTCTGCGTTCGCACGGTGGACTGACCGAGCAGCGTGTGCCCGTACTCTGCAACCGGCGCCTTGCCATCGCGCCAGGTCGCGGCCTGCGCAATTTCGACGCCTTCGACCTGGCCCTGAATTGCTTGGGCTGAAGAGGAGCCCTAGGAGCCGTCATGCAGGAACGCGTTGCCACCCCGCAGCTGCCGATCAAAGCGCACGAAGAGATGCGGATCGCCGGCAAGCGCGTCGATGCGGAGGGGCGCATCGAGGTCCGCAATCCCTACACGGGCGACATCGTAGGCACCGTGCCGGCCGCCAGCCCGGCGCAGGTGGCGGAGGCCTTCAGGCTCGGCCACGCCTACAAGTCCAAGCTCACGCGCTATGACCGGCAGAAAATTCTCATGCGCACGGCCGAAATTCTGGCGGGTCGGCGCCAGGAGCTCGCCCACCTGATCACGGCTGAGTCGGGCCTTTGTCTCAAAGATTCGCTCTACGAGGTCGGCCGCGCCTGCGACGTCTACATGCTGGCCGGGCAGCTGGCGATCCGCGACGATAGTGAGGTGTATGCCTGCGATATCACTCCGCATGGCAAGGCGCGGCGCATCTATACCTCGCGCACGCCCGTGCGTGGCTGCATTTCGGCGATTACCCCCTTCAATCACCCGCTCAACATGATCAGCCACAAGATCGCCCCGGCGATCGCGACCAACAACCGCGTGGTGGCCAAGCCGACGGAACTCACCCCGCTGACGGCGCTGGTGCTGGCGGACGTGCTTTATGAAGCGGGCCTGCCGGGCGAGATGCTGTCGATCGTCACCGGCAACCCCGGCAGCATGGGCGACGCTATGATTGCCGATCCACGCGCCGACATCGTCACCTTCACGGGCAGCGTCAAGGTCGGCAAGTACATCGCCGACAAAGCGGGCTACAAGCGCCTGGTTCTGGAGTTGGGCGGCAACGACCCCTTGATCGTGATGGAAGACGCCGATCTCAACGCCGCGGCCGAATTGGCGGTGCAGGGTGCTACCAAAAATTCCGGGCAGCGCTGCACGGCGGTCAAGCGCATCCTGGTGGTGGAGGCGGTTGCCGATCACTTCGTGGAGCTAGTGCTGGCCAAGGCGCGCAAACTGAAATGCGGCGATCCCATGGATCCCAGCACGGATATCGGGACCGTAATCCACGAAGGTGCGGCCCGCCACTTCGAAGAGCGCGTCAATGACGCGGTGGCCAAGGGCGCCCGACTGCTGCTGGGCAACGGGCGCAAAGGGGCACTTTATCCGGCCACCGTTGTCGACCAGGTTCCCTATCGCTGCGCGCTCGTCTACGAGGAGACCTTCGGGCCGGTCATCCCGATCCTCCGCTGCCCCAACGACATTGCGGCGGTGATCGCGGTTGCCAACGACACGCCCTACGGCCTGTCATCGGGGGTCTGCACGAACCGGCTCGACTACATCACGCGTTTTATCAACGAGTTGGAGGTGGGCACCGTCAATGTCTGGGAAGTGCCGGGCTATCGCATCGAGATGTCCCCGTTCGGCGGCATCAAGGATTCGGGCCTCGGCTACAAGGAAGGCGTTTGGGAGGCCATGAAAAGCTACACCAACGTCAAGACCTATTCGCTGCCCTGGCCGACATGAGCCTGTCACCGGCAGCATCCACACTGGGGGAGTACCGTTTCATGTTGGCAAAATTGTTTCGGGTGGCGGCTGCGTGCGCGCTGACCACAGGCATGCTGGCCGCACCGGCGCTGGCGCAGAAAACCAAGCTCACCGTGTACACGGCGCTCGAGAATGATCAGCTCGCGCCGTACAAGGCGGAAATCGAAAAGGCGGTGCCGAGCGTCGAGGTCGAATGGGTGCGCGACTCCACCGGCGTCATTACCGCCCGCTTCCTGGCCGAAAAGGACAACCCAAAGGCCGACATGGTCATGGGGCTTGCCGCCTCCAGCCTGCTGGCCTTCAAAAAAGCCGGCCTGCTCGAAGCCTATCAGCCCAAGGGTGCCGAGGCGCTGCGCGAAGCCTTCCGCTCGCCGGATGGCACCTGGACCGCTCACGATGCCTACGTTGGCATCATCTGCTTCAATACCGCAGAGGCGCAGAAGGTCGGCCTGGAAGCGCCCAAATCCTGGAAGGATCTGACCGACGCCAAATACAAGGACAGGCTGGTGATGCCGCATCCGGCCTCCTCCGGAACGGGTTACCTGACGGTTGCGGCGTGGCTGCAGCTGATGGGCGAGGCCGAGGCCTGGGCCTTCATGGATGCCCTGCACCAGAACATGGCCGTTTACACCCATTCAGGTAGCGCGCCTTGCGTGCAGGCGGCAAAGGGCGAACGCGTGGCCGGCATCGCGCTTGATATGCGCGGGGCGCGCGAGAAAACGGCGGGCGCACCCTTGGCTGTGATTGCGCCGATCGAGGGTGTCGGCTGGGATATGGAAGCCTACGCCATCGTCAAGGGCAGCAAAAAGCTCGATCTCGCCAAGCAGGTCGCCGACTGGGCGGCGAGCAAGGCGGCCAATGAACTTTATTCCAAGTACTACGCCATCGTCGCGCACCCCGAGGTTAAGAACGTGCCCAAGAACTATCCCGCCGAAGCCGAGGCGCGCATGGCAAAGATCGACTTCCAGAAAATGGCCGATGAC
>Ga0134122_10002167_pt1 | contig 14360 bp, 8 predicted proteins | sample KB302_FD_96461 | JGI IMG/M metagenome (GOLD analysis project Ga0134122, IMG submission 96461) | Terrestrial soil microbial communities without Nitrogen fertilizer from Kellogg Biological Station, Michigan, USA - KB3-0-2 | ecosystem: Environmental > Terrestrial > Soil > Unclassified ... | reverse complement strand
GCCGGAGCCGCGGAGCGCTTGGGCGGATCGGGCAGGTAGACGCGGAGGGGGCGGCCGAAGAACCAGCTGCTCCCTTCGGCCTGGTGGAAGACCCAGTGGGCCTGCCAGACCTGGAGGTGTTCGACGATCAGGTGCCGCGCCGCGAAGCGTCCGCCCGCGGGAGGACGCAGCTCCTTGGCCAGCTGCTCCGCCGCCGCGCGGACGACGGCCGGCTTGTCCGCCAGCATCTTGGCCAGGTCGGCCGTGTGCTCGAAGGAAAGGTCGACCACCTTGCGGGAGGCCTTGCGGACGTCGGTGCCGAGCTCGGGCGGCAGCGCCACGGTCTCGCGATGCGCGGCCTGCTTCGAGCGGCGGCCGTCCGCGTCGACGGTCACCTCGAGCGTGACGCGGTACGCGGGATCGAAATGGCCGAAGGTGATTTCGCGCGCGAAGGTTCCGGGGAGCGACTTGACGGTCTGCTGCCAGTCGTGGAGGGCGTTGAAGACCTGGTCGATCGGCAGCTCGGGGTCGTGGAGCACGACGAGCTCGGGCGCGTGGGCGACCGCTCCCGTCTTCGGGGGCGCGTGACGCTTGATCGTGAAGGTGCCGCGGCACTTGCCGCAGCGCTTGAGCCGGCCGCCGAGATCCTTGTTGGCCTTGTAGGTGCGGCCGCAGCCGGGACACTGGAACTTGTAGTCGCCCATGGCTCACCCGCCTCTTTGGATCGAGCCATTTTAGAACAATCGTGAACAAAAGAAAGGTTCGGAGGATCGGCTCAGGAGACCGGCGCCGTCCGGCGCTCCAGCTCGAGCAGCGTTTTCTTCCGATCCTTCCCCCAGCGGTAGCCCGTGAGATCGCCCTTCGCTCCCACCGCGCGGTGGCAGGGGATGAGCAGCGCGACGGGGTTGGACGCGCAGGCGCGCCCCACCGCGCGGGCCGAGCCGGGGCGCCCGATGCGCCGGGCGATCTCGCCGTAGGTCCGGGTCCTGCCCGCGGGAATCGCCCGGAGCTCGCCCCAGACCCGCGCCTGGAACGCCGTCGCGCGCGCGTCGAGGGGCAGCGAGGCGTCGACGGGCTTTCCTTCGAAGATCCGGCGCAGCTGGCGTCCGGCCTTCCGGAGCAGGGCCGCTTCGCGGCGGATCGACGCGCGGGGATATCGCGCCGACAGGGACTTCGAAAGCGCGGCGTCCGACTCTCCGAACTCGACCGCGCAGATCCCCAGCGGGGTGGCGGCGATCAACGCCCGGCCGAGCGGGCAATCGATGACGTCGTAGGCGATGTCCATTCCCGATCCTCCCCGGAGAAAAGTCGCGGGCGTCATGCCCAGGCGCGACCGGGCCGGCTCGTAAAGGCGGCTCGGGGAAGCGAAGCCCGCGCCGTAGAGGGCGGGAGCCACCCCCGCCCGGCCGCCGCCGCGCGTCCGGAACCGCTCGAAGCGCAGTGCACTGAGGTAAGCCTTGGGGCTGATCCCGAGCGCGCGCGTGAAGGTTCTCTGGAGGTGCGAGGCGCTGACGGAGAGCTGCCGGGCCATCTGCGTCAACGTGGGTTGTTCCTCCGCGTGGCGCCGAAGATAGTCGCAGGCGCGGACGGCAAGGATTCCGGGCCCGAGCTTCGACTCCGGCCGGCAGCGCTTGCAGGGGCGGAACCCTTCCCGCTCCGCCTCCCGGCCCCTGCCGAACAGGCGGACGTTCCTGGCCAGCGGCCTCCGCGCGGGACAGCTGGGACGACAGTAGATGCCGGTCGTGAGCACTCCGAACACGAAGGTCCCGTCGAAGGCCGGATCCCGTCGCAGGGCCGCTTTCCACCAGGTCGCGTTCATCTGAGCACAGGATAGTCCGCGCGCCGATTCCCGGCTATCCGGAACTTGCGGTCGAAGTCGGTTTCCGGAATCGCCGCCACAGCACCCAGCCCGCCGCGATCGCCAGCGTGATCGCGCTGCAGGCGGCGCCGAAGATCAGGGATCCCGGACGGTAGGAGAAGGTGACGCGATGCGTCCCCGGGCGCAGCTCGACCGCCCTCATCGCGTGGTTCGCGCGGAGGATCGGCTGCGGGACGCCGTCGACGTCGCAGATCCAGCCGGGAGCAAAGGTCTCGCTTACGACCAGCAGCGAGCTCCGGTCGCCGTCGACCCGGTATTCCAGGTCGCCGATCTGCTCCACGGATCCCCCGGCCTCGCCGTCGAGACGAAGGGGAGTCTCGACGACGGCGGACCTCGCCGGGTCGAAGGACGGATCGGCGAGGCGCTTCAGACGATCCGCCGGCTCGGGAAGGACTTCACAGGCTCCGACCAGCCAGGCGCGCGGCAGCCGGTTGATCCGATCCCTCCCCTTGGAGCTCAGAACGGTGGCGACGTTCAACAGGCGATGCGCCCGATCGTCCGTCGCCGCAAACTCGACGCGGCGGTCGCCCACCCGGCCGCCGAGCGCGCGGGCCAGCTCTCCGTAGGCCCGCGGATACTGGCTGGCATAGCCGGACGGCGTCGGCCGTCCGTAGGCCATGAGGAAATTGCCGACCCCGGTGCGGTAATAGGGACTCTCCAGATCCACGAGGACGCGCCCGTCCCGCGGCAGGCGGCGGATCGCTTCCGGCTCCGGGGGCAGCGCTTCGTAGGTCGAGTTGTAGCCCAGAAATCCCGGCAGAAGATCCCCCACGATGGCGATCCCCACCGCCGCGGCTTTGACGCGCGCGGAAGCGGAGGAACCCAGGACCCGCAAGGCGACGACCGTGAGCAGCGCCGCCGTCACCATCGCGGCGTAGGCGGGATTGACCAGCGAGAGCCAGGTGGCCGATCGAGCCCAGCCGACGAGACCGATTCCGAGGATCGCGCTCGCGATTCCGGCGGCGCCCATCAGCAGGCGCCGCGAGGGAGGCTTTTCCAGCAGCGCGTCCAGCCCCAGCCCGGCCAGGATCGAAACGGCGAACGCGAACAGATAGAGCCGATGGGGGCCCAGCATCCGGAGGAAGGGCAGGATCGTCACGACCAGCCACCAGAGGGGGTAGAACGTCGCGAGCCCCAGGAGCGCGAGGGCGGCGGCGGCGAGCATCCGGGAGCGCCGCGCCGCGACGCCGGCCAGGACCAGGGGAAGCAATCCCATGTAGCCCTGGAACTCGAAGAAGTTCGAGCCCGTCCAGGCGTTCGTGAGATCCACGCGGTCGAGGGGACTTCCGAAGGCGCGCTGCCAGAAGAGGGTCGCGATCAGGAGGGGAATCCGGGCGGGTCGGGCGTAGATGAGCGTGTCCTGGGTCGAGAGTTTCTGGGACAGCAGCAGGGACTCGAGAAAGGGAAAGAGCTGCAGCGCGCCCAGCCCGACCGCAAATGCGGCGAACACCGCTCCCCCGCGGATGGTCCAGGGCCAGCCCGTCGCCTTCCCCTGGCAGAGCAGGAAGACGGCGGTCCAGGCGAGAGCCAGGAAGGAAAGCTGCGGATGGCTTCCCATCAGCATGGCCGCCCAGAGCGCGCCCGCCCCGGCGATCCATCCGAGCGAACGCTCCGTCGTTCCCCGTCGCAGCGCGAGCGCGATCAGCGGAAGGAAGACCGCGGCGGGCAGGCCGCCCGCATACTTGAACCACACCATCTGCTGACCGCAAAGCATCCAGGCGAGCGACGACGTGAGAGCGGCGGGCACGCTCATCCCCCATGTCCGGGCGAGGGCGTACATCGCGAGTCCGGCCGCGAGAAAATGGAGGAGGATCAGGGCATCCAGCGCAACGAGCGGCGGAAGCAGGCGGAGCAGGACCAGGCGGGGCAGATAGAAGGTGCCCAGCTGCGGATCGCCCATGCTGGGCACCCCGCAAAGGATCCGGGGATTCCACAGGAAGAAACTTCCCCGCTGCAGGGCCTCTTTCGCCGCGATGGCGTGCATCGCGTCATACTCGATCACGTCTTGGTGGAGGCGGTTCTTGATGAGCGCGTCGGTCGCATGCTCGCCCGCCCAGGGCGCGCGCGAGGTGAGGAAATCCGTCGGCGTGAAGGTCTTGCCGCCGAAAAGGACGGCGCGCCCGACCAGGCAGGTCAGGAAGCTGGCAAGGGCGAGGCAGAGCAAAAAGCCGGTCCGGCCGCGATCCACGGCCCCTAGTATATATAGTGGGGCCCCGCAGACCCTCCCTTCGAGCGATCCGCCTCAAATCTCTGGGGGCCATGACGTTCCGCGGAAGATCCGGCGTCGGCGAGGCGTTATTTAGAATGTAGTACTCCCAGGGTGGTATGATCGACCCCGCGATGCGCCTCCGGCCCCCCGTCTACTGGGAAAATATCCTCTTCCTGCTGCTCACCCATCTGGCTGGACTTTTCAGCTTCGTCTACCTGATCTTCATCCAGTTCAGCATCTGGACCCTGGGGCTCGGGCTCCTCTGGATGGCCCTCTGCATGCTGTCGACCACCGGCGGGTATCACCGTCTCTTCGCCCATCGTTCCTATCGCAGCGCGACGATCGTGCGCCTCTTCTATCTGCTCTTCGGGGCGGCGTCCTTCCAGAGCTCCGCGCTGCGCTGGGCATCGGATCACCGGGCGCACCACGCCCATACCGACGAAGCGGAGGATCCCTACAACATCAAGAGGGGATTCTGGTGGGCCCACCTGGGCTGGCTGTTCTACCGGAGCCCGCCCTCTGACTACCGCAATGCCCGGGATCTCCAGGCCGATCCGCTGATCCGCTTCCAGGATCGCTTCTACCTGTTCCTGGCGATCGCCGTCGGGATGGCGCTGCCCGCCGCGATCGGGACGCTCTGGGGAGATCCCCTCGGCGCGCTGCTCCTGGCGGGCTTCGGCCGGCTGCTCGTGCAGTACCACGCGACCTTCTCGATCAACTCGGTCGCCCACACGGTGGGACGCCGGCCCTATTCGCTCAGCACGTCGGCCCGGGACAGCTTCGTCGCCGCGCTCGCGACGCTCGGCGAAGGCTATCACAACTTCCATCACCGCTTTCCGTCCGACTACCGCAACGGCATCCGCTTCCACCAGTTCGATCCGACGAAGTGGTGCGTCTGGCTGCTCTCGCGGATCCATCTCACCTGGGACCTGAAGCGCGCGCCCGCGGAGTCGATCCTGAAGGCGCGGCAGAGCGTCGACTCGGAGACCTGAGGGACTACTTCGGGTTGGGCGTGACGCGGGTCGGCAGCGCGCGGCCGTTCACCCGGCCCCCGGCGCCGCCGTCCGTCCGGAAGAACACCTTGGTCCCGTCCACGTCGACCCCCACCAGCGAGCCGTCGCGCTCCAGATGGATCGACGGCGGCTGGGGCGCCGTGGAGAGGACGAAGAGGAAGTGGTGCGATCCGCTCGCGGCCGCGGAGTCCACCTCGAGCCTCGAGTGCCCGACCTTGGCGTCCGGCGCGGACAGGGGATACTTCTTCCCCTCCACCTGGAACCCGCCGACCGACCGGAGCGCGGGCTCCTCGGGCAGCAGGCAGCGGACCGACAGCTGTCCGCCCTGCTCCTGCGGCGGGCCGACCTTGATCAGCGCCGTGTCGCCGTTGATCGAGGCGTCGTTCTGGCTGTTGAGCACCCAGGTGGCCTTGAGCCCCGGCTTCGACTGGATCACGTCCAGCACGACGAATGTGTGGGGCCGCAGGAAGAGAAAATGCCGGACGAAGCGCGTCAGCTTCGACGGCGCGTAGGCGGCGCTCGCGTCGCCGCAGACGTAGGTCGCGGCCGTCCCCAGGTTTCCGAAGGCGAGCAGGTCGCCGGTCTCCCACTTCGCGCGCTGGCTCCGGAAGGCGTCGACCGTGGGACAGGTGTGGAGCGCGTCCCACTTGGCGGCCTGCCCTCCGTCGTTGGATTCCGCGGCCCGCCCGTCGCGCATCTGGGGCCACCTCTCTCCGGGCTGATGGACGAGCACGGTGTTGTGCGCGACGGAGCGGATGTAGTAGTTGGTGTCGTGGGATCCGTAGCTCCCCCCGTTCGTCGCGAGGGGGCCACCGTGGAAGATGTCGAAGGAGTTCTGCTCGTAGTGCTGGTGCCAGGTGAAGTGGTCTCCGCATTGGAAGCGGGCCCACACGGCATCCTCCTCCCAGGAGGACCTCAGGAACACGGTGCCGGGACCAGTTTCGAGATGCGAGGTCCGGAACTCCGCCAGCGGCCGCGTCGCGGGGCTCTGCGGCTTGTAGAGCAGATCGAGGATCGCGTAGTCGGGGATCGTCGGCTGGGGCGTGGCCTCGTTGTAGGCCGCCAGGTATTGGCCCGCCGGCTTGTCGCGGAAGGCGTCGGCGAGGATGTAGCGGGAGCTGCGGACCATCTCGCCGAAGCCGCCGTAGGCGTCCTTCCCGTCGCCGGAAATCGCCGCGCGCCGCGCGCGCGCCTCGGGCTGGAAGCCGGGATAATTGGCGAACATCTCGTGGGCGCACTTCGCCTCGAAGTAGTCCGGCAGCTGCGCGAAGAGGTCGCAGCCCTCGACGCGGCGCGCGACGTCGGCATAGGTCATGAACTGGAAGAGGCTGTAGGTGTCGTAGCCGCGGCCCTCCCACCAGCCGCCGCCGGCGCCGAACTCGCGGAGCGCCGGCAGGAGCTTCTCTCCCCACTCGACTTTCTTCACGTGCTCGACGATCTCCAGGGCGCGCGGATTCTCGGGATACGTGGCGTAGCCGGCGAGCCCGAAGCTCACGAGCCTCCGGAGCTGCGTGTTGTGGAAGGGCGAGACGAAGGAGTCGACGCCGGGCACGTTGTTGGCGTCGAACATCCGGTTGAGGTAGTCGATGAACGCGGTCCGCTCCTCCGGGCTGAGCCAGGGGAAGCAGGCGTCATAGGTTTCGGCGACGGGCCACATCCGCTGCTCGAACTCGACGTGCTCGGTCGAGAGCCCCTTGGCGATGATCTTCTGCGCGTCGGCGATGGCGGCGCGGGCGAAGCGGGGGTCGTTCGTGACGAGGGAGGCGAAGCCGCGGGTGCGGGCCTTGATCGGGGCCGGCGGGTTCCCGGTCTCCGCGGCCTTGAGGACGGGCGCCCAGAGTCCGGCTTTCGCCCGCGAGAGCTGGAGGATCTGATCAGCCGAGCCGAAGAGCCGCGGGTGGGATTTCGGAATCGCCCGGCGTCCCGCCCTGAGGGGTTCCTGGGAGAAGGACGGCGCGCCGGTGATGAGGAGGGCCGACAGGATCAGGATGCCGCTCTGCTGCTTCAATTCCCGCTCCAAGGGGCCTTTCGCCCGTTTCTTTCCCTGAAGTGCCCGCGCAGCTGCGAAGCGGCGCAGGAATCTTCTTGCGGGTTTGTCGCAATTTCTGCAAAGCCGCGCCGCGGGATGCCGATAAACAGGTGTCATGCGGCGGAAAAGCTTCACCCGTGCGGAGAAAAAGGCCTACGAAATCTCCAACCGGCTCTTCTCGGTCGACTTCAAGGTGACCCCCTCGATGCGCCGCAAGGTCGACGACCTCGCCCTCTGGCTCGCCGCCGGGGACAAGAGCAAGGTCAAGACCGCCACGGCGGCGGTGATCGACCTCCTCTGCGCGGCCGCCCGGGTGCCGGCGGCCCGCCTCTCCCTGCAGGACCGCGCGCACGCGGAGTTCCGGGGGGACAAGCTGGTGATGAAGATGTACGGGATCTGCGCGCCGGACGGGAAGATCACGCTGTCCTTCCGCACCGCGGTGCGCCGGAAGGTGTTCGCGTTCAAGACCTACCTGAACACGCTGGCGCACGAGTTCATGCACCACTACGACCATCAGCGCCTGCAGCTCGGCGCATCCTTCCACACCCGCGGCTTCTACCAGCGCGTCCGCGACCTGGTGGGGCAGCTGGTGCCCGGCTAGATCTACTTCAGCGGCAGCTGGAAGACGAACTTCAGCTCCATGCTCTCGATCTTGGCTTCCGGCAGCACGGTGATCTGCGCGAGCTTGATCGGATTTCCATCCGGACCCTTCGCCGTCACGGGCTCGACGCTCACCGCCTTCGCGGGGTCCTTCCCCGCGAGCGGTCCCAGGAACGTCGTGAGCTGCTCCTTCAGGAAGGCCGCGCCCGCGTCGCCCGCGGGCAGCTCGTCCATCAGGAAGGCGCAGAGCTGCGCGAGGCGGCCGGCCATCATCTGATAGCCCATCGTGCCGCTCACCGTCAGCCGCCCCGGCGCGGTGCGGAAGGCGTTCACCAGGATCGGGACCATGACGACGTCGCTCCCGGTGCGCCCGGAGAGCGGCGTGAAGGCCCCGCGGGAAAGTTCCTGGACCAGCGTGTCCGCGTACTCCACCTCGGTGGACAGCGGGGTCGTCGTATTTGCCGTCTTGAAGTAGGGCCGGGTGGGGAGGCCCGTGAAGCCGCCGGCCCGGGCGCCGGAGGCGTCCAGCGGGTGCCCATGCTGCGCGATGCTGCGGGCGAGCGCCGCCGCCACCATCCAGCCCCCCCGCCCCCAGAGCAGGGTCTCGGGCTTCGCGGGATCGACCGCCTCGGCGTGGCCGCCCTTCTCCGCCGTGTAGGTCGCGCGCTGCAGCCAGCGGTTCACCGTGAGGACGACCCAGCGGGCGAGCTCCGATTTCTGGAATCCGACCCAGGCGCCGTGCGCGCCGTCGTGCAGCCGCTGGGGAACGTCCTGGAGCTTCGTCAGGAGGTTCCACTGCTTGAGGCCGAAGAAGGCCGGCGAGGCGGCCGCGAGCAGCGGCGCCTGCGCCACCTTGCACATCTCGGCGACCTGCGTGAGCACGCCGAGATCGGCGCCCAGGTGCGAGAAGTCGTAGTCGAGGATCACGAGGCCCAAGGGCGGGTTGCGCAGCTCGGCCATCTCGGGATCGAAGACCGCCTCCTTGAAGCGCGCGGCGAGCTCCTTCTGGGTCGAGGAGACCACGTCGACCTGGACCACGGCGCCCGCCTGCGCCATCAGGAACTTGAGGCCGCGGAAGGCCGATTCGATCCGCTGGAAGGCGGGATGGTGGAGCGCCGCGTCGGGCGACGCGCCGAGCGCCGCCGGCAGGAAGGCCTTCTCGTCGGCGAACTCGAGGCGCGCGCCGTTGACCTCGGCCGACGGACGCAGGGCCGCGAGGATCGCGTCGCCGTCGCCCGAAGGGACGCGGACGGGGTCCTTCGAAGCGAGCCCCAGGTCGCTGACGACGACGAATCTCCATCCCATCGGCTTCATCACTCGTCTCCTTTTGTTCTCTAGTGCAGCGAGATCGGCACTTCGAAGGACAGATCGGGCAGTCCGCGGAGCACGCCGCCCTGCGGCTTGATGCGGACCGCGATGGCGGAGCGGCCGCCCGACACGACCGCCGCGCTGGCCGTGTAGACGGATCCGCCCTGGGTCATGCCCATGAGCTGGAGCGCCGCGCCGATCGTGCGGGCGATCTCCTCGATGCTGAAGGTCAGGTCGATGTGGCCGAGCAGCGATTCCGTGGCCGCGGCGACGGACGCGGTGAAGAGCGCGTAGCGGAGCGTGGTCGCCGGCTCGTCCTTCTTCGCCTTGTACACCGTCGAGGTGCCGGCGGCGAAGGGATGGTCGTTGCCGCGGCGGCAGGCGAAGGGCAGGAGTCCCGCGCCTCCGAGCGCGTTGGCGGCCGCCTCGGTGAGGTCCGACTCGAGCGGGGTCGTTTCCTCTCCGCCCGGGCGCATCGGCAGCGCTTCGAGTCCGGCCGCCGCCTCGCGGCCCGCGAAGTCGACGCCCCATCCGGTCCGGGCGAAGCTGCCGGCGACCATCGCGGCGAGCAGCCATCCGGGGTGGCCCCAGGGGAGTCGCGGGTCCGGGCCCGTGATCTCCTCGAAGGCGAGGTTCTTCGCGGGATCGCCGTCGGCGCCGTAGGGCACGCGGAGGAGGAAGCGGTTGGCGGCGAGCGCGAGCCATCGCGCCGCGGGAGCGGAGCGCAGCTTCACCCAGGCGCCCTGCGAGGCGTCGCCCATCCCGGCCGCCAGGTCGCGCATCGCGACTTCGAGGCCCGCGGAGGCGATCACCGGGAGCGACCGGGGCGCCGCCTCTTCGGCGATGCCGACGAGCTCCTCCTCGGAGCCGTCGAAGGAGAAGTCGAGCAGCAGGCAGGAGGTCTTTCCCTGGCTGCGGAGATCGTCCGCGAGCGGCAGGGCGACGTCGCGGACGGCGCGCAGGAGGGCCGCCCTCGGCGCCGCGATCACGTGAAGGCGGCAGCCGGCGCGGAAATCGACGGAGCGCACCAGGAGTCGGAGGCCGCGCCAGGCCGCTTCGAGCTGCTGGAAGCGCGGATCCTGCAGCACCGCGCGGATCAGGGGGGCGACCGCCTCCTCGGCGCGCGCCCCGACGGCCCGCAGGGCGGCCGGCGCCGGCTTCGACCCGGAGGACGGGCTGCCGAGCACCGCGTCGATGAGCTTTGCCGCGCTGCGCTCCATCTGTTCGGGACTGACGGTCTCGGGCGGGGGAGAGCCTTCGGCATCCACGAGGTCGAAGAGGCCGCCGCTCGGCAGCGGCGCGGCGGGTCGGGCGGCGGGCGCGGACTCCTTGGGAGTTGCCGGGGCGGGCGCGGGCGAGAGCGCCGCCTCCAGCGCGCGGGCCAGGTCGGGATAGGCGCCCAGCTGCCGGAGCGAGGCCCGGACCGCGTCGAGCGATCCGCCGCCGGAGGCGAGCTCGGTGACCAGCTTCCGGAACTCGAGGACGTTGGTGATCGCCGGGAGCCGCGCGGCCAGCCGCTCGGGCCGGAAGTCCTTGAACTCCTGGAAGGTCAGCACGGAGCGCGCCCCGCCGCCGGGGACCTCGATCGAGGGGCCGATCTCCCGCAGGAGCGCGTCGAGCGAGTCCTTGTCGACCGCGCGCGCGCGGAGCGTTCCCGCGGGGCCCGGCGCGAGATCGGACACGACGATGAGGTTGAACGAAGGTTCGGTTTGTTCCATGAGCGCGTCTCCCTGCCTCGTTCGGCCCCTCAGTCCACCGTGAGGGAGAAGGGAAGTCAAGCAAAACGATTTTGGAACGACGGGAACGCTAACTTCGCGGAGGATCGTTTGACACCGTGATAGGAACAGAGGTAAGATTGCGCCCGGTTCGACCATGAACGCAGCAAAACTCCCCAGTGATTCTGTCGAAATCCCCCTCCTGGGTTCGGCGGGGGGAAATCTCCGCTTCGAGCTGCAGCTCGCCGCGGGCGATTCCCTGGAATCCAAGGACGATCCCTTCGTTCCCCTGAGCGACTCCAGCCGCTTCACCCGGGTGCTGCTGGGGCGCGTCGTCTCCGGCGTCGACCACACGCTGCATCCGATCGCCGTCAAGATCCAGCGGAGCTCCTACCGCGCCGCCGCCTCGGGATCGGCCCAGGAGACGCTCACCAATCCCCTGATCGAGGACATGTGGCGGCGCGAGCGGGACAACCTGGTGAAATGCGCGGGCGCCGAGGTCGTTCCCCTGATCGACCTGGGCGAGGAGCTGTTCCGCAACCGCCCCGTCACCTTCTGCAAGAAGATCCGCGCCTACTTCCATCCCCCCTGCCCCAAGTGCCGCGCTCCGCTCGCCGACTGCCGGGACGACGCGCTGCTGCGGAACCTCGGGCTGCCCGAGTTCTCGCGCTCGATCGTGCGCTACCTGTACTGCGCGGCTTGCGCGGCCGGCGCGGGGAAGAAGACGTTCTATACGACGTCGCCCGGCCCCGAGGAGAACCTCAAGGGGGAGGTCGAGATCCGGCGCCGGAGCGAACTGTACCGCGACTTCGGCGCGATCGTGAACGCCGGGCTGAGCACCGAGGAGCAGGCGCGGCTGTCGCTCCCCTTCCCCTGCGCGGCCTGCCTCCACCGGGAGGAGTGCTACCCGCCCGAGGGAGCCGGCGGCAAGCCGATCCCCGCGGAGTCGCGGCTGGTCCCCGTGTCCTACTACGAGTTCCACCTGCTCCCCCTCGAGGTGATGGAACTTCACTACGACGAGATGAGCGATCTCCTCGGCGGCGCCTCCTGGGAGGGGCTGCGGGAGCGCGTCCGGCAGGCCGCCGCGCCGGGCCGCGAGACGGTCCTCGCCGAGGTCGACGACGTCTTCAAGTCGCCGATCCAGTGGATCTACCGGCACGACACGACGGGAAAATTCCCGCTCGAGGTCCTGCATCTCAAGGTCAACCTGTTCTCCCAGCTCTGCCACGGGCTCCGCGCCTATCACGCCCGCTGCAAGGAGCCGCACCTCGACGTCAGCCCGACGCAGGTCATGGTCGACGTGGTCCCGGGGAGCACGAACCTTCCTGCGCGCTGGACCTATCGGACTCGGCTCATCGGGGCGGGCGGGCCCCACCGCTTCACCGCGGTCGGCGCCCCGGCCGGCGCGCTGCCCGATCTCCTCGTGCCCGCGCCGGATGCGGACCGGATCTTCGTCTCGCCCCATGTGCGCAAGGCGGAGTTCGGCCGCGAGGACTCGCTGCGCGTGACCGTGCGCTCCGTGAAGACGGAGGGCGGCCGCGTCAAGCTGGAGGGGAGCGCGTCGTCCGAACGGGCGCGGCTCGGCGGCTGCCAGCCCGGCGACGTGATCCGCCTGATCTCCACCTCCACCGGCCCGCTCGAGGGGCTCACCCTCTGGGGCACCGTGGATGCGCCCGAGGAGCGCGGCATCCGCTTCACGGCCCTCTTCGAGGCCCCCGCCTCCGGATTCGACGCGTCGAAGAAACCCGCCGACTTCGACGCGGGGGTTGCGATCTTCCCGAGATTCCAGGTGCCCTGCGACCTCTACGGCCTGGGCATGCTCCTGTTCCGCACGATGCTGGTGAACGACGCGACCGACATCCTCGCGGTGGACGACGCCGTCCAGCGCGTGCTCAAGAAGCTGGGGCTCTGGCTCGAGGGGAAGAAGTCGCCCGCGGCCGCGCGCGTGGCCGGCGAGCTCATGCCGATCGTCGAGCGCGAGAAGGAGGTCTTCTCGTCGCCCGCCGTGCTCTACCTCCAGGAGGACCGCGAGGAGCGCCCCCGCGCGCTGCCGGCGCGGCTCTGGTCGGACATCCTGCTCTTCGGGTTCAAGCTGCTGACCTCCATCGAGGGCTTCAGCTACGCGACAGGCCACGCCGACTTCCCCACCGATCATCCCGAAGGCATGCTGGACCTGGTGATGACCGAGCTGGCAGGGCTCGAAGACCGCGTGCGGATCGAGCTTTTCTCGAAGGCCGACCGGGACCGGGAGATCTTCGAGGTCTGCGACGAGCTGATGGACGAGATGTCGAGCCCGCTGACATAACGGATGACCTCCTTCAAACTGGTCATAACCCTGACGACCGCGAAGGGAAAGCCCGACGCGACGTCGGAGCACGTGCTGCAGAAGGAGAAGACCTTCATCGGCCGCTCGCCGGGCAACGACATCGTGCTCCCCGACGCGGAGAAGCGCGTGTCGAGCAAGCATGCGCGGGTCGACCGCACCCCCAGCTCGGTCCACCTCACGGATCTCGGAAGCACCAACGGGACGGTGGTGAACGGGCGCAAGATCGAGGCCAACTCGCCGCTCGAGCTCAAGGGCGGCGACAAGGTGATGATCGGGCTGTACCAGGTCGGCCTGATCGCCTCCGAGGAGGAACTCTCCGATCAGACGATCGTGGTGGTCGATCCCGCGCGCCAGCTCTCCCACCTGACGGACGAGCTGCCGATCCTGTACGCGCGCTGCGCCGAGTCGCCTCCCGAGCAGCGCCGCAAGATGATGCGGGGGATGATCCAGGGGGTGTTGAGCAGCTCGGGGCCGGAGAGCGCGCGGTCGATCCTCACGCAGCTCAAGAGCCGCTTCCAGACCTCCGAGCGCGCGGTGGTCCCCGACCGGACCACGACGATCCGGAAGAAGGACCTGAAGGAGCTCGAGGCCCAGCAGCAGGAAGGCGTCGCGCAGGTCGCCCTCCGGGTGCTCAACGACCTGTCCACCCAGTTCGTCGGGGAGGAGAAGCTCGAGACGCCGGAGCAGGGGGAGCTGTTCGCCAAGATGGTGGCGAGCGTCCTCGAGCTCACCTTCGACTGGATCTCGAAGAGCCTGCGGGGGCGCCGCGAGTTCGAGGACCAGTTCAGCGCCGACCTCTCGATGATCTTCGCGAAGGAGAAGAACCCGCTCAAGGGCGGGGGCGGGCCGGCCGACATGGGGCGCTACCTCCTGGACTGGCGCCTCGCGCGCGATCCGAAGGCGATCCGCGACTCGCTCGACAACGCGTTCAAGGACCTCACGATGCACCAGCTGGGCCTCCTGGCCGGCGTCCAGGAGTCGCTCTCCGCGGTGCTCAAGCGGCTCGATCCGAAATCCGTGGAGCAGGAGGCGAAGGAGAAGGGCGGCGGCGGCATGTTCGCCAGCATGGAGAAGCGCGCGTGGAAGCGCTACTCCGACGTGTTCCACGAGATCTTCGCCGAGAACAGCAAGCTGTTCAACGAGCTCATCTACCCCAACGTCCGGAAGGGATACCTGGCGCTCCACGACAACCAGGAGAAGGAAAAGGCGGGCGTGCTCAAGAAAGGGGACACGTCGACCCGGGCGTCCCTCCCCACGCCGGCCTCGCCCTCGCTGACACGAAAGGATCCGGGAGAGAAATCT
>Ga0134122_10002166_pt1 | contig 14360 bp, 7 predicted proteins | sample KB302_FD_96461 | JGI IMG/M metagenome (GOLD analysis project Ga0134122, IMG submission 96461) | Terrestrial soil microbial communities without Nitrogen fertilizer from Kellogg Biological Station, Michigan, USA - KB3-0-2 | ecosystem: Environmental > Terrestrial > Soil > Unclassified ... | reverse complement strand
GGTCCCGCCTACGGCGACTTCCCGCCGGGGCGCCCGCTCACGGGCAGCGTCACCACCCGCGCCAACGGCCGCCTCGCCGGCCGGCTGGCCTTCGACCTCGACGAGAGCGAGACCACCGAGACGCTCGACGCCCCATCCCAGGGCGTGGACTACACCATCCCCTTCGGCCTGATCGCCTCGATCGTGCCCGCCGGCAAAGAGCGCGACACCCAACGAGCCAGGGTGACTCTCCAGGACGGCGAAGAGCTGCGGCTGGAGCCGGCGGGCGACCTCGGCCCGGGGAATGCCGGCATCCTGATCTTCGTCAGCGGCCACGAGCGGCCCGAGTACGTGTCCTGGAGCGAGGTCGAGCAGGTCGACTTCGAACGCCCGAAGGCGACGTACCCGCAGCTCGGCGAGCGTGAGGTCGATCGCGGAAGTCCGGGGCATTCCGGTTCAGCAGTTCAAAACCATTGACAAGCCTCCGTGGCCGGAGTAGGTTCTAATCATCGAGTAAGAAGACATCTCTGAGGAACGGATCTGCCGTTTCAGCCGGCTTCGGCGATCGAGCTTTCGATCGTCGCCGATCGGCTGTCAGATATCGGAAATAGCGTCCCCCTAAAAGGAGAACCGCGTGGAAAACCAGACCTATCTCAGCGCCGTTCAGTGGGGCAAGCTCGTTGCCAATGCCTGGGTGCATCCGGAATTCAGAGAGCAGTTGGAGAACGATCCGACGGCGGCGATCCGAAGGTTCGCCCAGGACGAGCTGGGAATCGAGCTCGTTCATGCCTTTCGCGTGCCGCCGTGCCCGACCGACCTGATCGTCGAAAATCTCGGCGGTGGGTCCCATGCGTTCGGCACCGGCAGCGGTTGCGGCACCGCCTGCGGTTGCGGTACCGCCGGCTCCGGCACCCGCCCAGCTGTTGGGCAGCCGATGGGCACCGGCACCGGTTGCGGCACCGGTTGTGGCTGCGGAACCGGCTGCGGTAGCGGTACCGGCTGGGGTTGCGGTACCGGCCAAGGTCCGGGTTGCGCTACGGCTTGCGGCTCCGCCTGCGGCTGTGGCTGCATCAAATAAGACACCGGAGGCACCCCGAGACGTTGATGCCTTTCAGGCCCCGGTTCAAGCGGTACTTCCACCACGAGGTGGTTCCTTCGGAGGGTGTCTTTCTGCTCTCCGAAGAGAGCCACCATGTCTTGCGTGGAAAAACGTTCGAATGGCTGGCCCCGCTGCTCGACGGCCGGCGCACGGACGACGAGATCGCCGCGATTCTGGCGGATCAGGTCGCGCCGAACGACGTGTTCTATGCGCTGGAAATCCTGAAGCAGACGGGTCATGTCGCCGACGCCGAACCGGAGATTCCGGCTGCGCAGGCGGCTTTCTGGGATGTCCTCGGAATCGCCCCTCAGCTCGCCGCGCGCAAGCTTGAGGACAGCGCCGTCGCCATCGTGTGCCTGGGCGGCGTTTCGGGCGCGGGGATCGAAGAAGCGCTGCGGCCGCATGGCGTGAGGATTGAAGACTACGAGCCTCGCCCCGGGCAACTCGTGGTCGTGGTGACCGACGACTACCTGCATCCGGAGATGGCGGACTTCTGCAAGCGGGCGCGAGACCATGGACAGCCCTGGATGCTCGCAAAGCCGATCGGCATCGAGATGTGGCTGGGGCCCGCCTTCTCGCCGCCGGAACCGGGGTGCTGGGCCTGTCTGGAGCACAGGCTTAGCGGCCATCGCAAAGTCGAGCATTACCTGCGCCGCAGACAACGGCCCGACGAGCCTCGCGTCACCGCGCTCGCCGGGCTGCCGTCAACCGCACGGGCGTTGACCGCCTTGGCGGCGACCGAGATCCTCCAGTGGATCGTATTGGGCCGTTCCCGGCGCCTCGCCGGCCATCTGATCACCCTCAATGCGCTGACCCTGGAGACCCGCAACCACCGGCTCATGAGCCGCCCGCAATGCCCGGTCTGCGGAGACCCTCTGCGGTTCACCCGGATGCAACAGGAACCGGTGACCCTCCGGTCGGTTACCGGGCGCGTGGCCGACGGCGGCAGTCGTTCCCAGGACGGAGAGAGGACCTTCGCAAGCCTGGAGCATCACGTGAGCCCGATCACCGGCATCGTTTCGCGCATCGAGAAGACGGCGAGCGGCGACGGACGGGGCATCCTCTTCTCGTATCGGACGGATCACAATTTCGTCCAGATGAGCCAAGACCTCTACTTCCTGCGCGCCACCCTGCGCAGTCATTCGGGAGGAAAAGGAAGAAGCGAGGAGCAAGCCAAGACCAGCGCCCTCTGCGAATCGATCGAGCGCTATTGCGGCGTCTATCAAGGCGACGAGGCTCGGGTTCGAGCGCGGATGGCGGATTTGGACGGCGTCGCCCATCACCCCAATCGATTGATGCTCTACAGCCCCAGACAGTACGACAGCCGAGCGTCCTGGAATCGTTTGGGCGAGATGTTCAGTTGGGTACCCGAGCCTTTCGACGAGGATTCTCCGATCGAATGGAGCCCGGCCTGGTCGCTCACCGACCAAGCTCCGCACTACCTGCCCACGGGCTTCCTTTATTACGGCTATCCCTGGGGGAACCACCCCGAGATCACCCGAGCCGACTCCAACGGATGCGCCGCCGGGAGCTGTCGCGAAGAGGCGATTCTGCAAGGGTTCCTGGAGCTGGTGGAGCGGGATGCGGTGGCGATCTGGTGGTACAACCGGCTCCGCTGCCCGGGCGTCGCGGTGGAGACCTTCGAGGTTCCCTACTTCGATCGGCTGGCGGACCACTTCGAGGCGCACCACCGCCGCCTGTGGGTGCTGGACCTCACCACGGACCTGGGCGTGCCGACGTTCGCCGCCGTGTCGCGACGCACGGACACCGAAGCTCAAGACGTCATCTTCGGCTTCGGCGCGCACTTCGACGCCCTGACCGCGGTGTCTCGGGCGATCACCGAGCACAACCAATTCCTCCCGTATGTGTTCTCCGGAACGCCCGATCAGCCCGCCGAGAGAAGCGTCATGACGGACTGGTACCTGCATGCGAAGGTAGAGGAACAGACGTATCTGTTGCCGGACGAGTCCGTCGAGCGCAGGCGTCCCGCCGACTATGCATCGCATGCCTCGAACGACCTCGCCGAAGACGTGCGGCGCTGCGTCGAGATCGCCCGGAGCCGAGGGCTCCAGACGTTGGTCGTCGATCAGAGCCGGCCCGACGTCGAGCTGAGCGTGGTCAAGGTCATCGTTCCGGGGTTGCGCCATTTCTGGGCGCGTTTCGGTCCTGGCCGGCTCTACGACGTGCCGGTGGAGCTGGGGCGCCGCGCGCAACCCGCGAGCGAGGACGAGCTGAATCCGAATCTGATGTTCCTGTGAATCTCATGGCACCGGACTCTCAGCGAAGCGACGCGCAGGACGAGTTGGCTCTGTCGTTCGCGCCCGGCATCTCGATGGCGGAAGAAAACGGCGCGCTGCTGCTGGCGACCGCGTTCGGACGTCTCCAGATGCCCCCATTGTCCGCCGGCCTCCGGCAGGTCCTGGAGACTTTGGGCGAGGGACACGGCGCCACCGAGCGGCAGCTTGCGGCGATCCTGGAGCGCGCGGGGGAAGAGGAGAACGCCGCGCTGCTGTTCTTATACCTTCATCGCTTCGACCAGCAGAAAATCCTCGCCCGCACGATCCTCGACGACGGCAAACCGCTGATCACCTCGGTTCCCGCCTCCGGCGACTACAAATTCGCGCTCGCTCCCCTGTCTCCGGAGCGCGCCTACGTCCTGTCGCGCTTCGCGTACCTGCATCGCGAAGAGCATCGACTGATCCTTGAGTCGCCGTGCTCTCACGCCAAACTCATCCTGCACGACCCCCGGGTGGCGGCGTGGATCGGGGCGCTGGCCGCGCCGCGGAAAATCGACGAAGATCTCGCCCGGGCCGCCGGACTGCCGGCCTCCGCGGCCCGCAACCTCGGGCGCCTTCTGATCGGCGGTTCCCTCTTGATCGACGACGAAGGCGAGATCGCCGAGGTGACGGACCCGGTGGTGGCGCCCTGGTCCTTTCACGATTTGCTCTTTCATGCCCGGAGCCGGATGGGGCGTCACTCCCAGCCGATCGGAAAGACGTTTCCGTTTCTCGGCAGGATCGCGCCCTATCCGGCGGTGAAGCCCGCCGTCGCGGATCGGCCCCGAGTTTCCCTGCATCGCCCCGACCTCGAAACGTTGATCCAGGAAGATCCCGCGTTCACCCAGGTCCTCGAAGAGCGCCGCTCGATTCGCGAGCAAGGCGAGATCCCGATCCGCGTCGAACAGTTGGGCGAGCTCCTGTTCCGCGCCGCGCGGGTGCGGTCGCGTCCCGACGCTTCGTTCTCCCCTTATGAAATCACCAGCCGGCCGTATCCCGGAGGCGGGGCGTGCTACGAGTTGGAGATCTACGTCACCGCGAATGCCTGCGAAGGGCTCGCCTCGGGCCTGTATCTCTACGAGCCCGAGCTGCATGAGCTGCATCGGGTCGCCGCGCGCACGGCCGAGGTCGAGCGTTTGCTGACCGACGCGGCCGTCTCGTCCGGTTCGCCGCCGCCGCAAGTCCTGATCACCCTCGCGGCGCGCTTCCAGCGGGTCTCGTGGAGCTACGAGGGGATCGCTTATTCCGTCATCCTGAAGAACGTCGGCGCGCTGTATCAAACCCTATATCTGGTCGCCACGGCGATGGGGCTCGCGCCCTGTGCCCTCGGTCGCGGGGACTCCGATCTCTTCGCCCGCGCGGCGGGCACGCAATACCTCGCAGAGTCCTCCGTCGGCGAGCTCATGCTCGGCACGATCTCTCAATCCGCGGACCTTAGGAGCGCCCCATGACCGACCCCGAAGAATCGCAGCGCGTCCCCCTGCCCCGCACCGAGCATTCGCGTCCGGAGGGGGCGACGTGGGTCGATGCCCCTCAGGAGACTCCGATCACGGTTCACATCCTCCTCCGGCATCGGACTCCGCTGCCGTTGGACGATCTCGCCAAGGGACGCCTTCGCCTGTCGGTCGCCGAGTTCAGCGAGAAACATGGCGCGGACCCGGCGGCTCTCGACCGGGTCCGGCGGTTTGCGGAGGAACACGGACTGACCGTCATCGACAGCAACCCGACCTGGCGAACCGTGAGCCTGGAAGGCGACGCCGCGAGCCTCGGCCACGCGTTCGGAGTGAGCCTTCTGAACTACGAGCTGTCCGGGCGGCGCTACCGAAGCTACACCGGCCAAGTCAGCTTGCCCAAGGAAATTGCCGCGGTGGTCGAATGGGTCTTCGGCCTTCACGAACACGGCCTCGGAGTCCCGTCCCACACCTCTGCCGGACCTGCGCCCGGCAGGCCGAGCGTTCCGGCGTCGAGAGTCGTGGCTTCCGAGAGCCGAACCGGCACGCCTTCGCCGCCTGTACCGAGCTATACGCCGCCTCGATTTGCCGAGCTGTATGACTTCCCGGACAACCTCGGAAGTGGAGAGTGCGTGGGCGTTCTCGCGCTGTCCGGCGGCTACAGCGAATCCGACATGCGGACGTTCTTCGATGAGCTGGGCCTGCCGATGCCCACGATCCTCGACGTCGGACCCAATCTGCGGTCCACGGATCCCTCGACGTTCTGGTTCAACTTTGAAGTGACGATGGACGTCCAGGTGGTGTCTTCGTGCGTCCCGGAGGCGACCACGGTGGTGTACTTTTCGGGCGCCCGGACCGACGACGAGATTACCTATTGGACCTATTTCAAAGTCATCTGCATGGGCTTGTTCGACGACGTGCACTCCCCTTCCGTGCTCACCATGAGCGCGGGGCTGCCCGAGAATCTCTTCGGCAACTGGACGCTCGAAGAGGCCGAGATCGTCAATGACCTGCTCGCCTGCGCCTCTTTGCTCGGCGTCACGGTCTGCATGCCGGCGGGAGATTCGGGCTCGATCTTCCCGAATGGCTTCGGAATGTTCAGCGCCCCCACGGTCCCCTACTTCCCCGGGTCGAGCCCCTGGGTCCTCTGCTGCGGCGGAACGTCTCTCACGGTCGACGAGTTGGGCCAAGCGCAGAACGAAGTGGTGTGGAATTGCCTGGCCAACCACATGTGGAACGTCTATCTCATGGATGACGGAACGTGGCTCCCCGCCCCGCCTCCGAGCACCAACCCGCCTGCGCCTCCCTGGTACCTTCCGAGCAATCTAGGCTCGGGCAGCGGCGGCGTCAGCTGGTACTTCGACCTCCCCTGGTTTCAGGAGCAAGCCAACGTGCCGCCGTTCGAGATCAGGAATTTCGTCAACTGGGCGTTCGACAGCCTGCAGACGATCCGCGGTCGCGGCGTTCCCGACATCGCGGCCAACGCCGACTTCCTCTCCGGCTATCGCGTCTTCATCGACGGCCAATGGCGAAATGGCGGCGGCACGAGCGCTTCGACGCCGCTCATGGCCTCGCTGATGGTGCGCTGCAACGAGGCCCTGGGGCGGAGCGTCGGTTACGTCACCCCGTGGCTGTACGAGCTGAAGCTCAGCCAAGGAGCCGAGATCTTCAACCAGATCGAGGGCAACAACGGCGGGTACCTGGCGACAAAGGGCGATGGCTGGAATCCCTTCGTCGGCTTGGGGTCGCCCAAGGGACGGGCGCTGCTCAAAGCCCTACGGACGATCTACCCCTGATGCGACGGATCTCAGAGTGAGCCGGCGCCGGCAGTCGGCCCGGCCTTTCCGTGGACGCCGAGCTTGAGCATGAGGTACGCCGTTCGTCCGGCCTGCCGGACGCGAGGCGCGAAAGCCGAGGGGGAATCGACTCCGGACGAATCGTAATATTGGGTGTCCAAAAGGTTGCGGACGGCGAGCTGCACGGCGAGACCCGAAGCAAGAATGCGATAACCGACGGTCAAGTCGGCGGTCGTGTAGGCATCGAGCTGGTTGAAATCCAAGGCGGGGAAAGTCGTTCCCGCCCCTACGCGCCGCGCCCCTACGTATTGGATTCGCAGCGAGCCGCTCCATCGCTCGGCCCATTCCGTGTCCGCGCCGAGGTTGATCCGATGGCTGGCGATGGCGGCCACCCGTAGCTCTTGCGGCCTCGTCTGCTGGGGGCGGGTGAACGTGTAATTCGACCAGAGCCGGACCTTCGAGACATCGTATCGAGCCGTCAGCTGCGCGCCGCGAATCTTGAACTCGCCGACGTTCTGGTACTGAAAGCAACCGAACAGCGCAAACTCGCAGCTGTTGTCGAGATGTCGTCGGACGACCTCGTCGAAAGAGATCTGAACCGTGGACACGACGTCGCTATAGTCGGCCTGGTACGCCGCGCCTTCGACGGAAAATCTCTTGCTGGGCTCCCAGATCACGCTGACCTCTGAGTTCTTCACCCGTTCGGGCGTGAGGCCGGAGCTGCGCACGTTGTTGACGAACGGAATGATCGAAAACTTCTCCTGGTCGGTCGGATCCTTGAAGGCCTCGGAGTAGATCGCCTTCAGAACCACCTTGCGCGAAGGCAGGGTGTAGATCGCCCCGATGCGCGGCGTGAACAGCGTCCCGAAGCCGCTCGCCCCGGGCTTGTTGTTGATCTCGTTATGGCTGAGGCGCCCCGCGAGCACCAGCTTGAGGGCTTCCTTCGGCCGGTACGACGCCTGGGCGTACGCCGCGAGGTCGGTGTGCTCGATCTGTTCGGGGGCCTCGAAGTTTCCCGCGAAAAGCTGGCCGGGGCCGGTCGATTGTTGATCCGATTGGCTCTGGATCGAGCTTTTCGCCAGCTCGACCCCGGCGACCGCATTGAGCTTCTGAGACGGGTCGTAGGCGACGCTCGCCTCGCCGCGCAACTGCGTCGAGAGGTCCGCGAACGTCACGGTTTCGAACCAGGGCTTGGCCGGCGCGCAATCGACGGGCTGCTCGTCGAGGAACGGCGTGACGCACGGGGGCACGAAGCTCCAAAGGCTCAGGAAGCCGCTCGAATAGCTGTGCAGGTACTCGTATTTCGAGTCGGATCGGTCCAGGCCGGTTTTCAGGTAGCGGGCGAAGGTATTGAACGACAGGCTCCTGCCGAGCGGCGCCGAATATTTGAAGTAGAGGGCGGTCTCGTCCGGCGTCCACGAGGTCCGCCCGCTGGCGAACTGCGCCGCATTCTGCGAGCCGAGCCCCTCCTGGGATCGCCACATCTGCAAGCCGAGCGTCAGGTTCGAGACTCTGACCTTGGCATTCAAGGAGAAATTCCGGTTGCTGTCGTGGAAACCGAGATCGTTGTTGGCGATGAAGCTGCGGTCCAAATCGCGCACCAGCGTCTCGCCGGCCGCCGTCAGATCGACGCTCCGTTGGAACGGGATCTGTCCGCTACAGACGTAGTAGGGCGAGGGCGTGGCGCACAAACCCGCGGCAAAGAACTGCTCGGCGCCGAATCCGGTCAGGCGCAATCGGTTTCGGTAGTCGAAATTTTGAAAGGTGAAGTCCAAGCCTTGCTCGTGCGACAGGTCCCTCTCGTCCGAGGCGAAGAAACGGCTGGCCACCGACCATTCGACGGTGCCGCTGCGGTCTCGGCCCGCCACCGTAACGTCCCCGTACCGGGTGCCGAGCTGGCCCGCGACGAGGTCGGCGGCGATTCCGAGCTTCTTGCCTTCCGCGACGAGATCGTGCGAGGTCTTGGTGAGGACGCTGATCACCCCCGTGTAGGCGTTGGCGCCGTACATCGTCGAAGCCGGGCCATAGATCACCTCGACCCGGTCGATGTTCGACATCGCAAATTGGCGCGAGAGATACATTCCGCCGGAGCTGAGGTTGTTCTGCTCGACGCCGTCCACGAGCAGCAGGCTCCGTTCGTTGAGAAACGAGTTGTAACCCCGTTGATAGACCTCCGAGTAGACGAGGCCGTTGGAGCGCGAGAAGTCGAAGCCCGGAAGATCGTGAAGCAGCTGTTCGAGGTCGGTATAGCCCCGTCGCCGGATCTCGTCCCCGGTGACCACGACCACCGTAGCCGGCGCCTCGCGCAAGCTTTCGGCCGTCTTCGAGACCGAGGTCACCTGCACGGTCTGCTCCTCCCGGCGCACTTCTTCGATCAGCTCGGCGAAGCGCGGCGGCGGCGCCGGCTCGAAACCCGAGTCGAGGCGCAGGATCGCGGAGACTTCGTCCCGGGCCTTTTTGACGTCGTCGGCGGCGAGATAGGTGCGCGCCAGAAGCGTCCGGACCTGGATCGTCATCGCGCGCGTGGGGTTGGCGGCAAGGCAAGGCGCAAGCAAACCGGGAACGTCCTCGAAAAGGCCGAGGTCATAGCTCTTCTGGCCTTGCCGGAGCGCCTCGTCGCATACGGTCTGAGCCGGGGCGGCGGTCCCGGCCATTGCGAGGAGAGCGAATACCGCGGCGGCCGGAAACCGCCGAGGATGCCGGCCCAGGAGGGCCATCCGAAGAATCCGCATCACTCGTCTCCTTTTCAGCACGCCGCCGTTCTTCGGGAGCGAAGCTCAGCGCACGGGGCAGGGCGGCTCGGCGCCATAGGGCAGGTCTTTCGGCATGTAGGTGCTCCACTCCTCTTTCGTCAACCCCCGATGCACCGAGCGGCAGATTTCCGCGGCCAACAGATCGGTGCGCGCCTTCCAGAGGCGGACGGTGCGGTCGGCGCCGCCGGAGATCACCTGGTCGCCGTTGGGGGAAAACGCGAGAGCCCAGACCCAGGATTCATGGCCCGACAGCACGATCGGCTGGGCATTGGGTTTCTTGAGATTCCACAGCCGCACCGTGCCGTCGGAGCTTGCCGAAGCGAGGGCATCGCCGCGGGGGCTGAAGCTCAGGGAGTTGACGCTCGACGCATGGCCCCGGAGAACCGTTGGGGCGTCGCCCGCCACGGTTCCGAGCGCGATGTCCCCCCGGGCGCCGCCGCAGGCGACGAAGCGGCCGTCCGGCGAAACGGCGACGCTGCGGATGGCCCCGTTGCCGCACAGGGCGCGGGGCGGAGCGTTGCCGCCGGGAGCCGGCCAGAGCCGGGCGCCCCCCTCGGAGAGCCCCGCCACGAGGGCGCCATTGGGAGCGAAGGCGAGCGACGTCACGCGCCCGCTTTGACGGCCGTCCAACAAAAGGGGCCGGACCTCGGGCTTGCCCGGATCGAACAGCGAGAGGGTGCCGTCCGCCCGGGCGCTCGCGAGCAAGCCCTCCCGCGGCGCGAAAGCCAGGGCGCCGAGAAGAGCCGCCCCCGGCGCGGCGATCTCCCTCGGCGAGGAGCCCGGCTGCGACAGATCCCAGAGACGCAGCGCGCCGTCGGCAAAGCCCGCGGCGAGGAAGCGTCCTTCGGGGTTGAGCGCCATGGACCGGACCCCGCTCGGATAGGCGCCGATCTCCGTCGGCGGAGCGTTCCCCTTCGCGTTGAACCTCAGGACCTTGCCGTCGTCGCCACCGGTGATCAGAAGTCCGTCCGGCCCGACGGCCAGCGCGCGGACGGCGTCGAGAGGGCCGAGGAGCTTCGTTTCCGGGGAGGCGAGCCCGGCGCGGAGGGCGTTGTACAGGTCAGGGTCCTGCGGATCGCCCTGGTTGTCTTTATTGAGCCGATAGGCCTCCAGGGCCAACAGCGCCGGCAGGTCGAGATGGTCTTTCTGCACCAGGCGCGGGGCTTGGAGCGCCAGCGCCCGAGACAACGAGAGCCGGCTCAAGCCTTTCGCCTCGGCCTCGGAGCTTTCGGCCTGCGTCCGCAGCTCGTCGGCCCGCTGGCGTTCCCGCACCGCCTCGCTCCTCCGGCCTTCGGCTTCGAGCCGGGCCGCGTCCGCCTCGGCTTTCTTGGCTCGCGCTTCGAGCGCGTTCGCCTCCGCCTTGCGGCGCTCGATCTCCGCGATCCGCCGCTGCTCCTCGGTGAGCCGGGTCTGGTTCTCCGCCTTGGCCCGTTCCTGGTCCGCGAGAAACTTCTCGTTCAAGGCCCGGAGGCGCTGCGCTTCGGCCCGCTTCGCCTCTTTGAGGAGATCTTGATTCTGCTGGTCGATCTTTTGATTCTGTTCATTGACCGTCGCCAAGGCCCGCTCGGCTTTTCGTTCCTGCCAATAGGCGTAGCCGCCGAGGGCCAGAAGTCCCAGGGCCACGGCGGCGAAGACGATGGTTAGGGTACGCGCCTGGCGCAGTTTTCTCCGGCGGCTCGCCTCCCGCTCGGCGATCTGGCCGTCGCGCTCGGCGGCGCTCGCCTCCAGGAACCGCTCCGCCCGCTCCCAGGAGGGGTCGTAGCGCGCCGCCCAGGCCTCCGTGGGGCGCTGCTGCCGGCGCCAGTTGAGAGCGGTCTGCAGCTCGGGGTCGCGCCAGAGGGCGGAGGCGCCCGACTCGTACCGCGCCGCCGCGCGGGCGAGACCGAGGTAGACCTGGGCCGACTGCCCCTCCTCCTCGGCCCAGCGCTCCAGACGTCCCCAGATCCGCATCAGGCTCTCGTGGGAAAGGTCGAGAACCGAGTCGGACCTCAGCCTGATTTCGGCGGGAGGCATCAGGAACGAGCGCCCGGGCCGGCGGAAACGGTCGGCGACCGCCGCGACTTCTTCGACTCCCCCTTCGGCGAGGGCACAAACCTCCGCCAGCCGCACCGGCCTCCGGGTGCCTTTGCCGTCCGCCCCCAGCTCGGTCAAGGCGCGGAAAAGGCTCTCCGCGATCGACCGGCCCCGTTCGTCGAGCTCGCCGAACGCCTCTTCGGCGTGCCGCGACAGAGCCTCCCTCATGGTGCCGATCGCCTCGTAGTGGCGCAGGTCGAGCGGCTCGCCCGGGTGGTGATCCTCCTCCCAGCAGTCCCAGGTGCGCATCAGGGAGTGTTGCAGGATCGGCAGTTGGTCGGGATCGTCGCCGACGTCGTTCAAGAGCCGGGAGACGAGGCGCGGCGCGATCGTGGAGCCGCCCACCGCGACCGGACCGACGATCGCCGCGCGAAGCTCGTCGCGGGTCATCCGCGGCACGAGGTAGAGCCCTTCGTTGATCGCTTCGGGCAGCTTGGGCAGCTCCAGGCAGTTGCCGATGAAATCCGAGCGCAGCGTGAGGGCGACGTAGACCGGCACCTCGCGGTGGCGCGAGGCTTCGAGCAGGATCTTGACGAAGGCGACCGCTTCGTCGCGCCCCTGCTCCCGCCGGGTCTGCTTGAAACGGAACAGCTCTTCGAACTGATCGACCAGGATCAGCACGTTGTCCCGTGGCGAGATGCGGGCCTGGAGGACGCATTCCACGAGCCCCAGGTTGCTGGACCGCAGAGTGGCCTCCTTGAGCTGCTTGGAAAGCTCGTCCCCGCCGTCCGCGCCGCCGAGGGCCTCGGGCGCCTCGAGGGCCGCCGCCAGGTTGCCGATCGGGTCCTCGCCCGGCCGAAGAATGGCGATGCGCCAGCTCGATCCCGCGCGGGTCATCGCGCCGCCGTGCAGCGAAGGGATCAGCCCCGAGCGGACCAGCGACGACTTGCCGCATCCGGAGGTCCCGAGGATGGCCAGGAAACGGGCGGTGCGCAGCCGCCGGAGCAGCTCGTCGATCTGCCGCTCGCGGCCGAAGAAGAGGAAGTCCTCGTCCGCCTCGAACGGCCGCAGCCCCGGGAAGGGGTGGATCCGGGCCGCCGGGGCGGCCTCGGCGATCACGAGGCGGCCTCCCTTCGCCGGACGATCTCGGCCAGAAACGGCGCCAGCACCTCGGGCGAGAAACCGTCCGGGGGCTCGCGGAGCACCTGCGCTTCGAGGGTGCGGAACCGCTCCTTCTGGGGCGTCTGGGGAGCGCCGAGATAGAGGGCTTGGCCGAGCAGAGGCCGGTCGCGGCCGAGCCCGGCGCTTTTTTGGATCTCTCGCAGCTTGCGCCGCAGCCACATCTCGCTCGCCTGGCCCTGGAACAGGAGGACCGCGTCGCAGGTGCACAGGTTCTCTTCGTGGTCGAGCCGCGCCTGGGCTTCATCGTCGTCGAACAGCGTCGGCAGAACCTCGAAGCCCCGGTCGAACAGGGCGTCCTCTACCGGCCGCGCCGCCTCCAGGTCGGTCTGGTCGCAAATCAGGTAGATCCGCACCAGCCCGCCGGCCTCCGCCCGGCTGGAGGCCTTCTCCTTGCGCGGCTCCGGGGGCGCGAGCTTCTTGTGGATGCGCGCCTTGAGATCTTCGAGCGGGATCTCCAACAGCTCCGCCTCGGCATGGACCCCGGGGGCGGTCCGCAGGTGCTCCAGAAAGCGACGCTGACGCTCGTCCTCGACCTCGCCCGGAGAAAGCCAGAGCAGCCGCGGCAAGCCACTTTGCGCGGCCGCGATCTCATGCTGGACGGCGACGATCGAGTGCGTGCCCCCGTCCGGCACCACCCCATAGCCGCGGCCGACGAGATGGATGGCGAGAACGGAGCGGGCGAACTGGTCGCGGAGGAACTCTTCGAGCTCGGCGGCGACCAGCGGGAGCGGCCGATCGGGGAGCACCTCGTACCCGTTGCGCAGGAGGTCGCGCTTGACCGCCTCCCGCTCGTCGCGCAGATCGACGCTGGTCTCCGCCAGATAGACCGTTCCCTTGCTCGCCGGGAGCGGCGCCGAGCCATTGCCATGGCCGTTGCCATTGCCATTGCCGTGCTTGAGCAGCTCCAGCAGCTTCGCGATGTCGTAGGCGAGGTCGTCGAGCTTGGCGAGGAAGGCCCGCTCGGCGTCCGGCCCGGAGGCTTGGAACAGCTCGCGGGGCCTGCCGGACTGGGGATCGACGACGAAGAACTCGTAACCGAGGAGCGGTTTCAGCGACTCCGGGTGACGCTCCCGAGGAATGGGAGTCTTGATCACTTTGAAGATCCGGGCCTTGTCGGCGATCCGAATCCCGCCCGAGATCGCCGAGGCCCGGCAGAATTCTTCCAGCTCCAGGGTGCACCACTCGGACTGGATGTAGCGGGGCGAGAGCACCGTCAGCAGCAGCGCCACCTTCGGCAGCTGCTCGACCAGGATGGTCTGTTGGACGAAGTCGTTACCCTGAAGCTTCGGGTCGCGCCAGATCCGCGGCGTCTCTCCCAAAAGCTGGGCGACCCGGATTTCCAGGATGCGATGCAGCGTCGAAACCCACCCCGCCTGCCCCTCCAGGAGCGGCTGATCGTCGATATGGGCGTAGCTGATGAGGAGGTCGTTCTCGAACTTCATCCCAGCGAATCCTCTGGAGCCGTCGGCATCGGCCGGCTCCTCTCAGCTTCCTGCTAAGGAGTGTTGCGAGCATAACCGAAAAGCCTGCATACCGGCGACGAAGACCCTACTTCTTCGCCGTAGGCTGCGGCGGCGCCTTCGGCGGGATGATGATCGTGTCCGCCGTGTCGGGCTTCGTTCCATGGCTGCCGTCTTGGAGGACGAAGCTGAACGCGAATCCCTGCGACTGCGCAACCCCGTGGCAGCCCATGCAGCCCCCCATCAGGATGGGGTTGCCCCCCGACAACATGTTCGGCGAGGTCGGCCCGAAGAATTGGTAGTTCTTCGGCACCCCTTGGCCCTTCTTGTTGAAATGGTCGTTCGGAGTCT
>Ga0134122_10002165_pt1 | contig 14362 bp, 11 predicted proteins | sample KB302_FD_96461 | JGI IMG/M metagenome (GOLD analysis project Ga0134122, IMG submission 96461) | Terrestrial soil microbial communities without Nitrogen fertilizer from Kellogg Biological Station, Michigan, USA - KB3-0-2 | ecosystem: Environmental > Terrestrial > Soil > Unclassified ... | reverse complement strand
TCCACCCGGGCCCTGTCGGGCACGACGTGCGCCTCCGAGAGGACGCCTACTTCGGGCGATAGGTCGTGCGGGCGACCTCGGCGTACGGCACCGGGCTGACCGTGACACGGATCTCGGTCTGCTTGTGGCGCTCGACCGTGGTCTTCCTGGTGCCGCCGTTCTCCTCGCCCCACACCAGCGTGAGCTCCTCGCCGATCTCGACGCCGGGATCGACGATGCCGAGCGACAGCGCGGTGCGCTCGTTGTAGCTGTAGCCGCCGAACATCGAGAAGCCGACGGTCTTGCCGTTCTTGACGATCTTGTCGAACGACGAGGACGCGTAGTTGGCGTTCGGCAGGTCGAAGAACTTGTAGTGCTCCTCGCCAGGGCGGAACAGCGACGCGTAGATCTTCGCCATGTCGTCCGGGTGCCAGGCGAAGGTGACCTTCTTGCGATGCGGCTTGTCGGCGATCTTCTTGAGCGCGTCGGCGCCGATGAAATCGTGGTCGAACTTCACGAACGGACCGTAGCCGAGCTCGTAAGGATTGACGTAGTAGTCCTCGATGTTGTCGCTGACGAAGCTGCCCGCGATCGAGCCGGTGGCCTCGTAGCCGTTGGCCGGGAGCCATTCGCGGTACTTGCGCATGCTTTCGCCGGTGTACACGCCGGGCAGCGGCGAGGGAATCCAGCCGGATTCCAGCGTATTGCTCGCATAGGCTCGCGAACCCACCGGCACGATGTTGAACTCGCGGCCGGCTTCGAGGATGTAATCGCGGATCTCGTCGGCCTCGGCATACGGGCCCCAGATCTCGAGTCCGGGCGCGCCGGCCATGCCGTGGCGCAGGCAGCGGACTTTGCGGCCCTTGATGTTGATGGTGTCCATCGTGAAGAACTTCACGTCGGGGATCGGGCCGCCGTTGATCTTGTCGAGGATCTGCTTGGCGTTCGGACCCTGGATCTGGAAGCGGTAGTGGCGGCGCGTGACCGCCTTGCCGCGCGGGTGCGACGGCGAGCGATCGTCACGGATGAAGTCGACCTTGAAGCCGCCGGTCTCGCAATGGAACTGCAGCCAGTTCACGGTCGGCGCGCGGCCGACGAACAGCAGCTGGTCCTTGTCGAGGTGGAACAGGATGCCGTCGCCGATGACATGGCCCTCGTAGCTGGTCGGCACCATCTGCTTGGCGCGGTTCACCGGGAAGTTCGCGAAGCTGTTGATGGTGGTGTACGAGCACAGCTTCATCGCGTCCGTGCCGGAGATCGTCAACTCGGCCATGTGATGCGACTGGTCGAACAACACCGCCGTGTCACGCCAGGCGCGCTGTTCGTCGCGCCAGTTGGTGAATTCGCTCGGTACCACCGGGTACACGTACGCGCCGATCTGCGAGTTGCGCAGCATTTTGACGGTGTTGCCGGCGGCCCTGAGCACGCCTTCGAGATTCTGAGCCATGTGAAATTGGTCCTTTGCCTAGTCTGCGCGGAATGTTCGGAAAACCGGCGGTTTACGTCTCGCCCGTGAGCGAAACCGCAATGGCCTGATCACGAATCGGGCTTTTCGCAATGCGAATTTGACAGCTCGCGGGGAGCGTGGGGGGCGCAGGAACGGCGAATTACCCGGTGGCGGCCATCCACCACTCGGTGGCGCGTCCCACGCCTTTCGACGTCATCGAACCGTCCGCCCGCGCTGCGGAAGCACGAGTAGATAGGCGGGGAGCGTTGCGGGAGGTGGGGCGCGCCGGGCACATGCGCCCCGGCCGGACCGGTCGGCGTACGGCTGCAGCGGGCCCGGCATACGCCCGGCGCTGCACCGGATCGAGGCGGCGGGGGTCGCTGCCCCTCGGGACCAAGGTTGCATCCGGATCGTCGCGCGAAACTGCTAAATTCCGCCGGGGTCTCGAAACCGCAAACCAACATGCTCAGGCTGCGATTCGACGCATTTGAACTCGACGAGGCTGACGCGCGCCTGAAGCGCGACGGCAAGCCAGTGGCGCTCGCGCCCAAGGCCTTCGGCGTGTTGTGCGCGCTGGCGCGCCAGCCGGGCGTGCTGGTCACCAAGAATGCCTTGCTGGACGCGGTGTGGGGCCACCAGCACGTGAGCGAGTCGGTGCTCAAGACCACGGTCAGCCAGGTGCGCGCCGCGCTGGCCGACGATGCGGCCAGCCCGCGGTTCATCGAGACCGCCTCGCGGCTCGGCTACCGCTTCATCGCGGCGGCGAACACCAACGGCTTTACCGCGCCCGCGACCCCAGGTGCTGCCGGCCTGGCAGACGCACGTGCGGCGATCCCCGAAAACTTCATCGGCCGTCGTGTGGCATTGGCCCGTCTCCAGGAGTACTGGCGACGCGCCTCGTCGGGGCAGCGGCAACTTTGCCTGGTGGCGGGTGACGCCGGCGTCGGCAAGAGCACGCTGCTCGAGGCCTTCACACTGATGAGCGGCGCGGCGGCCATCGCGCAGGGGCAGTGCGTCGAACAGTACGGCAGCGGCGAGCCCTATCTACCCGTATTGCAGGCTCTCGGTGACCTGAGTCGCGTCTACCCCGAGCTCGGCGCGCTGATGCGCAACGTGGCGCCCACCTGGCTGATGCAGCTTCCGTGGCTGGTCAATGAAGCCGAGCGTGTCCAGCTGGCACGCGAGCTGGCCGGGGTGAGCCAGGAGCGCATGGTGCGCGAGTTCCATGAGCTCGTGGCGCGCTTCAGCGAGAAGCAGCCACTGTTGCTGGTGATCGAGGACCTGCACTGGTGTGACGACGCTACCTTGCGGCTCTTCAACCATTTCGCGCGCCAGCGCGCACCCGCCCACGTGATGTGCATCGGCACTTTCCGGGTCACGCAGGTGATCGCCGAGGGTCATCCGATGCAGGCGCTACGCCAGGAACTCAAGCTGCAACGGCTGTGCGAAGAGATCGTGCTGGATCCGTTCTCCGAAGCCGAAGTGCAGGAATACCTGCGTGGACGCGCGCCGGTGGTCGAGCCCACCGAGGCCTTCGTACGCCGCGTGCATTCACACACCGACGGCCTCCCGCTGTTCGTGGTGAACGTGGTGGACGCACTGGTCAGCCAGGATTCCGACACCAGCGCGACGGCGCGCCAGCGCCTGTCATTTGCCGCGAACACGCCGTTGCCGGTGCCCGAAGACCTGATGGGCGCGGTGGAGACGCGCATCGCCAGGCTCTCGCCCGAGCACGTGACGCTGCTCGAAGCCGCGGCGGTCTGCGGCGTCGAATTCCGCGCCGGCGCGGTTGCCGAGGTGCTGGGACGGCCGCTCATGGAGGTGATCGAACTCTGCGATCGCCTCGCGCAGAAGCAATACTGGCTGCGCCACGTCACCGCCATCGACCTCAGCGACGGGTCGCTCGATGCGCAGTACGCGTTCCGTCATGCCATTTACCGCCACGTGTTCTATCACCGCATCGGGCAGGCGCCGCGCATACAGCTGCATCGCCGCGTCGCCCAGGCGCTGATCGCCGCGGCCGTTAAGGGATTGCCGACCGCGCCGGCGGAGCTGGCGTCGCACCATGAGCGCGGACGCGAACCGGCGGCGGCGCTGGCCGCCTACGCGCAGGCGGCACAGGCCGCGCTGCGCAGCATCGCGCCCATGCAGGCGCGCGAGTTGTGCGAGCAGGGGCGCGAGCTGCTGGCGCAGATTCCCGCGGGCCCCCAGCGGCTGGCACTCGAGCTCGCCATCCTCGGTCCGAGCGGCGTAGCCCAGGCGCAGTTGCACGGTGTCGGCTCGAACGAGGCACGCGTGGTGTTCGAACGCGTGCACGAAATCTGCAACCAGTTGCCCATGCATCCGGCGCGCGCGATTGCGCTTAATGGCTACGGCGCCTCGCTGTACACGCGCGGCGAATACGCGAAGCTGATCGAACTGGCCGAGCGGATGGAAGCTCTCGAGAAGGGCCCCGATTCAACGGCTATCGAGGTCATGGTCTGCCTGTTCCGGGCCGCCGTGACCTGCGCCCGCGGCCAGTGTGGAGAAAGCACCGAGTGGTGGCACAGGGCCATCGCCTTGTGCGAATCCATCACCGACCGGTCGAAGTTCCCGGCGTTCATCGTCGATCCCGAATGCGGCATCCGCGCCAACTCGGTGCGGGCACTTTTCCAGCGTGGATTGTTCGACGAGGCGCGCCGGCAATCGGCGCAGTCGATCGAGATGGCGCGAGAGCTCGGCCAACCGCTGGCGCAGGTGCTGGCGCATTGGCGCGCCGGCATGCTCGAGGTGCGCCTGGGTCGGCCGGAGAGGGTCATCGAGCATGCCGACCGCGTGGCGGGCGTGGTGGGAAAGACCTGCATCGCGCAGGGAGATGGACCCAGCCGCTACCTGCGCGGCTGGGCCGAAGCGCGTCTCGGCGATCCGGCGCGGGGCCTCGCGAACATCCTCGATGGCCTCGAACGCCACCTGCGCATCGGCATGATCGCCAACAGCACCGAGGTCATGGCGTACGCCGCAGAAGCGCAGGTGCTGGCGCGCGACTTCAAGGGCGCCGCCAGGCAGTTGGCGGAAGCGTTCGCTCGCTCCCGCGACCTCGACGAACAGGACTACGTCCCCATCCTGCTGCTGCTGCAGGCGCGCGTGGCAGACGGGCAGGGTGATGCCGCGGCTGCACTGCGCTGGTTGCGCGAAGCGGTGCGCATCGCGCGCGCGCAGCAAGCGCAGGGCTTCGAACTGAAGGCGGCGATCGCGCTGGCCGAGCATCCGGCGAGTGACCCCGCCGACCGCGAGGCGCTGTCCGCACTCTGCGCGCAACTGCGCGAAGGCCACGACATCCCCGACATGCAACGGGCGCGGCAACTGCTCGAAACCGCCGGCGGACCGCCGGCAACGGCATGAGCACGCATGTCGTCCGATGCCCTGCTGCGGCTGCGCTTTGAAACCTTCGACCTCGACGAGGGCGACGCGCGGCTGAAGCGCGACGGCCGGCCGCTCGCCGTGCCGCCACGCGCCTTCGCGGTGCTGTGCACCCTCGCGCGCCAGCCCGGGCAACTCGTCACCAAGGATCAGCTGCTGGACGCGGTGTGGGGCCACCGGCACGTCAGCGAGTCGGTGCTCAAGACCACCATCAGCGAGTTGCGTGCCGCGCTCGGCGACGATGCACGCGAGCCGCGCTACATCGAAACGGCCTCGCGCCGCGGCTATCGCTTCATCGCGCGCGTCACCAATGGCCACGGGGGCGCACCACTGCAGCCCGCCGTCGCGCCGGATGTTGCCCCAGGGTCGTTCGCCGAGCGGCCGTCCGCCGAGGGCGCGTTCATCGGCCGCCAATCCGCGCTGGCGGAATTGCGCGAGGCATGGCGCCGGGCACGCGCAGGCGAGCGGCAACTGGTATGGATCACGGGCGAGGCGGGCGTCGGCAAGAGCCGGCTGGTCGACAGCTTCCTGCGCGAGCTGGAACCCGGCACCGCGACCCTCGGCCAGTGCGTGGAGCATTTCGGCACCGGCGAGCCCTATCTACCCATCCTCGAGGCGGTGCGGGAACTGTGCCGGCGCGATCCGCGCCTGTTGGCCGGCATGCGCACGGTGGCGCCGACCTGGCTGGTGCAGATGCCGTGGTTGCTGAGCGACGGCGATCGCGCGCAGCTGTACGCCGACGTGGGCGGCGCGCACCAGGACCGCATGGTGCGCGAAATGCGCGAACTCATGGACCGGTTCACGGCGGACCGGCCGCTGATCTTCGTGCTCGAGGACCTGCACTGGAGCGACGCCGGCACGCTGCGCATGATGGAGCACTTCGCACGCCGGCCGCGCGAAGTGCGCCTGCTGTGGATCGCCACCTTCCGGCTGACGCAGGTGGTGGCCGAGGATCATCCGCTGCGGGCGCTGCGCCAGGAACTCAGGTTGCACAAGCTGTGCCGCGAGATCCCGCTCGAGCCGTTCTCGGAGTCCGAGGTGTCCAGCTACCTGGCAGAGCGCATGCCCGGCGTCCCCGTGCCCGAGGATTTCGTGCGGCGGCTGCACGCGCATACCGATGGCCTGCCGCTGTTCGTGCGCAACGTCGCCGACACGCTGCAGGCAAATGCCGGCGATGACGATGAGCGCATGCGGGGCCTGATGCACGCGGCGTCGCGCGCGGCACTGCCGGTGCCGGACAGCCTCGCGGGAGTCATCGAAAACCAGGTGCAGCGCCTGGGCGCAAATGCCCAGAAGACGCTCGAAGCCGCGAGCGTGCTGGGCATGGAATTTCGCGCCAGCTACCTCGCGCGGCTGTCGGGGCGCGACATCGACGCGGTCTGCGACGAACTCGATGCGCTGGTGCGCAAGCAGCTGTGGGTGCGGCTGGCCGGCATCGAGGACCTGCCGGACGGTGGCATCGATCCGCGCTATGCCTTCCTGCACGCGCTTTACAAGCACGTTTTCTACGAGCGCATCCCGCTGCTGCAACGGGTACAGCTGCATCGCGCCGCCACAGCCGCGCTCACCGAGGCGCGCGCCGCCGGCGCCATCGTCACGGCGGCCGAGCTCGCATCGCACGCCGAGCGCGGGCACCAGTACGCCGAAGCGCTGCGCCACTACGCGGACGCGGCTGACCATGCGGTGGCACACTTCGCGCCGGCCGACGCACTGCACCTCGCCGAATCCGGGCTCAAACTACTGCAGCGCGTGGGCGATGCCGCGCAGCGCGCCGAGCTCGAACTCGCGCTCGAGCATCGCCGTGGGGTCGCCGCTGCCCAGTTGCTCGGTCTCGGTTCGAGCGAGGCGCTGTCGGCCTTCGAGCGGACGGTGAGCTTGTGCGATGCCTTGCCGGAGACGCCGCAGCGCGCGCTGCTGCAGCTTTCCGGCCTCGGACTTGCGCGCTACGTGTGCGGCGAGTACCCGGCATCGCAGGCCATTGCAGAGCGCGCGCTGGCGGTCGGCGAGCGACACGGCGACGACGTGGTGCGGGCGACTGCGGCGCTGTTGCTCGGCATGATCCAGGCGATCCGCGGACAACATGCCGCCGCCTGCGCGACGCTCGAGGCGGGCATCGACGCCTGCGCGCGCATCCCGCAGTTCCCGCCGGGCAGCTTCGTGATCGACCCCGAGGCCGCGTTGCACGCGAACCTCACGATTCCACTGGTCGCCCTGGGGCGACTCGACGACGCGCGCGCTCACGTGGAGCGCGCACACGCGCGCGCCCGGAAGGTGGGTCAGCCCACCGCGCGCATGCTCGCGTTCTGGACCGAGGGCATGGTCAATGTTCGAACCCAGGATCACGCACACGTCGCGGTCTGCGCCGACGAGCTCGCGCGCGTGGTCGACGCCAGCATGCTCACGCAGGGCATGGGTCCGGCGAAATGGCTCAAGGGATGGGCGCTCGCCCACGGCGGAGAGCCGCGCGACGGGCATCGACTGATCCGCGAGGGCTACGAGGTGCACGCGCGCATCGGCATGTATGCCGGCAACACCGAAACGCTGGGTTATGCCGCGATGGCACTGGTGCTGGCGGGGGACTGGGAGCAGGCGGAATTGCAGATCGAGGAGTCTCTCGCCCTGGCCGAGCGCATCGACGAACGCGTCATGTATCCCTACCTGCTGCGCCTGCGCGGCCTGGCGGCCATCACCCGCGGCAATCGCGAGCGAGGGCAGGAAGTGCTGCATGCGGCACTGCGCGCGGCGCGCGCCCAGGCGGCCCCGTTCGAAGAGCTCAAGTGCTTGTACCTGATGGAAAAAGAGCAACTGGTGCCGGCTGACGAAGTCGGCGCGATGCGGCGCATTTTCGGGTCGCTCACCCAGGGACGCGGCACGCCCTTCATGCGCAAGGTGGCCGCGGTGCTGGAGTCGCGAGCACCGACCTGACCGCAATCCAGACCGTTTCCCGACGGTTCCCAAACGACTTCAAAGTCACCGCGCCCTAACTTGCCCTCCATGGACTGGAGGACAAGTGATGAGCAACACGACACGCATATTGCAGGCACGTTGGGAACGCAGCTCCCCGGCGCCCGATCGCTGGCAGGCGCTGCAGGCGCGACTCTCCCCGCAGGTGGCCTCGGCTGCTTCGTACTGGAGCCGCCGCTCGTTCGTGACCTGCAAGTGGCGCGCATTGCCGGCCACCGTTTCGGCGGCGGCCTTCGTGCGGACGGTCTGAGCGAATGATCCTCGCCGTCCACCCCAACTACCCGAGCGCGCGCGCCTACGTGCTCAAGCTGCACCGCGACGCGCGCCCGGCCACCGGCCGGTTCATCGGCCGCCTGGAGAACGTCACCACCGGCGAGCAGTTCGTGTTCGGCAATGCCGAGGAATTGCTCGCCTGTCTGGCGCGCGACAAGGCCGCCAACGGCAACAAGTAAGGAGTGCAACATGAACGACAACATTTCTGCCGAAGCGACCCTGGTCGTGCGCCGCGAAGACACGGCGCGCCACATCGCGTTGATCGCCAGCGACGCCTTCCCCGAGGTGTTCGCCACCTCGCGAATGATCGCGCTGATGGAAGTCGCCGCCGCGCGCGCCATGCGTCCCTTGCTGGGCGATGACCAGCTGTCGGTGGGCGTTTCGCTGAGCGTGCGGCACACCGCCGCCACCCCGGTGGGCGGCAAGGTGCGCGCGGTTGCCACCTTCGTGCGCCGCGACGAGAAGTTCACGCACTTCTGGGTGCAGGCCTTCGATGACGCGGGATTGATCGGCGAGGGCGAGCACGCGCGCGCCGCCATCTACACCTCCCGCCTGCTCGCGGGCGCCGAGCGGCGCCGCAAGACCGGATCTTCTTCCACTTCAATCCAGGGAACCAAATGAAACTCGCATTCACATTGTTGTTAGCCGCGTCGTTGACCGCGTGCGCTTCGCTGCCGGGGCCGAAGCCCGAGCCTGCAATTCGCGCGCAGTCGGCATGGGCGAGCGCGCAATCCTTCTCCGGGCCGGCGGGCGAATGGCCGTCCGCCGGCTGGTGGAAGGCTTACGGTGATCCGCAGCTCGACGCGCTCGTCGAAGAAGGGCTGGCCGGCTCACCCTCCGTGGCCATCGCCGAGGCGCGGCTGGCACGCGCGCGCTCTTTCCAGGACGCCGCGCACGGCGCGCTGGCGCCGCAGATCAGTGCGCGCGCCGCCACCACGCTCGAGAAACAGAGCTACAACTACCTGACGCCGCCCGGCATGACGCCGGAGGGCTACAACGATTACGGCCGCGCCAGTCTCGATTTTTCCTGGGAGCTCGACTTCTGGGGCAAGAACCGCGCCGCGCTCGCGGCGGCCACCTCCGAGTCGGTCGCCGCGGGCGCGGATGCGGACCAGGCGCGTCTCGCGCTGTCGTCCGCCATCGCGTCGAACTACGCGGAGCTCGCGCGCCTCTACTCGGCGCTCGACACAGCGATCGCGGCGCGCGAGCTGCGTACCAAGACCGCGGACCTCTTCGCCAAGCGCTTCACCAACGGCCTCGAAACCCGCGGCAGCCAGCGCCAGGCCGAAGCGCGCCGCGCGGCGAGCGAGGCGGACGTGCTGTCGGTGGAAGAACAGGTGGCGCTGCAGAAGAACCGCATCGCGGCGCTGCTCGGCGCCGGACCCGACCGCGGGCTCGCGATCGCGCGCCCCAAGGCGGAGTTCACCCGCGCCTTCGCGTTGCCGGGCACGTTGTCGGTCGACCTGGTCGGCCGGCGTCCGGACCTGGTGGCGGCGCGGCTGCGCGCCGAGGCTTCGGCGCACCGCATCCACGTGCAGCGCGCCCAGTTCTACCCGAACGTGAACCTGAATGCCTTCATCGGCGTGCAGGCCTTCGGCATCGACATGCTGAAGGAGAGCGGCTCGGACATCGGCAGCGTCGGTCCCGCCATCACGCTGCCCATCTTCAACGGCGGCAAGCTGGGCGCGCAACTGCGCGGCGCCGAGGCCGAGTACGCCGAGGCGGTCGCCAACTACGACAAGGTGCTGGTGCAGGCGCTGCAGGAAGTGGCCGATGCGGCCACCTCGCAGCGCGCGCTCGGCGGCCAGCTCGAGCGCGTCGACGCGGCCGTCGAGGCGGCGCGCGAAGCGTGGCGCGTGCAGAACAACCGCTACGAGGGCGGCCTTGCGACCTATCTCGACGTGCTGTCGGCCGAGGACTATCTACTCAGCAACCTGCGCACCCAGTCGGACCTGCGCAGCCGCTCGATGAGCCTCGACGTGGCACTCAACCGCGCGCTCGGCGGCGGCTACCGGAATCTTTGATCAAACATTCAACAGAGAGGAACCTTTATGACGACCCTGAACACCGAAACACTCCAGAAGGCCGACGCGGCCCTGGACTTTGCCGCGAAGCAGAAGCGCAAGCGGCGCCTCGCGATCCTGGCCACCACGGTGCTGAGCATCGGCACCGGTTACTTCGGCTACGATCACTTCTACGCGTCGAAATTCATCTCGACCGACAACGCGTACACCGCGGCCGAGACCGCGCAGGTGACTCCCGCCATCGCCGGCATCGTGCGCGATGTGCGGGTGACCGACACCGGCTACGTGCACAAGGGCGACGTGCTGGTGGTGCTCGACGACGTCGATGCGCGCCTGGCCCTGGCCCAGGCGGAAGCCGAGCTCGGCCGCGCGCAGCGTCGCGTCCGCAGCTACGTCGCCAATGACGCGAGCCTCGCGGCACAGCTGGCGGCGCGCGCCTCGGACGAGAAGCGCGCGCAGGCGGATCTCGACCGCGCCGTCATCGACCTCGAGCGCCGCGAGAACCTCGCCGACTCGGGCTCGGTGTCCGGCGACGAGCTCACCAAGGCACGCAATGCCTGGCAGAGCGCCACGGCGGCGCTGGCGCAGGCGCGCTCCAACTACACGGCTGCCATCGGTGCGCGCGACGCCAACGCCGCACTCATCGAAGACAGCACCGAGGACAGCAACCCGGAAGTGACGCTGGCGCGCGCGCGCCGCGACCAGGCGCGCGTCAACCTCGAGCGCACGGTGATCCGCGCGCCGGTCGATGGCGTGGTGGCCAAGCGCTCGGTGCAGGTCGGCCAGCAGATCCAGCCGGGTACGCCGGTACTGGCGATCGTGCCGGTCGCCGAGGTGCACGTGGATGCGAACTTCAAGGAAGGCCAGCTCGAGCGCGTGCGCATCGGGCAGCCGGTCGAGGTCGTCTCGGACGTGTACGGCGACTCGGTCACCTACCACGGCATCGTGGTGGGACTGTCCGGCGGTACCGGGTCGACCTTTGCGGCGATCCCGGCGCAGAACGCCACCGGCAACTGGATCAAAGTCGTGCAGCGCGTGCCGGTGCGCATCCGCCTGGATTCCGCCGAACTCATGGCGAAGCCGTTGCAGGTGGGATTGTCGATGGAAGCCACCATCGATACCCGCAGCAAGGGTTGATAGTTAGAGACATCCCAGGGAGACCGTGATGACCGACTTGGAGAAAGCAATGAACGGCGACGCCCCGCTAAAAGGGGCGTTGCTCTGGCTGGTAGCCATCGTGCTGGCGGGCGCGAACTTCGTCGCCGTGCTCGACATGACCATCGCCAACGTGTCCGTGCCCAGCATTGCGGGTGCGCTGGGCATCAGCTCCAGCCAGGGCATGTGGGTCATCACCTGCTATGCCGTCGCGGAGGCCATCACCGTGCCGCTCACCGGCTGGCTGGCAGCGCGCTTCGGCGCGGTGCGCGTGTTCACCACCGCCATCGGCTGCTTCGGTGTGTTCTCGTTGTTGTGCGGGATGGCGCCGAGTTTCACCGTGCTGGTGATCGGCCGCATCCTGCAGGGTGTGGCGGGCGGACCGCTGATCCCGCTGTCGCAGACCCTGCTGCTGCGGATCTTTCCGAAGGAGAAGGCTGCCGCGGCGACCGCACTGTGGGCCATGACCACGCTGGTGGCACCCATCGCCGGCCCCATCCTCGGCGGCTGGCTGTGCGACAACTATCCGTGGCCGGTAATTTTCCTGATCAACGTGCCGCTGGCACTCGCCATGGCGCCGTTCGCCTGGCGGATGCTGAAGCGCTACGAGACCAAGCTGGAGAAATCGCCCATCGACCTCGTCGGGCTCACGTTGCTGGTGGTGTTCGTCGGCGCGCTGCAGCTGATGCTGGATCTCGGCAAGGAGCACGACTGGTTCGAGTCGCGCCTGATCGTCGCGCTCGCGGTCGTGGCCGTGGTGGGCTTCATCGCATTCCTGGTGTGGGAGATGGGCGAGAAACATCCCATCGTCAACCTGCGCGTGTTTCGCCATCGAGGCTACACCGCCGCGGTCATCGTGGTGGCGGCGGGATTCGGCGCGATGTTTGCCGCCAACGTGCTGACGCCGCTGTGGCTGCAGAGTTACATGGGCTACACCAGCACCTGGGCGGGTCTCGCGACCGCGTGGACCGGCGTACTCGCCGTGTTCTGTGCGCCCGCCGCGGGTCTGCTGTCCACCAAGGTGGATCCGCGCAAGCTGGTGTTCTTCGGGCTCATGTGGCTGTGCGGCATCCTGGCGTTTCGCACCATCGGGACCACCGACATGTCGTTCTGGCAGATCTCGGGTCCCTTGCTTGCGATGGGTCTGGGGCTGCCATTCTTCTTCGTGCCGGTGACCACCATCGCGCTCGCGAGCGTGGAAGAACACGAGACCGCCGCGGCGGCGGGCCTCATGAACTTCCTGCGCACGCTGGCGGGCGCGGTCGCGACCTCGATCGTGAACACCGCCTGGGAGAACGGCGCGCAGGTCAAGCACGCGGAGCTCGCCGGGCTCGTCGATCGCACCGGCGAAACCATGCACACGCTCGCGGCCGGCGGCATGAATGCCGAGCAGTCGCTGCAGGCGCTGGACCGCATGGTGCAGAGCCAGAGCGTGATGCTCGCGACCAACGAACTCATGATGTACTCGTCGCTGGCCTTCCTGTTCGCGGCTACGCTCATCTGGCTGGCGCCGCGCCCGACCCGCAAGATCGGCATGGGTGCGTCGCATTGACAGGGTTGTTTGCAGGCGCGGGCGCCGGCGGCGGGCCGGCGCCCGCGGACTTGGGTAGCATTGCCCGCGTGGCACTCGACGTCGTCGCTCCTTCGACCCGCCTGTTCGGCATCTGCGCGCGCGATGCGGAGCGCGTCGTCATCCTGCGGCGCGGACCGTCGAAGCAGGTGCTGCTGCTCACCTGGGACACGCGGCGTCACGAGTTCCGGGCGGGGCAGTGGCTCAAGGGGCGCGTCTACGAAGAGCGCTGCGATCTTTCGCCCTCGGGCGACAAGCTCATCTATCTAGCCGCCAACCAGCGTCCACCGTACTACGCGTGGACGGCGGTGAGCCGGCCGCCTTATTTCACCGCCCTCGCGCTATGGCCGAACCACGGCACGTACGGCGGCGGCGGCCTGTTCGAGTCGGAGCGCTCGATACTGCTCAACCAGTACGCGGGGCCGCGCCGCATGCCGGCGGGCTTCAGCATCCCGTCGACCATGCGCGTGCGGCCGATCGGCGAGTGGGCCGGGCGAGGGGAAGACGAACCGATCCGCGTCGCGCGCATGCGCCGCGACGGCTGGGTGCTCGCCGATCCGGGCACGCGTTCGGTTTACTGCATGGACGCAAACCTGAAATGGCAATACCTGCAGCCGGAGCGCTGGCGCAAGAGCCATGGCTCGTTCACGCTCGAGCGGCGCATCCTCGGCATCGGTGAGCGCAACGGACCGTGGTACGTAACCGAGCACCGCCTGCTGTCCGAAGACGACGAGGTGGTGATGGATTTCGGCCGCAGCGACTGGGCCGACTGGTCGCAATCGGGCGAGCTGCTGCTGGCGCGCGATGGAAAGCTGTCGCGGGTCCGGACCAGCGGCGGCAGGGCGCAAATCCGCGTCGAACAGCTCGTCGACCTCGCCGGCCTGCGCTTCGAGGAAGTGCCGCCGACGCCTGGCGCGCTGCGCTGGAATGGACAGAGGATTTTCGGGAGGAAGATCAAATGAGCGAAGCCGGCATCACATACCGCGGCATGGTCCACCAGTGGCAATGCGATCACATGGGCCACATGAACGTCATGTGGTACGTGGGCAAGTTCGACGAGGCCACCTGGAATCTCGGCGCGATGATGGGCATGACCTCCGAATACATGCGCGAGGCGAAGCGCGGCATGGCGGCCGTGGACCAGCGCATCGCGTACCGGCGCGAAGCGCTGGTGGGCGACATCATCTTGGTCCGCTCGGCCGTGCTCGAGGTGAAACCCAGGTCGGTACGCTTCGTGCACGAGATGTTCCGCGGCGACGGCGGCGATCACCTCGCGACCATGCTGGTCACCGGCGTACACATCGACGCGGTCGCGCGCAAGGCCGCGCCATTCGAGCCGCACATCGTGGCGAAATCCGAAGCATTGATAGATCCCGGTCCGCAGCGCTGGGACGAGTGGCCGCCGAAGGTGGCCCACCTCGGCGCCTGAGTCCGCACGCCGCGGGTTGTTCCGCCTCCGGCGCGGGCGCAAGATTGCCGCATGGATCCGCAAAGCGCCGGGACCATGAGCCCGCTATCCGCGACCTGGTCCCCCTGGATGGGTATCCGTCC
>Ga0134122_10002164_pt1 | contig 14365 bp, 9 predicted proteins | sample KB302_FD_96461 | JGI IMG/M metagenome (GOLD analysis project Ga0134122, IMG submission 96461) | Terrestrial soil microbial communities without Nitrogen fertilizer from Kellogg Biological Station, Michigan, USA - KB3-0-2 | ecosystem: Environmental > Terrestrial > Soil > Unclassified ... | reverse complement strand
CGACAGGCAGGACGCGAGGATATTCACCATCACTGCAAGGCCGTAGCCCTTGTAGCTCGAATTCTCCGGCGTGCCGCCGAGCGAAGTCAAGAACCCGCCCTTCTCTTTGGCCACCAGCGGATCATTGGAGGGACGGCCTTCGCGGTCCAGCAGCCAGCCGTCGGGGGTGGGGAGCTTCTCGTTCGCCTTATTGCGGATACGGCCCGCGGCGACCGTCGTCGTCGCCATGTCGAGCAGGAACGGCACGCCGTCGGCGCTTGGGGCCGCGAACGACCAGGGATCGGTGCCAAGCCGCGCCTGCTTGCCGAACGTCGGCGCCACCTGGATGCTTGAAGCTGACGTGCAGGCCATGCCGACGAGGCCGGCGTTTGCGGCCATCAGTGTGTAGAACCCCGCTGCACCGAAATGCGCTGAGCCGCGTACGACTGCAGCGGACATGCCGACGGTCTTTGCCTTGGCGATCACCGTCGACATGGCGAAATGGGCCGGCACGTGACCGAGCCCGCCGCCGCCGTCTACCACCGCCGACACGGATGTCTGCGAGACGATCCGCGGCCGCGCGTCCATGCGTACGCGACCCTTGCGGCGCAGCTCATCGTAGCGCGGGATCATCGAAATGCCATGGCTATCGACGCCGTGCAGGTCCGACCACGCCAGCACCTCGGCTGTGATCTCGGCGCTTTCCTCGGGCATACCCCAGCCGCGTAGGATCGCTTTTAACTGCGCGCGGTGATGGACGTACGTGGCGGGCATGGCGTTCCAACGGGCCGGGGTTCCGGCGCTCAACCTCGACGATCCGCGCGCCCATGGCAAGTGGCCGTACCGAGTGCGAGGCGAGCCATGCGGAGCGCAATGCCCAAACTATTGTTACCAACTACAGGCTCTACGCCATCCAATTTTTTGACCATACGGTAATGCGATGGGAGCTGGTGGCGCTCAAATTAGCTTCACGCGGAGCGAACAATTCGCTCCGCGCGACTGCGCTGAAGCAAGCGTCGGCCGCAGCGGCCCACATGGGCAAGCCTCAACGCGGACCACCACTGTCACCACCTCGCAGAACCGGGACTGCCTTGCGTCCGCTCTGGAGATGAATGGTAGGCGGATATGTTCACACTGGTATTCCATCTTCCGGGCTATAAAATTCCGGACTATAGAATAGAGAAACGGCGCCACAGGTGCGGGCAGCGATGCGAACAGCATCGGTCGCCGAAGAGTGGGCACGGACAAGGTTCATGGAGAAGGCAGCATTACTTCCGCTTTGCGCCGCCCCTCATCGCCAGCGCGGCGGAGAGCAAGGACGTGGTGGGCCGGTTGGACATTGCAATCCAACGCGTCACGGTAGGCTTTCCGAAGCTTCTCGACCAAAGGTTCAAGCGGTGCTTGCGATGCGATCATGGTGGATTTTTGGTGGGGTGAAGCATGGCGCGCCGATCAACTTCTTCGCTCGACTCACCATCCGCCAAGGTCATCGCCGTGCTCGACGCGGTTGCAAGCCGCCGCGTCGCCTCCGTGTCCGCGATTGCCAGTGACCTTGCGATTCCGACCCCCACCATCGACCGTATCGCCATCGAGCTCGAGCGCCTCGGCTATCGACAACGCGAGCCGGGCTCCCGCCATCTCACGGTCTCGGAGCCGCTCGTAAGCCTGGCGAGCAACGTGCTATTGGCCGCCTCCGGCGAGGCGGCGGTGCAAGCGATCTTGCGCAAAGTCTCCGAGGCCGTTGGCGAAATGTGTAGCCTGGGCGTTCAGGTCGGTGACGAGGTCGTGTACATCGCCAGTGCAGAGCCGCAACAGGACCTGATGCTGTCGTTTCGCGCCGGGGCGCAAAGCGCCCTTAGACTGCACCTCGAGCGGGCGCCTTTTCCTGGCCCAGCTTTCCTCGGGGTTGTGTGCCTACCTCGAAGGCAGCCGACGCAAGGCCCACACGAGCTTCACGCGCACAGGCAGCCACCACATTATGAGCGACATTCGCGCGGTCCGTGCGCAGGGCTACGCGATATCAAACCAGGACTACATCCTGCATATCGTCGGGGCGGCCGTGCCCGTCGCCACGCCGCAAGGCAAGCTCCTGGCGGCGCTCTCGGTATCGGCGCTGAGCGTGCGCGCCGGCCTCGAGCACCTACGCGCGTTTGTTCCGCAACTGCAACGCGCCGCCGCAGAGCTGGCCGCGTGCCTTGTTCGGATCGGCAAGCGCATGCCTGAGGTCAACCGAACGAAGCGATCGTTCGAACGCAAGGCGCCGCCGCGTCGTCTGGCACCACAACGCGCAAGGAGAGTGCGATCAAAGTAGGTCGAAAGGCGTCGGGCGTCGACGGTAGCAGTGGACGCCAGCTCATGACGTTTGGTAAGCCGGCGCGGCTGTCAAGGTGATGGGCATGGAGTTACGGGCCGTGCATGACGTCTATCGGGTCGGCTGCGACATTGGTGGCACGTTCACCGATTTTGTTCTCATCAACACTAGCTCGGGCAAGGTGCACACGGCCAAGCGCTTGACCACCCCTGCGGACCCTTCGCTCGCGATGCTCACGGGTCTGGAACAACTCTGCCGGAGTGTGCCGGACTATTCGTCATCGACCGAGCGACTTGCTCATGCCACCACGCTGGTTGCGAACGCGGTGGTCGAGCGCAAGGGCGCCAAGACGGCCCTACTATGCACTTCGGGATTTCGCGATGTGATCGAGCTTAGGCGCTATGTTCGCGTCACCACCTACGAGTTGTTTGCCGATCCGCCGCCGCCGCTGGTGCGGCGCTCCCTGCGGCTGCCCGTCAACGAACGTACCCGTGCCGACGGCTCGGTGCTGAAAACCGTCGATGGCGATGAGATTGCGCGCATTGCCGCGCGGCTCCAGGCCGAGGACGTGCAAACCGTCGCCATCTGCTTCCTGCATGCGTTCTCCAATCCCGCCAATGAGCAGGCTGCCGGCGAACTTCTGGCGCGATGGCTGCCCGGTGTTGCGATCTCGCTGTCGTCCGATGTGCTACCGCAAATCAAAGAGTTCGAGCGCAGCTCGACAACCGTAATTAATGCCTACGTCAAGCCCTTAACCGTCGGCTATCTCGGCAAGCTCGCTAGCGGGGTGGTAGAGGCCGGCTTCCGTGCGCCCTTGCAGATCATGCTTTCGAACGGCGGCATCGGCTCGGCAAAGCTTGCCGCCGAACTGCCGGTGCGCCTGATCGAGTCGGGCCCGGTGGCGGGGGCAGTGGTGGCGCAGTATCTCGCGCGCATGCTGAAGGTGCCGGAGATCCTGGCCTACGACATGGGAGGCACGACCGCGAAAGCATGCCTAATCCGCGATGGTGCGCTGCCGATGACCGACGATCTCGAAGTTGCGCGCACGCGTCGGTTCACGAAATCGAGTGGGTTCCCAGTTGCCATCCCCGCCGTCAACATGATCGAGATCGGCGCGGGTGGAGGCAGCATCGCGCGGGTGAACGCGCTGGGCATCGTCGAAGTGGGGCCTGCGAGCGCGGGCGCCGCTCCGGGCCCTGCTTGCTATGGTTTGGGCGGCACACAGCCCACCGTGTCGGACGCCGATCTGGTCCTAGGCTATCTGGATCCCGAAGGCTTTGCCGGCGGCAGCATGCCGCTGGACCGGACGCTGGCGGAAAGCGCCATCCGGTCGGCGGTCGGCGCCCCGCTCCGCGCCGGCGTCGCCGAGGCGGCGTGGATCATCCACGACGTCGTCAATGAGTCGATGGCCGCGGCGGTGCGCATGCATGTCAGTGAGCGCGGCGGCGACCCGTCGCGCCCGCTGCTGACGGCCTTCGGCGGCGCCGGTCCGGTGCATGTCGGCAATCTGGCGACAAAGCTCGGCATCAGGCGCATCCTGGTGCCGCTTCGGGCCGGCGTGCTCTCGGCGCTCGGGCTCGTGCTGGCGCCGGCGGCATTCGATATCGCGCGCACGCGCAAGGTTCCGCTGCAGAGGCTGAATTTCGCCGAGCTGGCAGGGGAGGTAGATGCGATGCAGCACGAGATTGCCGCCAAGCTGCGCGAGGTCGATGCGCATATTCCCCGCTTCGATGTCGCGCTGGGGCTCGGCTACATCGGACAGAGCTATCACGTGCCGGTGGGCGTGACACCAGATCGCATCGGCATGCTCACGGCCAAGGAGCTGCTCACGGCTTTCGCAGGCATCTATCGCGGCAAATACGGCTACTACTACGACGACGTCCCAGTCGAGTTGGTGACGGTGTATGTTAGTGGAGTCGCGGGCGCCGAGGTCGATGTGCTGCCCGAGCTGCCGATGTCGCACACCGGTGCTGGCGCTGCTTTGCGGGGACGGCGCAGCGCCTATTCTGCCCGGCAGCGCCGCTTCGTGCCGTTCGCTATTTATCGCCGCGATCTGTTGCAGCGCGACATGGTTTTCGAAGGCCCCTGCCTCATCGAGGAGGATGCGGCGACCACGGTGGTCGATGCCGGTGCCCGGGTATTGGTGGACCGCTACGGCTCGCTCGATATCAACCTTGATGCAACGGAGTGACGGATGGCGCGTCTCGATCTCGATACCATCTGGCCGCGCCTGATCGCGGCTGCCGACGAAATGGCGATGACCTTGTTTCGTACGGCGTTTTCGCATGACGTGGTGGAAGTGCACGACATGTCGACCGGGCTCTACGACGACCGCGGCAACCTGATCGGCCAGACTTGGCTTGGCGCCACCGGCCACGTCGGGGTCATGCCTGTGGTCGGCAAGCAGCTGGTCAAGACCTTCCCACCTGAGGTGACGCGTCCAGGTGACGTCTTTATCTGCAACGATCCATGGGTGTGCAACGGGCAGACTGCGGACATCTTCATCTTCACACCGGCGTTCCATCGCGACCGGCTGATCGGATATTCGGTCAACAGCGTGCACCACGTCGACATTGGTGGACGCAGGGGATCCGGCCTCAGCGAGGAAGTGTTCGAGGAGGGCCTGATTATTCCGCTGATGCGACTGCATCGCGCCGGGCAGCCGAACGAGGATCTGCTGGCAATCCTGACTCGCAACGTTCGTTTCAGCGAGAAGGTCATGGGCGACATTCGCGCCCAGTTGGCGGCAGGATGGGTTGGTGCCGAAGCACTTTCGCGGATCGCGCGCGACCATCGGCTCGAAGACCTGCACGCCGTTGCCGACGAGATCATCGGCCGTTCCGAGCAGGCGATGCGCGCCGGCATCGCATCGCTGCCGAGGGGCACCTTCACCAAGTCAATACCGGTCGAGATCGGCGGTGTCGATGAGCCCGCCCGGATACAATTGTCACTCACAATCGAGAGCGATCACATAGCTGCTGACTTCGCCGGTACCAGTGCGCAGGTGCGCCGGCCCGTCAACTCGCCGATCAACTATACGCGCGCCTATGTGGCGGTACCGTTGAAGATGATCTGTGACCCAGTGCTGCCGAACAACGAGGGGACCTACCGCCCACTCGAGATCAGCGCACCCGAAGGCACGCTTATCAATCCGAGCTATCCGGCGGCTTGTTTTTGGCGGTTGGCGTCCGGCATGCTGGTATCGGAGCTGGTGTTTCGCATTTTGGCCGACATCGCGCCGGAGCGCGTGCCCGCCGATTCCGGATCGATGCCGACCTGGCAGTTCTATGTGAATGGCCTGCGCCGCAACGGCGAAGCATGGGCATTGCACCAGCACGCATTCGGCGGCATGGGCGGGCGTCCCGGAGCTGACGGGCTGGCAGCCGTGAGCTTCCCCTACAACGTGCGCAACGTATCGGTCGAATGGTCGGAGACTGAAACTCCAGTGCTATTCCTGCGCCGTGAACTGATAGCCGACTCGGGCGGTGCGGGAGCATCGCGCGGCGGGCTCGGTGAGGAGCTTGCGCTGACCGTCGAGGCGAGGGCCGACGTCTCGCACTCATCGCCCTTGATCCTATCCGGCTCGGCCGGGCGGATGCGGTATGCCGCCGAGGGCGTTGCCGGTGGCCAGCCGGGAAGCCGCGGCTGGATCGCCGTCAACGACGAGCCGATCGCACCGACCAGCGCACCGGATGTGCACTTCAGGCCGGGCGACGTTGTCCGGCTCGGAACTCCGGGAGGTGGGGGGCATGGCGCGCCCGCCGAACGGCTCGCCGCAGCGATCGAAGCCGATCTCGACGATGGGTACATCACCGGCGCTGCAGCGGACCAGCAGTACGCCGGCTCCCTCGTGGTGCCTGGCGACGGCACCGCTCCCAGGCGAGGTTGAGTTAGCATGCAAATCGCCATCGACATCGGCGGCACCTTCACGGATGTGGTTGCGGCGGGTCCGACCGGGATCTGCGCCGTCAAAGTGCCGTCCAACAGGGCCGATCCGGTGGCCGCGGTCGAAGCTGGAATTGCGGCCATCGCCGCCGCCGCGAACATCGATCCCAGCGCAGTCAGACGCTTCGTGCATGGTACGACGGTGGCGACCAACGCCGTGTTGACGCGGCGCGGGGCGCGTGTCGGCCTTCTGGCGACCGCGGGTTTCGAGGATACGCTCGAGATCGGTCGGCAGAAACGCTCGCGCATGTACGATCTGCTGCAGCCACCGGAAACGCCGGTATTTCTTGCGCCGCGACGCCAGCGCATTGGAATTGTCGAGCGCGTGGCTGCCGACGGCCAAATTATCGACCCCCTCGACGAAGAGGGCGTGCGCCAGGCTATTGTACGTCTGGTCGAGCGCCACCGCATCGAGGCGCTGGCGGTCGCCTATCTCTTCTCGTTCCGAAATCCGTCACACGAGCGGCGCACGCGCGACATTGCGGCCAGCGTGGCGCCGGGCTTGCCGGTTTCCCTCTCCTCCGAGATCGATCCCGTCTTTCGCGAATACGAGCGGACCTGTGTTACGGCGTTTGATGCCTATGTGCGTCCGGTCATGTCGGGCTACCTGAAACGACTAGGCGCAGTGCTCGCGCGCGCCGGCGTCCAGGCGCCGGTGGAGATGATGCAGTCGCGTGGCGCAGTGGCAAGCGCGGCGCGCATCCTGGAGCGGCCCGTCGTATCCTTGCTTTCGGGGCCCGCCGCAGGCGCGCTCGGCGGTGCCGTCGCGGGAAGACTGGCAGGGCACGCGCACTGCGTGACACTGGATATGGGCGGCACGAGCGCCGACATTGCGGTGATTCATAGCGGCCGCATGGTGCCGACGCGGGAAGGGCGCATCGGCGGCTATCCGCTGCGCGTGCAGATGGTCGACGTGCATACCATCGGCGCCGGCGGCGGCAGCATCGCGCGGCTGGACGATGGCGGGGCGCTGAAAGTGGGGCCCGACAGTGCCGAAGCGGACCCAGGCCCCGCTTGCTACGTCCGCGGCGGAACGGCGCCGACCGTGACTGATGCCAGTCTGGTGCTGGGTTTGCTCGATGCTGAGAGCTTTGCGGGCGGCATTCGCCTCGATCGCTCTCGCGCCGAAGCCGCGCTCGACCGCATCGCCGTCCAACTCGGCTCGCGGCCGCGCGCAGCACACGGCATCCTAACGGTGTGCAACGAGGCCATGGCCGAGGCTATCCGGGCCGTGACCGTGCGGCGGGGCATCGATCCCAGGGACTTTGCTCTCGTCGCCCTCGGCGGTGCCGGGCCGGTGCACGCAGGCCGCGTCGCCCGCGCTCTTGGCATACGGACAGTCGTGGTGCCGCCGCGGCCTGGCGTGCTCGCCGCAGAAGGACTTCTGCATGCGCCGATCGAGGAGGAGCGGCACAAGACATTCTTCCAGCCGGCAATCGCCACAACCGCCAGCGCGCTGTGCTCCACGCTCGACAGCTTGGCGGCCGAAGCACGCGCGAAGCTGTCGGGCTCGGTTGCGGACGGCGGCGCCGAATATGTCCGCCATGCGGCGGACATGCGTTATGCCGGCCAGTCCTACGAGCTGGAAGTTGGCGTCAATCTCGCCGCAGCCGATCCAGTGGCGGGCGCAGTCGCGAGCTTCCATAGCGCTCATCGGGTCGCATACGGACGTGCCCAGCAGTCCGAGCCGGTCGAATTCGTCAATTTGCGTGTCGTGGCCGGGCGCTTGCGGCAGGCGCCATGCAATGAAGACGCTCTGTGGTCCCCCGGCGGCAAGCCGCCGCCGACCAGGCTCCGCCTCGCCTCGTTCTCGGCTGACGCGGCAGCGACGCAAACGCCCGTATTTTCCCGTGCCTTGCTCGCTGCCGGCTGGAGCATCAGCGGGCCGGCCATCATCGAGCAGAGCGATACCACCACCGTCGTCTATCCCGGACAAACGTGCCGCGCAGACGCCTGTGGCGCCCTTATTCTGAGTTGGGGAGAGCCGGCATGACTGACACGATCGATCCCATCACGCTCGAGGTTTTGCGTAACCGGTTCGACGCGATTGCGGCCGAGATCCAATTCACGCTGCTGCGTGTCGCCTATTCGGTGATCCTGAAGGAAGGCGAAGACTGTTCGGCTGCAATCTTCAACGCGCGCGGCGAGATCATCGCGCAGTCGACCGCCCTGCCGCAGCACATGGGAGCATTCATCCCGGCGCTGGCGCGGATTATTGCCGAGTATCCGCTGCACAACATGCGCGCGGGCGATGTGTACACCATGAATGATCCGCACGACGGCGGCACCCACCTGCCGGATCTTATCATTGCCGCGCCGGCGGTGGTGGACGCACGCATCGTCGCCTTCAGCGTCTGCCTGGCGCATCAAGAGGATTTTGGCGGCAAAGTGCCGGGCAGTATGCCGACCGATTCGACCGAGATCTACCAGGAAGGCCTGATCGTGCCGCCACTCAAGCTCTACGACGCCGGGCGGCCGGATGCGACCCTGTTCAAGATGATCGAGCGCAATGTGCGCCTCCCGCGCCAGGTGCTGGGAGATATCGGGGCGCAGGTGTCGGCAGTGACTGTCGGCTGTCAGCGCATTGTTGATCTATGCCGAGCAGAGGGCACCGACAAGGTACTGGCCTATATGGACCACTTGCTCGACTACGCCGAGCGGCGTACGCGTGCCGCAATTGCCGCCATTCCCGACGGCATCTATCGGTTCACCGACTACATGGACAACGACGGCATTGCCCTTGATCATCGGGTGCCGATCACCATCGCCATCACGATAAAAGGCAGCAGCGCCATGGTCGACTATGCTGGCACGAGCGCCCAGGTCCGCGGTCCAATCAACGCGCCGATCTCAGGCGCGCGCGCATCCGCCTATTTTGCTTTTCGCTGCGTTACTGATGCCGAGATCCCCAACAACCATGGCTGCTATCGGCCGATCGAGGTGGCCGTGCCGAAAGGCTGTCTGCTCAATCCTTCGCTCGGTGCCCCCGTCGCTATTCGCGCCCACACGCTGAAGCGCGCTGCCGACACCGTGCTCGGCGCTCTCGTGCAGGCCGTGCCTGGCCGCGTGCCTGCAGCCCCGGCGGGCAGCATCAGCTGCGTCTCGTTCGGCGGCAGGCGAGATGATGGCGCGCTTTACGGCTTGTCCGACCTGATCGCCGGCGGCAGTGGGGCACGCCCGCAGCTGGACGGCATCGAGGCGCTCGATACCGATGTTTCCAACTGCATGAACGTGCCTGCGGAGGCGATCGAAATGAGCTATCCATTGCGCGTACTGCACTATCGGCTGCGCTGCGATGGTGGAGGTGTCGGCAGGATGCGCGGCGGCATGGGGGTCGATCGGGCGCTGATGGTGATGGCTGGAGAGGTGGTGGCGTCCTATCGCTCAGAACGGCACTACACCTCGCCGTGGGGCCTGTTCGGCGGCAGGGCGGCGCCCCGCTGGGAAACACGGGTGCAACGTAGGGACGGCAGCGTGGAGGCGATAGCATCGAAGGCGCGATTGACGCTCTCAGAGGGCGATGTTCTGCGCGTGCTGACCGGCGGCGGAGGAGGCTACGGTGATGCGTTCGAACGCCCACCCGAGGCCGTGCTGGCCGATGTGCTGGACGGCAAGGTGTCGCTCGAGGCCGCGCGCGAGCATTATGGTGTGGTGATCGAAGCCGAGAACGTGGACGAAGAGGCGACGCGGCGCTTGCGCTCGGCACCGAGGGTTGGTGGAGCGGCAGAATTGACCTATGATCTTGGCGAGCCAAACCCATTGCCGCTCACGGACGGCCGACTAGCGGGCAGTGACAGGAGAGACGAGCGTGACCGAATTCCCAAGGAAGAAGCCTAACCGCAGAACACCGCGCGCGATACTGACGCGCCGCCGCTTTGTGGCGCTGGCAGCTGGGACGACGACGCTTGCCATGGCGCCCGCGATCGCCCGCGCACAGTCGGTCGGCACGATTAAGGTGGGTCACATTCAGCCGATTACGGGACCTTCTGCCGCCTACGGCATCCGCGCGCGCGATGGCGCGATCATCGCCATCGAGGAGATCAATGCGGCCGGTGGCTGGACCGACGCCAAGGGCGGCAAGCATCAGTTCGAGATGGTGGTCGGCGACATGGCGAACGACCCGAAGCAGGCGATCACCCTGTTTCGCCAATTCGCAACGGATGCGCAGGTGATTGCGTCGCTCGGTCCGACGAACTCGGTGGGATACGTGCCGCTGGTACCGGTTGCGGCGCAGATCAAGTTGCCGCTGATTGGCAACGGCTCCGGTGCGCCAATTAAGGAGTGGAATACTTACGCTTACCGCGTCAATCCGGTATCAACCCTGGCGGTTCCGATCCTGGTGAAGAAGGTCGCGGCCAAACTCAATATCAAGCGTCTGGCCGTGATCTACGACCAGACGCAGGATGCGCAGGCCGGCGATGCCGACGTTTGCAAACACCTTGCCGGCGCGGTCGGCTATGAGGTCGTCGCGTTCGAAGCATTCCGCGCGGGCGACCAGGACTTCTCGCCGCAGATCGCCAAGATCCGCAGCCTACGTCCCGATGCTATCTACGTGGCGGCGGCAACTGGTGACGGCATCAAGGTGGTGTCGCAGATCCGCGAGACCGGTATCGACAAGCCGCTGATCACCGGCTTTGGGTCGTTTCAGGATCCAGTCTACTGGGACGGGACCAAAGGCGGCGTAAAGGGCGACTTCACCTGGCTGGCGCAGGACCTCACTTCGCCGAGCGCGCAGCTCAAGGGCTTTTTGAACAAGTACAACAGCCGTTTCCCGCAGCAGGAAGCGACATCGTTTTCTACCTTTGGCTACGACAGCATTCACGTGCTCGTCGCGGCTCTCAAGAAGGCCGCAGAGCTGGATCGTGAGAAGCTTGCGGCCGTGCTGGCCGGACTGGATATGACGACGCCGATTGGCTCGCAGATCACGTTCAAGAACCCACCTGACGGCAACAACGTAAACCCGTCCGTGGTTGCGGTGCAGATCAATGGTCGCGGCACGTACGTAGCGGTGTAGCGCCTCATGTTGCGTGTCGAGGGCCTGACCAAACGCTTCGGTGGGCTTGTCGCCGTCAACGAGGTGAGCTTTGCCGTACCGCCTGGCCAGGTGATGTCCATTGTTGGCCCGAACGGCGCCGGCAAGACCACGATGTTCAACCTGATCACGGGGCTGCTGGCGCCGGATCGGGGCCAAGTCTGGTTCGACGAGCGGCGCGTCACGGGTTGGCCGCCGCATCGTTTGGCGGCCAGCGGAATTGGGCGAACCTTTCAGAACATCCGGCTCTTCCAGCATCTCAATGCGCTCGAGAACGTGATGGTTGGTCGTACCGCGCGCACGCGTGCCGGCCTCTTCGACGCGATCGGCTGGACCAGGCTTGACCGGAATGAGCGCCAGGCCACGATCGAGCATGCCGAGTCGCTCCTCGACTGGGTCGGTGTCGGCGCAAACCGCTTCCGAATGCCGAGCGAGCTGCCCTATGGGGACCAGCGCCGTGTAGAGATCGCCCGGGCGCTCGCCGTCGAACCACGTCTCTTGATCCTCGATGAGCCGACGGCGGGGATGGTGGCGCAGGAAGCGCACGGGGTAATCAACCTGATCGGTCGCTTGCGCGACGCCGGCGTCACCCTGCTACTCATCGAGCACAACATGCATGTGGTGATGGCGGTCTCCGATCGTGTCGTCGTCATCAACTTCGGCGAGAAGATTGCCGAGGGCACTTCGGCCGAGATTCGCGCCGACCCCAAGGTCATCGAGGCATATCTGGGGTCGGAGGAATGAGCGAGTTGCTCAGGGTCACGGATCTGGCGGTGTCGTACGGGTCGGTACCCGCTGTCGACGGCGTATCGCTGGCGATCGAGCCGGGCGAGTTGCGCGTCATTCTCGGTGCCAACGGTGCGGGCAAGACCACCATCATCAAGACGCTGTTCGGCCTGCTGCGGCCGCGCGCCGGGCAGATCCGGTTCGAGGGTCAAATCGACCTGTTGGGTCTCAAGCCCCACCAAATCCATCGGCTAGGGATCGCCTGGGTGCCGGAAGGCCGGCAACTCTGGAACACGTTGACGGTGACGGACAACCTGCGCCTTGGAGGCTTTGCCGAAGCGGACAAGGCGCTCGTAGGCCAGCGTATCGGCGCGATGTTCGAGCGCTTTCCACGCTTGCGCGAGCGCCAGGACCAGATCGCGGGCTCGCTCAGCGGCGGCGAGCAGCAGATGGTAGCGATCGCGCGGGCCCTGATATCGGCGCCGCGGTTGCTGCTGATGGACGAGCCGTCGCTTGGCCTCGCGCCGCTGGTTGTGCGCGATGTGTTTAACCTGGTGCGCGAGATCAACAAGATGGGGATCGCAATCCTGATGGTGGAGCAGAATGCGCGCCAGGCCCTCAAGGTCGCCAATTGGGCCTACCTGCTGGACACGGGTCATATTGTCGAGAGTGGGCCGGCAGACGAGATCGGCGGCAAGCAGAGCGTGCAAGCTGTGTTTCTCGGTGGGCACGCCTGAACGGCAAGGATAGCCATGGAGCTTTTTCTGCAGCAGCTTGCCAATGGCCTGGTGATCGGCAGCACCTATGCCGTGGTGGCGATCGGCTTTGCACTCGCCTTTACCGTGCTGCGTGTCATCAACTTTGCCCATCCCGACATCTTCATGGTCGGGATGTTTGCTGGGCTCGCGGCCGCGGCGCGGTGGCCGGCGCTCGGATTGCTTGTCACTTTGCTCGCTGGCGCCGCCGGCGCGGGGCTGGTCGGTTTCGCCCTCGAGCGCACGGTAATTGCGCCGTTGCGCGGGCGAGACGTCCTGATGACGTTGATTGGCACGCTTGGCGTGGCCATCGTCCTGCAGAACGGTATGGCGCTGATCGTCGGTCCCGACCCGGTGGCGTACCCCTCGCTATTGCCGCGCCGCTTTATCGATCTCGGCCCGGTTGCGCTGACGGTACGGCAGATTGCCAACTTTGCCATCTGCCTGCTGCTGCTGGCGCTTGTCAGCTTCTACGTGCGGGCGACGTCTTACGGTCGGGCGACGCGCGCCATCGCCGAGCGGCCTGACGTTGCTGCCGCATTCGGCGTCAATGTCGCGCGAATCTGCCAGATCACGATCCTGCTTGCTTCGATGATGGCGGGTATTGCAGCGGTCTCAGTGGGAATGCTGTACGGTTCGGCTTCCGCCTTCGTCGGGCTTCTCTATGGCCTCAAGGCCTTCATCTGCATGCTGGTGGCGGGAAACCGATATTTCGAGGGCGTGATGGTGGTGGCGCTCGCCATCGGCATCATGGAGGCGCTGGTAACGGGTTATCTGTCGTCGAGCCTGCGCGATGCAGCAGCCTTCTTCGTCTTGATCGGGGTCTTGTATTTCCGGCCGAACGGACTGTTCGGCTCGTACAACGCATGAGGCGTCTGCGATGAATTTCGCCTCCTTCGAGCCAGTCATCATCTTCACGCTCCTCAACGTGGTGATGGCGCTTGGGCTCTATATCACCGCGATGTCCGGCCAGCTTTCGATGGCGACGGCGGCGATTGCTGGCGTCGGCGGCTATACTTCGGCCGTATTGACGGTGAAGTTCGGTTGGCCGTTTTTGCCCGGCGTGGTGCTCGCTGCCCTCGCCGCTGCCATAGTCGGCACCTTCCTCGCGCTCGTGACACTTAAGATGCGCGACTTCATACTCAAGCTGACGACGCTGGCTTTCGGCGAGGCACTGGCCGTGCTCGCGTTCAATTGGGACTACATTGGTGGCGCTAACAGCTTCACCGGGATTGGCCTCAAGACGACAATCTGGACGGCGATGGCGGCGACGGCGATCGCGCTCTACGTGGCTTGGAGGTTCGACGGCTCGCGTCTTGGCCTCGCTTCACGCGCGGTGCGCGACGATCCGGTCGCTGCGAGTGCCATGGGGGTCTCGATCGCACTGATGCGCAGTATCACCTTCGCGTTGGGCAGCGCACTGATCGGCATGGGTGGAGCTATTCAAGCTCACTACATGCTGGTCATCAGTCCGCATGACCTGGGCTTCTTCGTCTCATTGAACTTTGTCATTTTCCTGTTGTTCGGTGGCCTGCAAACGCTGTGGGGGCCGGTGCTGGGTGCCGTACTGCTCACGGCCCTGCCGGAGATGTTGCGCTTCACCAACGAGTACCGGCT
>Ga0134122_10002161_pt1 | contig 14377 bp, 16 predicted proteins | sample KB302_FD_96461 | JGI IMG/M metagenome (GOLD analysis project Ga0134122, IMG submission 96461) | Terrestrial soil microbial communities without Nitrogen fertilizer from Kellogg Biological Station, Michigan, USA - KB3-0-2 | ecosystem: Environmental > Terrestrial > Soil > Unclassified ... | reverse complement strand
TTCATCGATTCGATCGTGAATGGAACACCAGCCGCGGTGACCGCTCTTGATGGGTTCAAGTCAGTCGAGCTTGTGGACGCGTGTTATCGCGCGGTGCATACAGGCGAGCGGATTAGTCTCAAACAATCGGATCAGTAACGCCCTTGAATGGATTCGGCTCGTCGGGAGTGATTCGAATGAGCGCCTGCTCGCAACGCTGGATTCGGGGTCGGATGCTGCGATGAACGCTACTTGCCCGAGCCGTTCGAGGAAGTGAACCGGATGATCTGGTTGTAAGTAGGATTCTTCTCGCCCGGTTCCGCCGCCGGCTTGATTGCTTCGATTACCGAAGCGGGAGGCGCCGCTCCGAGGTGAATGTTACTGTAGCGCGCGTAGATCGTCCTAACGTAATTTTGAGTTTCGAGAAACGGCGGTATGCGATAGCCGTAAAACTCGACCGCGCCTTCGCCCGCGTTGTAACCCGCAAGCGCAAGCCTCACATCTCCGTTGAAGCGATCCAGCAGCCATCGCAGGTATCTGGTTCCACCCAGGACGTTCTCACGTGGATCGAAGATGTTGGTCACGCCAAAACGCGAGGCAGTCGCCGGCATGAGTTGCATCAACCCCGAGGCCCCCTTCACCGACACCGCCCCGCGATTGAAGCCGGATTCGGCGCGCATAACGGAGAGAATCAAGCAGGGATCAAGTCCGTTTCTTCCGGCGGCTTCCTGGACCAGCGCATCGATGGCTGTGTTACCCGAAGAGATGTGATGCCCTGCGAGTGCGACTGGAACCTTGATCTGGGCCGCGGGCTTGAGCGCCGCTGCTTCCGCATCTTTTTTCTTCTTCAGTTCTTCGGCGCGTGCTCGCTCCTGATCGGCATTGGTCAGGGGAACCGGCGGACGCTCCGGCGGTGAAAGCGGGCGCTCCTGCGCGAACGCGCCGCAGCAACAGCCGAGAACGAAAACTATGATCGTGAGAAAACTTCTTGTCATTTATTCCTGTACCGTAACATGCGCGAGATCGGCCGAGTCGGCCCCGCGCACAAATAGTATCAACTTCTGTTTGTTGCCGACCTGCTTCGGATCGAACATGATCACCCCGGTTAGCGACTCACCGGGCGTCAGAGCATTCTCAGTCTTGCTTTGATTGACTTCAATAGTAATCGGCTTGATGTCCTTAAGCTCGCCCGTCTCGAGCGACATAGCCGTGAAAGCGAAATCCTTGTCACTGGTGTTCTGGATGGTGTAGCGGAGATAGGCCTTATCGTCGAACACGAGCACTCGAGGATCAAGCAGCAGCACCATCCTCTTGGTAGCGGCGCGCGTGTTGGCGACCTTCATCTCGCGCAACCCGAGCATCAGCGCCTGCATGAAGCGCCGGTCAACTTCCTGACCTGCCTTGAGTGAGGCCTGATGATCAGCTTCAAGGACCCTGGCGTCGGCTTCAGCTATCTTGCGATCGGCTTGCTGCTGTGCGTTTCGAATAATCTCCGCGGCCTTTGTGCGGCCCTGCTGTTCGGCTTCGGCCTTTAGGCGTTCGAAATCGGGCGCGGGTTTTTCCAAGTCCGCCGAGTGCCCGTCAGAAGCCGGGGCCGAGACTGCGGGTTTGGTGTCAGCCGCTACTTCCGTGATGTTCACCATGCGATGCGCCTGCCCAGCCGCAACAACGCTCAGGTCGAAGCTAAAGGTGTGTTTTCCCCCGCCGGTCTTGACGAACATATTGCTGGCGCCGCGTGAGGAAACGGGTTTGATGAAAACTTCGTTGCCGGGTTGTTCAGCCGTGCCGCTTCGTTGAACGACAAAGGTTCCCTTTCCGGTCCCGCCGTCATACAAGTCGCCACAGATAATCTCCTGAACGGGCTCGGCGAAACGGATCATCGTGGTAATACCCTGAGCTGTCTTGATATCACCGATCTTATCGGGGCCAAGTGCGAGCGTGACAATCGCGGACTGCGCATTCGAAGCCGCGCAAAACGCCAACAACATTACACCAGAAATAACTGCTTTCACTTGCCTCCTCAGCTTCACACCCAAATAGGTAACAGCTCGATATTTAGAGCGAGAACAATTATCGTGTGTGGGGGACGGCGTAAGCAAGTGCAAAGTTTTGGTGACGTTCTGATGCGCCGTTGCAGGATTGCGCATGCGCGACGCTCGTAGTTCGGCTTTAGTTCTTTAGGAGTCTGTCGGAAGAATGGTTTTTCTCTGCGTAATCTCAGCGCGCTCCGCGTCTCTGCGGTGAATTTGAACCGAAAAACAGCTCACTGCAGAGGCGCTGAGAACGCAGAGAACGCGCAGAGTTCTCTTTTCGATAGGCTCCGGAAGGCCTGCTACGAACGCTCTTCCTGAGATCGAAGCAACACCCGATTTTCACAAGCTTGAAATCAGGAGATGAGGCCGATTCGCCCGATGAGTGATTCAAATCGCGCGTCTGATCTGACCCTGTCGAAGATGGGATCAACCTTGATGTAAGCGAGGTAGCCGTATCGTTCTTCGCAAGCGCGATCAAGATATTCGAACACCCGGTCGTTGTCACCGAAGCCCAGATAGACTCGCGCTATCAAATACGCGGGCACGTATCGACAGTGGGATATTGCCTCAAGCTGCCTCAACACTTCTTGCGCACGATCAGTCTCACCCCGCATCGCGCAAAAGTGGCCGCGCGCCGATAACAACTCGAGATCTTCGCCTGAGAGAGCGAGCGCCTTCTGAAATTCGGCCACTGCTTCCTCGCTCATTTGCTTCTGCTCGTATGTTTGCGCGAGCCGTCGATGCGCGAGCCCGAATGCCCCATCTAGCTCAATCGTCTTTACGTATTGTTCGATCGCCTCGTCGTAGCGCCGAGCCAGATGCAACAACCATCCTCGATTGGTATTGATCGCCAACGAAAGCGGATCAAGCTCGCACGCGCGATTGATCTGCACAAACGCTTCTTCGAATCGCCCGAACGCCGCCAGCGTCACCGCGTACCAGTTGTGAGCCCACGCGTAGCCCGGATTCAGCTTGATCGTCTGCTTGAATCCCCGCTCCGATTTCTTCCAGTCCCAATCGTAGCCGAATCTCACAAACGCCAGCGACGCGTGAGCTTCGGCAAGCTTGTCATCCAGTTCCAGCGCCCTCGTCGCCGCGGCCTTCGCGATCGGAAACGCGTCCTTCGGCGCAAGCGAGCTGTAGCTCGCAAGAATGTTGTAAGAGTCAGCCAGACCCGCGTAAGCAAGCGCATAACCCGAATCCAGATCGATCGCCTGTTGGAAATACTCGATTCCTTTCTTTAGAGCTTCTTCGGTGCGTTTGTTCCAATAGAATCGGCCCTTGAGATAGAGCTGATATGCGGCGGTGTTTTCGGTATGGCGTTTGGCCAGTTGCTTCTTCTGCGCCCCACTCAGCTTCAAGCGCAGGTTTTCAGAGATCTCTTTTGAGATTTCGTCTTCAATTTTAAAAATGTCTGACAGCTCACGATTGTATTGATCGCCCCATAGATGAGACCCGTCCTCCGTATCGACTAACTCCGTCTTGACGATCAACTGCTCGCCACGCTGAACCAATCTGCTGGTCAGCAGCGCGCGAACGCCAAGCTCCTGCCCGATTCGGAGCGGATCGATTTCCCTGCCCTTGTAGCGGAACACCGTGCTGCGCGCCATCACTCGAAGCTTCGGAAGCTGCGAAAGATTATTGATGATGCTCTCGGTGATTCCATCCGAAAGGTATTCGGTGTCGGGATCGCCGCTCTCGTTGATCAGCGGAAGGATGGCGAGTGAATCGATCGGCTTGCGGGATCGCGCGCGGCGCGTGGCCACTGTCCTCGGCGATGTTGCCCGGCTTATGTTCACGCCGGTGTCGTAGTCGCGCTTGAGGTTGCGCAAGTCCGTTGCCAGATCGCGAACGCTTTGATACCGCCGATCGCGATCTTTTTCCATGCTCTTGCGCACGATGCGTTCGAGCTCGGCCGGCAGGTCATAGTTGAAGCGCGCAATCGCGACGGGTTCTTTATGAATGATGTTGTCGATGATCTCGGTTGTGCCCGCGCCCTCAAACGGCAACCTGCTGGTGAGCATTTCGTACATCACCACGCCGAACGAAAAGATATCGGTTCGAGTATCGATATCGCGGCCCAATGCCTGCTCGGGCGACATGTATGAAACAGTACCCAGCACGATTCCAAACGCGGTCTGCGCGCCAAGCGGCACAGTGGGGTCGCTGGCGCCGCCCGGCCCGCCGCCAGGTTGAGCTTTCGCCAATCCGAAGTCGAGCATCTTTACAAGCCCGCGCTCGGTCACCATAAGGTTCGAACTCTTCACATCGCGATGAATAATCCCCAACTCGTGCGCTTCATCGAGAGCTTCGGCGATCTGTATCGAGATATCTATAACCTCGGCGGACGGAAGAAACTTGTTCGCGATTCGAAGCGAGAGCACTTCGCCTTCGACGTATTCCATCGCAATGAACATCGCGCCCTGGTGTTCTCCGATGTCGTAGATGGCCGCTATGTTTGGAGACCGCAGCGCCGAAGCAGCACGAGCTTCGCCGAGAAACCGCGCGCGGCGATCGGGGTCGTATTGAAACGACGCGGGCAGAAACTTGAGGGCAACTTGCCGTCCGAGCCGCGTGTCCTCGGCGAGATAAACCTCACCCATCCCGCCCTCGCCGAGCTTTGTGATGATGCGGTAGTGGGAGATGTTTTCGAGGTTCACGAGTTGCACTCAGCGTCGCGACGATGCAAAAGACAGGATTCTCGCTGACTCAGAACGCCGTGAGTCTAACAGAGCGATAGGAAACCGAGACACCGACCTTAGCCAGCCAACTTAAGCTCTATGACAGGCACAGCTCTCATTGAGCTTCGGCTTGTCTTCTTTTGCATAAGACGGTCCATCTCGCGAACGGCAGTCGCTGAAAAATATCGTTCCCCGCAACGCGAACAGACCCTGGCGGGAACTCGTTCGAAGATGAAGTGCTTTCCGTTTCGATGACGGTAAATCGTAACGAGCTTCTCGTCGCTCTCGATCGGCGAATTGCAATACTCGCAAAAATCTGGCTTCATTGGCGTTCCTCTATGGCATATGTCGTTATTATACGCATCAACCCGGACGGCAAAAAAGGCAGACTACCTCGACCTCCACTTGATCATTCCTGCATCGACCACGGATAACAAAACGAATTCCCCTTGGGTCGTCAGTGAGTCGCAGCACGAGTTTGCCACGAAGCAAAATATCCCTCACGTCTTCGTCAGTGAGCGCATCCTCGTCCATTTCCTCGAGCGCGTGCGTCGTGAATTCGTAACTTCCGTCTCGAACCGCTCGCCTAATGCGTTTAACGCTCATAACGGTCGCCGGTCATCAGGGGTGCAGCTTGCGGCCAACGCCTCGGGAACCGATAAGCTCATTCCTCGTCTTCGCCGGCAAAGAACTCTTTCTCTTCCTCAATGACCCTGCGCTCGAATCTGCTGATCACATACACCGTACCAACTATGATCACCACCACAAGCAGGATTATTTGAATACGCTTGAGGTCGCCTATCAGTTTTTCGACACCGGTCGCGAACGTGAAGCCCAAACCGGCGAGCACGCCCACCCACACGATACAGCTCGCGAGGGTCAGAAGCGCAAACCTGAGAAATCCGAATTGGGCGAGACCCCAGAACATTGCGCTCGTGGTTCGCAGCCCGTACACGTACTTCACAATGAAGACAGACAGCACCCCAAACCTCTGCATAAGCTTTTCGATTCGCGGCCGCGCGCGAACGAAGAATTGCAGGCTCCGGGCGCGGCCTCTGAACCGCATTCCGATCATGTAGCTGAGTGTGTCGCCGATGAAACCGCCCGCCGTTCCCACCACAAGCGCTTCTTCAAAAGTGAATAGACCGGCGCGAGCCAGCACGCCCGAAAACAGCAGCGTGAGATCGCCCTCGATCATTGTTCCGAAGAAGACCGCCCACAATCCGTATCTTTGCAGCAGCTCGTACATTCGTAGTTTCTGGTTCGTTTCTGGCGGCGCGATGAACCTCAACTGAACCAGAAACTGATGCGCAATTTGAGTTCGAGGATTCTAGCGCACTTTGCCAAAATTGACATCCTTTTCAGGCGTTTGATATTCTGGAACTCAAGCGCAATCAAAGCTTCCGGGGCGGCACGGGTATCCGCTATGACAACCAGCCAGACTAACGAATCAGTGTTCATCGGTATCGACCTCGGAGGCATCACTCTGAAAGGCTCACTGGTCGCGGCCACGGGCGAGATCATCAACGAGACGCGAATCGAGACCGAACAACGCAACGCCAGCGCCTTGTTCGGGCAGCTCACCGAAGCCGCGCTCGCGCTTCGCGACGACAAGCGCGCAGGCGGGCGAGTGGCTGGCATCGGCGTCGGGATACCGGGTCTGGTCAATCGCAAAACAAATCGCATCGAGGTAATGCCGAACCTTCCCGGGTTCTCTGAAATCGACATAAAGACCGAGCTTACAAAAGCAACCGCCTTACCGGTGATCCTCGACAACGACGCGAACGCGGCGGCCTACGGTGAACTGCAAGTCGGCGCGGCTCGCGGGAAACGAGAAGTCTTTTTCGTCTCGCTTGGAACGGGAATCGGCGCGGGCTTGATCATCGACGGAAAGATTTATCGCGGCGCGGGCGGGTTTGCCGGAGAGTTCGGACACATGACGATCGACCCCGAAGGCATCGAGTGCGCTTGCGGCAACATCGGGTGCCTCGAAACGATCGCGTCCGGGCCCAACATTGTTCGCCGGACTCGCGAGCGGCTCTATCGTGACCGGACTTCGTCGCTTTCGCGGCTCGGGATTCCGCGAGATCGCGAGTTCACCGCGGAAGACATCGCGCACGCGGCTCGCGACGGCGACGAGATGGCTCAGGTGATGATGGGGCGCACCGGCATGTTTCTCGGCATAGCTCTCGCGGCAGTGATCAACCTGCTGAACGTCGAGATGGTAGTGATGGGCGGCGGCGTTATGGAAGCGGGTGATTTGATTTTGAAGCCTACGATCAAGGAGACTCGCCGCCGAGCGTTCCCGCCTTCGTTCAATAGTTGCGAGATTGTTATCGCGAAGCTTGGGGCTACAGCGGGAATGATCGGCGCCGCGCTGATGGCGAGGGATCAAACGGGCTAAGAATCAAGCCGCCTCGGCTGCGAGTAGTTGAAGCGCCCTTCGCTTGGATTGACTCCACAACCCTATCCCGCAAGAAAGCGCTTGCCTGTAAGCATATCGAATCCGAGCCTTATTCATGTCACTGAGCAGGGCTTCTTCCCTGGTCCTGTGTTCTCTTCGCAACCGTTCTACGCTTCTTAGGTATGAGACGGATCAACGAACGCAGAGCCGCATTTACAGACTCAGAGTCCGGGAAGTACTCGCGAACATCCGGCGCCAACGTTACCGCGCCTTCTTTGGGCTTCACCTCTTTCATCACTGTAGAGCCGTCACGGTGATGAACCGTGATCGTATAGCCACTCTGCATTGCCCGATAGTGCTTGCCGCGCACGCCGCCAGAGAAGTCATATTCGCGACGCATGGTGTCTTTGTCTCTCCGGGTGGTTCTACGCGATGCCTTCTTCATATCGTCTCCGCTCGCTCCGGGATGCTCGACGGGAGCTGATGATGCGTATCTTCGCACCCCTTTCAGTATAGTTCACGACCAGGACTCGCCCGCTCTCGGAGCGGCCCAAGTTGACATAGCGCGTTTCCTCAATGGAATGATCGGGGTCCTCGATGGTAAGTGAGATGGGATCACTAAAGACGGTGATGGCCTCTTCGAAATCGACCTTGTGGTTGCGCTTGTTCTCGTTAGCTTTTTCCTCATCCCATTCAAAGTCCGGTTTCATCATCGGTCCTTCAATCCGAAAGTGTACCACGATTGTTGAGCAATGGATTAGCGCGAAGAGCAGTTCAGCGGTCATATCGACTGCGAACGCTCCGCTGGATTTCCTGCCTGCTTAGCGCTGAGCCGGGGCTGCTGAGGAGATTCTGTTTTCGCCGCGCCAGTTCTTCTTTTTGCCAATCGTGTACTGGAACGTCTTCTGGCGTGCATGCGATGTCATCCCACAGATCTTCCACTATCTCAGAATCGTTGCTGCCAGCGCATGCAAATTGCACATCGCAGCCCCGACTCTCCATGACAGTAGGGATTCTCGATGTGATTCAGATCTTGTCGGCAGTTAATCCGGTTCTATTTGGCGACGAAAAGCCTGCGATCGAGTCATACAAAAACGTCGGGAAAGCTTAGAATGGTTCGTCGATGAAGACGATAAGTACGCCTTCAAGAAATCTGAACCTATTGCGAAGGATGTTCTCCGCCTATACGACTACGTCCGGTTATCACTTCAAGGAAAAGTACAATGCTGTTGAGGTTCGACAGGTGAGCCCTTTGCTCTCAAGCATTCGATTCGTTGTCGCGGTCGGCAGCTAACGCTCCCTGCTGTGATGCTTCATTTCCTCTCTAGAGGGAAAAGGTCAGGTGGGGCTTCGCGTGCAATATGCAATTCCAGTCTACGTAACGGCGTAGTCCGTGTAAGGCCTGAGTTGAGGATGCCGAAAACCCAGCACGATGTCCTCCTTGGGAATCCCTGCTGCTTCAAGGTCCGCAGCGATCCCGCTTTCGGTGTTGTCTTCCTGAATCCAGATTTTTCCATCCATGATTTCAAGATGCGCAACCATGCCATGCTCACGGTGTTTTTGGTTCCAGCCTAGAGAAACAAGCGCATACTGATCGCGTTCGCGGTCGAACAGAACGCGGTTTTCGAGGTTGCCATAGGAATATCGAACCTCTTCGTATGCCTTCAATATTCTCTCGATCAAGTCGCGATAACGATCTAGCTTATCCATCGTCTAATCTCCTCGGTATCTGAGTCGAACACGATCACTCGCAGCCGTTTCTTGAGCAGCAGTAGCTCGCCAATTGGTTCTTCAAATACCGCTTCGTAGGCAGCTTCTTCAACCGCGAGATACAGAATCCGATCGGGTCTGTCTCTGCCAAGACTTCCGCATACAGCACAAACTGACCAAGGGCCTGTTCCAAATCCAGCACATCCGATCTGCCCACGAAGCTCTTGATCTCAACTGCAATCCTCGAGCCCGCTCTCTCAGCCGCCAACAGTCTTTGAGCGGCCAGGTCGACATATAGAACCTTCCTGCCAAACCTGATCGTTAGCGGGTCATCGGTAATCGTCCATCCATCCTTGATGAGCGCGTTCTTGACCTGATCGTGATAGATATCCAGCGCGGGCATCGTTATTCTCCAATCGCTTTCCGCGCCAATTGTATCGCCGCCACTGTGTCCTGCTCAATGAGAAGTAGCGGACCCGCCCTCTGGACACGCGTCGGCAGGTTCGGCGCGCTACTGCTATACTCTCTGTTCGCCGCTAGTTTAACTGAGTTCCTATGGTAGATCTCCAACACATCCGAAACTTCTCGATCATCGCCCATATCGATCACGGTAAAAGCACGCTTGCCGATCGCTTGCTCGAAGACACCGGAGCGCTCTCTCATCGCGAGATGTCTGAACAGGTCCTCGACGCCATGGACCTTGAACGTGAGCGCGGCATAACCATCAAAGCTCACGCCGTCAGGCTGAACTACACCGCTCGGGACGGCGGGCAGTACATTCTCAATTTGATCGATACGCCCGGGCACGTCGATTTCTCTTATGAAGTTTCGCGATCGCTGTCGGCTTGTGAGGGAGCCCTACTTGTCGTCGATGCGTCCCAGGGAGTCGAAGCGCAGACACTCGCGAATACTTATCTCGCGCTCGATCACAGCCTGCATTTGATTCCCGTCATCAACAAGATCGATCTGCCCGGCGCCGAACCCGATCGCGTGCGCGAAGAGATCGAGCAGACAATCGGACTCGACACTCATAACGCCTTGATGATCTCAGCCAAGATGGGCACGGGCATCGATGAGGTGCTCGAGGCAATAGTTCGCGAGATCCCGCCGCCAGCGGGAGACCCAACGGCGCCGCTCAAAGCGTTGATCTTCGATTCGTGGTTTGACAGTTACCGCGGAGTGGTCGTGTTGATGCGCGTGATCGACGGCGTGATTCGGCCGGGCATGCGAGTCCGCTTGATGGACGCGGAAAAAGAATACGAGGTTGACGCGCTCGGAGTGCTCACTCCGAAGCCGGCCGTTATCGACGAGTTGGGCGCGGGCGAAGTAGGATTCTTCACCGCTCAGATCAAGACCGTCAGCGATGTCGAGATCGGCGACACGGTGACCGAAGCCTCGCGACAGACTGTTACGCCGTTCCCCGGATTCAAACGCATCAAGCCGATGGTGTTCGCGGGTCTCTATCCAATCGAGTCGAACAAGTATGAAGAACTGCGCGACGCATTGGACAAACTTCGCCTGAACGATTCGTCATTCTTCTACGAGCCCGAAGCGTCGGCCGCGCTCGGGTTCGGATATCGCTGCGGTTTCCTGGGTTTGTTGCACATGGAAATCGTTCAGGAGCGGCTCGAGCGCGAATTCGATCTCGAGCTGATCACCACCGCGCCGACCGTTCGTTATCGAGTGACCACAACATCCGGCGAAGTGACTGAAATCGACAGCCCGGCGAAGCTGCCCGATCCCGGCAAGATCGAAAAGATCGAAGAGCCGATCATTCGCGCGATGATAATGAGTCACGACGACTACGTTGGGCCGCTGTTCGCGCTGCTCGAGGAGAAGCGCGGCACTCAGCTTGGCTTCGAGTATCTGACTCCAAAGCGAGTGTTGCTCACTTACGAATTGCCGCTTGCTGAGATCATGCTGGACTTTTACGACCGCTTGAAATCGCTGTCGCGGGGCTATGCGTCATTCGATTATGAATTGACCGGCTATCGCGACGGAGATCTGGTCAAGCTCGACATGCTGGTCGCCGGCGAGCCCGTCGATGCGCTATCGCTGATCGTCCATCGCGAGTTCGCGTACACTCGAGGCCGGTCGCTTGTAGAGAAGATGCGCAAGCTGATTCCTCGCCAACTGTTCGAGGTCCCGATTCAAGCCGCGGTCGGAAGCAAGGTGATCGCTCGCGAGACGGTGAAGGCGCTTGGCAAGAACGTCATCGCCAAGTGCTACGGCGGAGACATCACGCGCAAACGCAAGTTGCTTGAAAAACAAAAAGAGGGCAAGAAACGAATGAAGCGCGTCGGTAAAGTAGAGATCCCGCAGGAAGCGTTCCTGGCAGTGCTGAAAGTAGATGACTAAGAGAGTGCGGAGTTCGGAGTTCGGAGTTCGGAGTCGGGATGCGGCGTTCAGAGTACCGACTTTAGTCGGAATCTTGCGAATGCGAAATACCCGACTAAAGTCGGTACTCTGAACGCCCGAATTCAATCAACGCTCAAACTATTCAGCGAAGAGTTTACTGATTCTTTTCTTCTCCCAAGCCAAACCCTCACTGCAGCCAATGAAAGCGAGCCCGCGATCAACATCATCAGGCCTCCGATGAAGAGCCACTTATCGCCGGGAGATTGCTCCCACAATGTCGGATCCGCATTCTGCACATCGACGTTGATCTGTGAGCCAAGATAGTAAAGACCAGAACCGGCCAGCAATAACATCACCGCCGAGATCACTAGCACGCGAAGAGCTTTCTTCATTGTGATATCCATATCGCTCCTTACTCGTTCAGTTTGAACACGAAGACAATCACTCCAGTCACCCGCACTGGAACCCCGTTCAGCAGCGTCGGACCGAATCGCCAGCGGCGCGCCGCATCAACCGCCGCACTCGCAAGCATCGGGTGACCGCTCACAGCGCGAGCCGATTCGACGCGGCCGTCCGGTGAGACGATGACCTCGACCGACACGTCACCCTGGAGCCGGATTTTCTTCCCGAGTTCAGGATAAGACGGCACTACGCGCTCGATAGCCTTGCCTTGAAGGATCTGTGAGACAACTCGAAGTGGTCTTTGATCGGGTGTCGGCTGCGCGGCGGGCTTTGGTCTCGGCGGATCGGGCTTGGGAGGCGGGTCGCCTTTCGCGTCCCCTCCGATTACTCCGAAGCCGACCGGCGGACCGGCGGGGCCGTCTGCCGATCCCGGGCCGGCATCGACGCCGAAGTGATCGACAATCGTCATCGGAGGTCTTAAGTCAGCGCGAGTGTTGCCCAGGTTCTCGAATCTCTGGACTCTTAGATAATCGGGTCGCTGTGTGTTGTGCGATGTTGGCCCGGGCCCGCAATACGGCGGTGGCGGTACGTGAACGAACGCTGCTGGAAGCCGGATAATTGGGGTCACTTCACACGAATCCGCCAGCTTCGGAGCATACGCAAGCACCGAAACAACGAACGCGCTCGCAATCGCGAACACGTACATCGCCGATGTCAGTAGAAAGAACTTCCCCGTCGTGTGGCGGCGACGCTGCCGTGAAGACACAACCAGTTGATCGAACATGATGTTTTCCTCCTCACGCTGATCTCATTCACAAAGATCGCGCGACACGAGAGGCGCTCTCGTTATTAACATGGCGCTCAATGAATCGAAAGGAAGGCGCTCTTCGGAAGGAACTGATACTAAGACCGCAAGCCGGCAGCTCGCGCTACGTCACCCAAGCCGGCAGCTTCGATGCGCTACCCACCAACATCCATCTTCTCAACCAGCAGAATGATGCGAGTCGGCACGGGACGGCCTGAAACAGTTGCCGGCTGAAACGTCCGATCTCGCAACGACCACCAAAGCTGCTCGACCAGGTAAGGATCTTGCGGCGTGTTGAGCATGTCCACCAGCCGGCCGCGACCTTCGGGGTCAACCTCGACCAGGGCGGACATTCCCTGATTGCCCGGCTTCTGGTAAGCAATGTGACTGAAACTGACGAGAGCGCTGTTATCGAGCACGCGCGGCAGCTGATAATACTGTTGGGCGTCGGTCGAGCCCGAGTCCGGCAGAATATTGTTGTAGCTGCGATACTCGCGATTCGAGCCGCTGATGATCGGATAAATGCCGGCCTGCTCGCTGCTGGCATTACCCAGTGGTATCGGCCTGAAACTCGAGAACAACGACGTGAATGACACAATCGAGAACAACACTCCCGCGGCAACGGCTACGGGTCGCGGATTCAGCTTGAGCAGCCACTCATAGACAAGCTCGCCCAGAGTGATCTCACGACGCGCCCGGCGTGTTGCCTGAGTCATGATGTTGCTATGGAGCTCGCGCGGCAGTGGCGGCGGAACGATGTCTCTCAAACGCAGAGAGATCGCTTCAGTTTCAGCCAGATGCAGGCGGCAACCATCGCATTCGGACAGATGCTCGCGATACTCGATGGCCTCAGTCTCTTTGAGTTGCCGATCGATATACGCTGATGCTGTCAGGTTTAAGTTCTTGCATTCCATAAAAGTGCCTGTTGATGCGTGTCATCGAGCAACGGATCCCGTTTCACGCATCACGTTTCATAACAGTTCTCGTACGCGTCTCCGGAGCTCTTCTCTCCCGCGCGCGATTCGAGACTTGACAGTTCCAATCGAAATCGAAAGCGTCGCGGCAATTTCTTCGTAAGACATTTCTTCGATCTCGCGAAGCACCAGTGCAATCCGGTACTCCTGTTTTATTCCGCCCAGCGCCTGCATCACGTGTTCTTCGCGCTCGCTCGAAATCGCCAGCGCTTCCGGTGATCGGGATGGCGCGGGCAAAAGGCTTCCGATCGTGGTGCCAGACTCGCCGCGCGTCAGATCGAGCGATATCGTTTCGTCGCGATGCCGCCTTCGCCACCATCGCTGCTGATTCATTGCCTGGTTGATCGCGATGCGATAGATCCAGGTTTTCAATCCCGCTTCACCGCGAAAGCTGCCAAGCCCTCGGTAGATCTTCAAAAACGTTTCCTGCGTCGCATCCCGCGCTTCCTCCGCGTCCTGCAGCAATCGGAAGCAAAGCGAATAGACCGGCCGCTCGAAGTGAGTCACCAGCTCTTCGAATGCCGCAAGCTCCCTGGCGCGCAACCTGGAGATCAGGTCTTCCTCGGGTAGGCGCTCAATTGCTCTGGCATCGAGCTCGAGCCCGGTGAGGGTGGATTGGTCCAATGCGGCCATGTCTCGGGCTGACATCAGGTGGCGCTCCTTGGGTGAACAACTGACCGGAGTGGGCCACCGCCCGGCCTTCTGAAGCCGAGCGCCGTATAGCTCCAAGTGGAACGGGCAGTGGCCCTCACCTCACTTGTCGCTAGCTTAGACACCCTGTCCGATCGGAATGTTCCGACCTGTTGAACTTTAGCACAAAGGCCGATGCGCCGGCACAGTTTATCCCGAAGGATCGAGATCGGATGTGATTAAGAGACTTGGTGTCTTGATTCACCGCTGATTTGCGATGCCTTCGGTCCGCAGATGGCCGCTGATCTGAGAAAATCAGCGGACCGAAGGCTGCGCAAAATCAGCGGTGAATTCGTTGTTGTCGTCCCTCCCTTAATTTCATCCGACGGGCACCTCGCCCT
>Ga0134122_10002158_pt1 | contig 14385 bp, 11 predicted proteins | sample KB302_FD_96461 | JGI IMG/M metagenome (GOLD analysis project Ga0134122, IMG submission 96461) | Terrestrial soil microbial communities without Nitrogen fertilizer from Kellogg Biological Station, Michigan, USA - KB3-0-2 | ecosystem: Environmental > Terrestrial > Soil > Unclassified ... | reverse complement strand
GTGCGGATAGGCATCCGCGTGCTCGAGCGCGGCGGCCACCGGGCGGACCTCGGCGTCGACGAACGCACGCACGGCGCTCACGATGTCGGGGGTCATCGGAACGGGATAGTACAATGGAAATTGCCGATGCCCCTGGACGACCTGGCCCTCCGGCTTCAGAGCTGGCTCGATCGTCTCGTGCGTCGCCTGCGGTTGGGGCGCGCGCCCGAAACGGGGAGCAAGCGGTTGCTCGTGATCCAGATCGACGGCCTCTCGCGCGCGGTGCTCGATCGCGCCCTGGCCCACGGTCAGATGCCGTTTCTGCGGCGCCTGCTCGCACGTCCCGGCTATCGGCTCTCGCCCATGTCGGTCGGGCTGCCCACCTCCACGCCCGCGTTTCAGATGGCGGCGATGTACGGCGTGCGGCCGGACATCCCGGGCTTTCACTTCCACGACAAGCGGCGGGGCGCCGACGTGTACTTTCCGCGTACCGGCGATGCCGCCGGGGTCGAGGAGCGTCAGGCGGCCGGCCGCCGGGGGATCGTCACGGGGGGCAGCGCCTACGGATGCGTGTTCACGGGCGGCGCGGTGAACAACTTGCTGACGTTCACCATGCTCAAGCGCCCCTCGGGCGCCGGGCTGCTGCGGGCGTTGTCGGCGGCGATCGTGCTGGGCTGGGTGATCGTGAAGAGTCTGGCGATCTCGGTCCTCGCCCTCGCCCGCGCCCTGCTCGGCTTGGTCGCCGACCCGGTGACCTCGCAGCAGGGGTGGAAGCTCCTGATGCTGAAGATCGGCGTGTCGGTGTGGATCCGGGAGCTCTTCACGCTGTCGGCCTCGCGCGACCTGTACGCCGGCGCGCCGGCCGTCTACGTCAACTACCTCGACTACGACATCTTCGCCCACGCCTGGGGACCGCGGAGCGCGCGCGCGCTGCGATCCCTGCGGGCGGTGGACGCCTCGATCCACCACCTGTACCGGGTGCTGCGCCGGACGCCCGAGCACCGCTACGACCTCTACGTGCTGTCCGATCACGGCCAGGCCCACTGCACGCCCTACGAGCGCCTCACCGGCGGCCGGCACCTCGAGCACCATCTGTTCGAGGAGTTCCTCGCCCCCGCCGGCGCCCACGAGGTGGCACCGGGCCGACCGCACGGCCGCCAGCTGTCGACCGGCATCAAGGCGCTGCGCCGCAGCGGCGTGCAGGGCGTCGTGCAGCGGTTCGTCAACTATCTCGAGCACGACTTCCCCTGGCGGCTGGGCGAGGTGAAGGAGGCCCACGAGCACGACGGCGTGCGGGTGATCGCCGCCGGACCGAACGCCTTCGTCTACTTCCTGGACAATCCCGATCCGCTGACGCTCGAGCAGATCGAGGCGCGCTACCCCAAGCTCGCCGAGGACATGTCGCGCGCCCGCGCCATCGGCTTCGTGCTGGCACGGACCTCCGCCGAGCCCGTCTGCTTCTGGCGCGGGAAGCGATATCAGCTCGAAGAGCTCGGCGCCGGGCCCTTCGCCGATCGCGAGGATCTCGCGCTGGTCGTCAGCGGGATCCGTGATCTCATGGCCATGCCGAGCGCGGGCGATCTGGTGATCTACGGCCTGGAGTCCAGCCAGGGCCACGTGTCGTTCGTGCGCGAGACCGGCGCCCACGCCGGTCCCAGCGCCGACGAGATGCAGACCTTCATCATCACGCCGCCCGGCGTGTCGCTGCCGCTGCCCATCACGCACCCGGTGCAGCTCTATCCGCATTTCGACCGCTACCAGGACGCGGCGGCATGACCCCGCTCGTCGTCGCCAGCTACAACATCCACCGGGGGGTCGGCCTCGACCGCAAGCGCGACCTCGATCGTATCGCCCAGGTCATCGGCGAGATGAGCCCCGACGTGGTCGGCCTGCAGGAGGTCGTGCGCGAGAACGGCATGGCCCACGCCGACCAGGCGACGTACCTGGGCCAGGCCCTCGGCATGCAGGTCGTGATGGGCGAGACCCGCTCCTACGGCAGTGGCACCTACGGCAACGCCGTGCTCACGCGCCTGCCCGTGCTGAGCTCGGTGCGGTGCGATCTGTCGTGCGACGGTCGCGAGCCGCGCGGCTGTCTGCGCGTGGACCTGGACCTGGACCACACCGCGGTGCACCTCTTCAACTGCCACTTCGGCCTGGCCTTCCACGAGCGCCGGGCCCAGCTCGATCTCCTGGCCGGCTTTCTCCAGGCGGCCGACTGCGACGGACCGCGGCTGCTCGTCGGGGACTTCAACGAGTGGCATCGCGGCCCGGTAACGCGCCGGCTCCGTCGAGAGTTTTCCTCGCCCATGCGCCGGATGCGCCGCACGCATCCGGCGGTGTTCCCGCTGTTCCGGCTCGACCGGATCTACTGGGACGTCGAGCTGCAGGGCGAGGCGTTTCACGTCCACCGCAGCCGCCTGGCCCGGGTCGCCTCCGATCATCTGCCGGTCGTCGCCCGCCTTCGGGTCAGGCCCCATGGGCGCGCCGTGCCGTACGTGACCGGCGACGCTCTGCCGCCGGCCGAATAGCCACCGCCACGGACCCGACGCCCTCCGAGCCAGATTCGCCGACGAACGGGAGCGCGCCGTCCGCGCTCACGCCGGCCGCAGCGTCAGAGCACGACGGAGCCATGGCCATCGCGTCCGTGGTGCCATCCGCGCCCCGCGCCACGGCGCCGGTCATGGGGACGGCGAGGCGGCGCCTGGGCCAGGCGATGACCATCGTCTCGGCGCTGGTGCTCGTCGCGGTCGTCGGGTTTGTCATGTACAGCCACACGGGCGAGCCGCGGATGGCCCTCATCGAGCAGCCGGAGCGCGCGCTGGCCCTGATCGTGGGCCGCACGATGGATGTCGAGGCCGCGCTCCGGGGGGCGAAGCCGTGGGAGCGCCGGCTCTACGCGCTGACGCTCACCGACGGCGGCAGCGAGATCCGGCAGGCCATCACCTGGTACGAGGAGCTGGCGAGCTACTCGGTGTCACCCAACGTGGACCTGCACCTGGGCGTGCTCGTCGGCGAGGCGGGGCTCGAGGATCGGCTGCGGCGGACGCTCGGGCAGTGGCAGACGCGTGGCGATCCGCTGGACGCCTTCGCGGAGCTGCTCGGCGCGGCCTACCTGGGCGAGGGCGATCCCGACATCGACACGCTCGACCAGGTGCTCGAGATGCTCGGACCGGGCTGGTTCTCCGACGCCCTGCTGCTGCGTCTCGGCGCCCAGCTCGGCGACAGCGCGCCGGGCGACGTCGCGCGACAGGCCATCGCCGATCGCGCCGCGCCGCTCCTGTGGCGTCTCCGGGCCCTCATCGCCTTCGACGCGCTGCTGCTGGTCGCCGGCATCCTGGCCGTGGTGGCGCTGTGGCGGCGGCGCCGGAGCGGCGCGCACGTCGCGGCGGCCGCGCTGCCGCCGCCGTGGACGCTCGGCAGCGGCCTGGCCACGCTGATTCGCGGCGGCGCGCTGGCGGCGATCGCCTTGCTGGTCCTGGCGGTGACAAGCACCTGGCTCACCGAGCGACCGCTGCTGGCCGAGACCATCGAGCAGCCGTTGATGTATTTGCCGGTGCTGCTGCTCGCCTGGCGAACCTTGATGGCGCCCGCCGGACTCGGGTTCGCCTCGGCCTTCGGCCTGCGGCCGCGGGCCGGTGGCTGGCGACCGCTGATCCTGACGGCGCTCGCGCTGGTGGGCGCCGGCATCGTGAGCGACATCGGTCTCGGCCTGCTGAGCGAGCAGCTGGGGCTCAGCTCGCACTGGACCGAGTGGTTCGATGCCGATCTCGCCTGGGGAGGGACCTCCGCCGTGGCCGGCTCGCTGCTGGGCGTGGTGATCTTCGCGCCGCTGTTCGAGGAGCTGGTCTTCCGCGGCGCGCTCTACGGCACGCTGCGCGTCCGGCTGCGCTGGCCGGTGGCCGCGGTGGCGAGCGCGCTGATCTTCGCGGCCGCCCACGGCTACGGGCTCGCCGGCTTCGGCAGTGTGCTCGTCTCGGGCCTGCTCTGGTGCTGGGCCTACGAGCGGACGGGGAGTCTGCTCCCCGGCATGATCGCCCACGCGGCCAACAACCTCGCGGTATCCGTGACGCTCCTGGCGCTCCTGCGCGGCTGACCCCGCGCAGGGGCCTGGCCGACGGTCACGCCTGGCCGGCCAGCTCCAGCGCGGCGCCCAGCAGCGTGTTGGCGCCGTGCTCGATGTCGTCGATCGGCGTGAACTCTTCCTCGCAGTGGCTCCGGCCGCCCCGGGAGGGTACGAACACCATGCCGGTCGGGCCGATCGCCGCCATGTACTGCGCGTCGTGGCCCGCGCCGGAGAGGATTCGCCGGTGCCCGGCCCCGGTGGCACGGGCCGCCCGCTCGATCGCCCCGACCACGTCGGGTGCGAACGGCGTGGCCGGTACGCGCCAGTAATGGTCGAGCTCGTAGCGCACGCCCTCCCGCTGGCACGCCTCACGCACCAGACGATCGAGGATCGCGCGCGCTCGGTCGAGCACCGCGTCGCTCGGATCGCGCATGTCGATCGACAGCGCCACGCGGCCGGGGATGGCGTTGGGGATGTTCGGCGTGACGACGAGGTTGCCGACCGTCGTCACCAGCTCGCCGCCGAGCTCGCGCGCGATGCCGCGCACGCCGGAGACGACCTCGGCCGCCGCCACCAGCGCGTCGTGACGGATCCGCATCGGTGTGGGGCCGGCGTGGTCCTGCACGCCGTGGATCGTCACTCGCGACCACGCGATGGCCACGATGCCCTCGACGACGCCGACCGCTCGTCCTTCCTCCTCGAGGAACGGTCCCTGCTCGATGTGCAGCTCGAGGTAGGCGCGGATGGGCCGCGGCACGCAGGGCTCGGAGCCCAGGTAGCCGATGCGCTCCAGCTCATCGACCAGCCGGAGGCCGTCCTTGTCGCGGGTGTTGTACGCGTCCTCGAGCGCGATCTTGCCCGCCATCACGCCGCTGGCGATCATGGCCGGCTGGAAGCGGGCGCCCTCCTCGTTGGTGAAGATCACCAGCGTGACGGGGTGACGGGTGCGCACCCGGTGCTCGTTCAGGACCCGGATCGTCTCCAGCGCGCACAGCACACCCAGCTGGCCGTCGTACTTGCCGCCGGTCGGCACCGAATCGGCGTGCGAACCCATCATGACTGGCGGCTGCCCGGGCTCGCCCGCCCGCTCGCCGAAGATGTTGCCCATCTGGTCCACGGTCACCCGGAGTTCCGCCTCGCGCATCCAGCGGACCAGCAGGTCCCGACCGCGCTTGTCCTCGTCAGTGAGGGCCACGCGGGTGAGGCCGCCCCGCTCGGTGGCGCCGATCCGGCCAAGATCCTCCATGCTTTGCTCCAGGCGCTTGCGATCGATCCTCATGTCGCCTCCCAGCGGGGATTGTAGAACCGCGGAACATCATTCAACAATTCCGCGAGCCACGCGCTATTCTTGTCGTGGTGGCGTCCCTGGACATGGGATCCTCACGGACTACCTCACGCAGGACCTCGAGGTGCAATTGGCGTCCAGGATGACGACGGGCTGCCGGCGCGCTTTGTTGACGCTGGCGCTGGTACTGGCCACCGTCTCGCTTGCCCCCGGCGCTGATGCGCCCCCTGCCGAGCTGCCGATCTATGCGGTCGGCGATCAGTGGGCGCTCAGTGACGCGACCTACCGGCTGGACCGGATCCAGAAGGACGCCTACGTCTACGTGGCCGAGGGCAACCGGGAGATCTGGCTGGGTCGCGATCTCGGATTGCGCTATATCCGGCGCGGCTCGGAGTCGTTCGAGGTGGACCCGCCGCCCGGCCTGTCGTGGCCGCTCACGGTCGGCCGCCGGGGCGGACGGATCACCTTCGCGCGCTTCCGCGGCAACGAGATCGGCGAGGTCGAGGTCCAGTCGAGCTGGCGCGTCTTGGACTACGAAGACGTGGAGGTGGCCGAGCGCAAGGTCGGCGCCTTCCGCGTTCTCTACCAGCTCGATCCGGAGATCCCCGGACGCTTCAACAGCAATCCCTACCAGCGCTACGGGACGCTCGCGCGCTCCGCCAAGCTCGACTACACGGTCTGGTACTCGCCGGAGTCGCGGCGCATCGTCAAGGTGCAGTCCGGCCGGGCGGTCCTGAACTTCGAGATGCCGGGTGCGCCGACCGCCACCGCGCAGGCGCCGGTCGCCGCGCCGCCCCGCACCGAGCCGTCGCCGCCGAAAGCCGCGACACCGGCTCCGCCCGCGCCAGGTCCGGCTCCGCTGCCCCCGGTCGTTGCCGCGCCGGCGGCTCCGGTCACACCACCGGCTCCCGCCGCGCCGCTGGCGATCTCCGTGCGCTATCCGGCCGATGGGGCGCGGGTGAAGGACGAGCAGACGGTGGTGGCGGCCGTCGTCACGTCCGGACGGGGCGTCGGGAGCGTCACCGTCAGCCTCAACGGCCTCGAGGTGATGCGGCAGGCCGAGAAGACGCCGCAGCCCTCCGTCGTGGTGACGGCGCCGGTGACCCTGCGCGAGGGCAGCAATACGATCGTGCTCACGGCGCGCGAGGCCGACGGCACCGTCCGCCAGGAGGTGCGCACCGTCACGCTCGACCGCGAGCGCACCGCCGCCGCGCCGGCGGCGCCTCCACCGGCCGCCCGCGAGGCGTGGGCGGTCATCATCGGGGTGGGCCGCTACGAAAATCCAAAGATCCCCACGCTGCGCTACGCGGTGGCCGACGCCGAGGCGATCTACAAGGTGCTGACCGCCTCGGGGTTCAAGAAGGACCACGTGCTGCTGCTGACCGACACCGCCGAGCGCAAGCCGACCCTGCGCAACATGAAGTACGCGCTGGGAACGTTCCTGGCGCGGTCGGCCGGCAAGGACGACACCGTCATCGTCTACTACGCCGGCCACGGTGCGCCCGAAGTCGATCCCCGCGGCGTCGAGAAGGACGGCCTGGCCAAGTATCTGATTCCCAGCGACGCCGACCCGGACGACCTCTACTCCACCGCGCTGCCCATGGACGAGCTGCAGACGATCTTCGATCGCGTCGAGGCCGAGCGCGTGGTGGCGTTCCTGGACTCCTGCTACAGCGGGGCGGGCGGAGGCCGGACCTTCGCGTCCAAGAAGACACGCGCGGTGAACGTGGACGATCTGTTTCTCGATCGGCTCACGCGCTCCAAGGGCCGGGTGATCATCACGGCGGCGCGCGCGACGGAAGTCTCGATCGAGCTGCCGGAACTCGGCCACGGCGTCTTCACCTACTATCTGGCCGAGGGGCTCAGGGGCGCCGGCGACCTGAACAAGGACGGCATCGTCAGCCTGCAGGAGCTCTACGAGTACGTGCAGCAGCAGGTGGTCCAGAAGTCGCGGGCCGTCGGCGGCAACCAGCATCCTCAGTTCAGGGGCGACGTGGAGGGCGTGCTGCCGCTCACCAAGGCTCGCGGCCGGTAGGAGAGGGCGATCGGCGCTCGCCTGCGTGCGTGGTGGAGGCTCCGCCGCTCACGCCTCCTCAAGCTGTGGGCGGTCGGGCTCGCCGCCAGCCTCCTCGTCACCACCGCCTCCGCGCGCGGTTATCTCGAGACCTGGCAGGTCCTGGCGCTCGAATTGTTGCAAAAGCTCCAGGCCCCGCGCCAGCCGGCCGACGTGGCGATCGTCGCGGTGGACGCAGCGGCGTTCGAACGGCTGGGCGGCCGCCAGCCGCTCTCGCGCGAGTACCTGGCCCGCGTCATCCGAGGGTTGAATCGCTGCGGCGCCTCCGTCGTCGGCGTCGACATCACGTTCACCTCGCCGACCGAGCCGTCCGCCGACGCCGCGCTCGCCGCCGCCATCCGCGAGTTCAGCGACCATGGCGTCAGCCGCGTGGTCCTGCTCGGCCCGCTCGCCCGCGGGCCCGAGCCGCTCGGCGCGGCCGCACTGGGTTCGGCAGTGGTGACCGCCTCGCCGCTGGTGCGCGTGCCGCCCGACGGCGTCATCCGTCGAATCGATCCACTGCTGCCCGGACCCGGTGGCACGACGGAGCCGACGCTGGCCGTGGCGCTCGTGGCCCGGCAGCAGGGGCTCGATCGACGGTCGCTCGACGCGCGACTCGCCGGGGGCACCCCGGAGGCGATCAGGAGTGATGACAGCTGGCCGATCAACTACGTCGGGCCGGCCGGCTCGTTCTTCACGATCGGCAGCGACGTGGTGGCGGCCCTCGGCGAGCCGGGCGCCGAGGCGCCCGCCGCCGACAATCCGTTCCGGGGCCGCGTCGTGCTGCTCGGCGGCACGTTCCCCGAGGGGCGCGACACCTATCAGACGCCGTACGGACCGATGCCCGGCGTCGAGGTCCACGCCAACGTGGCGCACATGCTCACGACCGGGCGCTTCATCCGGCCGTCGAGCTGGCTGGTCGGTCTCGCCGTCAACGTGGTGGTGTCGCTGGTGGCCGGCGTCGTGCTCCTCACGATGCGGCCGCTGGTCGGCACACTGGTATGCGTCGTGGGCGCCCTGGCGATCGGCGTGCCGGCGGCGTTCTTCGCCTTCAACCGCGGCGGGTACTGGATCGACTTCGTGCTGCCGGTGGCGGCCACCGTGGTCACCGGGCTGGGCGGCGACATGCTGGACCGGCGCCGCTTCCGCGACTCGTTCGCGCGCTACCTGTCGCGCGACGTCATGGCGCGGGTGCTGAGCGATGCGCCCAGCCTGCGGGGCGAGCACCGCGAGGTCTCCATCCTGTTCTCCGACCTGCGCGGCTTCACCACGCTGTCCGAGCAGATGGAGCCCGAGCGCATCGCCGCCCACCTCAACGAGTACTTCGACGCGATGACGGCGGCGATCTTCGCGCACCGCGGGATGATCAACGACTTCGTGGGCGACGCGGTGATGGCGGTGTTCGGCGCGCCGGTGACCGACAGCGACCACGCCTGGCACGCCGTGCAGAGCGCGCGCGACATGGACCGGGCGCTCGAGACGCTCAACCGGCGCTGGGATGCCGCGGGCCTGCCGCGGCTGCGCATGGGCATCGGCATCCACACCGGCGCGGTGTTCGCGGGCAACGTGGGCGGCCGCGACCGGATCAAGTACACCGTGATCGGCGATCCGGTGAACGTGGCCTCCCGCGTGGAAGGGTTGAACAAGGATCTGGGCACGACGATCCTGATCACCGAGGAGACGCTGGCCGCGGTCGGCGACCGCGTCCGCACGCGGGATTGCGGGCCGCAGGCGGTCAAGGGCCGGGTGGAGAAGGTCCGGGTGTTCGAGGTGCTGACCCACGAGGAGGCGCGGACATGAGGGCAGGGAAGATCGGCGGGATCGCCGCCGCGGTGCTGCTGCTGGTGACGGCGCGGGTCTGGGCTGCTGATCCGGTGGCGGTGGTGACCGAGATCCAGGCGCGCTCGGGCAAGGTCGAGGTCAAGCCGGCGGGCGCCGACTGGCAGAGCCCCAAGCCGCTGCTGTCGCTGCGGGCCGGCGATCAGGTGCGCGCGGCCGGCGATGGCCGCGCGGTCCTCGTGTTCACGGGCGGCCGTGGCACCCAGGTCGTCACCGCGGCCAACTCGCCGTTCACCATCCAGGCCCAGGCGGCCGAGGGCACCTCCGACCGCGCGCGCACGGTGCTGGGGAACGTCACCAGCTTCCTCATGGGCCAGCAGCGCGACAAGGCGTACCAGTCGCTGTCGGTGCGGAGCGTGCGCCAGCCGCCGCTGATCCTGGCGCCCCGCGATACGCGCGTGCTGCCCGGCGCGCTGGCGTTCGAATGGTCCGGCTCCGATCGCCTGAAGTATCGCGTGCGCCTGCTGGGGCCGCAGGGCGCGGTGGTGTGGGAGCAGAGCGGTCTCGAGCGACGCTCGGTGCCGTATCCGGCCAGCGCGCCGGCCCTCACGGCAGGGACGCGCTATACGTGGGAGCTCCAGACGCAGGAGTACGGCGTGCAGACGGCGGCGTTCGAGTTCGCCCCGGCGGCCGACGCGGCTCGCGTGCGGGACTCACTGGCGCTGCTCACGCCGTCCGCCGCGGGGTCCTATCCGCCGGCGACGCTGGCGCTCATGCGGGCGGGGCTGATGTTTCAGGAGACGCTCTATGCGGACGCGCGGCGGGAGCTGCTGACGGCCATCGCCGCCTCGCCGCAGGAGCCGACGTTACGGCTGTTGCTGGGGCACGTCTACGATCGGACGGGACTCACACAGCTTGCGGCGACCGAGTTCGACGAGGCGGAGGCCCTGTCGGCGCCGAAGAACTGACGCCGGCGGAGTGACGAACGATCAGGCGCGAGGCTCGACGTCTCTGGCGCGACGGGAGCGCTTCGGTAGCGCCGGCGGCGGCTCGCTGACTGATGGTTCACTCGGCTTCGACTGCTTTTCGGTTTCGCTGCCCTGACTGGTCCGGCGCAGATGAGCATCGACCTGGAGCCACTCGGCGAAGGCCATTGTATCCATCTGGCGGCGCGCAGCACGCAGGGGTTGTGCCAACTCTTCCACTCGCGTAACTCAGTGGAATTCAACAACTCAGGTTCGCAGGATCTATTGCGGGTGCCGGCATGCCGGCACAACCTGGGCAGGTTGGCACTAGAGACCCAGATACGCCCGCTTCAGGCGGTCGTCGCCCAGCAGCTCGCGCCCCTGACCACTCAGCACCAGGTGCCCCGACTCGAGGACCGCTGCGCGATCGGCGAGGGTGAGCGCCTGGCGGACGTTCTGCTCGACGAGCAGGATCGTCATGCCGCTGCCGTTGATCGTGCGCACGGTCTCGAAGATGCGAGCGACCAGCACCGGCGCCAGACCGAGCGTCGGCTCGTCGAGCATGAGCACGCGCGGCCGGCTCATCAGCGCCCGGCCGATGGCGCACATCTGCTGCTCGCCGCCCGACAGCGACCCGGCCAGCTGCGTCTTGCGCTCCTGCAGCACGGGAAAGAGCGTGTAGACCTGGGCAAGCGTCTCGTCGCGAGCGGCGCGCCCGCGAGGGGAGTGGGCGCCGAGTAGCAGGTTTTCCGCGACGCTCATGAAGGGGAACAGCCGCCGTCCCTCGGGCACCTGGACGATGCCGAGGTCGACCCGCTGATGCGCCGGGACGTGGGTGAGGTCCGTGCCGTCGAGGACGACGCGCCCCTGGCGCGGCGTCACCAGGCCGGAGATCACCCGGAGCGTCGTCGACTTGCCGGCGGCATTGGCGCCGACCAGCGCGAATACCCGCCCCTGCTCGACCTCGAAGGAAACGCCGTAGAGCGCCTGGAGATCTCCGTAGTAGGCGTCGATGCCCTCAAGCTTCAGCAAGGACGAACTCCTCGCCGAGGTAGGCGTCGATGACCCGACGGTCGCTGGCGATCTCGCGGGGCGTGCCCTCGGCGATCCTCTCGCCGTGGTGGAGCATGACGATGCGCTGGGCCAGGCGCATCATCGCCGCCATGATGTGCTCGATCACGATCAAGGTCAGTCCCTCGGCGTGCAGCCGCCGGACGAGGTCGACCATCCCGGCCAGCTCGGTGGCGTTGAGCCCGGCCATCACCTCGTCGAGCAGCAGCAGCTTGGGCTGGGTCGCCAGCGCGCGGGCGACTTCCAGGCGCTTGCGCAGCGCCAGCGGCAGCGCCCGGGCCCGGGCGGCGGTGTGCGGGCCGAGACCGCAGAGATCGATCACGCGCTCGGCGTCGGCCCGCGCCTGCCGGGTGGACGCCCGCCGCGTCAGCGCGCCGATCATCACGTTGTCGAGGACCGAGAGGTTGCCGAACGGCTTGACGATCTGGAAGGTCCGGGTGAGCCCCAGCATGGCGATCGCGTGAGCGGGCTGGCCGGTGACGTCGCGCCCCTCGAAGGCGATGCGCCCCTCGTCGGGGCGATAGTAGCCGCCGATCAGGTTGAACAGCGTCGTCTTGCCCGCGCCGTTGGGTCCGATGACGCCCAGCAGATCGCCCGCGCGGACCTCGAGGGTCACGTCGCGCACGGCGGTGAGGCCGCCGAAGCGCTTGGTGACGTGCTCGAGGCTCAGCATGACGGCGGCGGGCGACGCGCTCACGCCTGCGCCCTGGTCCAGCGCGCGCGCAGGCGCGCGCTCAGGCCGGCGAGGCCCTCCGGCACGAACCGCACGACCAGGATCAGCACGATCCCGTACACGATCAGGTAGATGCCGGTGAACCCCGACTTCACGCCGGACAGCGTGGCGCGCAGATAGGTCTCGAGCGAGGTGATGAGGATCGAGCCGAGGAAGGGGCCGAGCGCGGTACCGATGCCGCCGATGATGGCGTTGAGCGCGAAGCGTACCGAGAGATCGACCGAGAAGACGTAGAAGGGATCCACGAAGCCGACCTTCTGCGCCCACAGCGTGCCGCACACCGAGGTCAGCGCCGCGCTCGCCGTCACCGCGATGACCTTGAGGCGGCGGGACGGAATGCCGAGCGCCTGGGCCGCGTCCTCGTCCTCGCGCACGCCGGCCAGGCGATAGCCGAAGCGCGAGTGCTCCAGCCAGACCTGGATGCCCCAGTAGAGCAGCGCCACCACCAGGATCAGATAAGCCCACGCGACGTCGCCGAGGCCGAGGGTGGCGAAGCCCGGCCGAAACGGGACGGGAAGGCCCTCCGACCCGGCGGTGAACGCGCGCCAGCGGCTGGCCACGATCAGCAGTACCTGCGAGAACGCGATGGTCGAGAGCGCGAAGTAGGGGCCCTTCAGGCGATTGGACAGATAGCCGATGGCCGCGCCGGCGGCGAGCGAGAGCAGGGCGCCGACCAGCATGCCGACCCAGGGTGACTGCTGGAAGCGCACCCCCATGAGCGCCGTCGAGTACGCGCCGATGCCGAAGAAGGCCGCGTGCCCGATGCAGACCTGGCCCGCGTAGCCGCACGCGATGTTCCAGGCGGCGGAGAGCGCGCCCCACAGCAAGATGAGCACGAGCGTGTCCAGGAAGTAGGCGTCGCGGACGAAGATCGGGATCACGGCGGCGACGCCGAAGAGCACGAGGGCGCCCCACCGCTGGGCCAGGATCGCGCGCATCACACGCCGAGGTTCTCGGCCCCGCGCTGGCCGAAGAGGCCGGCCGGCCGGAAGACGAGGACCGCGATGAACAGCACGAAGTAGAAGATCTCCTTCCACGCCGTGCCGAAGAAGTAGGAGCCCGCCACCTCGACCGCGGCCACGATCAGGCTGCCGATGAGCGCGCCCACCATGTCGCCGAGACCGCCGAGCACGACGACGACGTAGGAGAGCAGGACGAACTGCAGCCCGGCCGTCGGGTAGACCGCGTACAGCGGGGAGACCAGCACGCCGGCCGCCCCCACGGCCGCGATGCCCAGCGCGAAGGTGATCCGGTACACGCGATCGGTGTCGATCCCCATGAGGATCGCGGCGTCGCGGTCCTGGGCGGTGGCGCGCATGACCCGCCCGGTGTGGGTCCAGCGCATGAAGGCGAAGAGCAGCACGGTCAGCGTGACGGCGATGACGAACGCCACCACCTGCGAGAGGTTGAAGGCGGTGCCCGCCACGCGCACCGGCGTCAAGGCGTGCCAGGGCCGGACCGTGTGGAAGTCACCCGACCACAGCACGAGCGCGAGGTTCTGCAGCGCGGTGGACAGCCCCACGGTGGTGAAGATCTGCACGTTGTGCGAGGCGTGAATGACGCCCTTCATGACCAGCATGTAGGTGACGAGCCCGATGCCGAAGAAGAGCGGGATGGAGACGAAGAGCACGAACCACGGGTCGAGCGAGAGCAGCGCGAAGGCCCAGTACGCGAGATACATGCCGAGCATCAGGAACTCGCCGTGGGCGAAGTTCACGACCCGCATGATCCCGAAGATCAGGGTGAGGCCCACCGCGATCAGGGCATAGATGCCCCCGAGGAGGACCGTCGAGACCCCGAGTTGCGCGAAGACGTCTATTTGCGCGTGTCCCAGGCGCCGAGCGGAATCCACTTCGCCCGGTTGGTCGTGAACTCCTCCGGCCACACCGTGACGAGCTGGCCGTTCTGCCACTGCAGCATGTAGTGCTGCACCCGCTCGTTGCTGTTCTGGCCGACTTCGTTGAACTTCACGCCCCAGCCATTGATCATCGTCCCGACCGGGAGATCGAGCGCCAGGACGGCGGAGCGGAACTTGTCGGGGTCGTCGCTCTGGGACTTGTCGAGCACGAGCTTGAGCAGCCACAGGCCGCCGCCCGCGAGCTGGTGGGACCCGAGCGGGTAGGAGCCCGTGCGCTTCTGGACGGCGTCGCGGAACTCCTTCTCGATCTTCTGTCCCTCGGGCTTGAGCGAGTCGACCTTGAAGCCGGGGCCCGGCTCCAGCAGGGCGAACACGCCGTTGCCGTCGTTGCCCACGGCCTTGCCGAAATCGCTGCTGCCATAGCCGGTGGCGCCGGCGTGCACCAGCGCCTTGAACAGGAAGTTCTGCTCGCGGGCCTGCCGCCAGAACAGCGGCGCGTCGTTGGTGTAGGCGATGTGGTGGACGACGTCGGGGTTGAGCTGCTTGAGCTTGACGATGATCGGCGTCATGTCGTTGATCGTCTGGAAGTTGTAGTACTC
>Ga0134122_10002157_pt1 | contig 14398 bp, 12 predicted proteins | sample KB302_FD_96461 | JGI IMG/M metagenome (GOLD analysis project Ga0134122, IMG submission 96461) | Terrestrial soil microbial communities without Nitrogen fertilizer from Kellogg Biological Station, Michigan, USA - KB3-0-2 | ecosystem: Environmental > Terrestrial > Soil > Unclassified ... | reverse complement strand
GATGACCGCCGCCAACTGGAGCTACCGGCTGGACGTGCCGTCGGAGCAGCTCACCACCGCGGAGCACACCGCCTACGCGGCGAAGGTGCTGGCGGCGCTGACGCAGGCCGGGAAGCGGTGAGCGTGGAGTGAGGAGGCGCGCGGTGATCGGCTTCGTGGTCGCCGCGTGCTGGTCGATGGGGTGTCCGGTGGGATGTCCCGAGGGCAAGCCGCAATCCACGTTTCTCGGCGGCCCGGAGTTGGTGCCCACTCGGCGGGTTGGCCCTTGCTCGGTGCAGTTCGAGGATGGCATCGAGTACCCGCGATCAGACGCCGGCTTCTACGCGGTGGAGATCAATGGGTTGTCGGAACTGCCCGAGGCGTTCGTCTATGACGCGCGCCATCGCGAGCTGACTGCACAGCCGTCGTGGTGCCCTGGCGACGCCGGCACCATCGAGGTGAAGCGGTACCGCTGGGTGCGAACGGTGCGCGAATGAAGAATGGGTATCGGCTGCTCACCGCGGCGCTCCTGATAGTCGCTTGCGACCATGATGTGGCCCCGGGTCCGCGCGTGACCCCGGCCCGCGAGAGTCTGTGGATGCTGGTCCAGCTCCAACTCGAGCTCGACCAACTCCAGCCCGTCCTCGCGTCGCTCGAGGGTCGGTCCTTCTCCACAAGACGGGTAGAGAAGCTCACCTCGGAAGTCCTGGCTACGGCCGAATACCTCGCAGGCCCTCGCCTCGATGAGGATGGGCTCAGAGCGGCTCGGTACCGCGTCGACTTGATCGGCGTCGCGTATGACCTTCTGAGAACCCATGCGGAGTTGTCAGCGAGGGGCCTCGGCGGAGTGGTACGGACACCCTGCTCCGCTGGGATGACGGTCATCGCCGAGGCTCAAGCGCACCTGGCTGTGAATCCACGCTGGCTTGTCGAATCGCCCCGCGAGGCAGACCGACTCCTATTGACGGCGGTCGATCACCGTTCGAACGCGATGCGCGTGGCCCCGGCCGTCAACGTGCTGCGGCCAGGAGTGCAAGCCGCCGCGTTCACCAGTGGAGTTGCCTCGACCATCCAGCTCACCAGGACCGGCCTCGCGGTCCTCACGCGGCTCGCCCAGTTCCTCGCCGATGGCGGCGGTATGGGAGTCCTGGAAGCGGGCGCAGTGGCGGGCGTGGGCTCTGTGCGGCTCGTGGCTTCAGGAAGAGCGCTTGTCCTCACCACGGAAGAGCTGGTCGGCCTCGTGAAGGCTGGAGTGATCTCGACGGCTTCGTTCGCGGTCTACCTGGAAGCCGCCGAGCTCCATCACATCTGCACGGACAAGAACTCCATTTCGGACCGCACCGGCGGTCCCTGGACGCCGCTGTTCGAGGACCTCTTCCGAGGAGCGGGTAAGACCCTGGACGATCCCGACAATCTGGTCCGGGTGCCCGGCCATCGCGGCCCTCATCCGCAGGCGTACCATGAGGCCGTGATGGACACGCTCTCACAGGCGACCCGGAGGTTGCAGCCAGGGACGCCGGAGTACCGACAGGCGCTGGAGAAGGCGCTTCGAGAGCTCGCGAAAGAAATCACGACGCCCGGAACGCCACTCAACGATCTGGTCATTGGCCTTGCGCACGAGTGAGCAAGCACATGGCGCGTTTCTTCCGACTTCAGGACGACAAGACGACGGACCAGCGCTGGTACCTCTCGGGCCCGGTCGGTCCGAACGGCGAGTGGCTCGATGATGCGCTCACGCGTGGCCAGCCCTACACCGGGCCACTGCCGTTGCAGGTCCGCGTCACCCGGCCTGGTCCCGCCCTTGAGCTAACCCTGACAATCGATACTGTTCCCATCGTGAACGCGCGTGTCGCGGAGATCCTGCGAAAGGAGGCTGCAAATGACATCCAGCTTCTGGACGTTGCGGTCCCCAGCACCGAAGAGCCGTTTTATGTCGTGAACGTTTTGACGCTTCTGCCCTGCATCGACGAGAGAGCGTCTGCGCCGGTCGTCTGGTGGGAGGAGAAGGACGGCCGTCCCGAAATGCTGGGGCAGATCAAGCGCCTCGGCCATTTTCGGATCGACGCCGCGCGTGCAGGCCCGCACCAGATGTTGCGCCCGAAGGAATGGCCCGTCGTCGTTGTGGTTTCGCAACGCACTGCCGACGCGCTCCAACGCGCGAACGTCAGTGCTCCCTTAGCAGTCGTCGCCGAGTGAGTAGCTTGCCCCAGTGACCTATTCGCGGTCACTCTCCATAGCGCGGCACCCACAGCTCCTTGCGGAGGAAGCGCGCGACGTCGGCCGGCGAATCCTAGTCGACGCTCGAGCTCCTCCGGGGAGATCCGCTGGTGGGCGATGGCGTCCGCAGCTCCGCGCTGAGCGCTTCGCTCCGGCTGCCGGTGTTCAGGAAGCGGCGCAACTCGCCCCAGTCGACCTCCACCCCGGCGACGAACCAGGTCTGCAGCAGCTTTCGGAGGATGGATTCCATAGCCGAGGTAAATCCCGGCGTACGATAAGCCCCTTATGGGGAAGTGGTTCGCGACCACGTTCGGGGAGATCCGCCTCCTCGAGCCGAAAGGATTCCAAGATCGGGTGGTCGGTCAGCTCAGCGAGGCGTTCTCGTTTCGCGCTATCACCGAAGAACAACGCCAGGCGTGGCGCGCCACCGCTAAGGCCCTTCACGGCTGGGCGAGTCCACTCCGTGGCTGCGACCGCTGGCTTGCCCTACTGGAGTATGCACCTCCACTGATCACAGCTCGCTCCGATCTGGTGATTGTCGCCAACGAGCACGTCCTCGTTTTGGAGCTGAAGACTGGCCACAGTGGCGCTCCTCAGCATGCTCGCAGACAAGTCCTTGGGTATGCGGACGACCTCTACTGGTTCCATCCGGGCTGCCGGGGTGTGCGCATGGTGCCCGTCGTAGTGGCCACCAGCGGGGAGAGCACCTTCTCCATCCGCAGCGAGCTCGACGAGCGACCAAAGTCGAGCTGGGTGCTACACCTCACCGCAGACTCCGTCCCAGCCCTGCTTGCGGAGGTCGTTCAGCAGGAAGCGAACCAAAAGCCTCGGCAGAATGACCCCGTCTGGAGCCAGGCTCAGTACTCGCCCCGACCGCACATTGTGGACGTCGCTGTGGCGCTCGTCGCCGGCAATGAAGACGCAGGGCTCAGCGCAGCGCTCGCTGACGATCAAGAATTGGAGCGACTCCTCAAGGTCCTCGGCCGCCAAGTAGATGAGGCGGCGCAGGCGAAGGACCATCGGCTCCTCCTGGTCACGGGCGCGCCTGGGAGTGGGAAGACGCTCGTCGGGCTTCGGTTGGCGCACGACCCCAAAGTGGTCGGGCGCCTGCGCGGGCTTGGTTCCGAACCCCCGCTGTATCTCACCGGGAATGGGCCCCTCGTTGCCGTCCTCAAGGAGGCGCTCGCAAGAGACTTCCACCGCCGCAACCGGATGCCCATGGTCGAGTCGCGCAAGAGGGCCTCAGTTCTGATCAAGCTCGTCCATGCCTTCACGCGCGATGGACTTGCAGGCGCGGAGCTCAACGTCCCGCACGTGGCCGTCTTCGACGAGGGGCAGCGCGTTTGGGACAGCGAGCGGATGGGCAACAAGCACAAGATCGAGACCGACCCGCCTTCGGAGCCAACGGTCATCCTGGAGCGCCTGAAAAAGAAAGACTGGGCAGTGGTGGTTGTCTTGGTTGGAGAGGGACAAGAAATCAACACCGGCGAAGCGGGCGCTCAGCTCTGGCTCGAGGCCGCCGCCACCGCCCCGAGTGGCCGGTGGCACGTCCTCGCCCCTTCTCACCTTGCTGCTGGGGTACCACAGGTGACGAACGCCGACGATCTACGCTTAGTTCACTGCCGCCGCAGTGAAGGCGCAGCTTGGCTGGCGGAGTGGGTGGATGCCGTGCTTCACAATAAGCCGGACGAAGCGCGAAACCTGACCTCTGGTGCTTCAGCCTATCCGATTGTCCTTACGCGAGATTTAGAAGAGGCCCGCCGATGGCTGCGGCAAGTCGGCATGCGCTCCCGGTTTGGTCTAGTGGCCAGCGCCCGCGCCGGGCGTCTGCGCGCCTACGGCCTCGAGATGGACACCGATTTTCAAGCCAAGGTGGATTGGCCAAATTGGTTCCTGGATCGCCCGCCCTCCCTCGAAGCCAGCACCGCGCTGGAGGTCGCAGCGAGTGAGTTCAAGTGTCAAGGGCTCGAGCTCGACTACGTGGGGCTTGCGTGGTCCTGGGACATGGTGCGCCACCGTGGGGCTTGGTCGTTCCGGCACCTCAAGCCGCGGCAGATGACGTGGTCACCTGTCATAGGTGAACGAGCTAGGTATGGGCTCAATGCGTATCGCGTCCTTCTTACCCGGGCGCGGGCAGGCATGGCGATCTGGGTCCCCCAGGGAAGCGATGACGACTTCACACGCGATCGAGCTTCCATGGACGAGGTCGCAGCGTACCTGCGCGCGTGCGGCGTCCGTGAGCTACAGAGCGTCTCAGGACACAACGCTGCAGCCGCCACTTCCCCTTCGCCCCTTCCAGGCTAAGACTCCCTCGTGGCTCCGAGGTGCCTCCTCCCGGCCCTGACGCTGGTCGCGTTCGGCTGTTCGCACGTCAAGGGCGAGACCGCCGCGCCCGAGGGGCCGGTGGTGAAGGGCATCACCATCCAGGGGGCCAAGCGCCTCGACGAAGACGACATCAAGAAGAAGATCCTCACCACCGAGACGCCCTGGTGGGGGCGGATCTGGCCCTTCCACGAGGTCCACACCTTCGACCCCAACGCGTGGCAGGCGGACCTCCGCCGCATCGAGCGCTACTACCAGGCCCAGGGCTACTACCAGGCCCAGGTCCTCCACGACGAGGTGAACCCCGACGGTGAGGACGCCGTCCGCCTCCGCGTCGAGGTCACCGAAGGCCAGCCCACCCACATCGCCAACGTCGACATCCGCGGCCTGGAGTCCCTCCCGAAAGAGCACCAGGACGCCGCGCTCAAGGACCTGCCGCTCCACCAGGGCGCCGTCTTCCACGAGGAGGACTGGGCCGGCCTCAAGCAGAAGATCCAGTCCGCCCTCCGCGAGCTCGGCTACGCCGAGGCCTCCGTCGAGGGCGAGGTCCGCGTCGACGTCGTCACCCGCCAGGCGGACATCCAGCTCTCCATCGACCCCGGCCAGCGCTACCGCTTCGGCGCCGTCTTCGTCACCCAGGAGGACCGCCCGAAGGTCCCCTCCCTCCGCGTCATCGAGCAGGCCCAGGGCGCCATCCGCACCTCCGACTGGTACTCGGAGAGCGCGCTCGCCGAGGCGCAGGCCCGCGTCTTCAAGATGGGCGTCTTCGGCGGGGTGAAGGTGAACCGCGGCGCCCCCCAGCGCGAGGCCGGCACCATCCCCATCGTCGTCGACGTCCGCGAGGCCCCCTTCCACACCCAGAAGCTGGGCGGCGGCTTCGGCGTGGACCAGACGCGCAACGAGGGCCGCGTCCTCGGCGAGTACACCGACCGCAACTTCTTCGGCGGCCTCCGCCGCCTCACCGTCCGCGCCAAGGTCGGCTACGCGTTCATCCCGGGCGTGATCTCCTGGCTCGCCCCCCAGGAGACCCAGGCCCAGCAGCCCAGCACGGGCTGGACCCTGGACACGCTGGCGCAGCTCGAACAGCCCCGCCTCTTCGCCCGCGACGTCCGCGGCCAGGTCACCATCGGCGCCCAGAAGGGCCTGGAGCAGGCGTTCCAGTACCTCGAGGGCCGCGCCAAGGCCGGCGTCATCTGGCAACCCGTCCCCGAATTCTCCGTCTTCCCGTCCCTCAACTACGAGCTCTACCGCCTGAGCGGCGTCCTCACCCAGTCCACCACCCTCGGCTCGCAGGGCCTGGGCTGCCTCCCGGACCAGACCGGCAGCTGCAACGTGGCGCTCTCCTACGGCGAGGTGGCCGTGGAGTACGACCGCCGCGACGACCGCGCCGAGCCGCGCAACGGCTACTACGCCGCGCTCTCCATCCAGGCCGGCGGCAAGATGCTCCTGGGCGACTTCAACTACCTCCGCGTCCAGCCCGAGGTCCGCGCCTACAAGACGTTCCAGCCGCTGGACCGCCTCACCCTCGCCGCCAAGATCAAGCTGGGCACGCTGGTCCCGCTGGCGGGCACGCCGGAGAGCCCCATCGTGGCGCGCTTCTACTCGGGCGGCGCCACCTCCATGCGCGGCTTCGACACCCGCCGCCTCTCGCCCATGCTGCTGGTCCCCACCACCGGCAGCACGGGCGGCTTCGCCACCACGCCGCTCGGCCTGGAGAGCGCGGAGACCATCCCCATCGGCGGCAACGGCCTGTTCGAATCCTCCATCGAGGCGCGCTACCGCTTCACCTCCAGCCTCAGCGCCGCCCTCTTCCTCGACGCGGGGTTCGTCTCCGTCGACTCCTTCAACTTCGCCGACGCGGGCTTCATCCCGCGCAACACGCTGTTCGCGGTGGGCATCGGCGCGCGCTACCTCACCCCGGTGGGGCCGATCCGGATCGACATCGCGCGCCGGCTGGACGTCGGGGCGCCGCTCCCGCTCATCGGCCCGGGCAACCTCGTCCCGGTGACCCGCCCCGGCTGCTTCGGCCTCCTCCCCCCGCGGGACCCGGCCTACGCCGGCTCGCCCGAGGGGCAGTGCGCGTTCCACCTCTCCATCGGGGAGGCATTCTGAGCGTGAGCGCCCCTCCTCCAGATCCGCGCCGCCGCCGCTGGCCCCGGCGCCTCGCGTACGCGCTGCTGGCGCTCCTCGCCCTGCTCCTGCTCACCGTCGGCGGCGCCCTGCTCTACCTCCAGAGCCCTTCGGGCGAAGCGCGCCTCCGCCGCGAGGCGCTCTCCGCGCTGAGCGGCGCGCTGCAGGGGTCGGTGGAGGTCAAGGAGCTGGCGCTGAACGGCGAGGAGATCATCCTCCGCGGCCTGAAGCTCTACGACCCGGAACGGAAGCTGGTGGCGGAGATCGACGAGGTCCGCCTCCGCGTCTCCGCCACCGCGCTCGTCCGCCGGACCCTCTCCATCCGCGAGGCGACCATCCTCAACCCCCACCTCTTCCTCACCTCCGACGACCGCGGGCTCAACCTCTCCCGCGCCCTCGCCGCCAAGAAAGAGGAGCTGGAGCGGCAACAACCGGAGGAGAAGAAGCCCTCCCGCATCTCCTTCGCGCTCCAGCACCTCACCATCCAGGGCGGAACCGTGGCCTTCACCCGCGAGGGCGAGGGCGAGGCGAAGGACCTGAAGCTGGACCTCCACGGGCTGGGCGGCGAGGGCGACGCCGCGTGGTCCGGTCCCGAACGTTCGCTGAAGGCGCGCGCCACCCTCCGCGGCGCCGAGCGCGCGCCCCTGGACGGCCCCGTCACCCTCTCCCTCCAGTTGGAGACGAAGGGCGAGGCGCTGCAGGCGTCCGTCGCGCTCGCGGCGCCCGGCCTGGCGCTGGACGCGGCGGCGAACCGCGGTTCGAAGGACTCCGCGCACGTCGACCTGAAGACCGCGCGGGTGGAGCCGAGGCTCGCCCGCGTCCTCACCGACCGGTACCCGCTCCAGGTCCCCGCCCAGCTCTCCGGCACCGCCGACCTCCAGGGCGACACCGTGCGCGCGCAACTCGACGGGGCGGCCGGGCGGTCGAGGCTCCAGCTCCGCGGGTCGTTCGACGTCAAGCGCGCCTGGAGCGACGGCTTCACCCTCTCCGCCCGCGACGTGGACCTCTCCGAGCTGACCCCCGACGGCCCGCGCACCCGCCTCCAGCTGGAGGCCTCCGCGCGCGGCGGCGGCAAGACGCTCGCCGGCCTCCAGGGCGAGGTGAAGCTCTCCGTGCCGCCCTCCCAGGTCCGCGGCGAGACGCTGGGCCCCATCCAGCTCTCCGCCAGCGCCGACCGCGGCCGCTTCCACCTCCCTTCCCTCCGCGCGGAGCTCCCCGGCCTCTCGGTGGAGGCGTCCGGCGACGGGACGATGGAGCGGATGTCGCTGCGCGGGACGCTCACCGCCCGCGACCTGTCGGAGCTGTCGCGCTCGCTGGGGCGGCTGCGCGAGAAGGGCCAGGTCCCCGCGCTCGCCGGCCGGGGCGCGCTGGTGGTGGCGGTGGACGGCCCGGTGAAGCACCCGGGCCTGACCGCCGACGGGCAGTTCGCGCTGCTCCGCTTCCAGGACACCGCCGTCTCCGGGCTCAAGGTGAGCGCCTCCATCCCGGACGTCACCGCCCCGCTCCACGCCGAGGCGTCCCTCCAGGCGGCGGAGGTGAAGGTGGGGAGCCGCGAGCTCCGCAGGGTCTCCGTGCAGATCGCCGGCGGCGAGGGCGCGCAGACCTCGGTGGACGCGCGCTTCACCCCGGTCATCCGCGACCCGAGCACCGGCGTCTGGAGCGAAGGCGGCGAGATGGCGGCGCACGTCTCCGGCACGCGCGACCAGGACTCGCGCGGGATGCTGGTCCGCGAATTCACCGTCCGCCTCCCCGAGGCCACCTGGACGTTGCAGGCCCCGGCCAAGGTGGCCTTCCGGGACGGCGTGGCCACGGACCCGCTTCGCCTGGTCAGCGAGGCGCAGTCGATCACCGTGGGCGGGCGCGCCTCGCTCGAGTCGGTGGACGCCTCGCTGGAGGTGCAGCGACTGGACCTCAAGCTCTTGCCGGCGGCCTTCGTGGATCCGAAGCTGGACCTGGCCGGGTTGCTCAGCGCCACGGTGCGCGCGCGGGGTCCTGTGCGGTCGCTGGAAGTGGACGCGGAGGCGGAGCTGGACGGCGGGCGGGTGCGGCGCTGGGACGCGCTCGGGCTCACGCTGGCTGGCCACTACGCGAACGACCGCGCGGCGGGGAAGCTGCGCTTCACCTCGCGGCTGGCGACGCTCTCCGCGCGCTTCGATCTGCCGGTGAAGGGCCTGGCCCGCCGGCGGCACGAGCCCATCGCCGCCTTCATCGAGCTGGACCCGCACGAGTTGGGCGAGACCTTCCGGGCCGCGGGCAAGAAGGAGCGCGTCACAGGCACCGCCGGCGCCACTCTCACCCTGGTGGGCACGGCGGACGACCCGGCGGCGCGGCTGTCCATCTGGGCGCGGAACCTGCGCATCCCGGACCACCCACAGCTCCGCCTCCGCGACCCCAACATCGACGTGACGGTGGAGGGCGGCGAGCGCGGCGCGCTGCGGGCGCGGGCGGAGGTGGAGGCCGCCGGCACCGCGGCCGAATTCGTGGTGCGCACGCCGTTCACCCTGGACGGCCTGCTGGACCACCCGCCGGACGAGGCGGCGCTCCGGAAGGCTGCCTACGAGGTGGACGCCTCGGTCCGCGACTTCCCGCTGGAGTTGCTGGAGGCGGCCGGCGTGCAGGACCTGCACGGGCGCGCGTCGGTGCGGGCGGAGGCGCGCGGGACGCTGGCGGAGCCGGCGCTGGACGCGCACGTGGAGGGCCACGGGGTGGCGTTCCGGAAGGCGGCGCCGGCGGACCTCTCGCTGGACGTGGTGGCCGGCGCCCGGGACGTCGCCGCCGCCGTGCACGCCCGCCGCGGCGCCACGTCCCTGGCCGACCTCACCGCCCGGCTGGGGGCGCCCCTGGGCGCGCTCGCCTCCGCCGACCAGGCCATGATGGAGCGCACGCCGCTGTGGGTGGAGGGGACGGTGGGGCCGCTCGACCTGTCGGAGTGGATGCCGGCGCCCGCGCCCGGAGACGAGCTGGAGGAGCGCGGCTTCAAGCCCCCCACCGGGCAACTGGCGGCGCGGGTGCGCGGGCGCGGGACGCTGGCGGACCCGCAGGTGGAGGTGCTGGCCAACGCCGAACAGCTGCGCACCGGCGACGCCTGCATCGGCCGCGGCACCGTCAGCCTCCGCTACGCGCGCGCCGTCTCCACGGTGAAGGCCGCGCTCACCTCCTCCGGCCAGGGCCGCGCCACGGTGGAGGGCACCGTGAAGCTGGACCTCTCCGCCCCGGCGCTGCGGCGCGGGGTGAAGGTGGGGGACGCGCCGCTGGAGGTGGCGCTGCAGGCGAAGGACTTCGAGCTGGGGGTGCTGGGCGGCTACCTGCCGCGGGTGCGGCAGATCAGCGGCAAGCTCTCCGCGGACGCGAGCGTGAAGGGGACGCCGGCGCACCCGGAGGAGCTGGGCTGGGTGGAGTGGCGCGACGGCGCGCTGGCGCTGGACGGGTACGGCGACTACCGCGCCATCCAGGTCCGCGCCGAGGGCACCGGCGAGCGCTTCGCCGTCAAGACGCTCCAGGCGCAGAGCGGAGGGGGCGGCCGCGTGAGCGCCACCGCCGATGCGGTGAGGACCGGCAGCCACTTCCGGCTCACCGGCGAGGTGCAGGCCGAGCGGTTCCCGGTGGTCTACGACGACCAGACCTACGCGGTGGTCACCAGCCGGATGCAGGTGCAGGGCGATCTCTCCAGCGATCTGATCGACCTCCAGCAGATCGAGGTCCCCGAGGCGCACGTCGAGCTCCCGGACGTCAAGCGCAAGGACCTCCAGGAGATCGGCCGGCCGGACGACATCGTCCTGGTCAGGCGCGGCAAGCCGGTGGACCGGAAGCACCGCGCCGCCGCCGAGCAGGGCACGGGCGGCTCGGGCGGCCAGGGGAAGGAGGAAGCCGGGCCCGGGCGCCGCTACCTCTTCACCCTCCATGCGCCGCGGAACGTGTGGCTCAAGAGCTCCGACCTGAACATGGAGCTCGGCTTCTCCGACCACTTCCGCGTCGAGTACGACACCCGGTCGCGCATCTACGGGGACGCCCGGGTGCTGCGCGGGCGCGCGTCGGTGCTGGGGCGGGAGTTCGAGGTGCAGCGCGACTCGCGGGTGACCTTCACCGGGCCGCCCAAGGCCCCCCACGTCAACGTCACCGCGACGTACGTCAACGAGCGCGAAGGGGTGACGGTGTTCATGGTGGTGCAAGGCGAGGGGAAGAACCTCTCGTTCAAGCCCTCTTCCCAGCCGCCGTTGCCGGATTCGGAGATCTACGTCCTGCTCGCCACCGGCCGCCGGACGCTCAAGCCCGGGTCGGGCGCGTCGATGGGCAGCGGCGACGCGGCGTCCGTCCTGGGGTCGCTCGCCACCTCCCAGCTCAAGGGCGCCATCGGCAGCATCCTCCCCATCGACCTGGACGTGCTCTCCATCGAGTCCACCGGCGGCGAGGGCCTGGCCGGCACCCGCGTGGAGGTGGGCCGCTACCTTTCCGACAAGGCGTACCTGGGGGCCGAGGTCCGCCCCGGCGCCGACCCGCGCAAGGGAGAGAACAAGTACGGTTTCCGGTTCGAGTACCAGATCACCCCCCGCCTCAGCGTCCAGACCGAGTACGGTGACTCGAACGCGGGCGGCGCGGACGTCATCTGGAGCCGGGAGTACTAGGTGGCCAGACCCAGGAGGTCAGTGTGAAGCGGAACCAGTGGATCATCGCGGTGGCGGCGGCGGCGACGCTCGGCGCGGCCTGCACGCCGACCACGGAGTGCGACTACATCGACCGGGAGGTGGCCGACCCGCTCCACCCCACCGAGGACGACGTCGCCTACTGCTGGCAGGGCTACGACGCGTACGGCCTCTACGCCTTCCGCTTCGAGATCGGCAACCCCGACCTGGGCACCGAGAACATCCTCTTCGTCGAGGACCAGCCCAACGCGCTGGAGCCCGGGGGCGCCGAGTACGGATCGCGCTGGTCGCTCGACAACAACGTCGCCACCCCCGCCGGCCCGGTGGCGGTGCTCTCCATGCCGGACCTGGCCAGCCTCCCGTCGGTGCAGGTGGAGGTGAACACCACCTCGATGATCATCGGGTCGCCGGACGTCGGGCAGAGCGCGCTGCGGCGAGCGGTGTGCCGCGGCTTCGGCTTCGAGACCGCGGAGAAGCAGTGCCGCGGGAGCCCCAGCCGGCCGTAGGAGCCCGATTCCTCGAGGCTCAGTCGTCCAGCCGCCGCGAGGGCTGCGGCGTGCCCAGCTCCTCCTGCCACTGCTTGGGGTTGGTGCGCCAGGCGAAGTCCTCCGGCACCTTCCCCCCGCCGCGCTGGCCGGAGTTCCACTCGTCCAGGTGGTGGTCCTTGGAGCGCTTGGGCTCGGCTGGCTGGCGGGCCTTGGGGTCGTTATTGGCCATGGACGCGGCGCTCCTTATTTCAGATGGTGTCGCTCGCCTGGCCGGTGGCCGGGACGCTGGTCAGTTCGGTTCGACTTTGCACCATACTCCAACCATGAACGTTCCATTCCTGCTGGCCCAGGTCACGGCGGACCACGGGTGGCTCACCTCGCGTCTGCTGGGCGTCACGCTCTCCAGCGCGGAGTGGGTGCTCTGGCTGCTGGCCAGCCTCTCCGTCATCTCCATCGCGCTGATGCTGGAGCGCCTGGTCTTCTTCTCCACCCACCGGCTGCCGCACGCCGAGGCGCTGGCCATCCAGCTCTCGCGCGGGGAGCTGGAGAAGGTGAAGGCCGCGGTGGAGGGCAAGCGCGGGCTGGAGGCGGCGGTGATCTCCGAGGGCATCGCCTCCGTCGGCGCCGGCCCGGACACGGTGGAGCAGGTGATCGCCGCGGCGGTGGCGCGCGAGCGCCCGCGCTACGAGCGGTACCTCTCCTTCCTCGGCACGCTGGGCTCCAACGCTCCCTTCGTGGGGTTGTTCGGCACCGTGCTGGGCATCATCAAGGCGTTCCACGACCTGGGCGCGATCAGCGTGAAGGGCGCGGCGGTGCAGCAGACGGTGATGGCCGGCATCTCCGAGGCGCTGGTGGCCACCGCGGTGGGCCTGGCGGTCGCCATCCCGGCGGTGGTGGCCTACAACGGCTTCCAGCGCTGGCTGAAGAACATGACCGCGCGGACCAACGCGCTGGGGCACGCGCTGGTGGGCCACCTCCGGGCGGAGAGCCGCCACTCGGCGGAGGTGAAGTAGGCCATGGCGGCTTCCGTCTCCGAAGACGATGACCAGATCACCGGCATCAACGTCACCCCGCTGGTGGACATCGTCCTGGTGCTGCTCATCATCTTCATGGTCACCGCCAACTTCATCGTCCGCGAGACGGTGGAGGTGGACCTGCCGCGCGCCGCCCACGGGGGCGAGACGGTGCAGGGGCTGGTCAACGTGGTGATGGACAAGGACTCGAAGATCTTCTTCGACGGCGCCGAGGTGTCGGAGCAGGAGCTGGTCCGGCGCTGCGACGAGGCGAAGGCCAAGGACCCGGAGACGCGGGCGGTGATCTCCGCCGACCAGTCCCTCAACTACGGGAAGGTGATGCGGCTGATCGACCTGGTGAAGGGCGAGGGGATCGCCAAGTTCGCGCTCAACATCCAGAAGGATGCCGCGCCCGCGCCGGCCGCGGCCGCCACCCCGTGACGGGCGCCTGATGGACGCCGCCGCCGCCACGCTCGATCTGCCGGCCTCCACCGCGCGCTCGCGCTCCGGGCTGTGGACCGCCGTGTTCCTGGTGGTCTCGCTGGGGGTGCACGGGCTGGCCCTGCTGTACCTGGCCTCCCGGCCGCTGCGGTCCGCGGAGCTGGAGCGGCCGATGGAGCTGGTGATGGTGGAGGTGGAGGCGCCCAAGCCGCCACCTCCTCCCCCGCCCGAGCCGGAGCAGCCGAAGGCGAAGCCGCCGCCGATCAAGGTCGCGCGGGCCGAGGTGCCCAAGCCGCCGCCGCCACCGGACGAGCCGCCCCCGCCCCCGCCGCCCAACGACGCGCCGCCGCCCGAGCAGCCGGCGAAGCCGGTGCTGGTGGTGGGCATCTCCATGTCCTCCACCACCACCGCCGGCAACTTCGCGGCCGCGGTCGGGAACACGCTCTACGGGAAGACGGAGAAGAAGGCGCAGGACCCCACCGAGGTGAAGGCGTACTCGGCGCCGAAGTACATGCCCATCCACCAGGTGGACTCCGAGCCGGAGGTGGCGGAGCCCTTCAAGATCCCCTACCCGCCCGAGGCGAGGCACGCGGAGATCGAGGGCACGGTGGTGCTCTCCATCACCGTCGACACCGAAGGCAAGGTGGTGGTGGCCAAGGTCCTCTCCGGGCCGGGGTACGGGCTGAACGAGGCGGCGCTGGAGGCGATCAAGAAGTTCAAGTTCAAGCCGGCCCGGAAGAACGGCGAGGCGGTGAGCACGGAGCTGAAGTACTCGTACACGTTCGTGCTGGACTGACGCGTTTCGCGGCATGCTGGCGCGCATGGAATTCCGCGTCAGCCGCGCCGAGCCGAGGCGCGACCGGGAGATGCTGCTGAAGCTCGGCGGCGCCGGCTTCTTCCAGGCGATGGTGGCCGGCCACGAGCTGAAGCTGTTCGAGCACCTCGCCGCGAATCCGGGCGCCTCGCGCGAGGCCATCGCCCAGGGCATCGGCATCCCGGTGGCGTCGGTGCGGGTGCTGCTGCTGGCGCTGTGCGCGATGGAGTTGGTGCTGCGCGACGAGGCGGGCGGGTACCGCAACCAGGACTGGGTCACCGGGGCGTTCACCGGCGAGGGGGCCACGTTCACCACCATCGTGGACGCGTTCCACCAGCTCATCTACCGGCCGCT
>Ga0134122_10002154_pt1 | contig 14408 bp, 14 predicted proteins | sample KB302_FD_96461 | JGI IMG/M metagenome (GOLD analysis project Ga0134122, IMG submission 96461) | Terrestrial soil microbial communities without Nitrogen fertilizer from Kellogg Biological Station, Michigan, USA - KB3-0-2 | ecosystem: Environmental > Terrestrial > Soil > Unclassified ... | reverse complement strand
TACAAAATAACATCAGCCAACTGAGATTTGCATCTTTGCTGACCAGCTTGGTGCGAACAACCTGCGCTCCTTTTACTGCGTGCAGGGTTATGTCTCAGCCTTGGCAGCAGCGGCCGAACTCCAGAGCGAACCAGGATTGGCGCGGTCAGGATAAAGCTCTAGCATCTTGTCATAGAGCTCGCGGGCGGTTTTCGTCGCGTCGTTCAACCGAATGAAGTCACGGATATACTGGCGCGTTTCTGCGACATTTCGCGGACTGTCATCGTTGCCGGGAATCTTATGTCCGGCAACGACTGCCGACGGCTGCAGGGTGTCGATTTTGTCAAGCGCGGCAATCCATTGCAACCGAGTTTGCCTGTTCGACTCGTTGAGAAATGGGTGAACCCCGTTGTAGACGGCATCGCCGGCGGCAACCAAGCCGATGGATGGGACGTGAAGACACGTCGTATCATCGGTGTCTGTATGACCGACTTGGACTACGACCAACTTGTTTCCTTCCAAGTCGATCTCATCGCCTTGCAACGGTTCGGCGATCGAAATGACATCCGGAATTTGATTTGGGAAAAGCTTACGCCATCGGCCATTCAATTTGTCCGGCGTGACCTGCAGCTTCATTCTGGCGACGACCGCGGGTGTCGCCAGCGCTTTCGCGCTCGGAAATCGATCCTGCAGAACTTTTATCCCGAAGAAATGATCGCCATGGGCATGAGTGATATAGATTGCCTTCAGCGTCTTTCCGCTCGCAACAATGGCGTCTGCCAACCCGTTGGATTGCTCCACGGTGAGGAAGGTATCCACGAGCACCGCATCGCGCTCTCCGTAAATCAGGGTCGCCGAATTGGCGACCCACAACAGAGGCTCCTTGCCGGGCGGCACATCGCGGTTCAGGCCAGGGCGAGTGACGGTAAATACCTTATAGCCCAACGGAACCCGCTTACCGTCCGCACTCGCCATTGCTACGCCAGGCAGCATGGGGAGCAACACCAAAGACATTAGTTTCATCATATCGCGACGCTTCATACCGAACCTCCGGCGTGAAAAGGGCCCCGACGCCGCCCGGTGCTCCGGTAACCGCTGCCGTTCCCTTTAGACCTGACACTTGAAGTCTCTTTAGTGGCGGCATTACTATTGGTGACGAGCGTAATGATTGACTTTACATGACGATCGCCACTATTGTTGTCAACATCAAACGCCGGGGTGGCCGATCACAAGGACGAGAGTGATGCGAGTTACGCGGGAAAGGGCTGCCGAGAACCGCGAACGGATCCTGACCGAGGCAGCGCGCCTGTTTCGGGAGCGTGGCGTATCTGCGGTGGGCATGGATGCCCTGGCTGAGGCCGCTGGCATGACCCATGGTAGCCTCTACAGCCAGTTCGGCTCAAAAGAACAACTGGCAACAGAGGCGCTGGGTCGTGCCTTCGATGCCAGTGCTGCCAAATATGGTGGGGTTGAAACTCTTTCCGCCTATCTCGGACGCTATCTGTCAGCGCGCCATCGGGACGCTCCGGGCGGCGGTTGTGCCATGGCGACGCTTGGCTGCGAGGTCCCTCGCCAGGGCAATGCGATGCGGCAGGCCTTTACGGAGGGTCTTCGACGTATGATAGAGAGATTGACGCGCTTGTTGGGTCCAAAGGCTCGCCGAAAAAGCGAGAACGAGGCTTTGGCGATCGCTGCAACACTGGTCGGCGGCATGATTTTAGCTCGCGCCGTCGACGATCGGGAGTTATCAGATCGGATACTGGCAGCGTGCCGCGCCCAATTAAACCGGACCTAAGGCTGGCGTCCCGTCGCTTGCAGGATCATCCGCTCGGGGTGGACATCGCGATCGGACCAGCACTGTCGCTGGCACACACGCCCGTTTCCCCGCATTGCGGCTTTACCTCACCCTGACGCCGGAGAACTTCACGACCTCTTGCCACTTGATCGTTTCCCGCGCGATGTGCGCTGCGAAGTCCGCGGGTGAGCCGGGAAAAACGGTTGCGCCCAGATCGGCCAACCGCGCCTGGAAGCTGGGAGCGGCAAGGGTCGCATTGATCTGCATATTCAAAGTCTCGATGACTTCGGCGGGCGTGGTCTTGGGTGCGCCGACACCCAACCACAGACTGGCCTCGTAGTTCGGCAAAAACTCGCCCATCGTTGGGACGTCTGGCAGCGCCTCCGATCGCATCGCGGTTGTCACCGCCAAAGCCCGCAGTGTACCGGCCCCGATATGGTCGATGGATGACGGGATGCCGTCGATATAGGCGTGCACGTGTCCACCTATGAGGTCGGTGAGGGCGGGCGCCGAGCCGCGATAAGGCACATGCACCATGTCGATGCCCGCCATCATCTTGAACAGCTCACCGGCAACGTGAGGCCCGGACCCGATGCCCGCGGAAGCCATGCTGAGCTTGCCTGGGTTCGCCTTCGCATGTGTGATGAACTCGGGGATCGTCATGGCGGGGAACGATGTTTTCACCTCCATCACGAATGGTGAGCGCATGATGGTCCCGACCGGCGCAATATCTCGCATGAAGTTGAAACTGAGTTTCTCATAGAGCGTCGCATTGATTGCGGCCGGCGGCCCGACCAGGAGCAGCGTATAGCCGTCGGCAGCGGCACGGACGACGAACTCAGTTCCGATATTGGTGCCGGCGCCAGGGCGACTCTCGATGATGAAGGGTTGGCCGAGGCGCTCCTGGAGCGATTGACCGAGCAGCCGCGCTATGATGTCGGTACCGCCTCCAGGAGCGAACGGTACGATCATGTGGACGGGTCTGTTGGGATAGGCTTGTGCCTTCGCAGTCCGTGGCAGCGCCGGGAGCAGAGCGGCGCCTGCTGCAAACTGCAGAAACTGGCGGCGTGGAAGTTTCATCGTTCCGGCTCCCGGTGCTGGCCTCGGAATTTTTGCCTGCCTCGTGTACAATACGGCCCCTGCAGTGGGTGCTCGTCCGCTCATCTGCTTTGAGGAGCGGCGCAGTTGTGACGCTACGCGGCGGCATGCCGTTTGGGCAGCACCAACTTTGCGCCACGCGGCGGCAAAAATGGATAGCGGTGCTGTGTTCGAATGGAGTGACCTCCGGTACTTTCTCGCGGTCGCCCGAGCCGGTAGCACCCTTGCGGCAGCGAGGACGCTCGGCACCAGCCAGTCCACCGTTCACCGACGTCTGGCGGAACTGGAAACGCGGATTAACCGCAAACTCGCGAAGCGCTGCACGACGGGTTATCAGCTAACCGAACTCGGGCAGCGCCTGCTTCCTTATGCCGAAAGCGTCGAAGCTGCGATCGCCGCATTCGAACGGTACTCGCTAGCTTCCGATACGGACCTCACCGGCTCCGTTCGTGTGACGTGCTCCTCCACGATGGCAGATCGTTTGGCGAAGTCTCCACTCATCGAGGCCTTTCACGCGCGCTATCCCGGGCTTCAAGTCGAGCTAGTGATCACCGATAGGTATCTTGATCTGGCAAAGGGCGAAGCTGACATTGCGATTCGCTTCGGTGAGGCGTCGGACAATGCGCTGATCGGACGCAAGATCGCTGAGGTGCCTTGGGCCGTGTATGCTACTCGGTCCTATGTCGAACGGCACGGACGTCCGGGCCGTCCGGAAGATATCGAAGACCATTTGGTCGTCGCGTTCGATGGCGAGATTGCAAACTATGCCGCTGCACGATGGCTCAGATCTGTAGCTCCGCGTGCCAGAATCGCCGCCCGCAGCGACAGTTGGCCGGCACTCATTGCGACCGTCAAATCCGGGGCCGGGCTCGCACCTTTGCCCATCCACCACGGTGATCGTGATAAGGAGCTTGTTCGCTTGATCGGCACGACACCCGGTTTGGTCTCGGAAATCTGGCTGCTTGTTCACCCTGACATGCGCCAGACGCCACGCGTGCGCACGTTCTTCGAATACGTCATCGCCGAGCTCAAGGGCTTTCGGACCCTGCTCTTGAGGGAATTTGAAAAGTGAAGCTGGATTGTCAGCGGCACCCATTGGGCGCCAGCGCAGCGCCAAATCGAGGCGGTCGCACCAGCGGATCTATGCCCGATTGCTAGTCCGGCTCTGGCACAGAATACCAATTCGCTGCAGCGAACCAGCGCTTGCGCAGCTGAGGGGTAAGCCAAGCGGTGCCGGCTTGGTCTAGGCTGACCCATTAGCAGCCCAACCCGCACCTCAAGCTTCAGAGCCTGAGGCACCCTTGAAGTCCTCGCGCGACGCAGCCCACTTGAGCAGCTCATCGAGCGCCGGACAAAGCGCCTCACCCCAATCGGTCAGGCCGTATTCGACCCTGGGCGGCACTTGGTGATGGACGATCCGGCGAACAACGCCGTCACTTTCCAACTGCCGCAGTTGCTGGATCAGCATCTTTTGCGAGATCGAGGGGATAGCGCGTTCGAGCTGCGAGAAACGCACGAGCTTGCCGTCGAACAAGTGGAAAAGGACGACAAGCTTCCAGCGCCCTTCGAGAACCTTCAGCGCTTGTTCTACACCCTCCGCAGCTGAGGCCGGCGTGTGACCCCTGTCCTTACGGTTAGGCGAGTACCTTACGTTTTGGTGCGTTCTTGCCATTCGAACGCGGAGCGGAGGAAACGCCATGGGCATCAGATTGCCACCGCCCATTGATCTCTATTTCGCATCGGAGAACGCCCACGACGCGTCCGCGATTGACCGCTGCTTCGCTGTCGGCGCCGTCGTGCGCGACGAGGGCAAGATCATCAAAGGCATGGCGGCCATCAAAGCGTGGAGGGTCGAGACCAATCGAAAATATCATCACACCGTCGAGCCGTTCGCGGTGTCGGCACGGGATGGCAGGATGGCGGTGACGGTCAGGGTCTCCGGCGATTTCCCTGGGGGCCCAATTAATCTGGAACATATCTTCGAAATCGAAGATGGCCTGATCGTTTCACTGGAGATCCGGCCATGAGCAAGGAGATTTCCAGCTTGCCGGCCTTCGCTGGCGCCCGATGACGAGGGTCACCCCGTCTTCAGCGCCTCGTATACGCTCGACTCGAACCGCCCGTAGAGCTTCAGCACGCGCGGGTCGGCGAAGGGCAGCACCTGCGTCATGATCAGCCCGGTGACTTTCCGCACCGGGTCTAGCCAGTAGTACGTGTTGAAGAGCCCGCCCCAGCTCACCGTGCCCGCGCTGCGGCCGTTCGGGCCCGCCTCGACATTCAGCATGTAGGCGAGGGCCCAGCGGAGCGGCGCGCTGGGGAAGAGGTCGACGTCGTTTGAGAGCCCCGGCATCTCGGTCTTGAGCACGCCGCACGGGATATCGCCCGCCGCGTTGCGGTGCATCTCCGCGACGGTCTCCGGCTTGAGCAGCTGCACGCCGTTGACGCTGCCGCCGCCGAGCAGCATCTGGAGAAAGGTCAGATAGTCGCGCGGCGTGGAGTACAGCGGGCCGCCTCCCGACCAGAACTCCGGCGCGGCCGGCACGGTCTCAAGTGGCTGGAGCGCGAGGCTTCCGTCGGGCTGCCGCGTGTACAGGCGCGCTTGACGGGCGCGCTGCTCGGCCGTCGGCTGGTACCCGCTGTCGGTCATGCCGAGCGGTGTGAAGATCTTGTCTCGAAAGTAGACGTCGAGCGGCTGCCCGCTGGTGGCTTCGACGAGACGGCCCACCCAATCGGTGTTGATACCGTAGAGCCAGCGATCACCGGGATCGAACACCAGCGGCATGCGGATCGTCACCAGCTTGCCGGTCGCCCGCGGCGGCAGCCCGGCGCTCTTCACGTAGCGATTGAGGCTCGGGTCCCACTGCTCGTAGCCGAAGCCCGCCGTGTGCGTCAGCAGATGCCGCAGCGTGATCGGCCGCTTGGCCGGACGGAGCCTCGGCGCGCCGGAGGCGTCAAACCCTTCCAGCACCTGAGGTGAGGCGAGCGTAGGGTCGATGCTGGGTACCGGCTCGTCGAGCTTCAGCTTGCCCTGCTCGACCATCTGCATCGCCGCGACGGACGTGATGGCCTTGGTCATCGATGCGATGCGGAAGACCGTGTCGGGCGTCATGGCCGCGGTCTGATCCAGCGCGCGCAGGCCCGCGGCCCCTTCGTAAAGCACGCCCTTGTCGGTGGCCGCCATCGCCACGACGCCCGCCGCGTCGCGGGCGTCGACACCCTGGCGCAGCACGTCGTCGATCTGGCTCCGCGCGGCTTGCGCGCCCGCGCGCCGGTGACCGAGACCGATCGAACTGGTGGTGGCGACCACGACGGCGGCGCCCTTCAACAGGTCACGGCGGGAGGTCATGGGTGGACTCCTCCTTCGGGCGGTCTCGTGTCAGGGACACTACAATGCGGTACCGAGAGGATCAACCATGGCCAGGGGCCGCCGACGCGCCGTCCACCAGCGCCGCAGGAGCGAGCACCAGGATGCTCAGGGCCGATTCTGCACGTTGGTTGAATGCCTTCTCACGTTGAAGCCAAGCCGGAATCGAGGGAACTGGGAACAGATATTCTGCGCGGCGAAACCGGGTGCGGAGGACCGAGCTCCGCAACCGAAGTTTATCTCGTTAACATGCTGCCTCGAAAGCGGACCCAGAGCCCGGAGGCAACGACCTTCCGTGCGCCGTCTTTACGGCACCGTTCGGCTTTGCTGTAACCCCGGACGTCCCGCGCCCCACGGAGCGTGTGTTCGGCTTGTCCAAGAGGTGTTTATAAATCGACACGTAGTCGTCGGCCATACGGGTAACGGAGAACCGCTCCTCGAAACGTTGCCGCACAAGGCCCCGGTCCAGAGCCAGGACGCGATCGAGCGCGGAAATGGCCTCTTCGATGCTGTCGACGACGCAGCCAGTTACGCCTTCGTCGATCACCTCGGCCACAGCCCCATTTCTGAAGGCGAGGACCGGGGTGCCGCAAGCCATCGCCTCGATCATGGCAAGCCCGAACGGTTCCGGCCAATTGATCGGAAATAGCAGAGCGTGCGCTTGGCCCAAGAATTGGCTTTTGTGGCGGTCATCGATCTCACCCACGTATTCGATGCCGGGGTGGTTTAGGAGGGGCTCGATCTCTGACCGGAAGTAGGCCTGATCGACGCGATCGACCTTGGCGGCAATCTTGAGCGGAAAGCCCGTGCTGCGCGCGAGACTGATCGCGCGATCGATGCCCTTCTCCGGCGAAATACGACCCAAAAACGCCAAATAATTACCCCGCGGCTCGAGCGTGGGAACAAGGAGATTGAGGGGCAGGCCGTGATAGATCGTGGCAGCGAAATTTGCGTCCCGGATTGGCCCGCGTTGAGCCCGCGAGATCGAGACCAGCGGCATGTCGGGAAAACCTTCGTAAAGACATTTCAGATCCGGCAGATCTTGTCGTCCGTGCAGGGTGGTGACGGTCCGTCCTGCGTACTCGTGGAAGATCGGAAAATGGAACTGGTCGATGTGGAAATGCATGACATCGAATTCAGAGGCCAGCCTACGAACTTTGTCGAGCATCAGCATGTAATAGGGGATGATATCGACAATGGCAGGGTTCATCCGCAAGGGTTGCGCGCAACAGGGCACGAGCTTTGCCGCTGTGATCGACTGCCCGCTCGCGAACAAAGTCACATCATGGCCCTGGGATACCAATTCCTCCGTCAGGTAGGAGGCGATTCTTTCGGAACCGCCGTAGAGCCTCGGCGGTATGCTTTCCATCAAGGGTGCGATTTGCGCAATTTTCATGCTGAGTTCCTCATCTTGAGCATCTGGGCTGCGCGCGCTACTGCCCATCGAGGATTGGAGCGTCGAGCGGTGAGATCGCCGTCTGGCTACGAGAGCTACATTTCCCGGTTAGGTGGAAGTTCCCGATCGGCCCAATCGCAGGTCGCATAAACTCTCCATCCTCGAAGGATTCACCCATGATCGTGACCCAAGATGGGATCAACGCTGGACTTGGGCTGAGGTTTCCCCTGCGACGCTTGCTCCTTGTTGTGCTCGCGCTTCTAGCGGGCCACGCCCTGGTGTGTCCTCGGCCCTCCGGGGCGAACGCGCGAAGAGATCCAGGGTAGAGCGACGACGCAGACCGACGCCAACCCACTGCTGCCAGCTGAAAATGGAACTTGGTATGCCCACCGGCAGCTCTGCGGTGCACTATGTCAATGTCGCTTGCGTGGGACGCTCAGTGAGCTTGGGTCAGACCGCCATGTGCCACGCCATCTACGCTTACATCGCAAAGACAACTGGCGGACGACGGCGTTCCCCCTTCCCATGTCGGCAAGCGTGATCCGCCTCGCAAGCCCGCAGGCAGCGTCGATGAGGCGGTCAGCCTGGTGTTCAGCGGCACAGACCTAATGGAGGTGACACATGTCCGGGCCGCCGCGCGGAAGCTTGATATCGATTTCGAGATTCACCGCGACCCACAGTGGACGTAGTCGACGGTATCGGCGTCACGCCCCGACCAGGCCGTGCTGGGTCTTGTCGCTGACAGCGCGGCTGGAGCGTTTGATTTGTTCATCACCGTTCGGGGTGTTTGTGGCAGAGGCAAGCAGCGGGCCTGGGAGGTGCCCTGTCGGCTGGCACTAGGCCAACCACCTCGACCTGAGCCTCAACTTAGTCGGCTGTGCAAAGGCACAGCCGCCTCACCGAGACACGTCGGTACCAGCGTTTTTGCAACCAAGACCCAAAGCTGACCTGAAGTGACGTCCCGGCCAACTCGAGATCGGCGATAGGCTGCCGGAAACTTGTGCACTACCCCGTCGTAGGCGGTCCGAACCAGGTGGTTAGCGCCTCAGTGAGCCCCAGCTTGTCCTGGTTTCCCACCCAGGCCACGTATCCGTCGGGCCGGATCAATACGGCGGAGGAAGCAGTCACTGCGCCGAGCACGGGAAGTTCCCAAGGACCATCGTAGGCGGCTTCAACCAGCCCAACCCGATTTAGCCATGGCGTGATGTCGAGGCCCGCGGGCTCCCCGAGATTGAGCAGCAATGGCCGGGCATTGTGCAGCAGCGTGAATGTGCGTAGCGGACCGTCTGGGGTCACCAGGTCGAGGTCGGGCATCCGCCGCCCAAGCAGCGGGTGCCCCTCACCGAGATCGTAGTGGATGTCGAGACCCGACATCATCGCGGCAAACCGCTTGCGCGGCTCGTCCATCCGCAAGAGCTCGGTCATCGTCTCGCGCAAGGCCTCGGTGCGATCATCGCCGCGGCCAAGCGCCGTTGCCGCCATGGTCAGGCGGAGCACGCGGGCGCCGATGGGGTGCCGCTCGGCATGATAGGTATCGAGCAGGCTCTCGGGCGATGTGCCCTCGACCACCTGGGCGAGCTTCCATCCGAGATTCACGGCATCCTGCACGCCAATATTGAGTCCCTGTCCACCCGCAGGGGCATGCACGTGCGCCGCGTCGCCAGCCAAGAGCACACGTCGATCTCGGTAGGACGCCGCCTGCCGAGCCATGTCGGTGAATCTCGATAGCCAACGCGGATTACGAACACAGAAATCCGTCCCGTAGACGGCGATGAGCGCATCACTGAGGTTGCTAAGGGTCGGCGCGTCGCCTTTGCCGACGTGCGGTTCCACCAACACGGCGCCCACGCGATTACCCTCTTCCAGCTTGCCCAGAGCATTGACTCCCTTCTCACCACGGTGGATGCCCCACGCGGGCTCTTCGGCCATCTCAACCTCGGCGATCAGGTAGCTGGTCGACGCGTCCCATCCCGGGAAGTCGATACCCGCCTTCTTACGCATCAGGCTGCGACCTCCGTCGCACCCGACGAGGTACTTCGCTCGCAGCGATGCGCCATCGGACAGGTTAACGTTGACGCCGGTGTCGTCCTGCGCAAACCCCGTGACCTCACGCCCGCGATAGAACTTCACCGACAGCTCGCCGACCCAGGCCGCCATGATGCGCTCGATGTGGTTCTGCCTGAGCGCGAGCCCGTAGTTGTGGCGAGTGGGGAAGTCGCTGATATCGAGAGGGATGAACGAGAAGCCCGCAACCTGACCGACCTGCCCTTCTGTAAGGAAGCGATCGGCGATTCCCCGCTGATCGAGGACCTCGATTGTGCGTGCGTGCAGGCCGCCTGCGCGCGAGCCAGCAAGGTCCTGGCTGGCGCGCCGCTCGACGATGGCGACATCGACGCCCGCCAACGCCAACTCGCCCGCCAGCATCAGCCCGGTCGGACCTCCCCCGACGATCACTACCGCATGCTCGGTCATCGGCACACTCCGGCTGTCCCCAGGACGGCGACCAACTCGGCAGCGCGCAACCCGCGCGACGACAACACACGCATCTCGAGACCCCGTAAGTACTGGCTTCGGTCGGCGGTTCTACCGGATGACCCGGGTCTTGAAGCAAGCCCCTTGCTCACCACATATTTGAGTGGGCGGAGGGGGGTCGGCCTTTTCGTTTTTTCCGCGACAGAGCGAAATTGCGCAGATGACTTCGCGCAGGTGACTGCAATGTCTGCTCTGGCACGGGGCATCCGCGCTGCCGCTGTGTCAGGAATCGGAGGATCAGCCGACGCGCGGGAAGCTTCTCAGGATCCGGCCGCGGCGCTCGGATCTGATGAGGGGCGCCGTTTGTACATGATCCGCTGGGGACTGGGCTGAATTTCGACCCGGATTGGGATAATCAGCCTCAGCACCTGGTAGTTGGTTGTGGAACGAAGTCTAGCAGTTCGAACGAATCGACAATCGCCGCGGCGACGGCGCTAGCCGACACGCGACGATCCCTACAAGGTGCAACTCTCCCCACGCACTGGAGCGCGTATCCGGTCGCTCTCCACGACCGCCGGACAAGAGGTGAATAGCCGGCGCGCGAAGGATTGAGCATAAAGCGGAGACAAAGACAGGTCTCGCCCCCGCGCCGTCGGTTGGTGGCACAGCGCTGGCAACCTTGCCCACGCGGAGCTCGCGTCAGCTCCCAAAGGAGCTACGGACGCGCTGAGCCGGGCCGCCGAAGAGGGGCCGGCAATCAGCGCTGACCAGCGTCAGTCTCGGCGACCAGCTTGCGAACGAGAGGGATCAGCTCGGCGCCGTATTGCTCCGCGTCATCGAGCGGCTCGTAGCCTCGGATGAGAAGACTGCTGGCCCCGAGCTTGTAGTAGGCCAGGAGTGCCTTGGCGACCGTATCGGGAGCTCCAACAAGTGCAGTCGAGTTGCCCCGCGCGCCCGTCGCCTCGGCGAGCTTCATCCACAAGCAGGTATCATGCACCTCGGCCGCGGCGGCCGCCGACAGCAAGCGCTGCGAGGCAAGGTTCTCGGGCTTTGCTGGGGGCGCTCCACCACGCTGGTCCTGGACGCGGCGAAGAATGTCGCGCGCCCGGTCCCAAGCTTTGTCGTCGGTTGCGGCGAGAATTGGACGCGTCGACAGGCTGAAGCGCGGCGGAGATTTGCCGGCAGTCATCGCCGCCTGACGGACCTGCGCCATGAATGCCGCTGTCTCGCGCAATGGCTCCCCCCACAGCATGTAGTGGCCGACATAGGGCGCGAGCGCCTGGATCGCATCATTAGATCCGCCCCCACCATAGATTGGGATGTGTGGGCTCTGCCTGCAACGGATGTCGGCATAGGCACCCGACACACGGTAGAACTCGCCAGCATGGTCAAAGGGAGCCGATGACGTCCAGGTGCGTTGTAGGAGTGCGATGTACTCGCTCACGCGCCGATAGCGGCCCGCATGGTCGGTAAAATCACCATCCTTTGCCTGGTCCGCGTCGCTACCCCCCGCGATAATGTGCACGGCAAGGCGGCCTCCGCTCAAATGGTCGAGCGTTGCAAGCTTGCGCGCAGCAAGGGTCGGGGAAACGAAGCCTGGTCGATGCGCCAGCAGCAATCCCAGCCCCTTGGTGACGGTCGCGGCATGGGCGCCGATGAGGAAGCCATCTGGCGCATCGGAGAAGTAGCCAATCAGGACGCGATCGAAATCCGCCTTCTCGTGGGTGCGGGCCGTTGCCGCGATGACGTCGGCATTGAACGGCGGTCCGCTGGGTGCCAGCACCTCGGACGACACGCGCGGCGCGATCCAGCCAATCATCTCGACAGGCAAAGCAGCCTCCTGGTCATCCTGTGCACGACCGAGATGCTAGCCGAGGCTGAGGATGATGCCTACAGCGCCCTGTGTGATCCAAAACCGTCCCGAGCCAGGCGCGTTTCTGGCGACGCAGCGACTAAGTTGCCGCTAAATATTGCACGCATTGAGATCCAGCCTGTACCTTGCCGTTTCCAGTCGCCGTCAATCTGCGAAGGCCGCCGCAATGAATACAAACACGCCCAGCCTTCCTCTGATCGACGCTGCACGTCTCCAGCTCCGCCCCCTTACCGTGACGGACGCCGGCTCCCTCCATCAAGCGTATGGCGATGCGGAGACCATGCGCTTCTGGGATTTTCCAGCATCAGTCGACGTCGCGCAGACTGCCAAGCGCATTGAGCAGTCTTTGTCCGTAAGCCCCGAGCGGCACGCTGCTTGGGGCGTTGTTCTCAAACAAGATCCGCCGGCGCTCGTGGGCATGGTCAACTATCATCGGCGCGAGCCGTGGAACCGCCGCCTCGAAGTTGGCTACATCCTTGCCCGTCCGTACTGGCGGCAAGGCTTGATGCGCGAGGCCATGGTGCCCTTCATCGATTACTGCATCGAGAAGCTCGACACGCATCGCATCGAGGCGACGATTGAGCCCGACAACATTGCGTCCCTCTGCCTCGCCGAGCGTCTTGGCTTCAAGCGAGAAAGCGCGCTCATGCGGGATCGCCTTCTGGTCGCTGGTGAGTTCAGAAGCTTGTTTATGTACGCTCTCCTGGCGCCAGAATGGCGGCATTAGCTTCCAGAGTCGTAGGCCGAGCTGCTGACTGATCCACCCGGCGCCGAGGGCATCGAGTCCACCCTGCCAATCACGGCTCCAGGCGCGATGGCGGCGCCGGCGGTCCGGCCGTCGGCCATGCCCCAACTGGACGCCGCTGCTGAGCGCAAACCTACTCCTCTCTCGCACGACAGAATTTGTGGTTTCCCGTGGCGTGGTCGCGCCATGGTCAATACAATCCGGCAACGGATAAATGCGCTGTGGAGCTATGCCCACAACCACTTTCAGCCAACCACGACCTCACTGATCTGGATCTGTGGTGAGATGTCGGTGTAGTTCGGGATGTCGGCCATGATCTCGCCGCCGTGAGCACCGATCCCCTTTTGGAAATCAGCCGCGGCGTTGAAATACAGATGGCACGCTGCGATGAACGGCGCCGGCGCCCCTGGACCGCCGCCCGCTAGGCCCTTGTCAACTTCGTAACGAAGCATGCCGGAGCCTTTCAGCCGCTCCATCACCAAGGGCAAGTGCTTGCCTGCGTAGTAGGCGTGGTCGAAACGCTTCCCTGGCTCATTGGGATAGAGGACCGTAACGCGGATCATGCTGACCTCCATTTCATGGCGGGAGACTGCGAGAAAGCTTAAACGACTGTAGGCCTGGCCGACGGGCACGACAAGGCAGGCGACGGTCGAGAAATCTGGATCGGCTTTGGCTCAAGATCGCTTGATCTTCATCCAAGCGCGCCTTGTCGAGGCACGATGAGGGCGGCGGGCCGCCGCCTGGCGCTGACCCCCGTCCAGGCCAGGCCGGTCGTTCGAGGACAACAGCCTAAGTGCGAAAGGCCATCCGGAAGCAGCCCCTGCTCCCACTAGTCGACGTCTGAACGCTCAAATCGGTCGGTCGCGCTGGAGCAAAATCGGAATGTTAAACATGGCCGGCACCAAAGCCACCATTGCAAGCGCTGCAACCGGTGAGACCGATGCCGCAATCACCGCGGCGGCATAGATCAACGTCCCGGTAAAGCTCCGCACGAGTGTGGCGCGTCGAAACTGAATGTGCTCGCGATCGTGTTCCGGCATTCGACCGAGACGATACCGGAGCAGACCGAAGACGGCCGAGCTCAAGGTCATGATCAGGGCGTAAAATGCGATGGCGCGCTCCGACTGGGGATGCTCTCCGAGGAAGCCGGTCGCCAACGGGATCAGCGACATGAAGAACAAGAGCAGCAGGTTCATCCACATCAAGGCAAGCGTGCCTCGGCGTACGACGGCAAGCAACTGATGATGATTGACCCACAGGGCGCCGACGATCAGGAAACTCAGGGCGTAGATCGCGAGCTTCGGCGCCAGTGGCACCAGAAAACTGGACCAGACCTCACCCGTGGCCGCGGCCTCCGGCAGCTTCAACTCAAGCACCATGATGGTGATGATGATGGCGATGACGCCGTCACTGAAGGCACCAAGACGCTCAGTGCCTGGATTTGCCGTGGTCGCGTTGCGGCTGTGCTGCGTCTCCATCGCCGTCTCCCCCCAACCTTGCCTTTCGCGCTAGCCAAAATCTAACGGATTTGTCGGCCAGCCGCGACACTCGCGTCCAGATCAGTTCCACAGGCGCGATAGGCCCTTTTGCTGCACCTGCGCACGGCAGAAGTCAGTGGGACGGGCAGCTTCACGCTGCAGCGCGTGAGCCTGTTGGCGGGTCGTCGGCGAGACGGGCTTGGGGTCT
>Ga0134122_10002153_pt1 | contig 14409 bp, 8 predicted proteins | sample KB302_FD_96461 | JGI IMG/M metagenome (GOLD analysis project Ga0134122, IMG submission 96461) | Terrestrial soil microbial communities without Nitrogen fertilizer from Kellogg Biological Station, Michigan, USA - KB3-0-2 | ecosystem: Environmental > Terrestrial > Soil > Unclassified ... | reverse complement strand
CGGACGACTTCAGGCAGTCTTCGTAGGCGCGCTGGTCGCCTTTGCCGCTTTGCCGCGCACGCAACTGGTCCAGCAACTCCGGCGGCCGGATCAGGCTGCCGACATGCGTGGTCAGGATGCGGTTGGTGCTGCGCTTCATGGAAAAGTCCATCTTTCTCGCGGTACGACTAGAAGAAAAACGCTGCTCTCACAACCGCTGATTCCGCTTCTCGTGGCGCAAGATTTTCGTCTACAAGGTCCCCAAAATGAGGCAGGCATGACCATTATCGACGTTCATTCGCACATCATTTCCACCGACGAGAAGCGCTATCCGCGCGCGCCGATCGGCGGCAACCAATCCGATTGGTCGCAAAAGCGCCCCGTCAGCATTGATCAGATGATCGCCGCCATGGACAAAGCCGGTGTGAACCGCTCCGTGTTGGTCCAAGCCTCGACCTGTTATGGACATGACGCCTCCTATGTCGCCGCGGCTCTCGCCGCGCACCCGAAGCGATTCACCGGCGTGTTCTCCGCCGACGTGCTCGCGCCGGATGCACGCGACAAGATGAAGTCCTGGATGAGCAAGGGCTTTACGGGGATGCGCCTGTTCACTGCAGGCAGCACAATGGATCAGGCCGATTGGCTGGACGATCCGCGCTCGTTTCCGGCCTGGGAGCTTGCGCAAGCGGAGTCGCTGCCCGTCTGCTTGCAGATGACCGCAAAGGCGATCCCGCAGTTGCTCGTTCTCTTGAAGCGCTTTCCTCGCGTCCGTGTCGCGCTCGATCATTGCGCGCGGCCGCAAGTGGAAGACGGTCCGCCCTATTTAAACGCCGCCGGCCTGTGGAGCCTCGCGCCGTACGAAAACGTGTTCCTAAAAATCTCGCCGCACAATTTCCATGGCGTGCATAAGGGTAAGGCGACGCCCGAGACGTTCTTCGCCAAGCTGATCGCCGAATTCGGAGCCCGCCGCATTGCCTGGGGCTCCAACTATCCCACCCACGAGGGCTCGTTGCCGGAACTGCTTCAGCTCGGCCGCGACAATCTGAAAGTGGCATCGGCCGAAGACAAGGAATGGATCTTCGGACGCACGACGCAGACTCTCTTTCCCGCGCTGAAGGACAAATAGGATGGCCGAACCCATCACGCTCTTCACGCTGCTCGCGACCTTCCCCAACACCAAGGCCCTGAAGACGGGCGCGGTCAGCTCGCCGCTAGTGAATTTCAACTTCGCAGACGTGAAAGTGTCCAACACGCAATTCAAGCCGCTGGTGCGGGAGCAGAAATACGATCTCGGCGAGCTCGCCATCGTCACCTATTTGCAGGCCAAGCAATACGAGACGCCCTATATGCTGCTCCCCCTCGTCGTGGTCGGGCGCAATCAGCATCACACCATCTTCCATAATGTTGAGAAGAAGCCCCTGAAACCGTCAGAGCTCACCGGCAAGCGCGTCGGCGTCCGCGCTTACACGCAGACCACTGGCTGCTGGGTGCGCGGCTTTCTCGCCGACGATTACGGCGTCGAAATTGATAAAGTGCGCTGGGTCACCTTTGAAGACGCCCATGTCGCGCAATATCACGATCCTGACATCGTCGAGCGCGCGCCCGAAGGCAAAGTGATCAAGCAGATGCTGATCGACGGCGAGCTCGACGCAGCGATCCTTGGCGACGTGAAAGAAGAGGGCCCGATCAGGCATCTGATTCCGGATCACGAGAGCGCAGGCCGCGCCTGGGCGTTGAAGCACGGTGGCGTACCGGTCAATCACTTCATGGTGGTCAAAGGCGAGATCGCCAAATCGCGCCCCGATGTCGTGCGCGAAGTTTTCCGCCTGCTCAAGGAAAGCCGCGCCGCGGCCGAACCCGCCATCGAGAGCGGTACGTTCAACCCGCTGCGCATCGGCATCGAAGCCAACCGCAAATCGCTCGAGACCATCGTCGATTACGCGCAGCGCCAGAAGCTGATCACGCGCCGCTTCTCCGTCGACGACCTCTTCGCCGACGCCACCCGAATCTTGGGCGCGGCGGCCAACTAGCTCAGGTTTTTGACCACACAGGCGCGAGCTGATTGCGGTTCAATAGCGCGTGCAGCAATATCAGCGGCACGCCGCCAACGACGACCGCCTGCTTCAACAGGATCCGCGCCACCAGTGGCAACGCGTTATACGCTTCGCCCGCGACGAACAGACCGCCGATGCCGAGCAGCAGCGAGAACCCGGCGATGATGAGATTGCGATCCGTCCATTCGACAACGCTCAAGTGCTGGATCGCATGCATCATCACGATGCCGAACAACAGTGTCGCGATTGCCGCTAGCACTGGTGTCGGCACCAGCACCAACAGCATGTCGAACTTGATGCAGGACCCCAGCAGCATCAAGAGAATGCCGCAGGTCAGCGTCGCGTAGCGCGACCCGACGCGGGTGTAGCGCAGCAAACCCATGTTGTCGGGATAGATGTGCGTCGCATAGGTGCCGAGGATCGACGCCAACATGCCACCGAGCGCGACGCTCATCAGCCCGCCCGACATCCGCGCTGGCGTCAGCTTCTCATTGCCCCATTTCGCCACTACGGTGTACAGCGCCATCGACGCGATATTCGCCGGCACCAGCACGAGGACGAACAGCACGACGATGTCGGCGCGCACCTCGAAGCCGAACGGGAACCATTGCGGCGTCACCAGCCACGGCGACGAGAACACGCGCGCCATCGAAATCGGAATGAACGCCGCATAGAACAGCGTACCGAGGATCAATCCGACCAGCATGGCGATGCGGCGGAATTGCTTGCCCGCCCACAGCGTGACGCAGACCAGCGTCGCCACCGCAACTGCTCCGGCGGCGAGATTCACCCCGGGAAATCCTGGGCTCGCGCGGTCGCCGATCCAACCCGGCAACGACGTGTTGGCGATCTGCACCATCGCGAGCAGCACCATGATGCCGGCGATCATCGGACTGTTGAGGTAACGCGCGAACAACCCGGCAAAGCTCCATCCGCGGATCGGCACCGTCAGCAGGAACCAGACGATGCAGGCGACGAAGCACGAGCCGAAGGCGAGACCGAGCCCCGCATCGGGCATCGCTCCGAGCGCCATCAGCGCGGTGAAACTGCCGACATAGGGTCCATGAACGATCGGAAGCTTGAGCAACAGCAGCGCCTGGCACGCGGTGACGAAGCCCGACACCAGAAACGTCATGCCGTAAAGATGCGCCGTCTGATCGACGGTGAGATGCAGCACGTTCCCCATCACGCCGGGGAACACGAACATGCCGATCATGCCGAAGATGTGCTGGAAGCCGAGAATCAGTGCTTGGCCGGGTGGCAGCGAGTCATGGATGCCGACATCGAATACCGGAGTAGCGCTCGCCGGCGCCGTCGCCGGAATCGCCGTCGCGCTCGCCGCAGTGTCGCTGCTCATGCTCGTCCCCCTTCAAGCGCCATCATTTCATCATGTCCACCAGCATGTACGGATCACGATCGCGTAACGCCTTACTTCTTCTCGACCGACGTAACCGGCGTTTCCGGCTTCAACCCCGGTCTAGCGCGCTTCGCGGTCTCTCTCCCGTTCGCTTCCCAATCGCCGGCCGCCGTGCGCCGCGCAAACGTTTCCCATGTTTCGGTCCAATCGCCGAGCGTGTAGCCGTGCCACGGCGAATCCGCTTTCAACGCCGGGAAGCCGAGCTCGTTCCACAGCTCGCGCGCATGCTCCATGTACGGCTTCGTCGGCAGCGCGAGCGGCGGCATCGGATGCTTCAGCGTCGCATCGATCAGCATCGTGGAATCGGATTTCTTCGGGCCGTATTGCGAGCCCTGGAGGCTGGTGTGATAGGGCGCGATGTGCACGTCCTCGATCGGATTTGAGCGATACGCCAGCGACCACAACACCGCGTCCACGCTTTCGGGATCGATGTCCTCGCTGACGCCGATGACGATCTTGCCGCACCCTGCTTGCAAATTGGCGGCGCCGTACAACCCGCGCCACACTTCCGTCTTGGGCGTGCCTTGCGCAAACTGCACGAAGATCACAGGGCGCAAATTGGTCAACCGCTCATGCATCACCACGCGCTTAACGCCTTTGATCGCCAGTTGATCGCGCAGGTGCGAAAGGAACAGCGGCTCGTAGGCGACCTTCTTGATCACGCTCGATTCCGACGGCGTGACCTGGCTGATGATCGAGGTGAACACCGGCGACTTCTTGTGCGTGATCGCGGTTACCTTCATCGGCATGTTGAACGCTTCCAGCGCGACATAGCCGTTGCTTTCGCCGAACGGTGCCTCCGGCTCGAGGATCTCCGGATCGATCACGCCCTCGATGACGATTTCGGCATCCGCTGGCACTTCGAGATCGACGCTGACCGCGCGCGCCATTCTGATCGGCTCGCCCGCAAGCGCGCCGGCGACCGCCACTTCATCGGCGTCGACGGCAAGCTTCAGCGGTCCCGTGAAGCAAACGATGGGCGCCGCGCCGAGCACAATCGCGATCGGCATCGGCTGCTTGCGCTTGTTGTATTTGAGCCAATGCAGATAACCGCCGGCGCCGCCCGGCCGCGCTACCATGCGCACGGCTAACCGGTCGGTCGCCTTCAGCGCCGCGCGATACGTGCCCATGTTCTGCACCGCATTGTCCGGATCGCGCGTGATGCACAAAGTCGCCGTCAGATACGGCGCCGAATCGAAACCCGGCGTCGACACCGGAACCGGAAGCAAAGCCAAGCCGCCGCCGGGCCGAGTCAGCTCGTCGCCGGTGATCACGACTTCCTGGCAACGCGGCTGGTTCACAACGACGGGCGGAATCGGATTTGCTATCGCGCGGTTCCACGCCTCGCCGATCTCGTCGAGCTCACGCCCCATGCCGATGGCGTAGATTCGCGGCGATGCGGCGAGTGCGCCAACCACCACCGGCATGTCGTAGCGTTTGCCCTTCGCGTCGACGACATTGGTGAAAATGAACGCCTTGCGCTCGTCCTCCGGGATGCCGCCGAGAAACTGCCAGCGCACCAGCGGATGCAATTCGGTGTCCTTGTTGATCGGGCGCTCGACGCGCACGAGCAGGCCTTCCCGCTCGAGCTCCTTGAGATGTTCCTGAAAGTCCAGCCGCGGCCCGTGGACCTTGTGCGCGCTGCCGCGGCCGGCGTTGGAAGGCTTGTCGTTCATGCATCCGTCCCTGAGATATCGGCCTTCTCTTATGCATCCGGGCCTCGACTACAATGCAGTCATCTGCCCCCTTTGCAAAGCGAAGCGCGGCCTTTATTGCATCCCCGCGAACATGGAGGCATGGAATGACAGTGAAAACGGACGATACCGGCTCCGACCGGTCCAATCGCCCGAAATGGTTCGGCACCCCGGTCAAGCGCACCGAAGACCCAGCGCTGCTCACCGGCCGTGGCCACTATGTCGACGACATCCGCTTGGCCGGCACGCTCCACGCGTGTTTTGTCCGCAGTCCGCACGCCCACGCGAAGATCCACGGCATCGATTCCACTGCTGCGCGCGCTCTTCCCGGCGTGCATCTCGTGCTGACCCATGCGGACCTGCCCGAGCCGGCGCAGAATCCGTTCACGCTGTTGGTGCCGAACCCCGCGATCAGCCAGCTCTTCATGCCCTGGGCGCTTACCCGTGACGAAGTCTGCTATGTCGGCGAACCGATCGCGATGGTCGTCGCCGATACGCGCCATATCGCCGAAGACGCCGCCGCACTTGTCGAAGTCGAATACGAAACCCTGCCCGCGGCATCCGATTGCCTCGCTGCAATCGATCCAGCGGCGCCGCGCGCGCATCACGGCTCGCCCAACAACATCGCCGCTCGCATTCCCTTCAGTCACGGCGACAACGATGCGGCGTTTGCCAAGGCCGCGCACATCTTCAAAGAGAGCCTGCACACCCACCGCGGCGGACCGTTCTTCATGGAGTGCCGCGGTCTCGTCGCGACCTACGATGCGACGATCGATGCGTTCACGGTTTACATCTCGTCTCAGAGCTCGCATCGCATCAAGCGGTCGTTTCTCGACGCGCTCGACTTGAACGACAACCAGCTCCGCGTGATCACGCCCGATGTCGGCGGCGGCTTCGGTCCCAAGGGCGCGCTCTATCCGGAATATCCTTGCGTCGCTGTGGCGGCGCAAAAGCTCGGACGTCCAGTGAAATGGATCGAAGACCGGCGCGAAAATTTTGTCGCCACGCATCAGGAGCGCGACGAATATTGGGACGTCGAGATCGCCGTCGACAAGGACGCGAAGATCCTCGGCCTGCGCGGCCGCATGGTGCACGACGAAGGGGCCTATTTACCGTGGGGGCTCACCGTGCCGTGGATTGCGGCGACCACAGTGCCCGGTCCCTATGTGATCCCGAGCTTCAAGATGGAAGTGCTCGTCGCCTTCACCAACAAAATTTCGACCACACCGGTGCGCGGCGCCGGTCGTCCCGCGGGTGTCTTCGTCATGGAGCGGCTGATGGATCGCGTCGCGCGCGAGCTGAACCTCGATCCAGCCGAAGTACGGCGGCGCAATTTCGTCAGGCCCGACATGATGCCCTACAAGGTCGGCATCGTCTTTCGCGATGGCCGGCCCGTCACCTATGACAGCGGCGACTATCCGACGTGCCAAGCAACCGCGCTCGGCGCGGCCGACTACGACGGCTTCGCCTCGCGCCAGCGCGAAGCGCGCAAGAGCGGCCGCTATCTCGGCATCGGCATGAGCAATGCGGTCGAAGCCACCGGCCTCGGCCCCTACGAAGGGGCGACCGTGCGCGTCTCGACCACAGGCAAGATCGCGCTCTTTACGGGGGCCACGCCGCACGGCCAGTCGCACAAAACGATTCTCGCCCAAATCGCCGCCGATCAGCTCGGCGCCGATTACGAGGACATTACCGTGGTGACCGGCGACACCGCAACAATAGCCTTCGGCATGGGCACGTTTGCCGCGCGTACCGCCGTCAATGCCGGCTCATCGGCGCACCTCGCCGCGATTGAAGTCGCCAAGAAGCTGAAGCTGCTCGCCGCCGATATGATGGCGGTGAAGCCCGACGAGATCGAGCTGCGCGACGGTTTCGCCTATGTCCGCAACGCGCCCGAGAAGCGCAAGCATTTCCGCGAGCTCGCCTTCAAGGCCGCCGGCATGCCGGGCGTCTCCATGGCCGGCGGTCTCACGCCCGGCATCGAGCACACCGCCTACTTCACGCCCGATCAGTCGACCTATTCCAACGGCACGCACGTTGCCGAGGTCGAAGTCGACGTCGAAACCGGCGAAGTGAAGATCCTGCGCTACATCGTGATGCACGATTGCGGCAACGTCATCAATCCAATGGTGGTGAAGGGCCAGGTCGAAGGCGGCCTCGCGCACGGCGTCGGCAACGCGCTCTTCGAGCGCATGATCTATGACGACAACGCGCAGCCGGTGAACGTCAACTTCGGCGAGTATCTCTTGCCTGGCTCCACCGACGTGCCGCGGGTCGAGCTCCATCACATGGAGACGCCGTCGCCGCTAAATCCGATCGGGGTGAAGGGAGCAGGCGAGGGCGGCACGATTCCCGCAATCGCCGCCATCATCGCCGCTGTCGAAAACGCGCTCTCGCCCTTCAAGGTGAAGATCTCCGAAGCGCCGATCAGTCCCAGCCGCCTCGTCGAACTCATCCGCGCCGCGTGAATTCCCTCTCCCCTCTTGTCCGCCGAAGCCTGGGCGAAGGCGGATGCGGGAGAGGGCGGCGCGGCGCGCACTCAGTGCGCCACTGGCGCGCCGGGCGAGGGGTGAATCGTCTAGGGCGAGATTTCTTCCAGCACGCGGCCTTTGGTTTCGATGGCGAAGAAGCCGACGATCAGCGCGGCGATCAACGCCACCATGCCAAAGACCAAGAACACCGCGGGCAGACCTTCGCGCACCACCAGGAACGCAACCACGTTGGGTCCGATGATGGCGGCAAGCCGCAGCCACGCCGTCGCGGCGCCCACCGCGAGCGCGCGGCTCCGCGTCGGATAAAGCTCCGGCGTGTAGAGATAGACCGCCAGCGACATGGTGGCCACGCACATCCCGCTCAGCGTGCCAAGCAGCCAAACGCGCTGCGGTGAAACCGGACCGAGATACCACAGCGTCAGCAGAGCCGCCGCGGAGCCCAAGAACGCGAACACGAACCACAATCGTCGCCCGGTCAAATCGATCAGCATCGCGCAGGAGAAGCTTGCGCACAGCGTGATCATGTTGGTTTGCAGCTGATAAGAAAGCGCGGTCGCGATCGGCACATGAAAGATCGTGCTGTACAGCGTCGGCAGCCATGTGGTGAGGCCGTAATTGACGAAGTAGGTCGCGAACCACATCACCCAAACGACAAGCGTGCGGCGCAAATAGGTTGGTCCGAAGACATCGGACCATGAGGGCTGTTTGGCAACAGCCGGCACAATGTTGGCCGGATAAGGCAACGGCCGGCCGAGCGCTTTTTCGGTGCCTCTCTCGACGATTCGCAACGCTGCCTCGGCGTCAACATCGCGGCCGCGTGCTGCGAGCCAGCGCGGCGATTCCGGCAACAGCCGCTGCAGGAATAGAACCATCACAGCGGGAATCGCGCCGACGACGAACATGTACTGCCAGCCGAGATTGGGCACGATCCATAATCCGAGCAGCGAGGCTGCGAGAATCCCGCAGGGGAATACCAGCTCGAACAACAGTACGAAGCGCCCACGCGCCTTCGCCTTGGCGAGCTCGTTGATGTACGTCGCCGCGACCGGGACTTCGCCGCCGAGCCCGAAGCCCTGAATGACGCGCAGGATCAGCAGTGACTGGTAATCCCAGGCGAACGCACAGGCGAGACTTAGGATCGAGTAAAGCGCAATCGAACTCATCAGCGCCGGCATCCGTCCGTAGCGCTCGGCGATCCAGCCGAAGAAAAGCGCGCCGAACAATTGCCCGGCGAAACCCGCGGAGATCAGGAAACCGACGTCTTGCGGCAACAGGCGCCACATCGGCACGATCGCGGGCAGGATATACGCGATCGCCAACGCGTCGAACGCGTCGAAAAACGTCGCCGTGCCGATGATGATGCGGGCGCGCACTTGCCAGGACGTGACCGGCAGCCGCTCGATCCGCGCGGCCACTTCGCCGGCAAGACGATCATTGTGCGAAAGCACTTGATCCATGAACGCTGCTCCCCGCCGCACGATCGTAGAACGTTTATACTCGATTCCACCTCCCCCTTGTGGGGAGGTCAAACCGCCAGAGCGCGTCAGCGCGAGGCGGTTTGGGTGGGGGTCACTGGAGAGGTTTCCCTTCGTCGTCCATCGGAAAGAGAAATCCGCCGCAGCACGACAGCCGCAGACAGGGCATCACCGGATGCTCCAGCGGCTTCTCGGACAGCTCTGCCGCCGTCAGTCGCCGCACCGGTGTCTTCTGCTGTTCCATTCGTCGCCGGTGCTCATCGCCGAGCGCGGCTCGTTCCTCCGCAGTCGCCTTCGCATCGATCTGCAGCGTGCGTGCATCCAGCACCACGCCGTAATAGTCGCGCGCCGCCTGCACCGACACATAACCTTCGCGCACGTCGTCCTGCACGCGTTCGGCCGCACGCTCCAGCGGCGAACCGAAACCGCCGCCGCCGCCAGAGCGCAGCGCGTAGGCGTCGCCCTTCTTCAGCGGCGCGGTCAGGATCTTCGCGTTCGGCCGCTCGTTGTCCCACAATCCGCTTTTCCGCATCAGCACCTGATTGCCCGCGCCTTCCAATCCGCCCTCGAGGCCCCAGGGCAGACAATGTGCGCGATCGATGCTTGCGTTCAGGGTCAAATCGGTGAGCGCCCGCACGACTGTTTCGCATCCCAGTCCGCCGCGATGTTTTCCCGGCCCGCCGGAATCGGGTATCAGCGCGTAGCGCTCGATCAGCAGTGGATATTTGTTCTCCAACTGCTCGCGCGGCGAATTGTGGGTGTCGCCGTCGTTCAGGCACACCGTGCCTGAGACTCCGTCCTCAGTGAGCTTCGCGCCCCAGCCGCCGCCAAGCGGTCCCATATGGGCCAAGAAGAACTTTCCGTCGCGCGGATCGATGCCGTGCACCAGCGAGACGCAGAGATCGGCATGATGACCGGCGATCACTTGCTTGGGAATCGCCGGCGTCAGCGCCTTGAATACCGTGTCGATCACCGTCATCGGAAACGTCATCCACCAGCGCATCGGCGCGGGCCGTGTGGCGCTGACCACGCGCCCCGGCGGCACGATCGTCTTCAGATTGCGGAACGAGCCGTCATTGATCGGATAGTCGGTCGGCGAGGTGATGCATTTGAACGCCACCTGGGCGCAGCCATGCCCGGTCGTGATGCCCGAATTGTAGAAGCCGCGCACCTGCTTCGAGACGTCGGTGAGATCGATCGTCATCTCATCGCCGCTCTTGGTGACTTTGACCTTGATCGGGATCTCGGCGCCCACCGAAATGCCGTCGTCGTCCATGAAGGATTCCGCTTCATAGACGCCGTCGGGGATCGCGCGGGTGCGAGCGCGTGCCGCGCGCTCGGACTGGTCCATGATCGCCGCGATGGCGCCTAACACGTCATCGCATCCGTACCTGTTGACGAGCTCCAGAAAGCGCCGCTCGCCGGTTTTGACGGCCGTGATCTGCGCGCGCAGATCGCCCATGGCTCGCTCCGGCACGCGTACATTCATGCGGATGATATCGACTAGGTCCTGATTGACGACGCCGCGCTTCTGATACTTGACGATCGGCACTTGCAGGCCTTCGGCGAAGATGTCCGTCGTGATGCCGCCGAGCTGTCCGCCCATGTCCTGCCAATGGGCCATACAGCAGGCAAACGCGATCAGTCGGCCGTCATGAAAGATCGGCAAGCTGAAGGTCATGTGATTCAAGTGACTGCCGGTGATGTAGGAATCATTGGTCAGCAGGATGTCGCCTGGCTCGATGCCGTTCGCGCCGAAATGTTTCAGCTTTGCTTTGATCGTCTCGGCCATGCCGCGGATGAAAGTCGGCAAGCCCAAGCCGATCGACACCGTCTCGCCCTTGGCGGTGAACAAGCCGACGGTGAAATCCAGCGCCTCGTAGATGATCATGTTGTAGGCGGTGCGCATCAGATTCGTCTTCATCTCTTCCGTCACGGCGATGACGCCGTTGCGCACGATCTCGATGAGAACAGGAGAAAGTTTCCGCGCTGTCATGACGCCGCTCCCACGCGGATCGCGAGATTGCCCAAAGCATCCACTTCGAGCTCGTCGCCCGGCATGAGCACCGTCGTTGATGCGTGTTCCTCGATAACGGCAGGACCGGTAACACGATTGCCGGCCAGCAATGCGTCTCGAGCGAACACCGCTGTCTTGACGAAGCTGCCGCTGAAACATGCGTCGCGCATGCCGCGCGGCTTCGGCCCTTCTGTGCCGCGGGCGACACGCTCGAATTTCGGTTTCTCCAAGATGCCGGTCACCGCCGTGCGCAGCCCTGCGATCTCCGCGGGCTCCGAGGCAACCGATGTGCCGTAGCGCTGCTCATGTTCGGTATCGAACAGCCGCTTGATCTCGTCGCGATCCTCTCGCGCGAAGCATTCGAGCGGCACGTCGATCGTCACCAGATGCTCCTGCCCGACATAGCGCATGTCGAGCGCGCGGCTGATGCGGATGTCGTGCGTGGCGATACCGGCATTGGTCACCGCGCGCCTTCCCTCGTCCTCGTGGCCGCGGAACACGTCTTGGAACGCCGCAAAATCCAGATCGGCAAGCTTGGTGAACAGCGTATGCACATAGTCGTAGCGCAAATCCGCGAACAGCATGCCGCACGCCGAGAAATGCCCTGGCGCGCGTGGAATAAGAATGCGTGTGATGCCGAGCTCGCGCGCAATGGCGCTCGCGTGCAGCGGTCCCGCCCCGCCGTAGGCGACCAGCACGAAATTCCCGACGTCGAGACCGCGCGACGTCGTCACGGCTTTTGCCGCGTAGGCCATCTTCGTCACCGCGATGTCGATGATGCCTTGCGCTGCTTCCACGATGCTCATGCGCAGCGGGCCAGCGATGTGTTTCCACAGGGCGGCTTCCGCGGCTTTCACATCGAGACGCATCTCGCCGCCCAGGAAACGATCGGCGCCGAGCCGTCCGAGCACCAGATTGGCGTCGGTGATCGTCGGCCACTCGCCGCCCAAGCCGTAACACGCCGGGCCCGGCTGAGCGCCCGCGCTCTCCGGTCCGACGTGCAGTGCGCCCCCTTCGGCCACGCGCGCGATCGATCCGCCGCCGGTGCCGACCTCGAAAATGTCGATCATCGGAATCTGAATCGGCAGTGCTTTTTCATAGCCGCCGATGAGCGCACTTCCCGTCGTCATCACATGGCCGCCATGGATGACGCCTGCCTTTGCAGTCGTTCCGCCCATGTCGAAGGCGATTGCATTGTTGACGGCAATCTCGCGGCACACTGCTTGCGTCGCGATCACCCCCGATGCCGGTCCCGACTCCAGCATGCGCACGCATTCTTTGCGCGCGTGCTCGATCTCGAAGAGCCCCCCCGTCGACTGCACGACCAGGAACGCGCCGGTGAAGCCCGCTCCGCGCGCGTGGCTGTCGATTTCGGCGAGATAGCGCGCCACCTTGGGACCGATATAGGCGTTTGCCGCCACCGTCGATGAGCGTTCGAACTCGCGATATTCCTGCGAGAGTTCGTGCGACGCGGTGACGAACACACCTGGCAGAAGCTTTTGCAAAATCTCTTTCGCGCGGATTTCGTGTGCCGCATTCCTGTAGCAATGCAAAAACAGAATCGCTGCCGCCTCGATCCCTTCCACCCGCAGAGTCTCGGCCAGCGACGCGATCTCATCCTCGTCGAGCGGCTTCAGCACTTCACCGCTGGCGAACATGCGTTCGTGCACTTCATAACGATGCCGTCGCGGCACCAGCGGCTGGTGCTTGGAAAAATAGAGATTGTAGGAGTCCGGCCGGTTGACGCGGCCGATCTCATAAATGTCGCGAAAGCCTTCGGTGATCAGCAGCGCTGTCTTTGCGCCGGTGCGCTCGAGGATCGTGTTGATCGCAATCGTCGAGCCGTGCAGGAACAAAGCCGCGTCATCGAACCGAGTGCCCGCCTTCTCGATCCCGGCCTCGATGCCCCCAACCAGCGCATCCGCGGTCGACAGCGCCTTGCCCAACATGAGCCTGCCGCTTGCCTCGTCGAAGGCCGCGATATCGGTGAAGGTCCCGCCGATATCCGCGGCAAGCCTCAAATTAGCGGTTTTGGACATCAGGCGTGACCGCGAGAGCGAAGCACTCCCATATCAGGGGCGACCCCGAAATTCGAGCACGGGAGCCTGGCAACTAAGGGAAAATACGTATGGCGCAAAACGCCAACCGCGTCACAATAAGTGTTCAAACCAAGCGGTTTCTGTGAACCCGAAAGGTGCGAGCCTGAAGGGTGGTAAGAGTGGACAAAGAAATGGGATATGGCGCGACAGGCTATCAAAATCGAGCTGAGGAGTGCGTCCGGTTGGCAAATCTTGCCGAGGACGAATTGATTCGGCGGGAACTGCTCACCTTGCGGCAGTCCTATCTTCAAACGGCCGAACGACTCAAGCGTTTGCCGTCCGCAAAAACTGAGCGCTCCTAGCGTTCGATTTCCCGCGCCCGTTTCACCACCTCGGGCGGCGAAGCATAGACTTCCCTGATCAGCGTCTCGACCTCGGTCCCGTTGACGGGCCGCACTTCGAGCGCCAATCGTTTCATCTCGGCGAGAAATTCCGGATCCTTCATCGTTGCATCGAACGCATCGCGCAACGCTTTCACTCGTTCCGCCGGAACGCCGGGCGGCGCCGCGAAGGGACGCGCGATGCTTTGGCGCGACACGATCAGACGCATCGCCGCCTTGTCCTGGGGGCTCGCCGGCAGGTCCATCACCAAGGGAACGTTGGGCAGGTCCTCATGCTTCTGTAGCGCCAATTGCAGTACGATGTTGATCTTCTTGCCGTCGAGCAGCGGCCGGCTCTGACTCATCAAGCTGCTCCACGACCAGCCGCAGCGGCCGTCGACCTCGCGCCGTTCCATGCCGAGATTGATGTCGGCGCCGCCGCCGGAAAATCCGGTCACCAGCTTCGTCGGCGTCCGATAGATGTTGCGCAGCACGATCGGGAACACGTCGCTGTCGGCGCCGGCCGCCGAGCCGCCGATCTTGTGCGGCTTGGTCTTCATGTCTTCCCAGGTCTTGATGCCGCTGGTGTACCAGAAGGCGCAGACGCCCACTTCGTTGGACACGCTGCCGATCCAATTGAACTTGGTCGCGTCGAATTGCGTGCCTTGCGCATGCCCGAGCAGAGGCTCGACCACCAGTCCGCGCGCGAACGTTCCGATCGCCGTGCCGTCCTTGCGCGCGACGTTGTAGAGATAGTTCATCACCTTCAGTGAGCCGGCGCCCGGCATGTTCTGCGGCACCATCGTCGGGCGCCCGGGAATATGCCGCCCCATATAGCGCGCCAGTGTGCGCGCATAGAGGT
>Ga0134122_10002149_pt1 | contig 14424 bp, 16 predicted proteins | sample KB302_FD_96461 | JGI IMG/M metagenome (GOLD analysis project Ga0134122, IMG submission 96461) | Terrestrial soil microbial communities without Nitrogen fertilizer from Kellogg Biological Station, Michigan, USA - KB3-0-2 | ecosystem: Environmental > Terrestrial > Soil > Unclassified ... | reverse complement strand
GAAAAGGATGAGATGCGAGCCGAGCGCATTACCGTCGATGGCAAGACGGTCGAGCTGCGCTGATGCTGCACGACGCGCCGCAGTTCTTGATCGCGCTAGAGCAATCGGCGCTGGCGTCGGCGATCCGGCAGTCCTCCTGGGCCTATATGACGGCCAACGTCGGGCACATTCTGGCCCTGATGGTGTTCGTGAGCAGTGTGGTGGTCATGGACGCGCGGCTGCTTGGCGCCTTCGCCGCGGCACCGCCGGCGACCGTCGTGCGCCCGGCCCGACGCTTGGCGGTCTTGGGTCTGCTGTTGATGGCGGCGACCGGCTTCATGCTGTTCAGCGCCGAGGCCACCCATGTGGCGGGCAATCCCGTCTTCCTGATCAAGGCGGCCCTGATCGGGCTCGGGATCCTCAACGCCCTGCTCGCGGGGCACCTGCTGGGCGAAGCGCTCGACCGGACCCAAGCCTTCGAGCCGTTGCCGACCGCGGCCAGATTATGTGCCGTGCTGTCACTGACGATCTGGTTTGCAACCGCTGCATGCGGCCGCCTCATCGCGTATTTTTGAAGGCTGGGTTGCCGATTGCTGCGCGCGCGCGGAAACGAGTCGTGCTTTAGTCATCGACCCCGGTGGCGCCGACCCGCGCCAGAGCGAGCGCCCGAGGATCGCCAGGGCTAGTGCCCGAGGATCGCCAGGGCTTAGTGCCCGAGGATCGCCAGGGCTAGCGCCCGAGGAAATTGTACCCGAGAGGATCAAAAACGATGCGGCTCGCCATCTTATGGGTTTTGTCTGTGGTCATGTCCGTTGCCGTCATCGCCGAGGCCGGCGCCAGCGATGACAAGAAGCGCAAGGCGCAAAAGCATGCCGCGAGTGCGCCGGCCGCCGCGACGCCGCGTCCGGAGCGGTATCGCGAGCTGTTGGCGGACAAGATGCGCATCGGCTCCACCGAGTGGTGGGAGCAGATGCGGCGTGAGGGGCGCCTCGGCGGCGAGACGCCCTAGTCGAGGCGCCGCCGCCATCCAGAACGCATGCCGGCGATAACGAGAAAAAAAGCGAAGGTGGCTGCTGCTGGGGTTTGTGGGTTGGCTCTGGTCGGGGCCGCCCAGGCACAGCCGGCGACCATCAAGCGCACGGTCCTGCAAAGGAGCGACGGGCCGGGCAGCAGCTATGAGGTCGTGCGGGGTTTGGCGGAGCTTCCTGCGGCGGTGCTGATCGGCAGGCACACCCATCCGGGCACCCTGGTCGAGGGCGAACTTACCGGCATTGGTTCAGGGCCAGCCGGATCCCGTCTTTAGGCCCGGCCAGTCGTGGCTGATCCCAGCCAGCACCCCGCACGATGCCAAAGCGGGGCCCGGCGGCGCCAAGGTGATCGCCGTCTGTAGCGTGCAAAAGGGAAAACCGCTGGCCTCTGCCGCCAACTGAGGGGCGAGGAGGCGTGCAATGCGCTGCTGCCCCCGCTTGCCGCGCGTGCTATAGCACGGGCCATGCAAGAGGCCGTCAAACCCAATGCCGCCGTCAGCGTCGGCAGTGTGTCGTTCGCCAACGACCGGCCGATTGCCGTGTTCGCCGGGCCCTGCCAGATGGAGAGCCGCGAGCATGCCTTGGAGATGGCCTCCGCCTTGAAGGAGATCGCGAGCCGGCTCGGTCTTGGCCTCGTTTACAAGACCTCCTTCGACAAGGCCAACCGCACGAGCCTCGGCGCCAAACGCGGCCTCGGTCTCGACGGCGCGCTGGCGGTGTTTGCCGAAATCCGCGCCTCCCTCAGCGTGCCCGTCGTCACCGACGTGCACGACGCCAGCCAATGCGCCGAGGTCGCCCAGGTGGTCGACGTCCTGCAGATCCCGGCCTTCCTGTGCCGACAGACCGATCTGCTGGTGGCGGCGGCCCTGACCGGCCGACCGATCAAGATCAAGAAGGGTCAGTTTCTGGCGCCCTGGGACATGCGCAACGTCGTTGCCAAGGTGACGGGCAGCGGCAACGCCAACGTGTTGGTCACGGAACGAGGTGCCTCCTTCGGCTACAACACGCTGGTGGTCGACATGCGCGCGCTGCCGATCCTGCGTGAGATCGGCTGCCCGGTCATTTTCGATGCCACGCATGCCGTGCAGCAGCCGGGTGGGCAGGGTACCGCCTCGGGCGGGGAGCGCCGCTTCGTGCCGACCCTGGCGCGGGCGGCGGTGGCCGTCGGCATCGCCGGGCTGTTCATCGAAACCCACCAGGATCCGGATCGGGCGCCCTCCGACGGGGCCAACATGGTTCCCCTCAAAGCCTTTGAAGGGCTGCTGCGCGATTTGATGGCGATCGATGCGCTGGTGAAGCGCCTGCCCAGCCTTTAGAGCCCGTGCCAGGGTTGCAGCAGACGCGCCAGCAGGCCGCGAAAGCGCGTCGGCACTTCGTTGGCGATGGCGCAGACACAGCCCGCGCCCAGATCGGCGACGGGCGTGTGCTCGATCTCGGCGTCGAGGTCGGCGACATCGCCGGCCACGTAGCGCCCGGTGGCATCGCTCATGGCGCCGCGCAAGATCAAGGTAAGCTCGCCGCCGCCATGGCTGTGCTCGGGGACCGCGGCGCCGGGCGCCGCCTTGATCAGCTGCAAGGCGCCCTGACCTTGCAGCGGCAGTGGGCGGTGCCACAACCCGATGCCGATGCGGCGCCAGGCAACGTCGGCGAAATCGGTACGGGCAAGTCTTAGAATGGGATTGAAAGCATTGCCGCCGAGCCGCACGGGATTTTGCGGCTCGATCTGCGGTAACGCGGGGACGGCGGGTGCGGCATCATCGAGCGGCATCGGCGGCAGGCCATCCAGCAGGGCAGCACCAATGCGCTCGCACCAGACGAGTTCGTCGCGACAATGGCGACACATGACGATGTGGGCCGCCGCGACGGCGGACAAGGCGCTCGGCAGCGTGCCTGCGGCGAAGCTCATGAGGGTTTCGGTGCCGAGATGATGCGTTATCGTCATTTGAGGTCCTCGACCGCGGCCCGCATTCGCTGATAGGCGATGCGCACACGCGACTTGACGGTGCCAAGGGGCAAACCAAGGCGTGCGGCGATTTCGCCGTGTGACAATCCTTCCAGATAGGCCAGTTCGATCACGCGTTGCTGCTCGGCCGGCAACTCGGCCAATGCCGCCCGCACCCTCAGCTGCACCTCGCCTTCGGCGACGACTTCATCGGGCAAAGGCTCCGGCGAGGTCTGCGCGGCGTGGGCCGCGGGGAGCTCCTGCCATGGCACCTCCTTACGCAAGCGATCGATCCATAGATTGCGGGCGATGGTAAAAATCCAGGTGCTGGCACTGCCCTTCTCGCTGGAAAAAAGCGCCGCCCGGCGCCAGACCGTGAGCAGCGTCTCCTGGGCGAGGTCCTCCGCCGTCGCAGCATCGACGCCCCGCCGCACCAGGTAGACTTTGACCCTGGGTCCATAGCTCTGATAGAGCTCATGAAAAGCGGCAGGGTCGGTCCGCTGTGCAATCCGGGCCAAGAGTTCTGTCATGGCGCTGTAGCTAACCCCGGGCCCGGGCCTGGCCCGCAAGGACACCCAATCGCCAACCATAGCCAATCCCTGGACCGTTGCCCAAAGGATACGGCCGGCGGTCCGGCTTGGATCAGGCTCGCCGACGGAGGTGGCCTTTCCCTCGCCCATAGCGGGCACTATCGTGTCCTGAGGCGGCATTTTCCAAGGGGTCTCGGGGCCTCGCGGCGCTGGGCAAAGGGTATGGCAGCGGGCAGGCGGATCATCTGTGTGGGGCACGCGGCACTCGACCGCATCTATCGGATCGAGGCGTTTCCGCCCGAGCCCACCAAAGTGCGAGCCCTGGAGCACATCGAAGCTGGCGGCGGCATGGCGGCCAACGCGGCGGTGGCAATCTCCCGGCTGGGCGGCACGGCCGAGCTGTGGAGCCGGACCGGCGATGATGCCGCCGGCTCTAGCGTGCGCGCCGGCTTGCAAGCCGAGCGCGTCGACGTGCGCTATCTCCAAGCCTTCGAGGGCGCTCGCACCTCGACCTCGGCTATCGTCGTCGACAGGTCCGGGGAGCGTTTGATCGTGGGCCAGCGCGACGCCGGCATGCCATCGGGCACGAGTTGGCTGCCGCTCGAGCGCGTACGGGAGGCCGATGCGGTGTTGGGCGACTTGCGCTGGCTCGAGGCGCTGCGCTCGGTGTTCGCGCGCGCCAAGCAGGAGAGCATACCGACCGTGCTCGATGCGGATCTCGGGGCACGCGAAGCCTTGGAGAGCATTCTGCGGCTCACCGACTATGCCATCTTCAGCGCGCCGGCCCTGCGCGAGCTGGTGCCGGCCGGCACCGATGCGGAGCGTCTTGCGGCCGTCCGGGCGTTTGGACCGGGCTATGCGGGGGTGACGCTTGGGCCGGAGGGTTATCTTTGGCGCGACGCCAACGAGATGCATCGGATCCCGGCCTTCCCTGTGACCGTCACCGACACGACAGGCGCTGGGGATGCCTTTCACGGTGCCCTGACGCTGTTTTTGGCGGAAGGCCGCCCGGTGGCCGACTGCGCGCGCTTGGCGAGCGCGGTGGCGGCCATGAAATGCACGCGGCTCGGCTCACGGTCCGGTTTGCCCAGCCGGACCGAATTGGCAGCCTTTTTGTCGACCCACACCGCTTGAGGCGGGGGCTTGCCGCCATTCGACCTGACTTATCCACAGGATTCCGAATTCCTCCGGAAGAGTTGATTTGATTCCTGATGCGCCGCCCGATCGGGCGGCTAGAATCATTGGCAGAACATGCAAGCAGCGGAGGACAACGTGCATGGCTGACAGGACCAGCAGTGGGCGAGCGGACAATGGATTTATGCCGATGCCAATGCCGATGCCACTCGGCTTCGAAGCCTTGATGGAGATGCAACGGCCCGCGCTGACGGCGATGGCCCAGATGAACGGCAAGGTCTACGACAATTTGGCGGCGATCAACCGCACTTGGGTGACCTTCGTCAATCGCCGTTTGAAAGAAGAGCTGGCGATGCCGCAGAACCTGGCCGGCTGCAAGACGGTGCAGGACATGTACGGCGTCTACAGCGAGTTCTTGCAGACGGCGGTCGCCGACTATCAGTCCGAGTTCGAACAGATGACCAAGCTCGGCAAGTCGCTGGCGGAGGACACCGCCCAATTCATGCAAGCGCGCATGGACGACGTCGCCCGCGAGGCCCGCAACGGCCGCTAACAGGGGCGCTCGCGATCAGACGCCAGCGCTGCCGCCGGAGCGGTCGGAGGGGGTGCCGTCGGGCAACGGCCGCGCAGCCCCGTCGGGCAACGCCCGCGCAACCCAGGAGCACGGGATCAGCTGTTGAGCTTGTGGCCGAGGCGGCCGGCGAGATCCTGGATGAACTGCCAGGCGACCCGGCCCGAGCGCGCGCCGCGGGTGATCGACCACTCCAGCGCTTCGCGCTTGAGCTCGTCGGCCGCCACCTTCAGTTTGTGGTGGGCCGCGTAGCCGTGCACCATCGCGAGGTACTCGTCCTGCGTTGCGTTGTGAAAGCCGAGCCACAAGCCGAAGCGGTCTGACAGAGACACCTTCTCCTCGACGGCTTCCGACGGATTGATCGCCGTCGACCTTTCATTCTCCATCATATCGCGCGGCATCAGATGGCGCCGGTTCGAAGTCGCATAGAACACGACGTTGTCCGGGCGGCCCTCGATGCCACCCTCCAGCACGGCCTTCAAGGACTTGTAGGAGGTGTCATCCTTGTCGAAGGAAAGATCGTCGCAGAACACGATAAAGCGATCCGATGCGGCGCGCAGGTGCGCCAGGCACTGGGGCAGTGCGGCGATATCCTCGCGATGGATCTCGACAAGCTTGAGATCCGGCCCGCCCTTACCGCGGCCCAGGCCCAAGCTACCCCGCACCTCGGCCTGCGCCGCCTTCACGAGCGAAGATTTGCCCATGCCGCGGGCTCCCCACAGCAGCGCGTTGTTGGCGGGCAGGCCCGCGGCGAAGCGGCGGGTATTGTCGAGCAGCTGCTCGGCGGCCCGGTCGATGCCCTTGAGCAGCTCGAGGGGCTGTCGGTTGACCCTGGGGACCGGCAGGAAAGCTTCCGGGGAGGTCTGCCACACGAAAGCCTCGGCTTGGCTGAAGTCGGCTTTGGCGGGGGCGAGCGGGGCCAGGCGTTCCAGGGCCGCCGCCAGACGCTCCAGGTATACGACCAGGCTTTTCCTATCGCTCATGCGCCAGTTTTTTCCTTGTGCGGACGTGCGCAGCATGCGCCGGGCGTTCTATAATGCAGCGCGGGCAGTTCGTCATCGCCTCCCCCCGAGATTGGTTGCAAACAGGGGCGAGAACACTATATTCCGGGCCAAAATTGAACCGGGGCCCGAGCCGAGGCCGAGCGCGAGCCGTCCCGGCACGTTGGCCCCGATCCCCGCCCCGTTGTCGAGGAAGCGACCCGAATGCTCATCTCACCGGCTTTTGCCCAGTCAGCTGGGGGCGGCAGCGACTTTATCATTCAGCTCGTGCCGATTTTGCTGATGTTCGTCATCTTCTACCTGCTGCTGCTGCGACCGCAGCAGCAGCGCGCCAAGGCGCACCGGGAGATGGTCGCGAATTTGCGGCGCGGGGATACGGTGGTCACGTCCGGTGGTATTGTCGGTAAGGTGACGAAGGTGCGCGACGACAACGAGATCGAGGTCGAAATCGCCGAGAACACCCGCGTCAGGCTCATCAGGGCCACCGTCACAGAGGTTCGCGTCAAGGGCGAGCCGGCAAAGGAGACCGCATGAGCCGTGCGCGGCAGCCCGGCGTCAGGCATCCGGGCGAAGCTCCTAGCTCCGGCACGCCGGCCAAACACCCGGGGAGATATGCAGGGCGGCGGCCAGATCAGGCGCCAGTCCAGGCGCCAGTTCAGGCGCCAGGGCCCGGCACCCCGGCGCGATACTCAGGCCCGGTTCAGAGCCCGGTACCCAGGCCAGTACCCAGGCCGGTACCCAGGCCAGTACCCAGGTCCGGTCAGGAAAGTGTGAGTTAGCCCTATGCATTTCACTCCCTTTAAGCAGGCAGCGGTCATCATCACGTGCCTCATCGGCGCCGTGTTGGTCTTGCCCAACTTCTTTTCCAAGGAAACGCTGGCACGCTGGCCCAGCTGGGTGCCGACCAAGCAGCTGAGCCTTGGCCTGGACCTCAGGGGCGGCGCACACCTGTTGTTGTCGATGGAGACGAGCGAGGTGCGCAAGGATTGGCTCGACACCTTGCGCGACGACGCGCGCCGCCGGTTGCGGGAGGCCAAGATCGGCGTCACGGGTCTGGGCGTCGCCAATAATGCCGTGCAGGTGCGCCTGGCCAAGCCCGAAGACGCCGATGCCGCGCTCAAGGAGCTGCGCGGCATGATCCAGCCGATCGGCAATTTGCTGGTTGGCTCGTCCGGCAGCGATATTGACATCAAGCGGGGTGACGGCGGCGTCATCACCATCACCCCGACCGAACCCGGACTGCAGCAGCGGATCGGCAACGCTATCGGGGCCGCCATCGAGACGGTGCGCCGGCGCGTGGACAGCATGGGCACGGCGGAGGCCCAGATCGTGCGCGAAGGCCGCGAACGCATCTTGGTCCAGGTGCCGGGGCTCCAGGACACCGCCGGCCTGAAGGAGTTGATCGGCAAGACGGCGCGCCTGACGTTCCATGAGGTGCATCCGACGATTTCGGCGAGCGAGGCGCGCCAAACCCGGGTTCCCTCGGGATACCGCATCTATGAGGGGGGGGCCCGCGAGGAAGGTGCCCAGCTGCTGCGCGAAACCCCCGTCGTGCGCGGCGATGAGCTGGTCGATGCGCAACCGGCCTTCGACAGCCGCACCAACGAGCCGGTGATTTCGTTTCGCTTTAACAATTCCGGAGCGCGCAAGTTCGGCAATTTCACCAAGGATCATGTGAATCAGCCGTTCGCCATCGTGCTCGACGACCAGGTGATCTCCGCGCCCGTGGTTCGCGAGCCGATCCTTGGCGGCTCCGGGCAAATCAGCGGCAGTTTCACGGTGGAGACGGCGCACCAACTGGCGATCCAACTTCGGTCGGGCGCGCTCCCCGCCAAGTTGACTATCGTGGAAGAGCGCACGGTGGGCCCGTCGCTGGGCGCCGATTCCATCGAGTCGGGCAAGCTCGCCGGCATTGTCGGGGGGGTCGCCACCATCGTGCTGACGGTTCTGGTTTATGGCACCTTTGGCATCTTTGCTTGCGTCGGGCTCCTGGTGCACGGCCTCCTGACCGTGGCCTTGATGACGCTCGCGGGCTCCTCGCTGACGCTGCCGGGCATCGCCGGTCTGGTGCTCGGCATCGCCATGGCGGTCGATGCCAACGTGCTGATCTACGAACGCATCCGCGAGGAGTTGCGGGCGGGCAAATCGCCGATCGCCGGCATCGATGCCGGCTTCACGCGCGCCTTTGTCACGATCGCCGACTCCCAGCTCACCACGCTCGCTTGCGCCTTTGTCATGTTTTGGCTAGGCGCCGGCCCGATCCGCGGGTTTGCCGTCACGCTGACAATCGGCATTCTCACCTCCATCTTTGCCTCCGTTACCGTCGTGCGGCTCCTCATCACCTACTGGTTGAGATCGAACCGGGGAATCCGTCGCGGTGCCGAGGTCCCGGTCTAGGAACACGCGACGATGCGGCTGATCCCCAATTTCAAAGGCTTTGATTTTTTCCCTCATGACACCCGCCTCCCCTTCATGCGTTACAAGGGGCTCTGCTTCGGGCTGTCGATCGTGGCGATGCTGATCTCGCTCGCCATCATCGGCTTCAAGGGCTTCAACTACGGCGTCGATTTCAAGGGCGGCTCGCTGATCGAGGTGCAATCGAACTCGGGCCCGGCCGACGTGGCGCATCTGCGCGAGCGCCTCAACAGGCTGGGTGTCGGGGCCGTGCAGATCCAGAGCTTCGGCGGCCCCACGGACGTGTTGATCCGTGTCGAGCAGCAGCCGGGCGGCGAGGGTGAGCAGCAGGCCGCGCTCAAGAAGGTGCAGGAGGCGCTCGGTACGCAGTACACGCAGCGGCGGGTCGAGGTCGTCGGCCCCGCGGTTTCGAGCGAGCTGCGCATGACGGGGTTCATTGCTGTCGCCGCCGGCCTGCTGGCGATCGTCGCCTACGTGTGGTTCCGCTTCGAGTGGCAGTTCGCCTTGGGCGCAATCGTGGCGCTGACGCACGACGTGCTGGTGACGGCCGGCATTTTTTCGGCCTTCCAGCTGGAGTTCGACCTTTCCATCGTCGCGGCCCTGCTGACGATCCTGGGGTATTCGGTGAACGACACGGTCGTCGTGTCCGACCGCATTCGTGAGAATTTGCGCAAGTTCAAGCGCATGGATCTCAACGAGCTGCTCAACCTGTCGATCAACGAGACCTTGTCGCGCACGATTCTGACGGGCTGCACGGCCATTGCCGTGTTGGTTGCGCTTTACGCGTTCGGCGGTGAAGTGATCCGCAACTTCAATCTCGCCATGCTACTGGGCGTCGTAATCGGCACCTACTCCTCGATCTTCATCGCCGCACCTTTGTTGGGTTACCTTGGGGTGCGACGCGACTGGAGCGGCGGGCCGGCCGCCAAGCCGGCAAAGGGCGAAGCCGTGCCAACCCCACAACGCCTCAATGTAGCGAGCAAATGAGTGCGCCACCCGCTTGCTATCCAGGGCGGGCACCGATCGATGCCTACGGCAACGGCGGTTTCCGCTTCGCCGGCATGAGCCACCGTGGCTCCATTCTCTGCCTGCCGAGCGGGATTTACGCCTGGCCGCCGACGCGGGCAGACGATATTTCGCTCGACACCCTGCAACCGGCATTGACCGAACGGGACGCGCTTGGTCTTTTGCTGATCGGCACCGGTCGAACCGGCCTACTGCCGGCTCGAGATCTGCGCCGGGGCTGCGCCGAGCTCGGTGTGGTCGTGGAAGCCATGGATACGGGTGCGGCCTGCCGCACCTACAATGTCTTATTGGCCGAGGCGCGACCGGTGGCGGCCGCGCTGATTGCGGTCGAATGAGGGAGCAAGGGGCGGGCGATGCAAGGCATCATCGACAATCCGCGGGCCTGCCTGAGCGCTGGTCTGGCGCTTGCGGCTCTGTTGCTGATCGTTTCGCTGCTGGCCAGCGAGACGGATCGGCTGGGCCTCATTGCCTTTCTGCTGCGCTTCACGCACGTGCTGGCCGCCATGATTTGGATCGGTCTGGTGTTTTTCGTGAACTTCGTGCAACTCGTTGCCCTGCGAGATGCCGAGGAGGCCGCGCACAACGCCCTGCATGGCACGGTCGTACCGCGCGTTGCCTGGTGGTTGCGCCACGCCTCGACGCTGACCGTGCTGAGCGGTCTGGTGCTGCTGGTCCTGACCGGCTACCTGCTGCCGTCGCTCATCTACGGCACCAGCGTCTTCATCCCCGCCGCCAAGGCCGTCGTGTTGTGGACCGCCGTCCTGGGCGCGCTTGCCATGTGGATGTTCGTGCACATGTACATTTGGCCCAATATGCAGGTGGTGCTGGGGCTCAGGACCGGGGATGCCGAGGCCAAGGGCAAAGCCCGCGCGCGCGTCATTCTGTTCGCTCGGCTCAATTTGATCATCGCCATGCCGGTCGCGCTGGGGATGATTGCCGCCGCTCACCTGTATTGACGTGGCGACCGGCGCTGGCAGGCTTGAGCCCATCCACGCCGCCATCTTAGGGTCTGCCCGCGCCGGCGAGCCGGACCGCTACTTTGCGGCCCTATTGGCACCGGCCGCCGCGCGCGGGGATTTGCTGGTGCTGGCGGCCTTTTCGGCCGAGCTCGCCAGGGTTGCAACCGCGGTGACGCGGGAGCCGACGATGGCCGAAATACGCTGGCAATGGTGGCGCGAGGCCGTGGCGCTGCCCACCGCCGCCCAGACGGGGCATCCGATCGCCGATGGCGTGCGGGCGCTGAGCGAGCGGCGTGGCGTCGCCGCGGCGGATCTGATGGGGCTCGTCGATGCGCACGCCCGCGCCCTCGACCCGGTCCCCTTCGCCAGCGACGCCGCGCTCGACGGCTATTTGACCAGCACCGAGGGGGCCTTGTTCGCCCTGTCGGCCCGCGTCCTCGGCCTCGGCGGCAACGGCTCCGCTCCAGCCTGGAGCGCCTGGGCCGGCCGAGCTTACGGTTTGGCCCGCTTGCTGTTCGGGCTGAAGGTACAGTTGGCGCGCGGCCATTGCCCCATCCCGCGTGCGCGCCTTGCAGGTGTTGGGCTTGGCCCCAACGATTTGGTCGCTGGGGCGTCGGCCGCCCGGGCCCGCCTCCTCGCTGACCTCCGCCGGCAGGCGTGCGACAGCCTAGCGCAAGCGCGGCGCGATGCCACGAAATTGCCACGCGAGGCGTCAATCGCTGTCCTTCCTTTGGCCTTGGTCGAGTCCTATGTGCGGGCAAGCGAGCGCGCAGAGGCAGATTCGCCGCAGCGCCTGCCCCAAGTCGCGCCGCTGACCCGCGTTTTGAGGATCGCGGGTGCCCATTGGTTTGGCCGCTGGTGATGGCAATCCCGCGCGGCTTGAGGCAATTTTGGGGAGATTGGCCGTGAGGGGGTATTGGCGCGCCATCGCGCTCATAGGGCTCATGACGATCGGCTGGGCCACCGCCGTCCAGGCCGAGCCCCGCATTCAGTGGCGGGTCGAGAACGGCTTTCGCTTTTTCCTCGACCCGGTCGACACCGAGGTGCACCGGGCGACCTTCGACCACCTGTCGGATGCCGAGCGACGCCAACCCGTGCTGGCGGCCGAGCGCCTGCTCGCCGCCCGGCATCCGGATGGTTGGAGCGCCACCATGTTCGACAAGACCTGCTGGGATGCCAAGCAAAACAAGTACGGCTGTCGCGAGCGGCCGGACTATCTCGCGCCCAAGAGCCACACCATCCTGGCGAGCATGGAAGGGCTCGAGGACGCCCAAGTCGTCGACTGCACCTGGCTGACGTCGCCGCGGCGCGGCGGCCGCGGGGAGGCGGTGACGCTACCCTGTGACACGCCGGTGGAACTCGAAGTGCCCTACCCGGTCGGGACCTGGATCGTGGTCGAGATCGGCGGCAGGCGCGTGGCGGAGACCTTGGCCCGCGTCGAGGATCTCTTCATTGTCGGCATGGGCGATAGTTTTGCCTCCGGCGAAGGCAATCCCGACGTACCGGTCCGGCTCTCGCCCGATCGCACGGCCGACTACGACTCCAGTCTTGTGGGCTACCCGGTCCGCGTCGGCGATTGGAAGGCGATCGGCGATCAGAAGTTCATCGAGGAGAATGCCCGCTGGCAGGAGCAGGCCTGTCATCGATCGCTCTATTCGCATCAGTTGCGGGTGGCGCTGCAACTCGCGGTGGAAGATTCGCATCGGGCCGTCACCTTCGTGGGCGTGGCCTGCTCGGGTGCCGAAATCGTCTATGGCCTGTTCCTGCGCTACAAAGGCCACGAGTGGGTGCCCAATCCGCCGGCCTTGTCCCAGGTCTCGGCCGTTGCCGAGGCGCAGTGCGGCGAGCGGGAGGCGCGCGACTTTGATCTTCCCGAGGCCTATCACATGCGCGGCAAGATGCCCGAGATGAAAGGCGGCCTTGTCCTGAAGAAGTGCGACCAGAACCGAGCACGCAAGATCGATCTGCTGCTGGTTTCGATCGGTGGCAACGATATGGGCTTTGCCCGGTTGGTCGCCAATGCCGTGCTGGCGGATTCATCGACGCTGCGCAGCCTCGGGGGCTGGTTTGGGCACGTGCACGGCTTCGCCGAGGCGAGCCGGCTCCTGGAAGATCTCGACGACCGCTTAAAGGCGATCAATCGGGCCGTGCACAGCATCTTGCACGTGCCCTGGCCTGAGTCCGACCGCATCATCATGACCGGATATCCACCCATGGCGTTGCTCGAGGACGGCAAAACCACCTGTCCGGACGGGCAGGCCGGTATGAATGTGTTGCCCGACCTCGTGTTCAGCGCCGCCAAGGCGAGGGAGGGGGGCGTGGCGGCCGAGCGGCTCAACGACATCCTGCGCGGCGGCGCCGCGCAGCACGGCTGGACCTTCATTGACGCCCACCGCGGCGCCTTTCGCGGCCGTGGCATCTGCGCCACTTATACCGAGCAGCAATGGACCATGGCCGACGAGCAGCGCCTACCACGGAAATTCGATGGGGTCTGGTTTCCCTATGAACCCTCCGAGTGGCGCCCCTATGCCTCGCGGCGACGCTGGTTCCGCACCCCGAACGATGCCTTCATGACCGGCAACTTCCATGTCTCGCAGTCGCTCCTACAAAACGTCTTGAAGACGCAGGCCTTCTCTTGGGTCCAGCTCTTGTTGGCAAGCATCTATTCGGGGGCCTTCCATCCGACCGCCGAGGGTCAGGCGGCGATCGCCGATGCGGTGGTCGAGCAAGCCCGCGGCGTGCTTACCAAATATGATAGCCGGCGGCGGTCGGCCCCCGGGCTGGAAGGCGGATTGATCCAATAGGGGCCGCTGAAGGCCGAGCTCATAGGCCAAGCCTGGTAAAACTTTCGCCGGTTCTCTCGGGCTGCGAATCCGTGCTAACGGGGTGGCAACAACCTGGACCCCGGCGATGTACGACTGCAAGAAGTGCCCCGGCTATTGCTGCTCCTACCCCTTAATCGCCCTCGACAAGCGCGACGTGGAGCGGCTCGCCAGGCACTTTGGCCTCACGTTTGAAGAAGCGCGCGAAAAATTCACCGTCGAGCGCTGGGGACGCAAGTACTCGATGCGCCGCAAGGCCGACCCGATTTTCGGGCGCATCTGCCGCTTCTTCGACACCGACAAGCGCCGCTGCACGATCTACGAAGCGCGGCCGGCACTGTGCCGCAGCTATCCGGGCGGGCGCTGCGGCTACTACGACTTTCTATCCTTCGAGCGCCGCGCCCAAGAAGACCCCGAATTCGTAGCCACCACCGACAACAAGTAGATGGGCCGCCGCGCGATCGGCGCGCTGGCTGGCCCGGTCCGCCCGCGTCGGCTCCAGGCAGGGGCCCGGCGCCGAGGCAGGCCAATCCCGGCGACCTTGCGGGGCGCGCGCCGTCGGCTCTGAGCCCAGCCCCGCTCGGGCGGTTAGGCGCGCAAAGGCTCTGGCTTATGGCTGGCGCGCCGGCGCCCTGGATTTGCCCGCAGCAGCGACCCGCTCAAGGCGAGCAGCGCGAGCGGCGCCTGCATGGGAACACTTCCACTACCGGCATGCGGCCTGGAACGGATTGGGGATCTGCGCCGGTCGGCGCGCTAGGATCATCGGGAAGGTGAAGATCCCAGAAAGATCGCCTGCGCTGCGGCGAGCACAGGAAAGGCGGCACCCCCTGAAGGACCCCGCCTTAGCGCGAATGGCGGGCTTAGCGCGAATGGCGGGCAAAAGGAATGCCCCGTTGCGGCTAGCGCAAAGCGGGGCTCTTCATCATTTCGATTCTTGCCCAGCGACGCCGGGCTGAGTTGCGAGGTGTTGGGCCTCGCCCAGGTTTCCAAATTGTCGGCGGCTCGATCAATTGCGAT
>Ga0134122_10002148_pt1 | contig 14428 bp, 17 predicted proteins | sample KB302_FD_96461 | JGI IMG/M metagenome (GOLD analysis project Ga0134122, IMG submission 96461) | Terrestrial soil microbial communities without Nitrogen fertilizer from Kellogg Biological Station, Michigan, USA - KB3-0-2 | ecosystem: Environmental > Terrestrial > Soil > Unclassified ... | reverse complement strand
TTTCAGAAAGCGTCATATAGGGCTGGCCGTTCTTGAGCCGCCGGCCGATGATCGTGATCTTGTCGCCGGGTTTGAGAATGGTGTTGTTCCAGCACCAGCCCTTCAATATTCCAGGTGATCCCAGTTCTCCACGCCATCGCACGGGCTTGCCGCTGGAGTCTTTCGCTTCGACGATGATGATCGAGTGCGGATTGACGAGCTGGAGCTCGACAACGGTTCCCGAGACTGTCGTCAGCGTTTCCTCATAACGGCCGGCGTCTCCGTGATGCGCCAGGGCCACGCCGCTCATCAGGATTGCGATGCTAACTGAGGCAACCAACTTCATGAGTGTCCTCCTTCCCGCGGTTTGCGGATTCTATCATCAGGTGGAGATCCTGGCGACGGCCGCCGGATTCACGTGGTAGTATCGGCTTCCATGAACTCACACGCAGGCCTGAAAAGTCGGCGTTACGCCGTATTGACAATTGCGTCGCTCGTTCTTGCCGGCGCTTTGGTTGCCGCCCCGGTTCCTCCTCAACTCAGCGATGCGCAGTTCTGGAAGCTGGCGACGGAATCCTCGGAAGAGGACGGCTATTTCCGATCGGACAATCTGCTTTCCAACGAGACAACATTTCAATACATCATTCCGGACCTTCTCAAAACAGCGAAGCAGGGTCGTGTCTACCTGGGTGTCGGTCCAGAGCAGAACTTCACCTACATTGCCGCTCTAAAGCCCACGATGGCGTTTATCGTTGATATACGACACGGAAACTTTGACGTCCAGCTGATGTACAAAGCCTTATTCGAACTGTCGAAAGATCGCGTTGATTTTGTGTCGCGGTTGTTTTCCAGGAAACGTCCGCCCGAACTGACGGCTCAATCGAGCGCCGGGGAAATTTTCACTGCGATTGCGGCGGCTTCGGGCAGTAAGGAACTCTACGAAGAGAATCTGAAAGCCATTGAGGAGCAGCTGATGAAGAAGCACGGTTTCCCGCTGACGGCGGGTGACCGTGAAGGCATCGAGTGGGCGCTCGGCAACTACTATCGATTTGGCCCATCTATCAATTACGGCTCCAGCCTTTCCGCCGGTTCACCGCCGCCCATTGTGGGAGCCAGTACTGTTGGAGGCCGCGGAACCAATGGCGCGTCCTATATCGATCTGATGACAGCCGACGACGGGCGCGGTCAGAATCGAACCTTTCTGTCAAGCGAAGCGAATTTCAATGTCTTGAAGGACCTCGAAACGCGCAACCTTATCGTCCCCGTCATCGGCGATTTCGGTGGCAACAAAGCCATTCGCGCCGTCGGTCAATACCTGAAGGGTGTCGATGCGATGGTTTCCGCTTTCTATCTCTCCAATGTCGAACAGTTCCTGACTCAGGGTGGTACGTGGGATAACTTCTGCCGGAGTGTACGTTCTCTGCCGGTGGACGAAACCAGTATGTTCATCCGTTCCGGCCGCGGCGGGCCTTACACCGTGAATTCGACCGGTGGCAACGTGCAAAACTCTTCAGCCGCGCCAATGTTGCCTGAACTGATGTGTAGTCCGGCTGTCCGCTGAATGTTTCGGCCCGCGTCATAGCCGGCATCCTCCGATTCTGCCTCCGTCTACCTGCCCAACGATTCAACGTTCAGCCGCGCCGCCTGGCGTCGTCGGCTGCAAGACGTGCTATCCCGCCGCTGGTGGCTTTCCTCCCCGCTCCTACCCAGTCAATGCCTACATTCAAGGTTGCGCGTAGCCGGGCTGCGAGTTGAGTCGCACCGAGTTGGATGTGGCGAACATTGATAATTTGATGTTCCAGTTTCGATACCTTGTACCAGCTGAATCCGCTCTCCGGACTCAAAGGATCAAACGCATCAACGGCGGTGTCGACGATTTCATCGCATATACGCCAATACTCCAGCACCTGCTCTCGAGTGTATGGCGCTGGAAGAAGGGGCAACTTGCTGTCAGGATCATTCGGCCCAGCGATACCGTCCTCATACTGAACCTGCCCTTGGTGACCGTTCCAAGGCTTAAACCCGGATTCATTCGCCTGAAGATACAGATGAGCTAAGAAGAGAGTGTGGTATGCCGTTTGCCAAAATGCGTTGACTTGATCCTTGTTGTACCAAAGGTCCTCCGGACAGCTTGCAATTGCCTGCCTGAGCATCGCCAAAGAAGCGTGGTATTGGCTCTTTAAAACAACTCTGAGTTTGTCCGTCGTTGCCCTGTCAGCTACTTCGCCTTGGATCTTGCCCATGTCGTTCGACCTTTGATGTTGTCGGGATTACGGTTGGCCGCTGAGCCCGCCGCGCTTTTCAGCGGTCGGCTCCAGGGGGCTGTTGACGGTGACTTGTTGGCGAAATTTCATTTCGATTCGGAATTCACTCTCTGCGCCACCATTCCAAGCCCAACCACCACACCTTGGCAAAGGAATTGGAGCGAAGAATTTGAAGTTCTTTGTAGCATTCTTCCAGAATGGTCTGAAATTCCTTGTTGGCTTGTTCAAAGTTCCAGTCAGCCGGAAGATTTTCGTTTAGCTCACAAAAGACGTAGTCGTTCAGCGAGCCCATGCCTCCAAAGTAGGTCTGAAGCTCAGCCAGAGCATGATTTACACGCGCCCCGTCCGCCATTTCGTTAAGCAACCTTCGAAGATTGTCTGCCCATGAATTTGCCGAGGAGGAACCGCTTCTCTCCAAAAAAGTTGCAGCTTCGTCGAGTCGCTGAGCCAGTTGATTCGTCAGTGCCATAGAGCCTTCTGAGGTCCGTGTAACGGTTTGCCAATAACCCGCGCCGAGGAGCGCAGCGACGAGGCCACCGCATAGCGGCGCCGGGTTAATCGGTTGCTTGGGCGGCTTGGGTTGCGCGACTTAGCTCGCGGCGGCAAGACGACGATTCACCACGCACCAAAACGTTGCTACCGCCTTTGTCTTTCGATCAAAGAAATCTTCGAAAAATCCAGGTTTGTTAAGTGGCGGAGGATAGGCATAACGTTCTCCGTCATCACCCGTTTCGTTCACCCAATCAACGGGCTCTCGCGCATCCACCAACACAAACAGACTGGGTGCATACAAAAATGGGTTGCCCGTATTGTTCAAGATTCGGAATTCATCGGCTTCGATGCCGATTACTACGTATTGCTGACCAAATGTTAAGTCGCGATACCGCTTGGTTTTTCTCTTCAGCTTGACGATCATGGCTAACTCACTCGCATTTGCTTTGTCTCGAATCTACCGACTCCGTGATGCTCATACCAATGATACTCAAAACTCGCTCCGGCGACTTCGAACTGTGGGCTGCTCTTCTTTACCCACTGTGATGCTCTTCCACCGTATTTGGCAACCAGACGCTTGACGTCGCGAATGCGCTTGCCTTTCGCGATGACGCGGGCATCAGACAGCATTTTAGGGCTGAGCTTGACACCCACTTCATTCTTCGCTTGCCGCATCCCTCATTCTAGCAGCAAGAATCGAGTGGCGAGTGTTGTTGTCCGCCTAACGGCTCAACGTTAGGTTGCGTCGTTTGGATGCGCGTATTTTGGTGCATCCTTGTATTTCGTCGCGACGCTGATGCACGATTCTTGAATGGCTCGAAGTAAGCTCGCATGCCATCTTTGAAGCTCCTCAACCCGTACCATTCTCAATTCACCGACCAGCCAAGGATTCGTTTCGCTAGAGCGACGGTAATGCTCATCAACCTCCCATCGGTTGTGCAGTCCGAGATTCCGGACCAAAGACATCTCTTTTAGATGACCGATGTCATCTCCACTGAGCGAAAACTGAGATCCACACGCAATTTGCAACAGGTTCAGTTGCTCTGAAATCGATGCAAAAGGCAAGCGATCAAAGTTTCTCGATTGGTGATTTGTCAACGGCGGTGACGCAATTGTTGATCTCGCCACCTTTATAAAACCATGCAGGTTACGCAAGTACCAATCCCAATGACTATTGAATGTTATTAGAGCGTTCTGGAAGACGGTGCCAGCAAACACGTGAGAGTACTTCCTTAAATATTTCCAGCCCATTTCCAGACTGTTCTTGTTGAGCCCCTTTTCCAACAGGTGATCCTCAAGCCGTGCAACGGCCTCTGGTAATTTGAGATACTCTCCAGCGGCAAAGTCTCCAAGCACAGCGTGGAACATGGCCCCATGCAGGAATCCTTTCGCTTGCATGCCAACCTGAAACGGAAAAGGATGCGCACCGGCTCCGGGATTTGCCTCTATTTGTAGCATCGGAATGCGCATTTGTGTCAAAAGCAACCTAACGGCTCAACGTTCAGCCGCAAGCCGCGCGAACATACTACTGCGAATTTGGATTAACCTCACGCGCGGCTTGGCGGCTGCAACGTTGTGTTAGGCAGCCAACGCTTGCAGGAGGCTCGGGAGTAGTGACATGTTATCGAACACGGCAGCTCCGGCTTCACAAAGAGCATCTGAACTTGTAAGCGCAGAGAATCCCAAGACCGTCATCCCGGCGGCGACGCCGGCCCGAACGCCCGGGACACTGTCCTCGACAACCACACATCGATCACAAGCGACTCCCATGGCTGATGCTGCATGCAAGAAGAGATCGGGAGCCGGCTTGCCGCGTTGTACCTCCGCAGCGCTAAAAAGACGCGGGTCAAAACGTTCGAGAAGCCCTGCCAGACCAAGCCGAGTGCGAATGTCTTGAGGTGTTCCGTTGGACGCTACGCACCACGGTCCTGGAAGATGTTCCAGTACCGCACGAATTCCTTGGACTGGTCGGAGTTCACTCTCAAAAGCGGCAAGGAGCCGGCGGTCGAAGTCGGCGGCAAAATTGTCCGGCGCGACCCAACCGAGGCTTGCGTGTGTACTTTCGAGCCGAGTGGCCATCGTTCCGCCTGAGAACTCACGCAGAGTATGCTCATAGTCCAAGGAATAGCCACTCTCCGTCAGCATGTCGACGAAGACGCGATTGACGATCGGTTCGCTGTCAACTAAGACGCCGTCGCAGTCGAAAATCACCAGGCCAAGCATTTGTGGGGCATCTTCCTTCTGTCTGCCTAACTCATAATTCACCTGCAGAAGACTTCGGCGACAACTGCACGTTATGCAAGATAACGTTTGTCCCCTTTTCTGGCCGACCACCCAATTCTTCGCCGCAAGTGAAAGATGTTTGTGCAAGTTACCACAAGGATCGGAGATTCTTGAAAGCTAACTGTCCATTGCAAATCCTGCGAACGCTGCTTACTAACATTGTCAGAGTAGGTCGGCGGGACTTTGGACCTCCCTGCCGCCGAGGTTCAGAACATGGGTGAAAATCATGGTTGTCGTGACACTCTTACGGACGAAGAGTTCTTGAACAGTTCGGATGTCGTAGCAGTTCTCCAGCAGCTGCGTTGCGGAGCATGCCGCAGCGTGTGACACGTCGCGGGTTTGTGATCCCGTCGGTATCCACGGCGCGCTTCCTCGCCTTTTGCACGACAGATTCATGAAGATGATGCCTCCGCTCTGTCCCGGCCTCACGATCGAAGTGCCTGGATGTGGCTCGAAACGCCCACTGCCACGGCCACGGGCGGTCTGCGTTCGGATACTTCACCGCCATGGCTTCAGTCGTCGGCACACGTCCGAACCCCTTTCCATATGCCTCTGCAAATCTTGATTGATGCTCGCGAGAAGAACCGTGTGCCGGTCCTTTTGTCCTTTGGCGTTGCGGATGAGGATGTGATGCCGGGCGAAGTCGATATCCTTCACCCGGAGCGTTAACGCTTCCAGAAGGCGGAGTCCCGACCCATAGAGCAGACGCTCGATCAATCCGGTCACTCCCCCCATCGAATTCAGAATCTTGCCGGTTTCCGCCCGTGTCAACACCACGGGCAATCGCTTCGGACGTCTGGCCCGTTCGGGCGCGTCAACCCACTCCATTCCTTCTATTTGCCCGAATGTCGCGACGTTTCCGAAATACTCCACAGCGGGTTAGCCAATCTTCTCGACGCGATTGTTGGCGAGGTCTCATGTTGGCGCGCCACACCGCGCCGCGGGACGGGACTTCCGTGCTTTGGTTGTCGAGGAATTAATCACGAACATTCAATGCCATCCCGTCCCGGCTTAATGAGACAAGACGGGATCGCGCTGTTTGCAGTATCGAGCACGCTTACGATTCGTGAAAGTCTATAATCGCCGGAAAACGGGAGGCAGTATGATGCAAACGTCGCGACGCGATTTCCTTGCGGCAACCGGGTTCGTGGCTGCCGCCAGTGCATTACCGCCAGTGCAGGTAGCCGGCCGCCGGCTTCTCTTAAGAGGGGGATGCGTCGTTTCTCTGGATGCGAAGGTTGGCGAATTTGAGAGGGCGGACGTTCTGGTGGAAGGAAATCGAATCGCCGAAATCCGGCCGAACATCAACGCATCGGCCACGGTAATCGATGCTTCGAACACCATCGTCATGCCGGGTTTCGTCGATACGCATCGTCATATCTGGGAGGGACCTCTCCGCAACATCCTTCCCGATGGACTTCTCAGCGACTACACTCGGGACATTACCGGCGCCGCCCGTGCGATCTATCGGCCCGAGGACGCCCGCATCGGAGATCTCGTCTGTGCTCTGGGCGCAATTAATGCAGGCGTGACAACGCTGCTGGATTGGTCTCACATCGGCAACAGTCCCGAACACACCGACGCCGCAATTGAAGGCCTGAAGGAATCCGGCATCCGCGGAGTCTACGCGTACGGCGGCGGAACTCCGGGACCGCAGAATCAATTCCCCGGGGATATCCGTCGTCTCCGCAAACAGTATTTTTCATCCAATGACCAGTTGCTCACTCTGGCGATGGCGACGGGTGTCAACGCCAACGATTGGAAAGTCGCTCGCGAAGTTGGCGCACCGATCACGGTGCACCTGCTTGGAGCCAATGCGCTCGCTTCGGTGAAGGACGTACTCGGTCCGGATGTGACCTACGTCCATTGCAACAATCTGGCGGCCAGCGACTGGCAGATGATTGCTTCCAGTGGAGGAAACGTTTCGATTGCGGGCCCCATTGAAATGGAGATGGGCCACGGCGTTCCGGTGATTCAGGAGGCGCTCGACCACGGAATCCGGCCAAGCCTCAGCACGGACGTCGAAACGCAGATGCCCGGCGAATTCTTTTCCCAGATGCGTTCTGTCTTCACGCTGCAACGGATGATGGTGCTCGAGCGGCAGCGCGCCGGCCAGCAGAATCTGCCACGCCTGTTGACAACGCGCGACGTCGTCGAATTTGCAACGATCGAAGGCGCGAAGGACAACGGCCTGGATCGGAAGGTGGGCACTCTGACTCCAGGCAAAGAGGCCGATATCATCATGCTGCGGATGGATCAGATCAACGTCATGCCCGTCAACAACGTGTATGGCGCCGTCGTCTTGGGCATGGATACCAGCAACATCGATACCGTCATCATCGGAGGAAAGATCGTGAAACGGCAGGGCAAGCTTGTGGGCGTGGATCTCGATCGAATCCGCCGGCAGGTTCAGCAATCCCGAGACTACCTCGTGGCCAAAGCCGGATGGCCGAAAACCCTATTCGGCGGTTAACTTCCCGGCCACTGAGTACTCCATTTCACAAATACGGTAACGTTTTTCTTTACCCCTCATCCGGCCCTTCGGGCCACCTTCTCCCTTCGGGAGAAGCATTCCTCTCCCGAAGGGAGAGGGTGCCGCGAAGCGGCGGGTGAGGGGTAAAGAATTCAGTTACCGTATTTTTCGCATTTTTCACGAACTTCACATCTCGTCTTCGTACTCGCTTCACATTACGAACGTAACGTGGATCTTACGCCCGCAGATTCGGGCGCAAAAGGAGCGATGCGATGCGTACCGTACGGACTCTGATTCTTTTTGTCTTCGCTTTGCCGGCGCTGGTCCTGGCGAAAGACGGGCCTGCTGACGATCGAACCCTGTCGCCCTATTTTCTTGTCGATGGCGCCAACCCCGGAATAGATTCGTTTCCACTGAAATCCACACAAGTGACCGCCAACATCAGCGGCGTTATTGCCGATGTCACCGTGACCCAAGTCTATGAAAATCTGGGCAACGCTACGATCCACGCCAGGTATGTCTTTCCCGGTTCCACGCGCGCAGCCGTACACGGAATGCGCATCCGGGTTCGAGACAAGATGGTGGTTGCCCGCATCCAGGAACGCCAGAAGGCCAGACAGGAGTTTGAAGACGCCAAGGCCGCGGGCAAGAGCGCTTCGCTGCTGGAACAGCAACGGCCCAACGTCTTTACGATGGCTGTCGCCAACATTCTTCCCGGCGATCGTGTCGAGGTCGAACTCACCTACAGCGAAATGCTCGTGCCGGAGCAGGGGACCTACGAATTCGTTTATCCCACCGTCGTTGGCCCCCGTTATTCGAACACTCCTGAGTCCGCAGCGCCGGAGAACGACAAGTGGGTCAAGAGCCCCTACCTTCATGAGGGCAAGGCGACGCCGGCTTCCGTTTCCATTCACGTGAACGTGTCGACCGGCGTACCGCTGGCAGATCTGCGCACGCCGTCGCACGTCACTAAAATCGATTGGGAGAATCCGGCTGCAGCTCACATTTCGTTGGATAACGATGCAGGCAACCGCGACTTCATTCTGGACTACCGGCTTTCGGGGAAGGAAATCCAGAGCGGCTTGCTGGTATACGAGGGACCGAAGGAGAATTTCTTTCTGTTGACGGTCCAACCTCCGGAGAGGCCCGCCGCTGCAGAGATTCCTCCTCGCGAGTACATCTTCGTTCTCGACGTCTCGGGTTCCATGCGCGGGTTTCCTCTCAACACCGCAAAGGATGTCCTCAAGAATCTGATTGGCAAGCTCAAGCCGACGGACACTTTCAACGTGATCCAGTTTTCAGGCGGGTCGCAGGTACTCTCGCCCACATCGATTGCCGCGAACCTGGAGAATGTGAGTCGCGCAGTAACGGCAATCGATAATCTGAAGGCCGGAGGAGGAACCGAGCTGGAGGCCGCTCTGCGTCAGGCGATTCAGCTTCCGCGCAGCGAGTTTGAATCCCGTTCGATTGTTGTTGTCACCGATGGCTTCATTGCGCAGGAACCCGGCGTCTTCACGCTGATTCACGAGAATCTCAAGAACACGAACTTCTTCGCATTCGGCATTGGCTCCAGCGTTAATCGATATCTCATCGAGGGAATCGCACGAGCCGGTCAGGGCGAACCCTTCGTTGTCACCAGGCCGGAGGAAGCCGGCGCAGCCGGCGAACGCTTTCGCAGCTACATCGAATCGCCGGTGCTGACGAACGTGCGCGTGAGTTACCGCGGCTTTGATGCGTATGACGTCGAACCGGAAGTACAACCGGACTTGTTCGCCGAAAGGCCGGTCGTGCTGTTCGGCAAATGGCGGGGCGAGAAGCGAGGCCAGATCGAAGTCACAGGACGATCCGGAAACGGCGCGTTCGCCAAAGTCTTCGACGTGAAAGACAATGTCGCGCGTCCCGAGCACGCGGCGTTGCCGCAACTCTGGGCCAGAAGCCGCATTGCGCGCTTGTCCGATTGGGCCTTCGGGCGAGGAGACGAAGAAGATGCTCGCGAGGTCACGACACTGGGACTGACGTATTCGCTCCTCACCGCGCACACGTCGTTCATCGCGGTTCTTGAAGAGGTGAGGAACGCGGGCGGACAGGCTGCGGACGTGAAGCAGCCGTTGCCGTTGCCAGAGAGCGTGTCGGATCTTGCGGTGGGCGACCGGTACGGCTCCGGTGCGGAGCCCGGCTTCTGGGTGCTGCTCTTTGCCGCAGGCTTGTTGCTGGCGATTGCCGCCCGGCGCAAAGCGACGTCATGCTGAACACGGTCATTAAGCGGTGGCCTTCAATTCTTGCCCTCAGCCTGGCCTTTGGCGTGAAAGCGTTTTACAGCCAGGCGGGGGCCGACGAACTCCTGTGGGTTCTGGCGCCCTCGGCCTGGCTGGCGAAGTTCGTCGGAGGGATCGATCTTGTTTACGAGCACGGCGCAGGATTCATCACCTACGCTCATCACATGGTGGTGGGCCCTGCATGCGCGGGCGTGAACTTTCTCGTGATCTGTTTTCTGTGCCTCTACTTTTCTTTCGTGCGGCGCTTTCCGAGCAAGGCGCGCTGGCTCGCTTTCAGCGCGCTGATTTCGTTTGCCGGGACCATCGCCGCAAATGGTTTGCGTATCTTCGTATCGGCGCAGCTCTGGAACGCGGATTTCTATCAAGGATCGATGACGCCGGAGGACGTGCACCGGCTTGCCGGCATTGCGATCTACTATGCGTCGTTGCTGGCGCTCTATCTGGTCGTCGAGTCTCGAATCGGTGGACGCGCGCCGGCAACGGCGCCGCTTTTCTGGTACCTGGGAATTTCGCTCGGCGTTCCGCTGGCCGGCCGCGCATATGCAGAAGCGGCCCCGGGATTCGCCGCGCATGCCGCATGGGTGACCGGCGTGGCGCTGCTTCTGACATTGATCCATTTTTTGGTCAGGGCGCTACCCTCCGCGCTGCACAATCGGTTACATTGCAAGTCGTGAAGGCAAGGATTCTCATCATTGAAGATGAGCCGGCGATCAGTGACAACATTCAGTTCGTTCTGGAGAGCGAAGGACTGGATACCGTGCGTGTCGCGACAGGACTTGCTGCCGGCCCCATTCTCGACGAGGGTCCAGTCGATCTCATTGTTCTCGATATCGGCTTGCCCGACGTCAACGGGTTCGAGTTGTTGAAGGAGATTCGGCGGACGCACGCTACTCCGATCATCCTGCTCACCGCGCGTACCGCGGAGATCGATCGCGTATTGGGCCTGGAAATTGGCGCCGACGACTACGTGCCTAAACCTTTCAGTCCGCGCGAACTCGCGGCTCGGGTCAAAGCGGTGTTGCGCCGCTGTAAGCCTGCGCCCGGCGCCAAACGGGAAGACGCATTCGTGGTCAACACATCAAGGCGCACGATCTCCTTTTTCGGTACTGCACTGGAACTTTCCAAATACGAGTACGACATTCTCAGGCAGTTCATCGCGCGCAGGGGCCATGTCTTCTCACGCGAACAGTTGATGGACCTCGTTTGGGATCAGCCGGAAACGAGTCTCGATCGCACCATCGATGCGCACATCAAGAACATTCGAGCAAAACTGCGCGCCATGCGGCCGGATCTCGAACCTATTCTCACACATCGCGGCAGCGGGTATTCGTTGCGGGACGATCTGTGAGACTCGGCGCTGGCCTGTTTCTTGCCTATCTGGTAATTCTCGCTCTGTGCTTTTCCTATCCGCTGATGCAAATCGGAAGCATGGTGCGCACGGCCTACATGGAGAGTGCCGAAGAACCTCTGGTCGATACCGCCAATATCCTCGCCGCGTACGTGGGACGTGATACGGAACGGGAGAAGTTCAGCGCCGACGAACTCTATCGTGTATTTGAGGACGCGCAGGGCCGCAGGATCGGGGCCGAGATTTATGAGATGCGGAAAGACAGCGTGGATCTTGACGTCTACATCACCGATGCCAAGGGTATCGTGCTGTTCGATTCGGCCAGCCGCGAGACGATCGGCAAGGACTTTTCGATGTGGCGCGACGTCCGGCGCACTCTCGATGGCGACTACGGCGCCCGCGTACAGCGCGATCCGAAAGCCCCAAATTCCACGGCCGCATTATTCGTAGCCGCTCCGATACGCGTGTCTGGAAAGATCGCCGGAGTTTTGACAGTGATCAAGCCGACGAAGAACATCGCCGCATTCGCCGCCGTTGCGCTGCCCCGAATCTTCAGGATCGGTGCGATTTCGATAGCCGCGGCCATCGTGCTCGCCCTGGGCATGTCAATGTGGGTCACCCAGCAGGTTGGCCGTCTGACCCGCTACGCCAATGACGTTCGCGAAGGTCGACGCGTTCCGTTCCCGAAACTCGCACCGACGGAGTTGCGAACAATGGGAGCCGCGTTTGAGAAAATGCGCGAGGCGCTGGCGGGTCAGGCCTACGTCGAGCAATATGTCGAGGCGCTGACGCACGAGATCAAGAGTCCCATATCGGCGATTCGCGGGGCGGCGGAGATACTGGAAGACCCTGCGGTTTCTCCCGAACAACGCGCCCGTTTCCTTTCCAACATCCAGAGCGAGACTCGACGCATTCAGGCGCTCGTCGATCGCATGCTCATGCTGACAGAACTGGAAGCACGGCGCACTCTGGCGTCGCGAAATCCGGTCGCGCTGGGAGCGGTGGCGCGTACGATCCTGGAAGAATTGGAACCGGCGCTGCTAAAAAAACATCTGGTGGTGGACGTCCAGGTATCGGAAGACATGGTCGTGCCGGGCGATCCGCTTCTGCTGCACCTCGCAGTATCCAATCTCGTGCAGAACGCGATCGATTTCAGTTCGGCAAACGGACGGATTGCCGTTACCTGCATGCGGTTTGGCAACAGCGTTGAACTTTGTATTGACGATGAAGGCCCGGGGATTCCCGAGTTCGCGCACTCGCGCGTGTTCGAGAAATTCTTCTCCCTGGAACGCCCGGATACCGGCAAAAAAAGCACCGGCCTCGGCCTGAATTTCGTCAACGAAGTGTCGGCTCTACACGGCGGCGCCGCGGCGGTGAGCAACCTGCCCGGCCGCGGGCTGCGTGCGAGGCTGACGCTACCAGCAGCATAGCCAATCGCTGTCAGCGCCTGCGCTGCTTGCGCGCAATCCGGTCGGCCCGGATCTTCAGCAGATCGCGAATTTCCTTCCTGGAACATGATTTCAGTTTGCGGAAACGTAGGATCTCGCTGGGATTCCGCCCGAGCTGGTCCGGCCATTCGGGAGGTTTGAACTGCGGAGACGTGGGAACGGTTTCATAGACGCCAATAAACCACAACCCGCGAATCTGCACATGAAAATGCGGCACTTGTCGGAAGCACATGATATGTCCGGCCTGAAGGGCAGGGTCGAAGTTGCGTCGCATCCACGCAGCTCGTAGCGCCGCGTCCAACGCCGGTATGAAGATAAACCATAAGGCACGGAGCCCATGTTTTCGCCTGGCTAGAATTCAACGAATTCCTGAGGATAGTGTGAGAGGTCGAGTCTCTCCTCGTCCGGTACGGGACGGATTCCCCACTGCTGCATGGCCAAGGCTCCGAACAGAATCTCTATCGGCACACCGTTTTCATCCTTGCCGATTTCGTCTATTACCAAAGCGTGGGTCGAAATCGGACGCCCCTGTATTTCGGCCTCAAGGAGCGCGGCCGTGTTCGTCTCCCGGACTGCTCCACCGAGAGCGGTTCGGATCATACGGGGCGTCGAGGAAGTCTTCAGACTGTGGGCGACTGACGGAACGACATAAGTATTGCGAGCGCCAGTGTCAAACAGCGTCCAACAATCTCGGCCATAAACTGTGATCGATTGTCTAATCCTTCCCATACCTGATTCATCTTGTTCCCTGCAAGCTCGTCGGTCAACCAGTATCACGGACGACGGGAGAATGGAGGTCGGCCCGCGCGCGACGTGGCTTTTTGGTATGAGCTGCGTCCGACGCAGTACGACGACGTGCGGATTCGCCGCTGAACGCGCTCTTGCTGAACCCTATTCGGACCGCTGTGAGCGTCCTTCGATAACGCGGCCAGTCAGCGATCGAAGAAATGCGGCGAGAGCGCGCTTCTCTTCGGCGCTGAAGTTTCGTGGGCGTATTTCGGAATCGAGAGATGGGTTCGGGCGGCCGCCCTCGGAATAGAAGCCGATGACCTCTTCCAGTGACGCAAAGCTACCGTCGTGCATGTAGGGCGCGGTACGGGCGATCTCGCGGAGTGTGGGCGTTTTGAATGCGCCATGATCACGCGGGTTGCGTGAGATCGCAAACCGGCCTTCGTCGGCGACCGCGCCATCGCGCCAGGCCACGCCGGTGTTGTGGAAGTTTTCGTCGGTGAAGGTCGGACCTACGTGACAGGCGGTGCAGTTTCCTTTTCCACGAAAAACCTGAAGACCCAGTTGCTGCTCGGCGGAGAGCGCCGCGCGATCGCCGTTGACGAAGCGGTCGTAGGGAGAATCACCAGAGAGAATGCTGCGGACGTAGCTCGCGAGCGCGCGAGACATCGCCAGCGCGTCCAGCTTCACACGCGCCGAAGCTTCCTCCAGCGTCAGGTCCATTTCGTTGGGATCTTGAATGGGTTTGAGAACCTGCTCCTCGAGCGACGGCATCCGGCCGTCCCAAAAGAACGCTCGCCCATAACCCCGATTGATGAGAGCCGGAGCGTTTCGGCGGCCTTGACGGCCGCCGACGCCCGTGGACACCGAAAGCGGAGTAGAAAACGCGCGGTTCGGATCATGACAAGTCGCGCAGGCGATCGAGCCGTCCCGCGACAGCCGCCGATCGAAGAAGAGTTTTCGTCCCAGCCCGATTTTATCTTTTGTGATGGGATTTTCCTCTGGGACGGGAAGGTACAGATCCAGTCCCAGAGGAATCACGAGCAATGCAACCAGGAAGCGCAGCATCATTTTTTGCTCGTGGCCGTGGTCTTGGGGAGGAAGTTCTCCAGGACCGAAACCTCGGTGGTCGCGGG
>Ga0134122_10002146_pt1 | contig 14439 bp, 9 predicted proteins | sample KB302_FD_96461 | JGI IMG/M metagenome (GOLD analysis project Ga0134122, IMG submission 96461) | Terrestrial soil microbial communities without Nitrogen fertilizer from Kellogg Biological Station, Michigan, USA - KB3-0-2 | ecosystem: Environmental > Terrestrial > Soil > Unclassified ... | reverse complement strand
TGACAAGACGCTGCTCGACGCCATGTCCGACCCGCTGCTGCACATCATCCGCAACGCCGTGGACCACGGCATCGAGAGCAGCGCCGTCCGCGTCGCCGCCGGCAAGCCGGCGCGCGGGCGCATTCGCGTGGGCGCCGCACACGAAGGCACCGACGTCGTGATCGAGGTGGAAGACGACGGCGCAGGGCTCGACGTGGAGCGCATCAGGCGCACTGCCGTCGACCGCGGATATCTCAGCGACGCCGACGCGGCCACCGCCACGCCGGGCGAGCTCTTCGACTTCGTGTTCCAGCCCGGGTTCAGTACGGCCGATCGCATCAGCGAGGTCTCGGGCCGCGGCGTCGGGCTCGACATCGTCAAAGCCAAGGTCACCCGCCTCGGCGGGCGCGTGGCGCTGACGTCGACGGCCGGCGAGGGAACGCGGCTGACGATTCGGGTGCCGATGACGCTGGCGATCACGCGCATCCTGCTGGTCCGGGTCGGCCAGGAGTTGATGGGGATCCCGCTCGGCGCGGTGCTGCAGATCGTCCGGCCCGATGCCGCGGCGATCGCCACCGTCGGGTCGGAGCAGGTCGTCCAGGTGTCGGACCGGACGTATCCGCTCCGCGACCTCGCGGCGGCGCTCGGGCTGCCGCGCGGCACGGTGGCGAGCGCGGCGATGCCGATCCTCGTCGCCAATCTCGGCGGACGCCACGTCGCCCTCCTCGTGGACGAGATCGTCCAGAGCCGCGACGCGGTGGTGAAGACGCTTGGCAGCCACCTGCGGCGCGTGCCGGGCATCTGGGGTGCCACGCTTCTCGGCGACGGCACTGTCATCCTGATCCTCAGTCCGGTCGATCTCGGCGGGGCCGCCGAGACGCGCGCGATGCCGGTGGCGCCGCGCCGGGTTGCGGCGCCGAGCGCACAGGCGCCGTACACCGTGCTCGTCGTCGACGACTCGCTGAGCATGCGGCACGTGCTGTCGAGCGCGATCACGAAGGCCGGCTGGAATCCCGTGCAGGCGCGCGACGGCGTCGAGGCGCTCGAGATCCTGGCGCGCGCGACCGCACCGCCGGATCTGATCCTCCTTGACATCGAGATGCCGCGCATGGACGGCTACGAGTTCCTGTCCACCGTCCGCGCCCAGGCCGCGCTGCGGCGGCTGCCGATCGTCATGCTCACCTCGCGCGGCGGCGACAAGCATCGCGACAAGGCGATGTCGCTCGGGGCGACCGGCTATGTCGTCAAGCCGTTCCAGGAGGAATCGCTGCTGCGCGACATCGACAGGCTGGTGCGCGCCTCGCGCGGCCTGCCGGAAAGGGCCGCGTCATGATTCGCGTCGCGATCGCGGACGATTCTCCCTTTACCTGCCGGCTGCTGCAGTCGTACCTGGAGGACGGCGACTGCGAGATCGTCGGCGTCGCGCACGACGCCGCGGCCACCCGGGACCTGGTGCGGCGCGAGCGCCCCGACGTCCTGACGCTCGATCTCGAAATGCCCGGCGGGCACGGCCTCGACCTGCTGAACCAGGTCGTCACCGAGACGGCCGTGCCGGTCGTGGTCATCAGCGGGGTCACGCGGCGCGCGGCGTCCACGACGCTGCGGGCGCTGGAGCTCGGCGCGGTCGATTTCGTCCTCAAGTTCACGCCGGGCGCGCCCGTGTCGCCGGCAATTCTGCGCCGCGAGATCGTCGCCAAGGTGAAGACCGCGGCCGCGGCGAACATCGGCCGCGCCTCCTGCGCTGGCGTCCCCGGGATGGACGCGGACACGCTCGTACCGGCGCCGCGCCATCCGGACGCGAGGCCCGCCGCCGACGTGATCGTGATCGGCGCGTCGACCGGCGGACCGCAGGCGGTGCGCGAGCTGGTCTCGCAGTTCCCGGCGGACTTCTCCACGCCGTGCGTGATCGTTCAGCACCTGCCCGCCAGCTTCGCCGGCGCGTTCGCAGCGCAGATCGCGCGCGCGGCGCACATTCCGGTCGACGTCGCCGGGGACACCGATCGACTCACCCCCGGACACCTTCTCGTGACGCCGGGCGGACGCCACCTCCGGCTGCGGCCCGACAGGCGCGTCGAGCTGACGCCAGTCGCCGACGGAGACCTCCATCGTCCGTCGATCGACGCGACCATGATCTCCGCGGCTGACGCGTATGCGGCCGCGGCGGTCGGCGTGGTGCTCACCGGCATGGGAACCGACGGCGCCGAAGGACTGCGGCGGATTCGATCGAGCGGCGGCGCGGGATACGTCCAGGACCCGGCAAGCTGCGTCGTCGGCAGCATGCCGGCGCGCGCCCTCGAGCGCGCGGGTGCCGACTACATCGGCGCGCCGGCGGCGATCGGCGCGATGCTGGCGCGACGGAGGACCGCATGAGCGGACGCACCCTCGACGGGTTCCTCTGCTGCCTCGTCGGCGCCGATCAGTACGCGCTGCGCGGCGTGGACGTCGCCCTCGTCACCCGCGCCGACGAGATGCAGGCGGAGGCGGCCGACGACGGACGCGTCGGTGTCCTGTCGCGCTCCGGCGAGCAGATCCCCGTGTACAGCCTGGCGGCGCTGCTCGGCGGCCGGCGCGACGTGCGCACGGCCGATCGCCATGTCGTGGTGACGGGCGCGGCCGGATCCCGCTACGGACTGCTCGTGGATCGGCTCGTCCGCTCCGGCGGCAACGGCGCCAGCGTGATTCCGCTCCCTTCGGTCGTCGGCGGCGCTGCCGTCCGGTGGTTCGAGGGTCTTCTCAGCCTCCAGGAGACCTCGTGCCTGGTGCTGGCGCCCGAGGGTCTCAGGCCCGGCGGCCATGCGCCTGCCGGCGGCGCCGCCGCTGAAAACGCGCCGCGGCTGAGGCCGGCGGCGGAAGTCAGCAGCCTCGTGCTCATGTTCGCGAGCGCCGCCCTGCCGTCAGCCGCGGTGAAGCGGCATGCGGTCAGCGCCGCCCGCGTCGCCGCGGTGGTGCAGTCGATGCCGCTCGTCGCCGTCCCGGGCCGCGGCCCGCACGTCGCGGCGCTCGGTGCGTGGCGGGGCTGCGCCGTCGCCGTTCTCGATTTCAGCTGCGGCGCCGCGGTGACGGCGGTGTCGCACCGTTTTCTCGTGCTGCGCTGCGGCCAGGCGCAGATCGCGATTGCCGTCGACCCCGACACGACGCTGCGTCGTGCGCGGCCCGACGACGTGCGCGCCGCCGCGAACGTTCCTGCCGGCTACGTTCGTGGTGTCTTCAAGATCGGCGGCGAGGACGTCGCGCTCGTCGACGTCGATCGCCTGGTCGCCGCCGCGATTGACGTCGCGCGGGACCCCGTGCCGGCGCTGGTGTAACCGACGATGCAGGCCAGCCACGAACGATCGGCCGCCATCGAGAAGGCCGCGCGCATCATGGCCCGCGGGGAGCTCGATGCCGCGCTGCGCCTCTACCTGCAGATCTTCGACAACGACCCGCACGACTGGAGCGTCGGCAACACCGTCGGCGATCTCTACGTCCGTCTCGGCAAGGCCGACGACGCGGTCTCGCACTTCACGATGCTCGCCGAGCAGCTGATGGCCGACGGCTTCGCGGCGAAGGCGCGGGCGCTCTATCGGAAGATCCTGCGTCTCCAGCCCGCCAACGACGAGGCGCGCCGCCGCGTCGAGGAGCTGGAGCGGCAGCAGGCCGCGACGACCAGCCCGTTCCTCCAGCGGGTACTCGAAACCACGCGGACGCAGCGGCAGGTCGAGGCCGCGGCGAAGCCGGCGGCGGTGCCGCAGCCGCAGCCGACGCCGGCGGAGGCCCCTGCCCCCGCGGTGTCCGCGGCGACGCCAGGCGTCGAGGCGGAAGCGGGAGCGGAGGTCGACGCGACCGTCGAGCTCTTCCAGCAGATGCAGACCGCGGCCGACAGCGCCCTGCAGCGCGGCGATCACCGTGCCGCCGCCGCCATCGTCGAACGCTTCCTCTCGGATCGTCCGGATCACGTGCTCGCCCTCGAACGGCTGGTCGACATCAGTGTCGAAGGTCAGTTCGATCGAGAGCTCGTGGCGGCGCAGCGGCGGCTCGCCGACGCCTGCGTCAAGTCGGGCCACTATCGCCAGGCGTTCGACATCGCGGTCGATCTCTGCGAGCGCGAGCCGCTCGACAAGCACCACCGTGAGCAGCTCGATCGCATCGCCGCGATCGCGCGGGCGCAGGGCCGCACGTTCGCTCCGCTGCCGACGCCGGAACCCGAGGCGGGCCCGGAACCCGTCGCGATCGTTGTTCCCGCAGGTCCGCGACTCGTGCCGCCTCCCGTGACGTCCGCGCCGGCGCCACCTCCTCCGGTCGTGACGCACGCGCCAGCCGCGCCCGTCGTCACCGCGGCGCCGGCCAGCGCACCGGCTGCGGCGACCGGCGGATCGATCGCGATCGGGCCACCGTTCGGCGACCTGCTGAAGGCCTGGAGCGATCCGGAGCGGCCGCTCGACGAGATCCGCAGCGGGCTGCTCGAGGACGCGGCCGCCGCCGCCGAGGAAGGGTTCGCGCAGGCGGCGCGGATGATCGAGGCGCGGCAGTTCACCGACGCCGAGCGCGCGCTCGAGGACGCGATGTGCCTGCCGCACCTGCGCGTGCCCGCGGGAGCGCGGCTGGCGCAGGCGCATCGCGGCAGCGGCGCGCCGGAAGAGGCCCTGGCGGTCCTCGAGTGGGTCGCCGGGATGCCGCCCGCCGACGAGGACAGCGGCCACGAGCTGGCCTACGAGCTGGCGCTGACGCTGGAGGCGCTCGGCCAGGATGCGCAGGCGCTCGGCGTCTACCGCGAGTTGCTCGCCGAAGTCGGTCCCGGCTATCGCGACGTCTCGACACGCGCCAGGCGCCTGGCGGCGGCATGAAGCCCTCGTCCGGAATCTGGACGGCGGTCCGCGGGGTAGACGCGACCGGCCTCCGTCCCGTCGCCGCGCGGCGCGACCAACTCCCGCAAGTTTCACCGCCACAACGGATTGCCTTCCTGTCGCGAGCGGCGCGTGCCGATGGCGTGCAGGTTGCCCTTCTCAGGCCGTCAAGGAGATCCCGATGAAGTCCAGGATCACAGGTTCACGATGGCCGCTGGCGCTGGCGGCTTGCACGCTCGTCTGGTGCGCCGCCGTCGTGGCGCGGACCGCGGCGCAGCAGCCGCCGCCTCCGCCGCCGGCCGGACAGACCGCGCAGCAGCCGCCGGCCACGCCGCCCGCGGCGACGCCGCCGGTGACGCCGAAGAAGAACCGCTTCGAAACGCTCGACGACGAAGAGGAGAAGACGGCGCAGAAGCCGGCAACGGCAGGCGCCGATCAGAAGAAGAAGTCACGCTTCGCCGTCGAGGACGAGGAAGAGACGCCGCAGGCCGATCCCAACGCGAGTCCCTACACGGGCAGCGCGCGCTGCGTGAAGTGCCACCTGAAACAGGCGACGAAGTACTACGAGGGACCGCATGCGCGGCCGTGGGACGACCGCAACCCCGAGCACGATCTCGGCTGCGAGACCTGCCACGGCGCGGGACGGAAGCACGACCTCGATCCCGGCGCCAAGGGGCTGATCCGCATGTTCACGCGGATCCCGCCGCGCGAGGCCACCAGGCTGTGCATGACCTGCCACTACAAGTCGCAGCACGCGCTCTGGCAGGGCAGCACCCATGACGCGCGCAACGTCACCTGCGTCGGCTGTCACAGCGTGCACAGCCCGAAGTCCGAGCGCCATCACCTGAAGGGCGTCGACGTCACCCAGACCTGCGCCGCGTGCCACCAGGACAAGGCGGCGAAGATGCAGCGCTCGGCGCACATGCCGGTGCGCGAAGGCAAGATGGACTGCAGCTCGTGCCACGACGCGCACGGGTCGACCAACGTCAGGCTGCTCAAGACCGGCAACACCGTCAACGAGTCGTGCGTCAGCTGCCACGCCGAGAAGCGCGGGCCGTTCCTCTGGGATCACGCGCCGGTCGCCGAGAAGTGCAGCACCTGCCACGACCCGCACGGGTCGTCGAACAGCCGGATGCTCGTGACGAAGGAGACGATGCTCTGCCAGAAGTGCCACGTCGGCACGCGGCATCCGGCCACCCCCTACGACGGCGCCACGCTGGCGGCGCGCAGCAACCGCCTGATCGTGCGCGGCTGCATCAACTGCCACCAGACGATCCACGGGTCGAACCATCCGTCGGGCCAGTTCTTCCAGCGGTAACGAGTGAGGGAGACTTCGATGCGCAAGACATTCAACCTCGTCGCCGCCGGGCTGGTGCTGGCCACGACCGTCACCTCGGCGCAGCAGCCGACCGTGCCGGCGACCACGGGCATCACCGATCTCGGCGTGCGCGTCACGCAGGCGGAAGGGGACGCGGCGCGCTACCAGCGCTACGAGGACCAGGGCGACGGCGCCATGGTCGATCGCTTCCGCTACAACCACCAGGGATCGACCTGGCGGTTCGAGGGTACCGCCGACCACGTCGGGCGGCGCGACCAGCGCTTCACCGCCAACTTCCTCGGCAATACGAAGGTGAAGGCGCAATTCGTGTGGGATCAGCTGCCGACCTACGTGAGCGCCGACGCGCGCTCTCCCTACAGCACGCCGTCGCCTGGCGTCTATCGGCTCGATCCGGCGATGCGGACGGCGATCGAGAGCGGACGGCTGACCATGGCCGACCTCGCGGCGACCAGCCTGACGACCGACATCCGCTCGTATCGCCACACCGCGGCGTTCAACTTCCTCTACACGCCGACGCACGAGACGGGCGTCTCGTTCAACGTCAGGCAGACGCAGCGTCTCGGGACGCTGCCGTGGATGGCGCCGTTCGCGTTCAACAACCTCGAAGAGATCGCGGCGCCCGTCGACACGCGGACCACCGACGTGGACGGCGGCCTCGAGTGGTCCAGCCCGCGCGCGATGGCGCGTGTCGGCTATGCCGGCTCGTGGTTCCACAACAACGTCCCTACGCTCGTCTGGGACAACCCGCTCCGCACCTACGACTCGACCTCGGCCACCGCCTACGTCAGCGGCGACGGTGGATCCACCGGGCAGGCCGCGATGTGGCCCGACAGCAACCAGCAGGGCATCACCGCGACGGGATCGCTGACGCTGCCGGCGCGCACGCGGATCAGCGCCTCGCTCACCACCGCGCTGCTGACGCAGAACCAGACGCTGCTGCCGGTGACCGCGAACCTGGCGATTCCCGACACGCCGCTGCCCCGCCCGACCGCTGACGTCGAGGCGCGCACCCTGGCGATGAACTACGTCGTCACGTCGCGGCCGGCCAATGCCCTCTGGCTGACGGCGCGCTACCGCTACTACGACTTCGACAACCGCACGCCGGTGTTCCTGCCGCACCAGTTCGTGGTGATGGACCAGACCGCGCACCCGGGAGTGCCGACCAGTCCGCTCGGCTACAAGCGGCAGAACGCCGACGTCGACGCCTCGCTGACGCCGATGGCGTTTGTCGCCATCCGCGCCGGCTACTCGCGCGCCGACAACGAGTACCCGACGCGCATCTACGGGCGCACGTCGGAGGACACCTACCGCGCCTCGCTCGACACCGCCGCCGTCGGCGTCTTCACCTTCCGCGGCATCTACGAGCATTCGGTGCGGAAGGGATCGGAGTTCGACGAGGAACTGCTGATCGAAGCCGGCGAGCAGCCCGACATGCGCCACTTCGACATCGCCAACCGCAAGCGCGATCGCGTCACCGGACTGGTGCAGGTCAACCCGCACAAGACGTTCGGCCTGTCGGCGTCGCTCGCGACCGGGCAGGACCGCTACGAGGACAGCGGCTTCGGCCTTCGCGACAGCGACAGCCTCACCTATTCGTTCGGCGCCGACGTCACGGCCGGCAAGCACGTCACCGGCACCGCCGCCTACACGATCGAGCGCTACACGGCGCTGCAGAATTCGCGCACCGCCAATCCCAACACACCGCAGGTCGCCGACCCGACGCGCAACTGGGCGCTCGACACCGACGATCGCGCCGACACCATCGGCGCCTGGCTCGACCTGGTCAAGCTCGTGCCGCGCACCGACGTCCACGTCGGCTACGACCACGTCAACTCGCGCTCGACCTACGTCTACCGCGTGCCGGCCAACACGACGCTGCCGGCGCTGCTGCCGCTGCCGGCGGTGCGCAACGAGATCGAGAGCTTCTTCAGCGACGTCCGCTTCTACCTGACCCCGAAGGTCGCCGTGGCCGGCTCGTACTGGTACGACCGCTACGCCATGGACGACTTCGCGACCGACCAGACGATGCTCGACCAGCTCGCGCTGCCCGGGGCGCTGTATGTCGGCTCGCTGTTCCGGCCGAGCATGGCGCGGACCGGCGCGCTGCGGCTGATTCTGATCTGGTGATCGGCGATGAGGAGAACCACCATGAGATACGTGCTGACCGCCGCGGCCCTCGTGTGGGCCGCCGCCATGTCGACCAGGCTGGTTGTCGCCCAGTCGGCCCAGGCGCCCGACGACCGCCCGCTCGACCCGCAGGTGCTCGCCTGGGACAAGGGGCCGGACAAGGTCGACGTCTCGAAATACCCCGGCGAGGTGAAGAACAACTACAAGGTGTTCAGCTCGCTCTGCGGGTCCTGCCACACACTGGCGCGCGCGGTCAACTGCGACTTCGTGCTCGAGGACGACTGGGAGCGATACATCAAGCGGATGATGCGGCGCGGGCGGTCGCTGATCAAGCCGGAGGACGCCGAGAAGGCGTTCGAGTTCGCCGTCTACGACTCGAAGATCCGCAAGAAGGACCTGTACGACCGGAAGCTGAAAGCGGGCGCCGGCCGCTGAACCCGCTCACGCACGTTTGGCTCGGGAGGAGGAGAGGACGATGAAGCGAACACTTGCGATCGCCGGGGCGCTGTGCGCACTGACGCTCGTGTACGGGCGAGCGATCGCCCAGACCCAGGACGACCGCCCGCTCGATCCGAAAGTGATCGCGTGGGACAAGGGGCCGGACCGGATCGACTTGTCGAAATACCCGGCCGAGATGAAGCAGAAATACAAGGTCTACACCGAGGTCTGCAGCCGCTGCCACACCCTGGCGCGCGCGGTCAATTGCGACTTCGTGCTCGAGGACGAGTGGGAGCGCTACATCAAGAAGATGATGCGGCGCAGCGGCAAAATGATTACACCCGACGACGCGCAGCAGGTCTTCGAGTTCGTGCTCTACGACGCGAAGCTGCGCAAGCGGCAGCTGTACGACACCAAGATGGCCGCGAGCCGTTGAACGCGCACTCCGCCGAGTTGACACCGCATGGTCCGGGCGACGACGATAGTCGACCGGATCATGAGCAACTATGACGTCATCGTCATTGGCGGCGGACACAACGGGCTGGTGAACGCCGCCTACCTTGCGCGGGCGGGGCGCAAGGTGCTCGTCCTCGAGCGCCGCCACGTCCTCGGCGGCGCCGCCGTCACCGAAGAGATCTTTCCCGGCTTCAAGTACTCGGTCGCCTCCTACGTCGTGTCGCTGCTCCGCCCCGAGATCATCCGCGACCTCGACCTGCCGCGGCACGGCCTCGAGATCCTGCCGCTCGACGGCACCTTCACGCCGATGCCCAACGGCGACTACCTGTGGCGGGTCAACGATCACGCGCGGACGCGCCGCGAGATCGCCCGCCACTCGAAGGTGGACGCCGAGGCCTACGAGGAATACGGCAAGGCGATGATCGAGATGGGACGGTTCGTCAAGCCGATCCTCAACATGACGCCGCCGGACCCGACCTCGCTCGATCCGCGCGGGCTCATGGACCTGCTGTTCCTCGGCCGCCGTTTCCAGTCGCTCTCCGAGCAGGACAAGTACAACCAGGTCCAGCTCATGACCATGAGCGCCGTGGACTTCCTCGACCAGTGGTTCGAGACCGACGTGCTCAAGGCGACGATGTCGGCCTCTGGAATCATCGGCACGTTCCTCGGCGTGCGCTCGCCGGGCACCGCCTACGTGCTGCTGCACCACTACATGGGAGAGATCGACGGCGCATTCCGCTCGTGGGGGCTGTCGCGCGGCGGCACCGGCGCCATCTCCAACGCCATCGCCGCGGCCGCGCTCGAAGCCGGCGTCGAGATCAAGACCGAGACGGCGGCGTCGAAGATCCTCGTCAAGGACGGCGAGGCGGCCGGCGTCGTCCTCGAGAACGGCGGCTACTACACCGCCGACGTCGTGGCTTCGAGCCTCGATCCGCGGCAGACGTTCACGAACCTGGTCGGCGAAGAGAACCTGCCCGCCGACTTCGTCGAGGACGTGAAGCGCTACAAGTACCGCGGCTCGTCGGGGAAGGTGAACCTCGCGCTGGACGCGCTGCCCGACTTCACGTGCCTGCGCGGGCCCGGCCATCACCTGCGCGGCGCCATCTCCATTTCACCGAGCGTGGACTACATGGAACGCGCGTATGACGATGCCAAGTACGGGCGGTATTCGCGGCGCCCCTACGTCGACATGGTCATCCCCAGCCTGACCGACCCGTCGGTCGCGCCGCCGGGCAAGCACGTGATGTCCTGCTTCGTGCAGTACGCGCCGTACCATCTCAAGGAAGGGCACTGGGACGACCACCGCGAGGCGTTCGGCGACGCGGTGATCAACGCCATCGCGGAGTACGCGCCGAACATCAAGGACATCATCCTGCATCGCCAGGTGCTGACGCCGCTCGACATCGAGCGGACCTTCGGTCTCTCGGAGGGCAACATCTTCCAGGGAGAGCTGACGCTGGAGCAGCTCTTCTTCCTCCGTCCCGCTCCCGGGTGGGCGCAGTACAAGACGCCGATCCGCAACCTCTACATGTGCGGCTCGGCGACGCACCCCGGCGGCGGCATCATGGGCGCCCCCGGCCGCAACGCGGCGCTGCGAATCCTCAAGGAGACGGTGAAGAAAAAGAAGAAGGTCGCCAAGCAGTCTTACTGACGCTCATGACCACCGACATCATCATTATTGGCGGCGGGCACAATGCCCTCGTCGCCGCGTTCTATCTCGCCAGGGCGGGACGCAAGCCGCTGGTGCTCGAGCGGCGGCCGCTGGTCGGCGGCTGTGCGATCAGCGAGGAGTTCGCCCCGGGGTTCCGGTCGTCGACGCTGGCGCACACGCTCGGGCCGATCCGGCCGTCGATCGTGCGCGACATGCAGCTCGAGCGGCGCGGGGTGAAGTTCGTGCGCCCCGATCCGCGCCTCGTCGCGCTCGGCATGGACGGCCGGCCTCTGGTCTTCTCCAGCGAACCCGCGCAGACGGCCGCGGCGATCAAGCCGTTCTCGGCGCGTGACGCGGCGAAGTACCCGGAGTTCTGCACCACCCTCGAACGGATCGGCGCGTTCCTGTCGGACCTCCTGGAGATGACCCCGCCGTCCATCGACGCGCCGTCCACCGGCGAGCTGTGGGACCTGCTCAAGGCCGGACGCAAGTTCCGCGCGCTCGGGAAGAAGGAGTCGTTCGCGCTGCTGCGGTGGGGGCCGATGGCGGTCGCCGACCTGGTCGCGGAGTGGTTCGAGACCGATCTGCTGCAGGCGGCGATCGCCGCGCGCGCGATCCACGGCACCGCGATGGGGCCGTGGTCGGCTGGCACCGGCGCCGTGCTGCTGCTGGCGGCGGCGATCGATCCCGTGCCGGGCGGCAGCAGCGTGACCGCGGTCGGCGGCGCCGGCGTCGTCACGCGCGCGATGGCCGAGGCCGCGCGCGAAGCGGGCGCGGAGATCCGCACCGGCGTCGACGTCGCGCGTATCGTCGTGAAGGACGGCGCGGTGGCCGGCGTGGCGCTGGCCGACGGCACCGAGATCGGCGCGGCGACCGTCGTCTCCGGCGCGGATCCGCGGCACACGTTCCTGACGCTGATCGACCCCGTCGAGCTCGAGCCCGGGTTCATGACGCGGATCAGGAACTACCGCTGCCGGGGGACCGTCGCGAAGCTGAATTTCGCGCTCGGCGCGCTGCCGTCGTTCCGCGGCTTCAGCGGCGAGGCCGCGGCGCAGCTGCGCGGCCGCGTGCACGTCGGTCCGGGCATCGACTATCTGGAGCGCGCCTTCGACGCCTCGAAGTACGGCGAGACCTCGACGTCGCCGTACCTCGACATCACCTTCCCCAGCCTGCTGGATCCGTCGATGGCGCCGGCCGGCAGGCACGTCATGTCGGTGCACATGCAGTACGCCCCCTACACGCTGCGGTCCGCGACGTGGGACCTCGAAGGCGGCATCCTGTCGAACATCGTCCTGCGCACGCTCGAAACGCACGCGCCGGGCATCACCGCGCTGGTCGAGCAGCGGCAGGTCATCACACCGCTCGACCTCGAACAGGTCTACGGCCTGACCGGCGGCCATATTCATCACGGCGAGCTCGCGCTCGACCAGCTGTTCACCATGCGGCCGACGCTGGGCTGGGCCGACTATACGACGCCGATCGAAGGGCTCTATCTCTGCGGTTCGGGCACGCATCCGGGCAACGGCCTGACCGGAGCATCGGGGCAGAACGCCGCGCGCGAGATCGCCAGGGCCACGCGGGCGCGACGACCCGCATAGAATAGTCGGCCTCATGTGGAGGCGGATCGCGATCGCCGCGCTCGTGCTGACGGCCGACGCGGGCCAGGGGCCGCGTGCGGCCGACTGGACACCGGCGAGCCTGCCGATCCCGATCGCGTCGGCCGACCTCGCCGCGGCGGCGGGAATCCAGCGCGACGATCCGTCGACGCTCGGTCTCGACATCGTCCGGCTCGCCTTCGCGTCCCCTCACAACAGCACCGGCGTCGAAACCGAGGCGCGCCAGGCGATCGCGCGAGCGCTCGAATCGACGGGCGCCGGCTCGCGCATGCCGCTGCCGCTCAGCGCCGACACCTGGCGCAGCCGCGTGCTGCGCACCGCTGCCGGCGACGACAGGCTCGCCGCGGCGATCTTCGGCAGCCGGTCGACCGCCCTGCTCTATTTCGGCTTGATGGGCATGGACGGGCCGACCCTCGAGTGGATCGAGGGGAATCCGGCGGTGCTCGACGACATGCTCCGCCACCCGGGAACCACCGCGGCGTTCGCGCGCAGCCTCAGGATCCGCGACGGCCGGGTGATCACGCCGGGCGAGCGCGCCGACGACGTGTGGGCGCTGCTCGTGGACGCGGACCCGCGCGTGCCATCCGCGTTCATCGCGAAGCTGCTCGCGGCGCGCAACGGCAGGACGGCGATGTTGTACGACGCCGTCGCGCATCTCGATCCGCCGCACCAGCGGTTCGCGCTCGGCCGGCCTGACGCGCCCGACCGGACCGCGCGCGCGCAACGGCTGCTCGAGGCGGTCGCGCGCGAGACGCCCGGCTGGCTGATCGACGAGCGCCCGTTCATGCGGAGCGACGTGGACGCCGCGCTGCTGCTGCGCCTGGTGGCCGTCGACGACGGCGGTGAGATGCTGGCGCCGTCCTCGAAGCGCGTCTGGGCGCGGATCTTCGACGTGCGCGATGCCGGCGAAGGGAATGTGGACGCGGCGTGGCTCGCCGGCGCCGTCCTCGACGCCGCCGGCTCGGCGCGGCGCCGCTTCGACGCGGTCATGTTTGCGCAGCGCGCGCTCGCCGCCGACCACGGCACCCCGCCCGACGCCACGATCGCGGCGATCGACGCGTTCCGGCGCTATCCCATGCTGATACTGACGCTGGAGACCAGCGGCGTCTCGAGGGCCACGGCGTTTGCCGCCGCCGGGCGCGCCGCCGAGGCCGTCGCGCGCGACGACGACACGCTCGGCGTCTTCCAGGCCTGCGTCGCCATCGTCGATCTGGCGCGGCGCGCGACGACGATCCCACCGGAGAAAGCGCGCGCGCTCTTCGCGACGCTGTCGGCCGCGGCCGCCTCGCGGCAGACGCGCGCATCGCTCCTGGCGTGGGTGACCGGTGAGCTGCTGCCCGCCTTTGCCGACGACCGCGGCCGCGCCGACGCCGAATCGACGGTGCTCGCCGCCATCGCCGGGCCCTCCGCGGGGCCGCGTCCTGCGGTGACGTGGGAGGGACAGCAGTACGTCGCCGACCTCGCCGCCACCGAGCTGCGCCGTCTGCGCCTGATTCGCGCGGAACAGGAAGAGGATCGCCTCGACGGGGCGATCGCGCTCTCGAGCGGACGGACGCTGCTGCCGCTGGCGCGAAGCCTCGCCGGGATCGTATATGCCAGCGCCATGGGCGAGCCCGACTCCGCGGTCGCGCACGGCGGTTCGGTCTGGCGGCGTCATCGGTTCACGCCCGGGGCGGCGGGGCAGCCCGACACCGGCGTGGCGTGGCGGCTGGCCACGGAAGTCTTCGGCGCCGGCGGCTGGCACCTCGTCGGATCGCTGCTGCGCCTCGACGTGGCGCTGGCCCATCTCTCGCTGCGACGCCTCGACGCGAGCGAGATGCCCGCGCCGTCGCTGCTCAGCACCACCGATCGCCGCACCCTCGCGGTCAGCGTCGCGCTCATCGATCCGCGCGCGCTCACCGACGGCGAGCGCGATGGCGTCGCGGCCGCGCTCGCGCGCGGGCGCGAGCGCCTCGCCAGCCTGAAGGATCACCCGGGCCAGCTCCCGGTCGTTGCCGCGGACGCCGGCCT